>ERZ772974.70-NODE-70-length-75865-cov-5.966508_pt1 | contig 75865 bp, 72 predicted proteins | sample MGYA00580671_ERZ772974 | MGnify/ENA primary metagenome ERZ772974 (study PRJEB29015, sample SAMEA2738065) | human oral metagenome | biome: human oral; feature: human-associated habitat; material: saliva | place: China | collected 2218 ... | reverse complement strand
CGCACATTATTTGCGCTCGTGGTTGCATCTGCGATGTTTAAAATTTGATCCTGCGCTTTTGGCCTCGCATCTGCCACCCTTCGTCCATATAGCTCAGCAAGAAAATTCTTGGGCTCAAGTATCTCAAGTGACTTTATCTCCTCTACTATAGTCGCTTGAGGGTCGTTTTGTCCGCCATTTTGGCTCACGCCACCGCCTAAATTTAACCCCTCTTTGTCGGCTACTTCTACGCTCATATTAATCCTTTCTTAAAAAAATTGACTTTTGGATTTTAATAAGCGTTTTTAAATCACATTGAAATATAAATTATATTAGTTACAAATAAAAAACATCGATATATAGGTATTTTAAGAAAATTCTAAAAGTAGAGCAAAAAATTTTTGGTCAAAAGAAATTCAAAAATTCTTTGATGAATATTAAAATTTACTTGGCTGCCCTGTGCGGCCAAGCTTTAAAATTTTTGATACTTTAGATGTGATAAAATCCTCTCAAATTTTAAAAAAAGGATCAAATTTGAGAAGCGATATTATCAAAAAAGGCTACACAAGAGCCCCACACCGCTCACTTTTACGTGCGACTGGGCTAAAAGACGAGGACTTTGCTAAGCCATTTATCGGCGTTGCAAACAGCTTTATAGAGATCATCCCTGGGCACTTTTTCTTAAACAAATACGCACAAATTTTAAAAGATGAAATTCGCAAAAATGGCTGTGTGCCGTTTGAGTTTAACTGCATCGGCGTGGATGATGGCATAGCGATGGGGCATAAGGGCATGCTATATAGCTTGCCTAGCCGCGAGATCATCGCAAATTCTATCGAAACCGTGATGAACGCTCACGCACTTGACGCGCTTGTTTGTATGCCAAACTGCGACAAGATCGTCCCTGGCATGGTTATGGGCGCTTTAAGGGTCAATGTCCCAACCATTTTTGTAAGCGGCGGTCCTATGAGAAAAGGTCACACAAAAGATGGCAGGCCGATAGACCTTGCGACTGCGTTTGAGGCGGTTGGTAAATTTGAGACCAAAGAGATAGACGAGGCCGAGCTAAGAGATATCGAGTGCAACGCATGTCCAAGTGGCGGCAGCTGCAGCGGTATGTTTACGGCAAATTCTATGAACACGCTTTGCGAAGCGATGGGCATAGCGCTCCCTGGCAATGGCACCATCCTAGCGCTAACTCCAGAGCGTGAGGAGCTCATCAGGCAGGCTGCTCGCAGGATCTGCCAGATCGCCCTTGATGAGAAATTTAAGATAAGAAACATACTAAATGAAAAGGCGATCCGCAACGCTCTTGTCGTTGATATGGCGATGGGTGGCAGCAGTAACACCGTCCTTCACATGCTAGCCATCTCAAGAGAAGCTGGCGTAAATTTAGACATCAAAGAGCTAAATAAGATCAGTCAAAACATCGCTCACATCGCCAAGATCAGCCCAAGCTTGCCAAACGTGCACATGGAGGATGTCGGCAGAGCTGGCGGTATGAATGCAGTGATAAAAGAAATTTCACGAAGAGATCACGGCATGCTAAATTTGGACAACCTAACAGTTAGCGGCGAGACTTTGGGTGAGCGCGTAAAAGCTAGTGATATTAAAGACGAAAGCGTCATCCACAAGGTGGAAAATGCCTACTCACAAGTTGGCGGACTTGCCATTTTGTTTGGAAATTTAGCCGAGCAAGGCTGTGTCATCAAGACAGCTGGCATCGTTGGCGAGCGTAAATTTAGCGGAAAGGCAGTCTGCTTTAACTCACAAGATGAAGCGATAGCTGGAATTTCAAGCGGCAAAGTAGATAAAGGCGACGTCGTCGTCATCCGCTACGAAGGCCCACGCGGAGGCCCTGGCATGCAAGAGATGCTAAGTCCTACTTCGCTCATCATGGGACGAGGCCTTGGCGCAGACGTGGCGCTCATCACAGATGGCCGCTTTAGCGGGGCGACAAGAGGTCTAAGCATCGGTCACGTAAGTCCAGAAGCAGCTGAGGGTGGCATGATAGGCTTGCTAAAGGACGGAGACATCATCGATATAGACGTCGATAAATACGAGATAAACGTTCGCCTAAGCGAAGCTGAGATCGCAAAGAGAAGAGCTGAATTTAAACCAGTCGATAAGGCGCTAACATCTCGCTGGCTAAGGCAGTATCAAAAATTAGTCACAAACGCAAGCAACGGAGCGATATTAGAGGCGTGAATCAATAGTAGAGTTGATATAGAACTCTTTTAAGCAAAGCAAAAACTATATACTTGACTGAGTGTATGGTTTTTGCAATTTATAAAAATTTAAAAATAATGAAAAAACCTAAAATCGGCGTGATAATAGCTTCATCTTTAAATAGAAACGATTTGCTGTTTTCTCGTTCATTAAATTCCGTTCTTAGTCAAAGCAAACCCCCAGATCATATCCTTATCGTTGATGATAATCAAGATAAAGCTACAGGCAAAGATATAGAGCAGAGAATTTCAAAACTAAAAAACAATAAAATTCACTATATAAAAAACTCACAAACGCCAAATATGAGCGGAAGTGGGGCTTGGAACTGCGGGATCAAATGGTATGAAAATTTTTTAGACGATGATGACTATATGGCGATTTTAGATGACGATGATAGCTGGCATGAAGAGTATATTGGTAGTTGTTATGATGCGATTACATCATCGCCCAGAATGCCTGATGCTGTTTTTGGACTTATAAAGCGAGGCGATTGTGATAAGTGTAGTTCTTTTGAGATGGAAGATATAAATATCAGTAACTTTTTAAAAGGAAATCCTGGCATTCAAGGCAGCAACATGTTTTTTCGTTTTGGGGTATTAAAAGCCATTGATGGATTTGATGAAACACTTGCAAGTTGCACAGATAGAGACTTGATGATTCGCTTTTTACAAAAGCATTCTAATAAAAACATAAAGATTATCCCAAAAGTACTTGTCAATCACTTCGTTTCAAAAGATAGCGTTACGTCAAATTTTATCTCTAAAACAAAAGGTTTAAATAGCTTTCACATAAAATATATCAGACTCTACTCCAAAGAGTTACTCGAAGAAGCCCTACAAAGAGCTAAAAATCTTTTTAACTATCAAGAATCTGCAAATATAAAGAAAATTTTTAACCTCGTTCATAAAAATACCAAATCTAAAAAGATAGTAATTGGCGTTGCTGTTCATAATAGTAAAAATACACTTCGTCGTTGTTTGGAGTCCATCCTCGCACAAAAGGATGTAAAACGTGATGTTTGGATTTTGATAGCAGATGATGATTCTAATGATGATTGGAAAAAGAGTCTTAGCGATATACTTAAAAACGAAAAAATAGTGATAATAGATGTGAAAAATCATCATACAGCCAAAACAAGAAATGATATAAACCACTATATAACAATGCTTTTTGAAAATGTATCATTTATTGGACGGCTAGATGCTGATGATGAATATGCGAGTGAAGATGTTTTATCTAAGATAGAGTGTAGATTTGATGACATAAAGCCTGATGTTTTAGTGGCAGGAAACTATCTCAGGCTTGATGGAAAAATTATTGACCGTGTTAATATAGCAACGTCAAAACTGACTAATAAAACGCATCTTTTAAGTCGTTTAAAAAAGATGAGCAAGGGTATTGCCGAGGCGGAACTTCCATCTTGCAATGTTTTTATGACACCAAATAGCTTACGAGATTATCCTGAAATTTCAAGTGCAGAAGATCATTTTTTACTTGTAAGACTTTTGTTAAGTGATAAAAAAATAGAATTTGCCGAGGATATTTTGCCTACGATCTATAATCTAAGTGGTAATAAAACAGCAGATAATAAACAAACAGAAAAGTACTTAAACGCAAGGAAGCAACTATATGAGGAAGCGATGCAGTTATGCAAAATGAAGAAAGAAAATTAAAAGCTAAAGATATTTTGGATGACATTGGCTTAAAAGATATCCATTACCTTGGACAAGGTTTTGAGGGCGTCGTATTTCACGATAGTACGCATGTTTATAAAGTTATCATGCCGTTTTTTAAAGGCAAAAACAAATGGAATACTTATAGGCATCTAACTTTTTTCTTCGAAGAAGAAAATTTTAAGTCGTTTTATCATCTTGAAGAGATAATAGAGCATAAAAACGTATTTATTCAAAAATACAAATATGAGCCATCCACTCCAATAGATAAATTTACGCAAAAAGATGTTGTTTTGTTTTTAACTGAGTGCTGGCAAAAAAAGATTATAGTGCAGGATTGTAAAAAAGAGAATTTTATTAAAGTAGGTGAAAATTTAAAATTAGTCGATATGGATGCTAGTGTATATTACAGCGACAATCTATTTTTAAACGCATGCGTTAGAATGTATCTATTTTTGCATGAGCAAGATAATCCGCAATTAAAAAAATTGCAAAGAAGCGCGGTTAATAATTTTAATTTACCTGAGCTAGAAGGTGCGCGCGAATTTATAAACGAGATATTTTCTAATATAATATTTGCAGAGTCCAAAAAAGCGTTTAAAGACATGACGATAAATAAATTTTCGGACTTAAAGTATGAGATTTATAATGCAAAAACTCTCCCATATCTTGAGGATCTATTTTTTTCAAAAATAAAGGAAAATCTATATCTTTTTGATATCCAAATTTCAGACATATTTTTAAATGAAAATAACGATTTTGAACCACGGTCGATCGCTATCGGCTATAAAAGTTTGTTGCCGTTGGAAGAGAAGATTTCTCTACTTATAAAAACATGCGCGCAAGATGTCCAAACTATAGAAGCAAATATTAAGCATATCGTCAGGCAGCTTTCTTATCCAAATAGTTTTTACGAAGTTGTGATTTCTATAGATACGAAGCAGAGTGATTTTGCTAGGCAATTTACAGATAATGCCGATCTTAAAAAACTTATAGATATTGTGGAAAATTTACAGCAAAAACATGTTATTGATAGATTTGTGATTTACGATGCTGATGAAACAATTAGGATAAACAAAGAGTGGTTTAATATCAAGACTAGTCAAACACACTCAACGACAAATATTCCGATAAGCTCGCAGCTTTATGCTTTTGAAAAATGCGAAGGGGATTATGTTTTGCAGATGGACAGCGATGTACTTATCGGCAGGCTAGACGTTAATCACTCATTTTTAGCCGACATGATCAGTGAAGTTAAAAAAAATAAAAATGTCTTATTTGTCGGTTTTAATATCTATAACAAAGAATCCAAGGCTTATTTTGGTTTTGAAAACGGCGGTTTTGTGCCAGAAGTTAGAATGGGACTTTTTGATAAAAGGCGACTTTTTAGCGTTAGACCTTTACCAAATTCGGTTGATGAAAATTTAAAACTACAGCTTACTTGGTATCGCTCACTAGAAAGACTACAAAAAGATAACGGTTTTTGCTCTATAAGAGGCGGAGACAAACGAAGCTTTTATATCCATCCACAAAACTACCGAAAAACAAACGCTTATAGTTGGATAAATATCTTGGATAGAGTTGAGCAGGGTTATATCCCAAATTTGCAGTTTGGTGAGTTTGATTGTAATGGCTCATTTTATGAGTGGTGCACACCAAAGCGCAGTGAAAAGGTGGTAGTGCTTTCTTGTTTTAGAAATTTGACTATTCATAAATTTTTACGTATGTGGTTTTCTTTGATTAGCCAAACATTTCAAGATTTTGGAGTTATTTTTTATGATGATTGCTCAAATTCTGGTATTTCGATATTTATCGAGCAAATCATTAGGTCATATAAAGATAAAGTGACTTTTATCAAAGGTCGCACTTTGCAAACAAAAATGCAGTGCGAGTATCTAGCGATTCATTATTATTGCGACAACCCAGAGTCAATCATCGTATGCGTCGACACCGATGATGCGCTAATAGGCAAAGAAGCTCTTTTTGATATTTATAAAAAGTATGATATGTGGGGCGTAGATATGACATGTGGGCGAGTTTATCAGACGTATAGACTTGAGCCGCATTATCGTTATCCTGTAAATTTTATGGAGCCACGTAAAACTGGTGGCAATGTATGGCAGCATTTAAAAACATTTAAAAAATATCTTTTTGACTCGATTCCACTTTCGTATTTTATGTATGAAGATAAAGAAACAAAGCTAAGTAAGCGAAAATGGATAGAAAAATGCGATGACTACGCTATGATGGTTCCTATTGCTCAAATGAGTTCATCGCCGCTACAGATGGATTTTATCAACTACTACTACGAGCGTGATTATGACAAAAAAGACGCAAACAGAGAGCTTAAAGAGCAGGCTATAAAAGAGATACTTGAAAAACCGCCGCTATCGCCAAAAGATGTAGTCAAAGGACGAAAAAAATTTCTTTCAAATTTAGATATGATCGAAATCGACATAACATTTGAGTGTAATCTAAAATGCAAAGGATGCAATAGATCTTGTGGATATGCCCCTTCGACTGATGGCATGACGATTGATGACATAAGGCGTTTTATTAGTGAAAGTAAAATTTTTGGTAAAAAATGGAAACTTATTAACATTTTGGGCGGTGAACCTACTTTACATAAAGATTTTTTACAAATTATTGAAATCTTACAAAGAGAATATGTGGATAGCTTTTGTAAAGATACTATTATCCAAGTTGTTTCAAACGGCTTTACAAAACAAACAAAAGAGCTTTGCAAGCAAGCTGAACTATTTAAAAACGTTAGGATAGATTATGGTTCGTTTAAAACTAAAAATTTAGTTGATTATTTTACTCCATTTAACAATGCTCCGATCGATGATATAAATTTCAAAGATGCTGATTATTCTACAGCGTGCTGGGTTGCCTCGTATTGTGGTCTAGGTTTAAATAAAAATGGCTACTACGCCTGTTCAGTTTGCGGTGGCATAGATAGGGTTTTAGGTGGTAACAAAGGGATAAAAACACTAAAAGAGATAACAACACAAAATTTACAAGATCACTTTAAGGAATTTTGCAAATTTTGCGGAAATTTTAAAGATTATGCGCCAAACTATGGCGATTTTATCCCTAGATGTGAAAAAGCACCATTTAAAGAGAAAATTTCTCCTTCGTGGAAACAAATATATGATAGATACAAGAGAGATCATGAGTAAAACGATTTTAGTTACTGGTGGGGCTGGTTTTATCGGGTCACATTTGTGTGTAAGCCTCATTAAAGATCATCACAAGGTCTTATGTCTTGATGATTTCAGCACTGGAGCGAGAGCCAATATAGCTCATCTAAAAAACCATCCAAATTTTACTCTTATGGAGCACGACATTACTAAGCCTATTGACTATTTTGTCGATGAAATTTATAACCTAGCATGCCCTGCTTCGCCTATAAAATATCAAGAAGATCCCGTAAAAACCATCGAGACTTGTCTAATTGGCACAATAAATTGTTTGCGTCTTGCAAAAAGATATGGAGCAAAAATGCTTCAAGCCTCAACTAGCGAAATTTATGGCGATCCACAGCAACATCCACAAAAAGAGAACTACTGGGGTAATGTAAATCCTATAGGTGTTAGAGCTTGCTATGACGAAGGCAAAAGAGCCGCCGAAGCATTGTGTAGTAGTTATAAGAGGCAATACGGAATAGATGTAAAAATTGCACGCCTTTTTAACTGCTATGGTCCAAATATGACCGAAAATGACGGACGAGTAATCAGTAACTTCATAGTGCAGGCTCTTAAAAACAGCGATATAACTATCTTTGGTAACGGAGCACAAACAAGAAGCTTTTGCTATGTTGATGATACAATAGACGCACTTTTAAAATTTATGGATATAGATATAATTGGTCCCATTAATATCGGCAATCCAGAGGAATACAGCATAAAAGATATTGCATATAAAATCATCTCTTTAGTAAATTCAAAATCATCTATCGTATATAAAAAACTCCCATCTGATGATCCAAAGAGACGAAAACCAGATATTACTCTCGCAAAAGAGTTACTCGGATGGAGTCCAAAAATAGGCATTATTGAAGGGCTAGAGCGCACAATAGCTTATTTTAAACAATTAAATTTAAGCCAAGCTAACTAAATATATCTGCATAAATATGATTATTTTTTCAAAATATCTTTTTCACAAAAATCTTCTTAAAATTTTTTTCTATATACATTAACTAGCCCAGCAGTAATCCCTTTTGTTAGCAAAATATACATATCGATCTTTAGATAAAATTTACTTCGCTCCGTGCCAAAGTAGGCGGTTTTTGCCTAGTTTTGTGTCGATACTCTCTTTTATAATCTCACAAATATACTCTTTTGAAAGCCCTATAGCCTCCTCCAAGCTCTTGCCCTTTGCAAGGTAGCAAGCAAGCGCCGTTGAGAAAGTGCAACCAGTACCGCTCATCACAAGCGGACTAGCAAGCGGAGTTTTGAAATTTTGCAGCGAGCCATCTTTTCTATAAAGCGTATCTATGCTGCTATCCTCACTTACATGTTTTTTCACGATGATATCGCAAGGCAGATCTTTGAAATTTCCACCAAAAAGGACATTTGCCTCGTCTAAATTTGGCGTGGCGACGGTGGCGAGCGCCATTAGCTCTTTTAGCTTCTCTACCGCGCTATCTTTTATGAGCTTGTGGCCGCTCTTTGAGACGCAGACTGGATCAAGCACGATCTTGCACTTTTGAGTGAGCAAAAACTCATGCACCACGTCCATTATCTCCTCGCTAAAGAGCATGCCGATCTTTATGGCATCAAAGCTAAATTCATCCGCAAGCGTGCTAAGCTCGTCTTTAACAAAGCTAGATTCAAGACAAACTACGCTTTTTATCGCGTCTGTGGTCTCAGCAACTAGCGAAGTGACCGCCGTTGCGCTGTAACAACTTAACCTAGCGCAAGTCTTTATATCAGCTTGAAGCCCTGCTGTGCCGCTGTTGCAAGAGCCTGCGATGATTAAAATTTTTTTCATCGTTTTCCTTTTTGTAAATTTTGGCTTATTATAAGAGATGTTAGTTAAATTTGAGTTTTTAAAAGGATTTGAGCCAAGCGGCTCAAATTTATGAAAGTTTGTTTAGATCGTTATCGATCTCGATATATATCGTAGTTGCGTCAAAATTTGCATGCTCATAAGAGTTATCTGCTTTTAGCTCGTTTGAGTCAGATAAAATATCTTTGTTTACATTATATTTATCTGATAAATTTTCGTCAATCTCTTGACTATTAGTACTACTCTCTATCTCTTTTACCTCTATTTTTGTGAGTATATCTTCTACTTTTTCGTTCATATGATCAAGTATATCAGGATAGTTCTCTCCAATAAGTGCTCTAAAAAGCGCATCAGTATCGATACTATTTTCAGCGCTAGTATCAGCACTTACCACGCTACTATCAAGCCATATCGTGTCATATCCACTTAAAGATATATCATTGCCATCTAATGCCGTAATAGTCACACTAGCACTCTGGCTCTCACCTTTTATGCTCTCTCCAATATAAACCTCATCATTTACATTTAGAACTCTTATGTGATCATTTTTATCTATCGCTATAACATCAGATGTGACGCTTTTTACCTTACCAGCTATAGCTGTCATCTTTATTCCTTATTTTTGGTTTTGATGTATTTTAGTATTTTTTATCAAATTTGTATATTGTACTATGGTACAACTAAGATATATCCGCTCTCGCTGATGTTTTTAAATTTAACGCCAAGCTCGCGTTTTAGGCGCAAAACGACATTTTGTATCGCAGCCTTGCTCACCTCGGTGCTATCATAGACAAACTCCTCTATCATCTCATAAGTCACAAGCTTGTTTAGGTTGTAAGCAAATAGCCAAAATATCTTATTTTGCAAAAAGCTAAGGTATAGCTCGCTGCCGTTTTTATAAATTTTCTCTCTTTTTAAATTTATACTCACCTCATCACTTAGGCGCACTAGCTTCTCATCTCGCTCGAAGCTTAGGCTTATTAGCATCGATCTAAGATCCTTTATATCGATAGGTTTTTTCAAAAACAAGGTCGCCCCCTGCTCATAGCTCTTGATCAAATTTTCATCGCTATCATACGATGTAAAGACGATAAATTTCTGATGAGGCTTTAGCTTTTTTATCTCATTCATCATCTCAAAGCCATTTAGCACTGGCATGTGAATGTCGCTCATCACGATGTCAAAGCCCTGCTTTTTAAATTTCTCCAGTCCATCTTGCCCATCTTTTGCGCCTACGACCTGACCACAGTATGGCTTAAGCCCAGTGATGATGAGCTCCCTTGCCATCTCGTCGTCCTCAGCTACTAAGATAGATACTTTTTTTAAAATTTCTAGCGCCTCTTGCATCTTTTAACCCTTTAAATTCTTATCAAAGCTTAGCTCAAAAATCGTTGGCTTTAGGTTGTGCACAAGCGTGATGTCGCCATTTAGCTTCTCACGTGCTAGCTTTTTAGCAAAGTAAAGTCCTATGCCATTTCCTTGCTTTTTAGTCGTGTTTAGCCAGGTAAAAATTTTCTTACTCATCTCGTAGCTCACGCCGCCACCACTATCATAAACGCCGATGTAGCACTTATCTTCAAAGCTTCTAAATTTAAGCTCTATCACGCGTTTTAGCGGCTCATCTTTGTAGCTTTCAACGAGTGAATCCTTTGCGTTGTGGATTAGGATTAGCAAAATTTGCTGGATGATGTTTTCTATCTGACAGACCTTCATCTCTTCAAATCCGCTAAATTTCACGCTCACGTTTGCACGGCTAAGCTCTGTGTGCATAAGTGTTATTAAATTTCTAACGCTTGTTTGGATGTCAAATTCGCTCACATTTTCAGCGCTTTTGTAAAAATTTCTAAAAATTTCGATTGTTTTTGAAAGTAGTTCGATCGAGCTTTGCCCTTTTTCTAGTAAATTTAAAAGCTCCTCATCGCTTAGCTTGCCCTCTTTTTTTAGCATTATCGCCGAGCTTAGCATCAGTTTTAGCGAATTTACTGGCTGGATAAACTGATGACTTATGCCACTTATGAGCTCTCCAGCCTCGCTCATCTTGGCTCTGTGCGCTAGCAAGGTCTCGTACTCGTCTTGCACCTTTTTTATCTTGTTATACATGAAGTTGTGCAGGCTGTTTGCCAAAAATGCAAGTGCGACGAAGGCAAAGAGTAAATTTAGGGCGTTTTTTAGCGCCTCTCTTGTCATGGCTAAAATTTCTTCTTCGTTGTTTGTGCCAGCTCCGATAAACCAGTTCATCGTCGGTATCTCGGCTACTTGGATCAAATTTTGCCCTATCTTTAGGCTAGTGATGTCCTCATCTTTTAAAAATAGCTCCTTAAATTTCTCCTCGATCTCTCTTTTAAGCGTCGCATCAGCCATCGATGTGAGGATCTCGCCGCTGTGTGTTACTAAAAATGAGTAGGAATTTGGCGCAAGGCTAAAGTTTTTGATGCTATCAAAGATAGTGCCTATGCGCACGACGCCGCAAAGTGCCGCCTCAAATTTATCATCCTTTTCAACTGGCACGCACAAATTTAAAGTTGAGTCATTTAAAATTTTGTGATTTTGCATGAAATTTACGCTTGGGGCATTTGTATTTTTTGTCTCGACATACCAGATAAGCCCCGCTCGCTCACGCTTTGACATCACCTCTTCTGAGATCTTTTGCCCATCTACAAAGATCTCGCCATCCTCTCTTAGAAGCTGCATGAGATCAAATTCTTTCGCATTTTCTTTAAAGAGCTTTATGAAATTTGCCACCATAGTATCGTCATCTATGATATTAGAGTTTTGGATAAATTTTGACGCACGGATGAGTGAATTTAAGCGCTCATCAAGCCAAATTTGAAAGTTGCTAACGATGTTTTTACTAACTGCGATGTTGTTTTTATCAGATAGCTCGATGATCTTTTCTTTTGCATTGTTGTAGCTATTTAGCCCAAGAAGCACGACAAAGAGGCTTGCTAGCAAGATGATCGCATAAATTTTAATATTTTGTGATTTTAAATTAATACCCATGCGCGCAGTATATCCTAAGTTAGCCCAAAAATAGGGCTAACTAAAATTTATTTTTTAAAAGATAAGAGCTTTGAAACAAGCATAAGTGCAAGCACAACAAAGCAAATGCCAAAGCCAAGTAGCGTGCAATCCGCCATCGACATAAATTTAGAAGACGGCACAAGATACCAGCCATCTGCGTAAAGATCAACTATGCTCTTTTGCAAATCGCTTAGCACCGCGCCATCAGGCACCATAGGGCTGTCATAGCCGCAGTCGCCTGTCGGCATAAACCAGTCAGGCGCCCACTTCTCAAGCGGCAAGCCAAATGGATAGTGCGGCTCAGTCGAGCAGCCCTGCACGCCAAATGGATCATCGCCATGCACCGCATCGTGGATTTTGGCTAGCTTTACGCTATACATTATGCCCTGCACCGCTCCCCAAAAGGCAAAGACGTAGCCAACTAGAGCAAAGAGCAAATTTTTTGGGTTTATGATAGCGATCACACCGCCAAGCGCCATACACAAAAAGGCAAAACGTATATAGACGCACTGCTCGCAAGGCGGCATATAAGCGTAGTTTTGAAAGAGCGAGTGCGCGATAACGACAAGCGCGACGCTTACAAAGACTAGGATCGCCCAAGAGATGCGTGAGTCTTGAAATTTAGCCATTTTTTTAAAAAAGCTCATGTGGCGCCTTATTTTTTAAGAAGCTCTTCGATGAGTGCTGCCATGCCGTCAAGCGAGCTGATTGATTTTGTCATGATGAGGTATTTGCCATTTACGACAAATGCTGGCACGCCTTGAATTTTAGCCACATCGTAGCTCTCGTCCCACTTTTTAAGTAGCTCAGTCACTTTTGGATTAGCTAGCTCTTTTTCGTAGTCTGCTTTACTAACGCCAGCTGCATCAAGTCCAGTCTTTAAAAAGCCCTCAGCGTCTTTGCCATCACCCCAGCGCTCTTTTTTGTCGTGATAAGCCTTGTAGTAGGCAAATTTAGCCTTTTTAAATAGCGAATTTTCATCAAATAAGCTCACTCCCTTTGCCTCGTCCATAACGATAAGCACGGCAAAAACCTTGCTCGCAACCTCGCCGTAATCGCCCTTTGTCTTTAGATGAAATGGCTCATATTTTAGTCCAGGGATTTTCTCAACTACCTTTGGAGTGACGCTCTTGTCGTATTTGTAGCAAAATGGGCAAGCGTAGCTAAAAATTTTAACTAGCGTATTTTGTCCGACACTTAGTGGCTTTTCAAGCTTGACGTAGTCCTCGCCCTCGCTAAAGGCACTAGCACTAATCGCTCCAGCAACTGCAACGGCAAAGATAGCCTTACTAAATTTAGATAGAAAACTCATAATGATCTCCTTTGGATGATTTATTTTGAGTTATTCTACAACCAAGCTCAAACGCACTTTTAACGCTAGAATAAATTTTGGCTGAAATTTATCTTTTTTAAATTTATGATGATGGATTTTGTTTTTTGTTAAATTTTATAAAAATAATATACGTTATCAATAAAAATTATTATTTACATATTTTAATTATTTGGTTATAATCCGCTCAAATTTTATCAAAATAGGAGTCAAAATGAGACAGTACGAAACATACAAATGCGAGAAATGCGGCAACGAGATCGAGGTTCAAAAGGTTGGCGGCGGCACACTAACCTGTTGCGGCGAAGAGATGAAATGCATCACTGAAAATTTAACAGCAGTAAATTTGATGAAGGCATTTGCTGGCGAGTCACAAGCTAGAAACAAGTATGAGCTTTACGGCGACCTAGCTAAAGAAGCAGGCTATCACGCGATAGCTAGACACTTTTACGAGGCAGCTGAAAACGAAAAATGGCACGCAAGGGCTGAATTTAAAAAATATCACGAGATGATGAACGATCCGATCGATAAGATGGATAAAAATTTACTTGACGCTGCAGCTGGCGAAAACTACGAGCATACGACGATGTATCCAGACTTTGCAAAGATCGCAAAAGAAGAAGAGCTAAGAGATGTTGAGAGGCTATTTAACGCGATCGGCAAGGTTGAAGTTGAGCATGAAAGAGAGTATTTAGAGCTTAAAAAGATGCTTGATGAAGAGGGCTTTTTTGAGAGCGATGAAGAAGATATCTGGGTTTGTGAGGTATGCGGACACGTTCACAGAGGTAAAAAAGCTCCAGGCGCTTGCCCACTTTGCAAAGCTCCAAAAGAGTATTTTAAGCGCGAATTCTTAGGCTAAAAAGCCAAAAAATTTAGCCAAGGCGCTTGTCTTGGCTAAATTTATAATTTTTTAAGCACAAAATTACCATTCTAAATGTTATACTTCTCCAAAATTTTCATAAGGAGAAAGAGATGAAAAAATCACTTTTAGTATTAGCTGGACTTGGCTTTGCACTAAGCCTAAACGCTGCAGATCTTACAGATACTTGCAAGTCTTACTTCTCAGACATCGATAAGATGGTTGAAGCTTACAAAAAAGCTGGTCAAGAGCAACAAGTAAAAATGTATGAAGATCAAAAGAAACAATCAATGGATCAACTTGCCGCACTTCCAAAAGAGCAACAAGACGCTACTTGCAAACAAGCTAAAGAGATGTTTGCTCAAGTAATGGACCAAATGAAAAAACAAGGTCTTTTAAAATAAACCTTCACGTGGCTAGGCTCTCTAGCCACACTTCAAATTTACTTCTCGCCTTTACATATAAAATTTGCTAGCTTTGCAGCCAGTGGCGCTACGACAAATATCGCAGGATAGGCGACCATAAAGGCTTTTAAGTATTCCACTATCCAAATTTGCACAAAGCCATCAACAAAACCAAAGTGCAAATACGTCATCGCAAAAGAGATGATAAACGCCATAATTGCTGACATTATAAAAGTAAAGACATATCTATAAAATTTCGCTGGTATCATGAAATTTTACCTATCAGCTCCTCTAGCCTCTTTGCGTGATCAAGTGCCTTTTGCCTCATCAAAGCAAGCTTTGCCTCATCGTGCCTGCTCTGATACGATAGCCCTCCGCTATAAACATAGCCTGCAAACTCCATACCACACATATTTGCTAGCGCCTTAAGCGGCGGTAAAAACTCCTCTATCTCATAGCGCTGAAGCGCCTCTTTTTTATAAAGCTCCTCAGGCGCCCCAGAGGTAAATGAAAGCACTAGCTTTTTGCCACGTAGCTTATCTCCCTTACTGCCGTGAGAGAAGCCATGAACTAGCACATCTTCAAGCCACTTTTGTAAAAGAGATGGCACGCCGTACCAGAAAAATGGATAAACAAGCACGATCACATCGGCCTTTACTAGCTTTTCTTGCTCGGCTTTTACATCGATAGCGTAGTTTTTATAAAGCTCGCTTAGTATGTCAAATTTAGCCTCTGGCAGGTGCTTTTTTAGCTCGCCTAAGATGATCTTATTTGCAAAGGAATTTTCAAGGTCGGTGTGACCTGATACGACTAAAATTTCACTCATTTTTGCCACTTAAATTTACTTTCTTAAATTTACTTGCAAACAAAGCTACTTGCCTTGCTGGTATCGCCGCCCACGTATGTAGCTACCTTTGGATAGGCACACACTAAAAATTCCTTGCCAGCGTAGCTCTTGCTCTTAGCTAGCATGCTCTTTGGTGCTTCGCCCTTTTCGTGCCACGCTTCAAGCGCACTAAGCGGATCGACGTCATCTATGCCGTTGCCGCCACCGCAGTGGTTCATCCCAGGTAGCGCAAAAAATGCCGCTAAATTTTGGCTATTTTTATTATCAGCCTCTAGCTTTTTAAACCAATCCCTTTGATCTTTTGCCGAAAAAACTGGGTCTGAGACGCCAGTTACGATGATTAGCTTACCGCCATTTGCGCTAAATGTGCTAAGGTCTGTTGAGATGGCGTCATTTATCGCCGCAGTCTCGAAAGTCTTTGGCGTGTCTTTGTCAAAGTCAAAATTTATCGTGTCAAAATTTGGCTGCGCTGGTGTTAAAAAGTAGTAGTTCACCGAGCCGCTTGAGAGCGTGATGTTTCTAGCGTTTGGCTTGGCGCTTTGTGAGTCGCCCAGCTTCCATTGCCTCCAGCCCTCAGCGCTCACGCCTGAGTCGTAAAACCAGCCACTATAAATTTGCTCGCCCTTGCTGTTTTTGGCTCCGTTAAAGATTTTTTCGATCGCCTCTATCTTTTGCTTATCTAAATTTAGACTTTTTGGGTCAAATTTGCATGCTTCCCACGCATTGATGATCCCATCTTTTAGTCCGTCTAAGCCGTCACATTTTTCTAGCACGGCGTGGCTTAGCTTCTCAAGGTCGTCCTGCGTTAGGGCATTTGCAAAAATTTTCTCGCCTTTTTCATTTTTCGGAGCTATCCTCATAAGGGCTTGATTGTCCCACTGCTGAGCGATCGCCGCGCGAGATAGCCTAAAGCCAGGGTTTGCAGCGATGACGCCGTCAAATTCTAGCGGATAGCGCTGGGCTGCGATTAGTGCTGCCCTGCCGCCATTTGAGCAGCCCATGAAGTAGCTATGTTTTGGCTTTTTGGTGTATGCGGTGGCTAAAATTTGCTTAGATGCGTCCGTGACCTTGCCGATCGCCTGATAGGCGTAGTCTAGCCTTGCTTGCTGGTCTAGCCCAAACTCTGCCGTTGGCTCTGGATGTCCTGAGTTTGTAGTAACTACCGCGTAGCCTCTAAGAAGCGCTGGCGTGGCTGTGCTTGTGCGTATCGGCACTGCGCCAAGAGCAGGCGCTACAAAGCCGTCCATACCGCCTCCACCTTGAAATAAAAACTTCTCATTCCACTGCTCTGGCAGCCTTAGCTCATAGTCTATCGCATACTCTTTGCCGTCACTGCCGGTGCGTTTATAGAGTTTGCCATGCACCACGCAGTGAGGCTTTGCTTTGATAGTGTTTTTACTGCCACCAGTTAGCGCAGACATCCTATCGGCTGATACTTCGCCGCTCTCACTCCACAGCGCATCTATCATCTCGTTGTTTAAAATTTTCACATCTTTTAAACTCTCACACCCTGCCTTATCAAGGGCAAAAGCCGTGCTGCCAATGAGCGCCAGTGCGCAAAAAAGTGAAATTTTCTTCATAACATCTCCTAAAATTTTACCTTGCTAAATGAGGTCTCGTTCTTGAGGCCAAAGCCATCAAATTCCTCTATCAGCCCAGCTCGCTCTTTGGCGTAGGCTTTGTAGTTTTCGCTGTGGCGGTAGCTCTCAAAGCTAGCTTCGTCTTTGTAAATTTCAACCAGCACCCATTTATTAGGTGTCTCTTTTTGACTAAAGGCAAACTGCGCGTAAGCGCCCTCATCTACGCTTTTTTGCATATATTTTTTGATGATCTTTTCAAATTTCGCATCGCTCTTTGCCTTAAGGCTTAAGTTTGTAATGTGAAAGTAGGCATCTTTTAGGCGCTCTGGCGTTAAATTTTTTGAAAACGCAGCCCTTTTTTTCAGGCTTATAGCCTTTTTGCTAGCTAAAATTTCAGCGCTTGCGCTTGCAAATTTCTTAAAATGCGCCGAGCTTATATGCTTTTTATAAGCCGCCTCGTCCTTGTAAAACTCAAGCACGTAAAATAGCTCTGGCTTGCTCTTTGCGCTCGCAAAAAAGATCGCCTGCGTGCCTGGCTCGCTCTTTGAGCTTAGTATATTTTCCCTACCAAGACGCTTTAGCAAGCTCTTGTTATTTGGCGTCGCAAGCAGCTCCTGCAAGCTCACTTTCGCCTCCGCTCCAAAGGCAAACGCCGCCAAAACCGCTAGTAAAAATAGCTTTTTAAACATCAAATCTCCTTAAATTTATCTCTGCTCAACTCTTTTCATCCAAGCAAAAAGCTCGTCTAAGTCGTAGTCGCCGCCATGTCCTTGCCCCCAGACCGCTTCAAAATCAACCTCTTTGCCAGCATTTTTAAGCGAGAGTGCAAGCATAGCAGGCACGGCAAGAGCCAGGTCGGTGTCGTTTGTGCCCTGCCTTATGCGGTAAAATTTCGCCGCTTCTTTGTTTTTAGCGTAGTTCATCGCATTCATCATCTTTATGACGCCAGCCTCCGCCATCTCGCCCCCGCTTCGATCTTTTGCAAATTTAGTAAAGTGCTTTGCAGGCGTTTTGCTATCGCCAAAAAGGTCGTTTTCTGGATTTTCTAGCCCAAGGCCGTCAAAGGCAACCACCTCTTTGGCGCGTTTTAGCGAGGCGATGAAGTCCTCAAATTTGAATGTATATCCAAGCGAGCAGCCCTGCGTGTCAAGAGTTATAAATTTAGGCGTGAGCGTGCTTTTGTCGCTGCTTTTTGTAGCGGTAAATGCCCTTGAGATGAGGGCGTTTATATACTCTTTGAAGCTGCCCTCGCCATTTTCATCAAGGCTTAGCGCGTGGCCTTTGGCGTCTTTTAAATTTAGCGAGTTTAGATAGGCTGGGAATTTACTCTTTAGCTCGCGTGAGAGCTCTTTTTGCGTGGCGTTTAGCTCGCCTGTGATCATCTTTGGCTTTTTGCTCCTGTCGTTAAAAGTGCTCGCATCAAGACTTGCAAAATCAATCCTTTCAAATTTATCTAAATCCCCAAACATCCACTCATACGCCTCGTCTTCATGCTCTAAATTTGTCACAGGGCAGTAGATAGAAGCGGCATAAATTTGATCGTCCGCCTTTGCAGCGCCTAGCTCTTTAAGATATGGCTCATACTCTTTTGCATTTGCGCTAACGCCTAGAAGTGCCGACATCGCGCCGCCTGCGCTCGTGCCGTTTGAGATGATCTTGTTTGCGTCGCCTGGCATAAATTTGTCGTTAAATTTAAGATATCTAACGGCCGCTTTTAGATCGACTATCGCAGCTGGGGCTTTGCCGATAAAGCGCTCGCCATCCTTTAGCGTCCTACCCCTAGCGCCAACGCTTGCCACGACGTAGCCTCTAAGAAGCGCCTCAAGAGTGGCATTTGGCTTTTCGTTTTGGATTTCTGGCTTTTGCGGTTTAGCGCTCATGTAGCCACCTATCGCATTTGGCATAAAGATAGCCCCTTTTTGGTCGCTAAATTTACCCTCTGGCACGTAAAAATTTAGCACCTCATAGTCGCTAGCTGGCTTTGCCACATAGACTATGCCCTCATAGGCTCTAAATTTAAGCGTCCTCTCGCCAACTTGCACGCTTTTTAGCTCAAATTTCTTCTCATCAAATTTAAGCTCGCCACCAAAGCAAGCACCTACTAAACAAACCCCTAAAATAGCAACTCTAACGCATTTCATGATCTGCCTTTTTATTTTGTCCTACTTTTTACTTTACTAGCCTTGGCGTAGGCTACCAAGGCTTTAAGGTCTAGTTATCTTTTGGCTTATACTTGATCGCATAGTCAAATTTAGGCTGGTGCAGTGAAAACTCAAAGCTATCTCTATCGACCGAGCCAACGCAGTAATGGCTATCATAAAGGCGAAGCAAAAACTCCGCCATCTCTTCACTCGTGTGATACTTTTTAAACGCCTTGTCGTAGTCGTAGCTCTCTTTGCTAGTTGCCACCATGCCAAATTCTGTCTTTGTGGCAGCTGGGGCCAGCACTTTTGCTTGCATCTTTGCCTGCTTGTCCTGTGCTAGCTCGTGGTAAAGTCCCTCGCTAAAGGCACTTACGAAAAATTTGCTAGCGCAGTATGTGACGGCGTTTGGCACGATCTTGTAGCCGCCTATCGAAGAGATGTTTATAAGCTGTGTATCTTTGTCTTTATATTTTTTCGTAAAGAGCGTTGAGAGCGTGACAAGTGAGATGATGTTTAAATTTATCATCTGCGTGATTTTTTCTAAATTTTGCTCACCGACCTTGTTGTAGTCGCCAAAGCCAGCGTTGTTTATAAGCGCTTTTAGCTCAAATTTTTCTAAATTTCGCCAAAGGGCTAGGACATTTTCTTGCTTTGAGAGGTCGCAAATTTCTATCACGACCTCTACGTCTGCAAATTTAGCTATCTCGCTTTTTAGCTCCTCTAAAAGCTCCCTACGCCTTGCAACAAGGATCAAATTCTCCCCGCGCCTTGCAAATGCCTTTGCCACAGCCGCTCCTATGCCTGAGCTTGCCCCAGTGATCACTATATATTTTTTCATTTTGTAAATTCCTCCGGACTATAAATTTTTACACCTTCACTGTGATCATCTTGTGCTACTTGCACGATCACTCTAGCGATATCTTCCGCTTTCATCGGACGATACTCGTCAAAAAAGCCTTTTGGGATAAATTTAAACGCCTTTATCGCCAAATACTCACCTAGTCTAAATTCCTTTCTCTCAGCCTCGATAAGTGGCAGCCTAGCGATATGAAATGAGCTATATCCAAGCTCTTTTATCTTTGCTTCTGCTTGACCTTTTGCCTTTAGGTAAAACGAGCCTGACTTTCTGTTTGCCCCTGCAGCCGAGAGCAAGACAAAGCGTTTTGCACCGCACTCCAAGCCAAATTTGGCGAAATTTATCGGATAGGTCACATCGACTTTGTAAAACTGCTCTTTGTGCTTTGCCGCCTTCATCGTCGTGCCAAGCGCGCAAAATAGCTCATCAGCGATAAATGGCACCTCATCTTTAAAATCATCAAAATTTACTATCTTTACTTCAAGCTTTTCATGAGTAAATTTTAGCTCACTTCTAACAAGAGCGACCACCTTGCTATAGTGCTCACTCTGGCATAAATCTTTTAAAATTTCACTTCCTACAGCGCCGCTGGCTCCTGCTATAAGGGCGACTTTTTTCATGTTTATCCTTTGTAAATTTTGGATAAATTCTATCTCGCTAAGGCAAAAATTTCGCTTATGGCCTCTTTTGTATAAATTTGCTCCAAGCCCCTGCCCTTGGCGTAGTCATAAACTAGCGCCATGATCTCGTCTAAATTTGACTCATCAACGCCGATCTCAATTAGGCTTGTTGGTGTGCCGATCTTGCTAAACCACTCTTTTAGCTTTTTAATAGCCTCGTCTGCGTCATCCACGCCAAAAATTTCTTTGCCAAAGCGCTTAAATGCCTTTAAATTTCTACTCTTATACCACTTCATCCAAGCTGGCATCACTACACTTAGTCCAGCCCCATGCGCGCAATCAACCACCGCACCTATGGCATGCTCGATCATGTGATTTGGATAAGAGTAGCCAGCCGTGCCAACGTAAGTTAGGCCATTTAGCGCCATCGTAGCAGCCCAAGCAAACTCGCCTCTAGCGCCATAGTTTTCTGGCTCTTTTAGTAAAATTTCAGTCGTTTTCATGACCGTTTTGATGTTTGCTTCGATGTATAAATTTATGATCTCAGGCTGAACGCTCGCCGTAAAGTAGCCCTCGATGCTGTGAGCGATGATATCAGAGGCTGAATAGACCAAATACTCCTTGCTAACACTTGCTTGAAGAAGCGGATTTACCACCGATACTTTTGGGTAAAGACAAGCGCCGTGCATGGCAAATTTCTCTTTTGTGGCTTCATTTGTGACGACTGCGCCGCCGTTCATCTCTGAGCCAGTTGCAGCAAGCGTTATGATGTCAAAGATCATAAGCGCCTCTTTTGGATTTTTACCGGTAAAAAAGTCCCAAACGTCGCCGTTATATTTCGCTCCAGCAGCCACCGCCTTGGCCGTGTCAAGCACAGAGCCGCCGCCTATGGCTAGCACGCTATCGACGCCTTGCTTTTTAGCCAAATTTATAGCCTCATTTACCTTGCTTAGCACTGGGTTTGACTTCACGCCGCCTATCTTGCAAAACTCGATGCCATTTGCGCTTAGGCTCTTTGTGGCAACGTCAAAAAGTCCGTTTTGCATGATCCTGTCGCTGCCATAGATGATGAGCGTCTTTTTTGCGCCAAATTCTTTCATATATTTGCCGATGTTTTGCTCTTTGTCTTTGCCAAATTCTATTTTAGTAGGGTTTAAAAAGCTGAAATTTTGCATAGTTTTCTCCTTGTTTGCTTTTGTGATTTGAGGTAAATTTTAGTTAAATTTTCTTATTTTTAGCTATTTTTATCGGCGCTAAATTTAGAAATTTCTTAGTCTGATAGGTAGTTTTGATGTGATCTTATCTGGATCGAAGCTATTTTTTGGATCGCCTAAGCCTCCAAAATTTTCGCCAGTGTTAAAGAATTTTTGTAAGAAATAATCCCCTCTATATCCAAGCCCATAAAGTAGCTCTGACATCTCAGAGATATCCTTTTCGCTTAGTAAGTCCGCATGCACGGTCGTTCTAACTTCAAATTTAAAATTTATCTCTATGAGATATTTTAGCGTGGCGGCAAATTTCTCATATAAATTTGAGCCAGTAATGCCTATAAATTTCTCTTTTGGAGCTTTAAAATCAAGCGCGATGTAGTCAATCAGCCCCTCATCTATCGCCTCTTTTATAACACTAGGATGTGAGCCGTTAGTATCGACCTTTAAACTAAAGCCACGTACCTTGACCTCGCGTGCTAGCCTTAAAAAGAGAGGGTTTGCCGTGCATTCACCACCGCTAAAGACGATGCCATTTAGCTTGCCGACCCTGCGGTCTAAAAAGTCGCAAACTTCACTAAAACTTATAGTACCATTTGACTTTACGACCTCGATGTTGTAGCAGTATCCACAGCGCATATTACACCCTGCGAACCAGATGACGGCAGCTACTTTATCAGGATAGTCAAGCGTCGTAAATGGCGTTATACTAAAAATTTTTTGCAAATTTAAAACCTATGTGAAATTTAAAGGCACAGAGAATGTGCCTTTTTTTAAAAAAACGTATTTTATACTATTTTTTAAGATTTTGTGTTACTTTTTGCAGCAACTTGCGTATTCGTCAAATTTTATTCGCTCTTTGTGCTCGCCTTTTTTGCCAAGGTTAAAGCTCTCAACCGGTCTGTGATAGCCCATAACACGAGTATAAACCACGCATCTTGTGCGTTTGTCTTGCACTTTTTCTAAAATTTCTTTTTCTGTCATTTTCTCTCCTTATTTGGATTTTTTCTTCTCATTTTCTATCAGCTCTGCATCACAAAGCGGGCAAAACTCATGCTCGCCAGCTATGTAGCCATGCTTTGCGCAGACGCTAAAGACTGGCGTTATCGTGATGTATGGGAGTTTGTAGTTTGAGATTATACTCTTTACAAGCTCTTTGCAAGCTTTAGCCGAGCTGATGCGCTCTTTCATATATAGGTGAAAGACGGTGCCACCAGTGTAGGCGCTTTGTAGCTCATCTTGCAGATCAAGCGCTTCGTAAGCGTCGTCTGTGAAATTTGCAGGTAGCTGGGTTGAGTTTGTGTAGTAGATATTGTCCCCCTCGCCTGCTTGGATGATGTCTGGGTAGCGCTTCTTATCCTCTTTGGCAAAGCGGTAAGTAGTGCCCTCAGCTGGAGTTGCCTCAAGGTTGTATAAATTTCCGCTCTCTTCTTGAAATGTCCTTATCTTATCGCGTAAAAAGCCAACCATCTCAAGGGCAAATTCTCGTCCAAATTTAGTTGAGATGTTCTCTTTATCGTCAGTGAAATTTCTAAGTAGCTCATTCATGCCATTTATGCCGATCGTGCTAAAGTGGTTGTTAAAGTGCTTTAGATACCTAGCCGTGTAAGGATAAAGCCCTCTGTCATACATCTCTTGGATAAATTTACGCTTCTTCTCTAGGGTTGATTTAGCTAGGTCTAAAAGGTAGCTTAGTCTGTTGTAAAGTGCGACCTTATCGCCTTTGTAGTTATAGCCAAGGCGGGCTAAATTTATAGTGACAACGCCTATCGAGCCAGTCATCTCAGCACTTCCAAAAAGACCGCCACCACGTTTTAAAAGCTCTCTTAGATCAAGCTGCAAGCGGCAACACATAGAGCGCACGTGGCCTGGTTTGTAGGCATTTTCGTTTTCTATCTTGTTGCCATTTTCGTCGTAAGTGTATTGCGAGCCGATGAAATTTTGAAAGTAGCTTGAGCCCATTTTTGCGGTATTTTCAAAGAGCACGTCGGCTACTTCGCTATCCCAGTTAAAGTCCTCTGTGATATTTACCGTTGGTATAGGAAATGTAAAAGGCTGTGAGCACTTGTCGCCAGCTGTTAATACCTCGTAAAATGCCTTGTCTATGCGTGCCATCTCAGGCTCGAAGTCCTTGTAGGTCATATCGATCAAATTTTTCCTGCCACGCTCGTTTGCTTTTTTCAAAATTTTCTCATCTTTTACATTTGTAAAGAGGTGTATATCATCGCTCGTTGGGATCTGATCCCTTAGGTCGCTTGGGCAGGTGATGTCTATGGTTACGTTTGTAAATGGGCTTTGTCCCCAGCGCGCAGGGACATTTAGGTTGAAAATAAAGCTAGTGATCGCCTTTTTGATCTCGGCGTCGCTTAGATCATCTTTGAAAACGTAAGGCGCAAGGTAGGTGTCAAAGCTAGAAAACGCCTGAGCGCCTGCCCACTCGCTTTGCAAAATGCCTAAGAAATTTGCCATCTGATAAAGCGCCTCTCTAAAGTGCTTTGGCGCCTTGCTCTCGACCCTGCCACGAACGCCGTTAAAGCCCTCATTTAGCAAAGCCCTTAAGCTCCAGCCAGCACAATACCCTGTAAGGCAGTCAAGGTCGTGGATATGGTAGTCACCGTTTCTGTGAGCTAAACCCTCTTCTTTGCTATAAACAGCGTCTAGCCAGTAGTTTGCTATGACTTTGCCAGCGGTGTTATTTATAAGGCCTGCGTTTGAGTAGCTTGTGTTTGAGTTTGCAGAAATTCTCCAGTCGGTGCCGTTTATATACTCATTTATCGTTTGGGTTGAGTTTATATAGGTCGTATCTTCATTTAACCCTAAAATTTGCTCGCGTTGGAGCTTGTGGGTGTGGCGGTAGAGCATGAAGCTCTTTAAAACTTCAAAATGTCCGCCGTCAAATAGCTCTTTTTCTATCGCGTCTTGGATGTCTTCGACTGTTATCGTGCTTGATTTTTGAAAGATATCTTGGACTACATTTGTAAAAACTTGCTCGTCGTAAGCTTTATTTTCGCTGGCAAATGCCTTTTTTATAGCATCTACTATCTTGTATGCTACAAATTCTTGTCTTGTGCCATCTCGTTTTAAAATTTCACGCATCACTTGCTCTTTTCTGATTGTTTTTTTGATATGGAGTTTAAAAGTATAGGACAAGAAAGCTTAAAATATAGAAAACTTATTTTATTTTGTTTAATAATATTTATCAAAAAATATAAAATTTTAGAGAGTTTTATTAAGTATATTTTTACGCATTTTAGGCATTTTAAACTAAAATTTGATTATTTTTACTTAAATAATTATTTTAATTTTAGTTTTTAAAATAGTAGATTTGAAATTTTACAAGTCAATCAAGCTTATTTGGGTATAATCTCAAAAATTTAAAGGACAAAAATGACTTCGATGAATATACAAAACAACAAATACATACTAGTCTAAAGCGAATAATTGATTAGCTGAACTATATAATATGTATTTAACACAATAGCGGGCAGAAGCTGTGAATGATACAAACAAGTCAGATATTTAAGATCATAAAAATAGACTTAAATATAATAAATTAATATTCACTACACTATATTCTAATTTTTCTTATTTCTTATAGCATATTCAATCCAATTTTCTAAATTGCTTTTTATATCATTATATGTATTATCAGATTTTGGATTAAAAACCGGTATAAATTTTGATAATTTTTCTCTACTATTTTTTATTTCAATATATTCAAATGGATTATACCCTATGCTATCTTTGTAGCCATTTTTATCTTTTAAGTTGTGTATATAAATTCCCATTAAAGCCTTGCCTTCATTCCATGCTTTTATTATTTCGTATTTTACCCAGTCTCTATTCGCTGTTTGATTGCCAATTAAGACAATAACACAAGAGCAACTAAACATGTTTTGTGATATCCATCTTTCAATAGCTTGCTTACCTTCTCTTTTTACTTTTTCCCAATCATTAGAATTACAAATTTTTTGTCCTTCGACTACACCTATATTTTTTATTTGACTAACTCTCCAAATATCTCTATCATAATGAAAACTAAAAAATACTTTTCTCATTTTTACCTTTTATTTAAAAAATTCAAAAATTAGAATGAGTATAAAAATACCACCATAAAACGTCCATACGCTTTGAGATTTATAAACATTTAATATATCGTAAAGTGTGATCTTGCCATTTATACTAAATTTAAAGATTTCTTTAAAATCTCCATTTTGAAATTTATCAACTTTCTTATTATATAAATCTCTAAATCTTCGTTCAAATAGTAGATAGTATGCATCCAAATATGAAAATGCTAACAGAGGTATAATAGACACAAAAATGCTACTAACATTTGCTCTGAAGATTATTGCGACAGCAATTAATGCAACAGTCCAACCTTTCATTTTAAAAGAATTATCAGCCATTCTTTTGATTGTATCTTGAAGCATTTTTAATTCTTCTGTTAATAATTTTAGTTTGTTATCTTCTGACATATTAAACCTTGTTAGTTTTACTGACAACCTTCGCATTCGATCGAGCGGTCAGCTACGTCGTTTAGTTTTTCGCTGTCTGGTGACTCAGAGCGTAGATAGTAGGTTGATTTTAGTCCGAGCTCCCATGCAAGCGTGTAAATTTCACTTAGATATCCGCCACTTGCTTTGTCTAGGCTCATGAAGATATTTAGACTTTGACCTTGATCGATCCACTTTTGGCGGATAGCACCTGCTTTTATAAGAATTCTTTGATCAAGCTCGTAAGCTGGCGTGTAAAACTGCCAAGTATCAGGGCTTAAATTTGGCACGACATTTGGGATCATACCGCTTAGGTTGTGCTCAAACCACTTGCGCTTATAGACTGGCTCGATGGTCTGAGTAGTGCCAACAAGGATCGAGATCGAGCTAGTTGGAGCGATCGCCATTAGGTAGCCGTTTCTCATGCCGTCACGTTTGACTTTTTCTCTTAGCTTGTCCCAGTCGCAGACATTTTCGTCAAATAGCCCGCCTTTGTCGTTTAAAAGAGCTTTTGCGTTCTCATTTGCGGTGTCTATCGGCATAATACCTTTGCTCCATTTTGAGCCTTCAAATTTTGGATAGATGCCCTTTTCTACGGCTAAATTTGAGCTAGCGTAGATCGCGTTGTAGCTTATGTTTTCCATTATGCTATCAATGAGCGCCAAATGCTCATAGCTACCCCATTTTACGTTTTTCTCAGCTAGCATTTGCGCTTCGCCCATGACGCCAAGGCCGATCGAGCGAGAAGCAAGGTTTGTGTGTTTTACCTTTTTGTGCGGGTAGAAATTTAGGTCTATAACGTTATCAAGCATCCTGATAGCTATCGGCACGACACGCTCGATGTCCTCTTTGCTGTTTATCTTGCTTAAATTTATACTTGCAAGGTTGCAAACTGCCGTTTTGCCCTCGATGCTCTCTTTTTCTACGATGAAAATTTGCTTGCCTTTTAGACTATCAAGCGCGCTAAGCTTTTTGGCTTTTTTAGTTATGCCACTATCAACCGTGACGTCCTCTTCTTCGTCAAATAGCTCCTCGCCGCCATCTTCATAAGTGATCTTGATCTTATAGTAGTTTGGCGCTGTGTTTTGGAAAATTTCGGTGCACAAATTTGAGCTTCTGATGATGCCTTCGTGGTCATTTGGATTTGCTTTGTTAGCATTGTCTTTAAAGCATAAAAATGGCATGCCCGTTTCAAAATAGCTAGTTAAAATTTTCTTCCAAAGCTCTTTTGCAAGGATGGTGTTTTTCTGGATATTTTCGTCGTTTTCATACTCTAAATATCTCTTCTCAAACTCCTCGCCATAAAGGTCGCAAAGGTCGCTTACTTGAGCTGGGTCAAAGAGGCTCCAGCGGCCATTTTCTTTAACGCGCTTCATAAATAGGTCGTTTATCCAAAGCGCAGGGAAAAGCTCGTGTGCGCGGCGTCTCTCTTCGCCTGAGTTTTTACGAAGATCGAGAAAATCGCTCACATCCATGTGCCAAGGCTCGATATAAACAGCGATCGCGCCCTTTCTAGTGCCTAGCTGATCGACCGCTACTGCGATGTCGTTTGTCACTTTTAAAAATGGTATGATACCGCCAGCTGCGTTTTTGTGTCCGTCGATACTGCCGCCCATCGCACGCACCTTGCTCCAGTCCCAGCCGATACCGCCGCCAAATTTTGAAAGTAGTGCCATCTCTTTGTAGCTATCAAAAATGCCCTCGATATTATCAGGCGTACTGCCTACGTAACAGCTGCTTAACTGGTGGCGTGTAGTCCTTGCGTTTGAGAGCGTTGGGGTGGCTAACATCACTTCAAATTTAGAGATGAGATCGTAAAATTTCTTAGCCCAGCCTTGGCTGTCTAGCTCGTTTTGCGCAAGAAACATAGCGATCGCCATAAACATGTGCTGTGGCAGCTCGATGGGCATACCGCTCTTGTCTTTGATGAGATAGCGATCATAAAGCGTCTTGATACCAAGGTATGCAAACTGAAGGTCGCGCTCTGGTTTGATATATGCGTTTAGATCCTCTAAGTCGTACTTCTCTTTTAGTCCGGGGATGATGCGGCCTACCTTTTCGCCCTTTGCGAGGTAGTCTTTTAGGTGGTTGTAGCCGTTAAAGCCAGTCACTTTGTGATAAAGGTCGAACAAAAATAGCCTTGCTGCAACAAATGTCCAATTTGGGCGGTCGATGTCGATCTTATCAACTGCTGTTTTTATAAGAGTTTGCTGAATTTCCTCAGTCGTTATCATATCTCTAAACTGAATTTTCGCATCTACTTCAAGCTCGCTAAGACTTACGTTGCTAAGACCTAGGACAGCTTCGTTTGTGTATTTTTTGATCTTGCTGATATCAAGCTCTTCTGTTCTGCCATTACGTTTTATAACTTTCAAAAATGTCTCTCCGTGTTAAATTTTAATTTGAGATTTTATCCAAAAAGATATAAAAACTCTCTTTGCCAAAAACTACTCAATAAATATAAAATTTACCACCAAAATGAGAAAGATAAAGGCTTGTTAAAAACTCTTATTTTTCTAGCGCGATGGCGACAAAAAAACGTTAAACGTTATGAACTTTTGAGTTAGCTTTAACGACTAAAATTTAAATGCGCCAACATTGCCGATAAATTTTGCTGATGCTTGTAAAAGCTACTTGAAAATGCCGCCACCAGCTGATAAATTTGGTAAGCTATTTAATGTGGATTTTGTGTTAGGGTAGTTGCAAGGGGTTAAATTTACCCCTTGCGTTTAAATTTATTTGCCAAAGACTCTGGCGAAAATTTTATCTACATTTTTGGTGTAGTAGTTGTAGTCAAAGCACTCTTTGATCTCATCTTTGCTAAGGCTCTTAGTTAGGTCCTCGTCGTTTAGCAAATTTTGTAAAAATAGGCTGTGGCCTTGCTCGTCGATCGCTTTTTTGCCCTCTTGCAAGTCCGCCCAGACCTTCATGGCGTTGCGCTGAACGATCTTGTAGGCATCCTCTCTAGAAATCCCACGCTGTGGCAGCTGCAAAAGCACGCGCTGAGAAAAGACTAATCCGCCTGTCAAATTTAAATTTTTCATCATATTTTCTGGATATACGACTAAATTTGCTATCAAATTTTTGATACGAACCAGCATAAAATCAGCCGTAATAAACATATCTGGCAGGATAAATCTCTCAACCGAGCTGTGGCTGATGTCGCGCTCGTGCCAAAGGGCGACATTTTCAAGAGAAGGCGTGACATATGAGCGTAGCACCCTGCAAAGGCCGGTGATATTTTCGCTAAGGACTGGATTGCGCTTGTGTGGCATCGCGCTTGAGCCCTTTTGTCCCGGGCTAAAGTACTCCTCGGCCTCATAAACTTCAGTCCTTTGGTAGTGTCTAATGGCAACTGCGATCTTCTCACAAGTAGAAGCTAAGATAGCGATAGCGCTCACCACATGGGCGTAGCGGTCGCGCTGGATCACTTGATTTGACGCTGGGGCAGCTTTTAGGCCTAGCTCCTCGCAAGTTAGCTCTTCAAATTCCATCGGAGCGTGGGCTAAATTTCCCATAGCGCCTGAGAGTTTGCCGTAGCTGATCGTATCTTTTGCATCTTTGATGAGCTTAAGCGCCCTTGCGATCTCGTCATACCAGATGGCAAGCACAAGGCCAAAAGTTATCGGCTCGCCGTGGATGCCGTGGCTTCTACCGACCATGAGCGTGTGCTTGTGCTCGTTCGCTCTGTTTTTGACCGCCTGCATGAACTCCTCTACGTCGCTGATGATGAGCTCTAGGCTCTCTTTCATCTGAAGCGCAACGGCTGTGTCGATGCAGTCACTTGAGGTCATGCCATAGTGCACGAACCTGCTCTCATCACCAAGGCTCTCGCTGACGCTTGTCAAAAATGCGATGACATCGTGTTTTGTCGTCTTTTCTATCTCGTCTATGCGAGCCACTTCAAATTTAGCGTTTTTGCAAATTTTCTCGCAGTCGCTGTCGCTTATAAAGCCAAGCTTATTCCAAGCTTTAACGGCAGCTTTTTCTACCTTGAGCCAAGCGTCGTATTTTGCTTGTATGCTCCACTTTTCAGCCATCTCTTTGCGTGAGTATCTTTCGACCATTGTTGAACCTTTTGTGTTAGTTTGCTTTTGTCCTGAAAGTATAAATTTGGCTTTTTGAGCCAGAAATCACGTCGTGCAATTTCTCTAAATTTAAGTTTTGATTATATAAAATCCGGGCTGAAATGTCGGTTATACACTTATAAATTTGGGCTTAAGATAGCTCACTCGTTTTTAAAAGGATTACCTTTGCCCTACGTAAATAAATTTATTGCCACTGCAGATCACCAAAAAGCTTACGAAATTTTACTGAAAAATGGCTTTAACATGAGCCAAACTCAACGCCTCATCGATAAAGGTAGGCTGATATGCGAAGGCAGTGTCGTGAGCGAGAAAAATGCCGTTTTGTGCGGCGATGTCTTTTTGATCGACTATGAGGCCAAGCCAAAAGGACTAAAGCCGATCTTTGAGTGCGAGAGCTTTGCGATATTTGACAAGCCAAGCGGAGTGCTGAGCCATCCAAATGGCAGGCACTGCGACTACTCGCTAAACGATGAAATTTACACACTTTTTGGGCGAGAAGCGAGCGTGGCACATAGGCTAGACTGCGAAACAAGTGGCGTGATAGTTGTGGGAAAAGATAGAAATTCTACGATAAAACTAAAGAAGATTTTTGAAAACAGAGAGGTTTCTAAAAGCTACGTCGCGATGGTGCAAGGCAAGATCGAGCGAGAATTTACGATCGATGCTAAGATGGATCTAGCGAACAACTACGACGATGTGAAAATGCGAATGCAAATTTGTGAAAATGGAAAAAGTGCGGTGACTAAAATTTTGCCGATCAGATATTTTGATGATATCGATACGACTTTGGTTCGGGCTATCCCACTCACTGGTAGGCAGCATCAAATTCGGTTGCATTTGTTTCATGTGAAACACAAGATCATTGGCGAACCACTTTATGGTTTGTCACGTCCGCAGATCGAGAAAATTTTAGATAAAGAGATGAGCGAGTGTGAACGGATAAATTTAACTGGATCAACAAGGCTCTTGCTTCATTCGGATGAAATTTCATTTAAATTTGATGAAATTTTTTACACCATAAAAAGCAAATTTGACGCCGAAAGTGAGTTTTATAAATTTGCAAAAGAAAGTTTTATTTTAGCCTAAAGGTTTTATTTTCTTCTGCAAGTTTTTCTAACTCTATTAAATTTTCTCTGCTTTGCGTCAAAAACTCATCAAATTTAAAACCTAGCACTACTATTCTATAAAGCTCTGGTTTATTTTTTCTCCAATTATAGATAGTTTTTGCATCTACTTTTAAAATCCCAGCCATATCACGTTGTGTTAAATTTGCCATTCCTGATCCTATTTTTTGGGAGATTTTAAAGTAAAGCTTTATAACTTTTAACAAAGTAAATATTTCTTACTTATATTTAAATATAAGTAATTATTCCTTTAATTTATTATTTATTAAGAACATAGCAGGTAATATTTCCGTTTAAATATTTAAAAGGAGGCAAGATGAATAAAATCATCAAAAAGACATTTGGGGGACTTAGTATGTCATATTATTTAAGACATCTATTTTTTGGCGCTATAATGGCAGTATTTTTTATATATATGTTTTACAATTTAGGTAGAGCATCGATTTTAGTGGCTCTTGTTTTTGTGGCAAATGCTCTAATTTATCCGTATTCGCGTTTTGTTTATGAAAGTATAGTCGATTTTATTTTTGGGAATAATGTCTTTTTTTGTAAATGCATTATTTTTACTTGCAACTAAAATTATAACTATACTTATATGTTTTAGCTTTGCTATATTTATCGCGCCTATTGGACTTATATATCTTTACTACTATCACAGCAAAAACAAAACCTTTGACGAGTAGATTTTATAAGCCAAACTTTAGTTTATACTTGCACAAGTTTGGCTTTAATACCTTAAAAAATACTATTTCTCCCCAGATATAACTTTAATAAGTCCAAAGATTCCAACTCCAACTACGATACATATAAAAATTATCTCGGCGATATCAAGAGCTGTCATTTTCTACTCACGTTAGTTTTATCGTTAGTCGGTTTTTCTTCTGCTTTAGCTGCGTTCTTATCGCTAACGTTAGCTCTAAATTTAGGATTTTCATTTCGCTGTTTTAGCTGTCCGCAAGCCGCACTTATATCAAGCCCTTTGCTCTGTCTGATCGTGCAAGTGACGCCATGATCCCTTAGATATTCTTGAAATTTTAGCATGCTAGTAAGCTCTGGTCGTTCAAATTCACTACCTTCATGCGGGTTAAAATAGATCAAATTTACCTTTGCCTTGATGCCATGCAGCAGTTTAACCAGCTTTTTTGCGTCACTAACACTATCGTTTAAGTCCTTGATAACAAGATACTCAAACATCACACGCTTTCGCATATCGATAGGAAAACCCCTAACAGCGTCCATAACAGCCTCGATATTATACGCCTTATTTATCGGCATCAGGCGGCTTCTAAGCTCGTTAGTAACAGCATGCAGTGATATAGCAAGCAAGACACCAAGGTCCATCTCGCCAAGCTTTTTTATCTGGCTGCCAAGGCCGCTAGTTGAAACGGTTTGACGTCGTGGCGATATGGCTAGACCCTCATTAAGGGCTAAAATTTTGATCGCTTTACTAACGTTAGCAAGGTTGTCAAGTGGCTCACCCATACCCATATAAACGACATTTATGCGCCTCTCATATGGTATGTTATTCTCTCTTTTTATCCATAAAATTTGCCCCACGATCTCGCCAGCAGTCAAATTTCTAACAAGCCCACCCTTTGCTGTTAGGCAAAAAGCACAGCCCATTTTGCAGCCAACCTGCGAACTAACACAAACAGTATAACGAGCATGGCGACTAATCTTGCCATCTTCGTCGCTAATCTCCTCTTTCATCGGCAACAAAACGCTCTCTATCCTTAGCCCATCTTTTAGCTCAAAAAGATACTTGATAGAGCCGTCGCTACTTTGCTCAAATTTCACACATTTTAGAGGGTTAAGATAAAATTTCTCAGCCAAGTCCTGACGCATATCCTTTGGTAAATTTAGCATTTGGCTAAATTCAGTCGCATTTTTTTTGTATATCCACTCATAAATTTGCGTCGCTCTAAAAGAGGGAGAGACTAGCTCTTTTAACTCTTCGATGCTAAGATCAAGCAAATTTTTCACATATTTTCCTTTACATATTTTGTTAGTAGCTCTTTGGCCGCAGAGTGATTTTTTATAAAATCAGCATGTGCATTTTCATCACAAAAATTTGTCGCTACGAAAATTCCATAAGCTGGAATTTTAAAAATTTGAGCCACTTTTAGAACAGAAAAAAACTCCATATTTTCTAAAAAATATCCCTTTTCAAACATTTTATAAGCCAAATTTTTATCTGTCGTTATAAAATTTGACGAATTTGTTTTGATGGTTCCACGTGAAACGATAGAATAAATTTCACACTCGATAGGCGAATAAGATCTATTTTCTATGCTAGAAATTTCAACATTCGCCCCAACTGAGCTTTCATAAATTTGCAAAATTTCACCATCTTTATATAGACCAGCCGAGCCAACAAAAACTATCTTTTCTGGCATCTGGTATAAATTTCGCTCGGGATTTTTTGACAAATTTTGGCTTAGATTTTGCAGCTCTGGGTTTGATGAGTTTGCAAATTTAGCCTCGATCTTTGCAAGATAGTGCGGATCAATATTTTTTAAATTTATACTCTTTTCATCTGCTCCAGCGCACGATCTTTTTTGCAAAAACTTTGTCAAATTTATCGCCATATCGACTAGCCCAACCCCCATCGGCAAGGCAAAGTCAAAAATTTCATTTTTTCCAGCTGAGATAACTAACATCAGAGCCTAACCTCAACGCCATTTGCTTTAAGATACTCTTTTAGTTTTTTTATCTCGATCTCGCCAAAGTGAAATATCGAAGCCGCCAAACACGCATCAGCCCCAGCTTCAAAAGCATCCTTAAAATGCTCCATCTTGCCAGCGCCACCGCTTGCGATAGTCGGTATAGAAAGCGCGCTAAAGGTCTTTGTTAGCTCCAGACTAAAGCCCTGCTTGACGCCGTCATTATCCATAGACGTTAGCAATATCTCCCCTGCTCCTCGCGACTCGACCTCTTTCGCCCAAGCAAAGGCATCTTTTTTGGTATCGATCCTGCCGCCATTTATAAAAACGCTATAACCATTTTCGATCTTTTTAGCGTCGATCGCCACAACGACACATTGCGAGCCAAATTTCTTAGCCGCTTCGTCGATCAAATTTGGATCTTTTATCGCCGATGAGTTTAGGCTCACCTTGTCGCAGCCCGCATTTAAAAGGCGAGAGATATCATCTATCGTGCGTATGCCTCCGCCAACGGTTAGTGGTATAAAAAGCTTGCTTGCGACCTTTTTTACTACATCAACTATCGTATCACGGCCAAGGTGAGAGGCTGTTATATCCAAAAAGCAAAGCTCGTCAGCGCCCTCGTCGTTGTATCTTTTAGCTATCTCGACTGGGTCACCAGCATCGACAAGTCCAACAAAATTTACACCTTTTACTACCCTGCCGTCTTTTACGTCGAGGCATGGGATTATGCGTTTTGCAAAATGATTCAAATTTATCCTTTGTCTATCTTTTTAGCTGCCACCTCAAAGTATGGCAAACTCGCCCAATTTTCTCGGTTTCCAACTATATAAATAACCTCTTTTGCTCTTGTTAGCGCCACGTTTAGCAAATTTGGCTTGCTAGCAGCCCACGCTCTAGCACCCTTTGTCGCTCCACCTAACACAAACACGATAATGTCAGCCTCTTTGCCCTGCATAGTGTGGATAGTGCCAGCACCTTTTAAATTTCTACAAACATCTTTAAATGGCGTTATTATCCTGATGTTATTTTTCTGGCTAGCCAGCTCGCCTGCCAAGAGCTCTTTAACCACCTCGCCCTCGACTTTGTTGTAGTTGCCTATCCACTCCTCGCTTCTAACATCTATCCACTTTGTTTGCACGTTAGTGTTTGCAAATTTACTAGCTGCACTTCTGCCAAGTATCATCATATCGTCGTATGTAGTCTCGTTTGATATCTCAAACATAGGGTTAGCGCACCTTCTATGCACGATAAGTGGCGAGCCGACCCAGATACTTTCGCCACTACCTTTTATATATGTGCCGATATTCTGCGCTTTGTCGGCTCTTAGTTGCACAGAGGACTTAAGCAAGTTAAACTCCTCTTTTGCCTCGCAGTAGCTAAGTATCGCCCTATTTAAACTAACTGGTAGCGTTACGACAGGCTCAAGCTGAAGCGGATCACCTACTACCACGGCCATCTTTGAGCGAAGCAAGGCACCTAACGCGTTAGTTAAATTTGCCTGCCCTGCTTCGTCTATCAAAAGCATGCCTATATCGCCATTTAAAAGGTCCTTAAAGGTGTTATTAAACGAGGCAAAAGTCGAGCTAACAATAGGCGTTAGCAAGAAGAGCCCCTTGATGATCTCGCGTCTATGCTTTGCCTCTAAGCCGTTTTTCTCAGCCATCTTTTCATCGTTAAAGATAACGCTAAGGGCACGTAAATTTGTCCTAACAGCCTCTTTACAGGCAAAAATGGCAGCTTTGTGCAAATTTAGCGCCTCTTTGAAAAGCTCTATCCTAGCCCTAAAAAGCTTCGTCTTGTGAAATTTCTCATCTATGCCACACTCCATCATAAATGGCATACTCTTTTGCATCTCTTCGTTGCTCTCGCTAAAGCTGCCGTTTAGAAAGATATCTAGCTCCTCGCTCCTGCCAAGTATTTTTTGGCGTCTAGCAAAGTCGCTTTGCAGCCTTTTGTAAAGATTTATCTTAGTATTTAGCTCCGCTGCCCTACTCTCAAGCCCTGCTATCTCGCTTTTTAGCTCGCTTAGCCTTGCCTCATTTTTCTCTTTGCTCTCGCCATTTTGCTTGCTAGCTTTTAAATTTTGCTCAGCTATCTGGCGATTTATCTCACCAACCTTTAGTGCTTCGTCGTTATACTTTTCAAAGGCCTCTGTCTTAAAAATTTGCTGAAAGAGAAAAAATGGCGGCTTTTCTGGTGTGCTTAGATACTCCTGCAAAGCTTCATTTTGACTAACAACTCTTGTTAGCTCACTAAATTCAGCCTTTTTATCTTCAAGCTCGCCGCTAACGCTAGCAAATTCGCTCTCAAGCGGAGATAAAAGCTCCTCTATCTGCTTAGCCGAGTAGTAGCTCTCTAACCTTCTATCAACATCAGCTAGCTCTGTTTTAAGGCTCTTTAGCTCCTCTTCTTTGATCCTGATCTCACTAAAAAGTAAATTTACCTCGTGAAGCGCGAGGTTAAATTTCTCCTTTGCCTCGTCAAAGTCATCGACCCCTTCGCCCGCTGCCAGATATTTGCCAAGCCCCATCAAAAAGCCATCTTGCTCCAAAAACTCGCCATACTCTTTTGTGATCTTGTCATACTGGCTGTGAGTAGCCTCGATCTTTACGCCGTTAATTGCGTTAAAAACAAAATTTGACTTGTTTTGCTTTGAGCCAAGCGCCACGCAAAATAGCCCCCAAGCTGGCTTTGAGATAAAGGACTTCTCGCCAAATTTGCTCTTTTCATCAGCCGAGAGCAGCCTTGTGGCTATAAATTTAAAATAATCAATCTCGCCCGCATAATCCCCTATACTCTTTAGCTGACTTAGCTCCTTGCTCAAAATCTCAACCGCGCCGTTATTGCAAAAGCTAACGACCATCTCGTAGCCTTGCAGCTCGTCATTTAGCCTAAAATAAAGCGCCTTTTCGTCGCTATCATAAACTGGCTCAAAGATATCATGTCTGCTCATTTGCGCGAGCTTCATCGCCCTAAGCGTGACAACCTCAGCCATCACGTCCTTTAAAAGTGTCGTTTTACCCGTGCCTGGAGCGCCATTTACGCTATAAATCCCGCCGTTACCTTCTTTAAATTTCTCTATGATGTTATTTAGCGCAATTTGCTGCGAGAAATTTAGGGCAAAATCACTCGCAAAAGCTGATCTTGGATAGCGTTCAGCCTTAAAAAAGTCCCTCACCGTCCTTTGATTTAGCTCGTCTCTAACGTCAAGCCTCTCAAATTTATTCTCACTGCCCTCGTCTAAAAACTGATCCGTCAGCTCGTGCGTCCTGCCTGACTCATAAAATTTGATAAGTAAATTTATATCATCTATAAAAAAGCTATTTAAAAGGGCGTCGTTCTCTTTAAAATTTGGATCAGCGATCCTTACTTCAAGCCTGATCACATCTTTGCAAAATGGCGTCTTTAGCGAGCTTTTTAGCTCCTCGTGCACCGCTTTTACATACTCGCTAAGCCTCATTTTCTCTTTATGGATAGAAATTTTATCCTTGATGTGCTCGCACTCTTTGTTAAAGTCGTTTTGGCTGATCTCTTTTAGGTGGTTTAGTCGCACCATCGCCCAAGGAGCCGTTGGGATAAAAAGTTCATTTGATGAGTTTGGCGTAAAAAACGGGCTTAGCTCATCATCTAAATTTGCATCTTTTAAAGCAAAATCTTGCTCATTTTTGCAAAAGAGTAGATCGCCAGAGAGCTTAAGCTTATAACAAAATGCCTTTTCAAAGCTCGTTTGCTCAGAGCGTAGCTCCTCTAAAATTTGCTCTTTTTCAAATTTCACCTTTGCTAGCTTTGATATCGCAAGGGCGAGCAGATCAGTCTCAAAAATACCGCCATAAATCGAAATTTCTACACCATTTTTTAAAAGCGACCTGTCAAATGCTCTTAAAATTTGCATAAATTTCTCATCGAAATTTGCGATATCAAGGTCCATTGATTTTTTAAATTTGCTATTTGTTTTTTTTGGCTCGTCTAAGGTTTTTGGCTCTAAATATTGTGATAATAAAAAGTATTTTAAGGTATTTGCCCTACTCAAATTTGTGCCTTATTTTGTTGTTATTTAGTGATTATAGTCCATTTTATATATGATTAAACTAAACTTGTAATCATTGTATAAGTAATTTTTGGCTAATATCGCGGCTATGATAAAGGCAAAAAAGCACTTTGGACAGAATTTTTTACAAGACAAAGCGACACTAGATAAGATCATCCAAGCGATACCCAATGACGTAGAAAACGTCGTTGAGATTGGGCCTGGCTTAGGTGATTTGACATTTAGACTTTTGCAAATTTATAAGACGACCTCTTTTGAGATAGATTGTGAGCTGTTTCAAATTTTAAAGGTCAAATTTGCAAATGAGATCCAAAATGGACAATTAAAACTTTTTTGTAAAGATGCTTTAGAGCAGTGGCAAGAAGAGGGCGGACTAAGTAGCCAGAACTACTTTTTGGTCGCAAATTTGCCCTATTACGTTGCTACGAAGATGATACTAAATGCGATAGATGACGAAAAATGCCTTGGGCTTATTGTGATGATACAAAAAGAGGTTGCTCTTAAATTTAGTGCAAAGAGCAAGGATAAAGAATTTAGCGCTTTATCGATCCTCGCTTCACTTCAAGGCAGGTGTGAGCTTTTGTTTGACGTGGATGCAAAGCTTTTCAACCCACCTCCAAAGGTCACATCTTCAGTCATCAAACTACAAAAAACAAAAAAGATTTTTGGCAAAGACGGGATTTTCAAAGATGCAAAACAATACGAGGCTTTTAAAGCATTTTTAAGAGCTGCGTTTGCTTCGCCAAGAAAGACGCTTTTGAAAAATTTATCCACAAATTTTGACAAAAAGGCGTTAGAAGAAATTTTTGAAGACCTAGGCTTAGCTCAAAATTTACGTCCACACGAACTAGATGTCGATTCTTATCTAAAAGTATTTGAAAGATTAAAGGAAGATAATGAACGACAAAAACGAAGAGAAAGTTGTAACTAACCAAAGCAAAAACAACAAAAGACGAAGATTTAGACCAAAAAATAAGCCAAAACAAGAGGGCGAAACTACCGAGCAAACCTCGCTAGCAAGCAAAAGTGTGATAGATAACTTTTTTGCAGCAGAGCAGGCTGAAGCCCAAGCCGAGCCAAAGAGTCAAAATCCTCGCCCAAAAAAGCAAAGAAATAACAAAAATCAAAACAAAACTGGCGAAAACAATAAGCCAAAAGAGCAAAAACAGCAAAAAGAAAAGCCAAAACAAGAGCCAAAAGCTGAAGCTAAAAACGAGGTAAAAGAGCAAAAAGAAAAGCCAAAAAAGGCTAAAAAACCAAAGAAAAATTTACCCGCAAAGCTAAATGGCAACGAGCAGTGGCAACAAGATATCGCAAGCGCGATGGAGGCAAACAAAGCAACTCACGAGCTAAGACTTGAGCCACTAAAATATCTAAATTCAAGCGAACATAAAATTCGCATAACTCCACTTGGTGGCCTTGGTGAGATCGGCGGCAATATGACGGTCTTTGAGACAGAAACTAGCGCCATAATCGTTGATATCGGCATGAGCTTTCCAAGCGAGAGCATGCACGGCGTGGATATCCTCATCCCAGACTTTGACTACGTTCGCAAGATAAAAGATAAGATAAAAGGTGTCATCATCACTCACGCACACGAGGATCACATCGGCGCGGTGCCTTATTTTTACAAAGAGTTTAAATTTCCTATCTACGCCACACCTTTACCACTTGGCATGATAAATAATAAATTTGAAGAGCACGGACTAAAACAAGAGCGCTCACTCTTTAGATCAGTCGAAAAAAGAAAACCATATCTCATAGGCGACTTTGAGGTCGAGTGGATACATATAACCCACTCTATCATCGACGCCTCAGCACTTGCGATCACGACAAAGGCTGGCACGATCATCCACACGGGCGATTTTAAGATCGACCACACGCCCATAGATGGCTACCCAACAGACCTTGGCAGACTAGCGTATTACGGTGAGCGTGGCGTGCTTTGTCTATTAAGCGATAGCACAAACAGCTACAAAGAGGGCTTTACAAAGAGCGAAAGTAGCGTTGGCAAGACCTTTGACGCGATATTTTCAAAGGCAAAAGGCCGCGTCATAATGAGCACATTTAGCTCAAACATCCACCGCGTCTATCAAGCGATCGAGTGGGGCTTAAAATACAACCGCAAAGTCTGTGTCATCGGCAGATCGATGGAGAGAAATTTATACACCGCGATGGAGCTTGGCTACATCAAACTTGATAAGAAAATTTTTATCGATGCAAACGAGGTTGGTAAATTTAAAGATGACGAGGTGCTTATCGTCACTACTGGCTCTCAGGGCGAGACTATGAGCGCGCTTTACCGCATGGCGACAGACGAGCACAAATATATAAAGATAAAGCCGACCGATCAGATCATAATCAGCTCAAAAGCGATCCCAGGCAACGAAAACAGCGTCTCAACGGTGCTAAATTTCTTACTAAAATCAGGTGCGAGCGTCGCTTACCAAGACTTTAGCGAGATCCACGTCAGCGGTCACGCAGCGCAAGAAGAGCAAAAGCTGATGCTTCGCCTCATAAAACCAAAATTTTTCTTGCCAGTGCATGGCGAGTACAACCACATCGCAAAGCACAAAGAGACGGCCATTAGCTGTGGTGTGGATGAGAGAAATATCTATCTAATGAGCGACGGCGATCAGATGGAGGTTTGTCAAAAGTACCTAAAACGTGTAAAAACGGTAAAAACTGGCAAAGTCTTCATAGACAATCAAATAAATAAACAAATCGCAGACGACGTCGTCATCGACAGACAAAACCTCGCCGAAGCAGGGGTCGTCATGATAATCGCTCAAATTTCACGTCACGGCGCAAAGCTCATCAACAAGCCTCGCGTCATCAGCTACGGCCTTGTGGGCGACAAGCAAGACGCTGAGTTTAGAAAAGAGATGGAGGGCGTGCTGGAGCAGTATCTAAGTAACGTCAAAGAGGAGCTTTTAAAAGATAGCAGACTACTTGAGTCACAAGTGCGCCAAGTGATCAGAAAGCACATATTTAGAAAGGTCAAAAAGTACCCAACTATCGTGCCGATCATCTATCTAATGTAAGGAAAATTTATGCAAAAAGCCAACCAAATCGCCGCTGAAGTCTTAGAGATAGAAGCAAACGAGCTTTTAAGACACGCTAAAAGCGTAGAGATAGAAGACGCTGTAAATTTGATATATAACGCAAAGGGAAAAGTCATAGTAACAGGCGTGGGCAAGAGCGGTCACGTGGGAGCAAAGATCGCTGCTACGCTTGCAAGCACTGGCACGCCAAGCTTTTTCTTACACCCAACAGAGGCTATGCATGGAGATCTAGGCATGATAGAAAAGGACGATGTCTTGTTAGCCATTAGTTTTAGTGGCGAGAGCGATGAGCTTGTCAAAATTTTGCCTCACGTAAAGCGCTTTGGCGTAAAAATCGTCGCCATGGCAAGGAGCAAGACAAGCTCGCTTGGTAAATTTAGCGATGCTTTTATAGACATAAATGTAGAAAAAGAGGCGTGCCCACTAAATGCCGCCCCAACAGCATCAACCACGCTAACGTTAGCTCTTGGCGATGCGTTAGCTGTTTGTTTGATGCAAAAGAGAGGCTTTAAAAAAGAGGACTTTGCAAATTTTCACCCAGGTGGCAGCCTTGGCAAGAGGTTATTTTTAAAGGTCAAAGATGTGATGAGAAGCGAAAATTTACCGATAGTTCGCTGGAATGCAACCCTAAAAAGCGCGATCGATACTATGACGCATGGTAAGCTTGGCACGGTTCTTATCGTTGATAAAGATGGCGTGCTAAATGCCCTTTTAAGTGACGGCGATCTTAGGCGTGCGCTTATGAGAGAGGACTTTGACCTAGAAGAGCCAGCGATGAAATTTGCAACCTTGCATCCAAAAGAGATAAATGACAAAGAGATGTTAGCCGTAGATGCGTTAGCTTTAATAGAAAAGTATAAAATTCAGCTTCTAGCCGTCGTAGAAAATGGCGTGCCCGTGGGTGTTTTACACATCCACGACCTTGCAAATTTAGGACTATAAAATGGAAAAAACAAGACTAAATAAATTTATCTCACACAACACAAACTACTCACGCCGTGAGGCAGATGAGCTGATAAAAGCTGGCAAGGTTAGCATAGCAGGACGTGTGGTTAGCGACCTTGCTACAAGCGTGGATGAAGATGACAAAGTGCGTATAAATGGCCGTTTAATAAAGCTAAAAAAGGAATTTACCGTTATCGTTTATCACAAACAAAAGGGCGAGCTAGTTAGCAAAAAAGATGACCGCGGACGAAAGACGATATATGACACGTTAGATAAGAAATTTGCCAAATTTGTTAGCGTGGGACGCTTAGACTACGCAAGCGAGGGGCTACTTTTACTAACTGACGCCCCAGCGATCGCCACAGCGCTAATGAATAGCGACTTAGAGCGCGAATACTACCTAAAGGTAAAAGGTGAGGTGACAAAAGAGGTGATAGAAGCTATGACAAATGGCTTTTTCGCCAAGGACGCCACCAAGGGCGCTCACGCAAAAACAACTATAAAATCAATGGAATTTAAGCCATTTCTAGCCTACAAAGTCTTTGGCTCAAGCGGTGGTTACACAAAACTAAAGGTCATCATCAACGAGGGTCAAAACAGAGAGCTACGCCGATTCTTTGGCTACTTTGACCTTGAAGTGATGGATCTAAAGCGTGTTAGTTTTGGACGCGTTAGCCTTGATATGCTAAAGCCTGGCAAATGGCGCTACTTCGAAAATAGCGAATACGAAGACCTAAGAGACTTTTTAAAAGTTAATAACGTTAGATACTAACATCAGGCTTGTTTCTCTAACAAAAAGGCAAGCTAAATTTACAAAAATGAAGAAGAGATGAAAAAGATTATTCTTTTATCCGTGATCTTACTAACTACCAGCTTTTGCGAGGATCTTTTTGAGCTTGGGCTTGAAGCTTATAATAAAGGCGAGTTTGATAAAGCTGCCAAACAATGGCAAAAAGCTTGCGACGATAATGTCGCCCGTGCTTGTCACAATTTAGGAATTTTATACGAGGACGCTAAAGGTGTAAAACAAGACTATCACAAAGCAGCCGAGCTATATAAACGATCATGTGATGGCGGATTTGCTGGCAGCTGCCTAAATTTAGGGGGCTTTATACATAAAAGATCAAGGCATAGGACAAGACTATATCAAGGCTATCAATCTATACAAAAAGGCTTGTGACGGAGATGTCGCTCAAGCTTGCCATAACTTAGGGGTTTTATATGCGCTAGGCAATGGAGTAAAACATGACTATCGCTTGGCAAAAAGGTATGTTTTTAAAGCTTGCACTCTAGGTTTTCAAGATGGGTGCGACTATCTTAATAAAATGATCGACAGCAACGCTACAGATAACAATGATGAAAAGATTGAGGTCATATTTAAAACTATGAGTAAAACTATCAATAATCTAAAACAAATCGACTAACTTCGTAAATTTATATCCTATTTTCTGAAAGTAGGATGTTTATATATGGATTTAGAAGTGTTTCGCCGCGTGCTGCATAGAGCAAGACCTCTTTAAAATAGTTGTCGTTTATGCCGTAAGTGTGAAACTCATACGCCCCTATGCCGTATCCCATCGGCGTGATATCGACCCTCGAGTACCAGGCATCTTGCGCTATGATGTAGCGGTTTGTATCTCTTGAATAGACGTATAATTTGATCTTATCTTTGCTCTTTTGCGCCATATACCAGATGAAAGAATTTGTGATGTCGTTAAAGAAGTAAATGTCGCCATTTGGCATGATCGCCTGGGCCGTGTCGTTGTTGTCAGCGATGAGTGTCCTGCTCTCATAACATATAAATTTATTTGGCGTTAGCTGCTCTATGGGCTCAGACTTGCCGTTATTTAAGACCAAAATTTTATCGTCGCTTATGTCGGCATTATAGGCGAGCACGGCTAAGACTAGAGCTAACAAACAAAGAGAAAAAATTTGCTTTATCAAAATAAAAATCCTCTTAACAAATAGTATTTAAGCACGTAAAGCGAGCAGATCAGCACGCAAACACTTAGCCAGATCGATGAAAATTTAAGCTTGTGCGAGTAGCTTGTCTTTGTGATGATCTCCACAAGATATGGCATAAGACCATAAAAAATACCCAAAAGCAGAGTGCCCCAGATTAGGTAGCCAACGTAAAAATAGTCGCTTCTTAGCATGCAGTATGGGCACTTGTGATTTGGCTGCTCGTAAACGTAAAGCCCAAAAAAGTAGGTGATAGCATAGTAGCTAAGCACCAAAAATAGCAAATTTGCCACAAAACTTGCCATGCTTTGCTTTAAGAAATTTAGCGCCAAGATGACAAAAAATAGCACGAAAAATGCACTCACTAAGCCAAAATTTGTATAGCCAAATGGCAGCTTTGGAGCTTGAAAAGTGACCGAGCAGCAAAAGACTGGCACCTTTAGCGGGATGTTATAAAAAAACGAAATTTCTATGCCAAGTTCAATCAATATCATCACAAAAAGGCAGATAAAAATGGCATATTTTTTCTTTAGATATGGGAAATTTAGAGCCTGCAAGTCGAGTTTATTTATAACCAGCCAGATACCAAGCCCAAATATCAGCAAAATTTTAGTGAGCATCAAGATGCCGCCAAATTTATTTGAGCCGATCACGCCAGCTGAGCACATAGCCCCTGGCACGATGTCAGAGAGCTCGTTTAGACAAAGTGCGAAAAATATAAACAAAACGATCTTTGTGCAGACGCTAAAGAGCAAGATCGTATTTACAAGGTAGTTTTGCTTTTCAAGTGAGTATTGAAGCGATGTTAGCGCGTTATAGTCCCACGATCTTACTATCCTAACGACATAAAATAGCGAAATGCCCATCAAAACTAACAGCACAAACTCCGCTAACAAAAAGGCGATAACGGAGTTTGATAAAAAGACACTCATACTATCTCTCCATTTTGCAGGCTAACAACTCTATCTGTAGCGTCCAGCTCGTCAAAAATGCTATCGTGAGTAGCGACTATGACACTTTTTTTAAGCGCCTTAAATGACTCAAGTAGGCCTAAAAATGCACGCGCATTTTGCCTATCTAAATTTGCCGTTGGCTCATCAGCCAAAATGATATCCGCATCCATTGACAAAGCCCTAGCTACCGCACATCTTTGGCGCTCGCCACCGCTTAAATTTGATACGTTTTCATCTCTTTTGTGAGAAATGTTTGCGAGGTTTAGAGCCTTTCTTATCATCTCTTCACGCACGTTTGCCTTGAAATTTGTTAGAGCAAACGGAGCTAACAAATTTTCATAGACGCTTAAGCCCTCGATGAGGTTAAAATTTTGAAAGATAAGCCCAAGCCTTTTGTGTCTAAACTCAGAGCAAAATGCATCAGGCAGCTTTGCTATGTTAGTGCCATCTATCAAAATCTCTCCGCTAGTTGGCTTTTGAAGTAGGGCTATGAGTGAGAGCAGGGTGCTTTTACCACTTCCACTAACGCCTTTTAGTATCACTAACTCGCCGTTATTAACGTCTAAATTTATATTTTTTAGAGCGCAAAACTCGTTTTGTTTGCCTTGGTTATAAACTAGGCTAACGCCTCTTACATTTATCATTTTAGCCCCTCATTTATGTCGCCACACGCCACACGCCACGACGGGATAAGCACAAATGCCAAAAATGGTATGACGCCAAAGACAAAGATCAAAAAGAGCTTATCAAACTCCAAAATAGGCGTGAAATTTGTAAAATTTAAAAGTTCATCGCCTAAAAATATCCCCTTTAAAAATGGAGCATTTAAAACAAATACAAAGATATAAGCTAACATAACGCCAAGCAAAAAGGCGCTAACGCTAACGATGAAATTTTGTATAAATTTTAGAAAAATGATATCTTTTATACTAAAGCCGATGCTTCGTAAAATGGCTATCTCACGCTTTTTACTGCCGTAAGCAAGTGAAATTTGGTTTTTAAGCAGCACGAAAAAAATGAGCATAACGCTAACATAAATGCTCATAAAAATTCCGCCCTTATAGTAGTAAAGATGCCTAATGTTTGCCACCTCATCTTCTATGCTAAGAGCAAATGAATTTGGATATAAATTCTCAATCTTTAAAGCCACTTGGCTGATCTCTTCGCTATTTGGCACATCGACATAGAGCTTTGTGCATTCTTCATCTTTTAAATTTAAGATGGCTCGCAAGGTTTTTGGATGCAAAAATATGGCGTTATTTGTGATAAGAGCACTTTGTTTTGGCATGGTTTTTACTATCTTTACTGGTATCATGCGCTCTTCAGTTAAGAAGTTAAAGCTCTCATCGTAGTAAAGCTCGTTCATAGCAGCTTTTACGCCCTCGCCAACGATCATCTCATCTTCTTTCAAACTATCATCCTCATATAGATGAAACCAGACGCGCTTTTGCACGAAGTAGTACTCTCCCTCCGCCACGCCTCTAACATCAGCCACACCATCGATCTTTGAGATATCGTAGATGTAGCCAGGGTGCATGAGGTCGTTTTTACCAGCACGAAACGCGCTAACAACGATGCTTGATCTATCTTTTACTAAACTTATGAGATCATGCTGGATAGAGCTAGAAATGAAAAGCACCGAGCTTAGCACAAAGATAATGAGCGCAAAGAGGCAAAAGCTAAAAAGATGATCCTTTTTGTCTTTAAAAAGCAAGATCACGGCGTAGTTTATGAAATTTCTACTTATCATAGACAAAGCCCTTTTGCTCTTTTAGGCTAAAGCTAGAAGCTAAATTTGCCCTTGTTATCTTTGAAATTTCTCTTAGCTCATCTTGCTTTGCTTTGTGGTCAAAGCTAAGATAGTGCGCCGCTAAAAGCGTGTAAGAGAGTCCAAAAAATAACGCCAAAAATGCTAGAAATTTCACTTTATTTACCGATAAATGTCTTTATCTCGTCAAATTTTATGACACCTTTGCCAGCGTGATCTTTCATAAAGCTATTTGCCTTTGCTTCGTCTTTAAACGGGATAAACTCCTCGCCCATCGGTCCAAAAACGTTTGAGCCATGCACGTAAAACGCCTCTTTTGCATCAAGCTTTTCAAGCGTGTAATAATCACTCACGTAAGCTTCTTTCGCCACCTCATCAGCAAAGTAAAAGTGCGCCATATCTTTTACGCCATCAAAGTAATAATCCTTGCCACCAGTCTTGATAAGCGTCGCCCACTGCTTGTTTTTTATAGGCATGCCACACACCGCACATCTTGCATCCTTTGGTAGCTCGATGCGCTCTTTTGCCCCTTTATAGGCATTTATGTTTGCCTCACTCGTCAAATTTCCAGCCCACAAGGCAAAAACTGCGCTAAGCAACAAAGCTATAAATTTCATCTTATCTCCTTTAGTTTCTCTTTTTCTAACTCGCCTTTTTCATATAGTCTTTTTAACATCTCATCATCAAATTCTATCTCGTAGTAGCCCTTTACAAACTCGCTAAATTTATCAAACTCATCAAAGGCATACCCAAGCAGCCAGCGTCCGCCGTTATTGCCACCGACTAAATTTTGATGCTCCGCCCCGTCATACCAGATAAAAAAGGTCGTCTGCTCTATCTCATCTGGCAAGAAGTAAGAGCGAAATTTAGCAGCCTCGCCACTATAAATTTGCTCTATCACGCTTTTGTCTGCCATGCTAAGCGCATTTAGCTCATTTTCATGATCAAACCCTCTAACAAGCACCGCCTCACGCGTAAATATCACATCAAGTAGATCGCCCTGCCCGTTATCTACCACGTATCTTAGGCTATTTTCATCCTCTTTTTTAGAAATGAGCCTTAGATACTCTTCATCTGGCTCTAAAAAGGCACTATCAAGCAGATAAAGCGCCTCTAGGCTCGCCTCTTTATTGCCCCAGTTTTTAAAACTCATCAATTCTTTCCTAAAATTTCTAAATTCTCGCACGCCTCTTTTAAGCCATTTTTGCAGCTTTTAGTGAAAATTTTGCGTGCTTTTTCTACATCCTCTTTCACGCCTTTGCCCTCAGCTAGCATGATAGCGTAGTTGTTGCAGCCCTTTTCATAGGCGTATATGCACGCTTGCTCGTAAAGTTTTGTCGCTTTTGTAAGATTTTGATCAACCCCTTGCCCATAAACATATAAAAAGCCAAGATTATCACACCCTATGCCAGCTTCGTTTGCGCAGGCCATTTCGTAGTATGATTTGGCTTTTGCGTAGTCTTTCTCAGCGCCTTCGCCCTGAGCGTATAGGTAGCCAAGGTTGCTACATCCCATGCCGTCCCCTGCTTTGCAAGCCTTCTCAAAGAGTTCTTTTGCCTTTTTTAGATCTTTTCTCACGCCAGTGCCGTTTGCATAGAGCAAGCCAAGCTCCGTGCAGCCCTCGTTGTCACTACATGCTTTTTCATAAAATTTAACTGCTTTTGCTAGGTCTTTTTCTACACCTTTGCCATTTTCATAGACGTAGCCAAGGTTGCTACAAGCCATAGAGAAATTTTGATCGCAAGCCTTTTCATAGAGCATCGCCGCCTTTGCCTCGTCCTTTTTGACGTTGCCGTCGCCCCTGCTGTAAAGCACAGCTAGGTTGTAGCAGCCTGAAGCCTTTTTCTCTTTATCGCAAGCATCTTCATAAATTTGCGCTAGTTTGTTGTGATCATCTTTTGCGCTTAAAGCCTCTTTGATGTAGCCAGCATTTAAAACGCACAAACTAGCAGCCAGTAAAACCAAACTCTTCATCATATCTCCTAAACTACTTTTATATCTCTGCCACGATAAGCTAGGGCGATCAGCAAAGCAAGAGCCGCTAAGATCAAGTATATCAGCCCAGAAACGCCAAAACTTTCGCCATTTGCGTATGAGTGAAGCCCACTAAGGTAGAAATTTACTCCAAAATATGTAAAAAGCACCGAAGTAAATGATAGCACGCTAGCTGTTAAAAAGGTAAAAACGCCCTTTAGTTTTGGTATAAATCTCAAGTGAAGCACTATGGCATAGACGATGATCGTTATGTATGACCAGCTCTCTTTGCTGTCCCAGCCCCAGTATCTGCCCCAGCTCTCATTTGCCCAGACGCCGCCTAAGAAATTCCCTATAGTTAGCAAGCTAAGTCCTATGATGAGGCTTAGCTCGTCGGTGGCGGCGAGATATCTTATCTGCTCGCTAAGCTTTTGTTCATTTTTGTCATTTTTTAGAGCCATCAAGATAAGTCCCACAAGCCCTAGCACAAAGCCAAAGCCCAAAAAGCCGTAGCTTGCTGTGATGACGCTTACATGCACGCTAAGCCAAAATGACTTTAAAACTGGGACTAAATTTGTTATCTGTGGATTTATAAAATTTAGATGAGCAACCAGCAAGCTAACACTTGCAAAGAGCGAAGCAGCGCCAAGAGCGAAGCTTTGATGCTTGAAAAATAGCACTCCAGCTAGCACGCTTATAAGCGAGATATAGACTAAACTCTCATAAGCATCACTCCAAGGTGCGTGGCCTGAGATATAAGCGCGTAGGGTTAAATTTAGAGCATGCACTATAAATGCAGTGAAAAACGCAATGCTAAGCGCTCTTTCAAATCTAAATTTCCTCCCAAAAAAAAGCCTGTAAAAGCCAAGAGCCAGCGAAGCAAGTGCTAGGATCATGTAAAAATAGATAAGAAATTTAAATATCTCCATTTGGTTGTAAAGCACTTCAATGCTGGCCTTTGCCTCGCTTGGCGCAAGAGAGCCTAGAGTGCTTCTTTGATAGCTTGAAATTTGCTCCAAGCTCCTATCAGCGCCCGCGCACTCGCCACTTTTTACGCAAAGGCTTAAATTTTCTATATAAGCTCCCAAAACGCTTTTAAACTCGTTTGAAATTTCATCTTTGCTAAAGGCTTCATTTACGCCTAGCCACGTGATCGCTTTGCCATTTTTAGCGGGGATAAATTTTAAAATTTCGCCCTTTAGCGCAAGGTATAAGACATTTAGCCTCTCGTCAAATTTAATGACATCGTTATCAAATTTATCTCTTTTTGAGGCGGATTTTTCATTTGCAGCCTCTACAAATTTAGCCAGCTTATACTCGCCATTTTCATTAAAAACATCATTAAAGCTAGCAAATTTCTCACTAACGCCAAGAAGCTCACCCACGCGCTTGCTCGTGATCTTTACTATCCTTTTATCCATCCACTCTTGTGGCGAGATGGCAAAAGAGAGCATCAGCTCATCGCTACTAAGCCCAAAGAGCGTCGTTTTGGTTGAAATTTTGCTTATTACTGCCCTTGTGTAAGAGCCAGCTGGTGCGATCCTGCTATCAGTTTGAACTAAAATTTTGGCAAATTTATCTGCGTGAGCTTTAAAATTTATGGCTTCATCGCTTGCAAAATTTGGCGTGGCATTTAGTAAAAGTAGGGCCAAAAGTGCAAACTGCGTGCCTTTTATGAAGTTACAAAGTCTAAAAAATCGGCTCTTTTTGCTAAATAAATTTCCCACAAAGCCAAGGCAAAGCAGAAAATATCCGATGTAAGTTGGCACTTTGCCAGGATCAAAGCTGATCTCAAAGGCGCTTCCAAGCTCGTCAGCGTCGTATGATGACTGAAAAATTTTATAGCCCATGATGCTTAGTGGGTGATTTAGCGAAATTTCATGCTCGCTGCCTGCGATGCTTACTTTGCTTGTGTAAGATGACGGGCTATTTAGCCCTGCGTAGCGCTCTAGGATAAATTTATCAAGCCTTAGTGAAAATGGTAAATTTATAGCCCTTGAGCTAAAGTAAAATTTCGTCTCTTGTCCGTCAAAGCTCAAAATGCTTGGCTCAAGATCATATCCAGCGCCACCTTTTAGCTTGGCGCTTTTGCTCTTTTGCCCAGCAAAGCCAGCCTCTATGCTAAGCGTGGCTGGAGCGTTTTTCTCATCCTTTTTGTAGCCAACTATCTTTATAATAAATTCTTTGCCGTTTATATCTTTTTTAAAGCCAAAGTCGTTTTTGCCAAGCAGGCTAAGTTTTAGTGGATATTCAAAACTTTCATTTGAAATTTGCACTCTCAAATAGGGCTTTGTGCTTTGCATATAGTTGCCACTCTCGCCTACTCTAAGATGCATAACGCCCTCTTCGCCAAAGTATCTTGTAAGCGCAGCACCGATGAAGATCAGAATAAAAGCAAGATGTATCAAAAATGCACCAAATTTCTTATACATCTTGGTTTTTACGATGCTAATGGCTAGGCAAATAACACAAGCTGCCATGACGCACTCGTACCAGAACGCTTCATAAACAAGCACTCTAGCCGTCTGTGTGTCATAAAAATTTTCCAAAAAGGTCGCCACCCCTGCACCAAAAGCAAGGATGAATAATAATATTAAAGACAAGCGATAAATGTTTAAAATTTTCATCACCTGCCCTTAAGCCTTAAATGCTATAAGTCTGTCCTGCATAAAGTATAAAAACCCTAAGCAATAAAACGCCAACGACTGCTGCAAATGAGCCAAGGTAGAAGCTAAATTTCATCTTGCCAAGTGCGAAATTTAAAACAAGAGGCAAGACAAAGCCAACTAAAACAACCCCAAGCCAAAAGAATTTAGCCCAAACGCCACTATAAAATGCAACTGCTGCGCCTTGCTGATAGCTTGAGCCAAGCAAAAGCGATACAAAAAGCATTAAAATGAGTAAAATTTCAGCGCATAAGACATAAAACTCCACGCCGTGAAGCGAGCCAAGGTCGCTTGAGTGTGGATCTTCTTTAAAAAATAGTGCCGCTATCAAGCTGCTACCACTTATGCCAGCACTTAGTCCTGAAGCTATGAAAAGCGCTGGTAAAACAGCGGTGTTTAAAAGTGGAAATCTAATAAGCACCGAGATCAAAAAGCCTGTATATGCGCAAATGATAACCGCAAAAAGCAGGCAAAGCGCACTTAAGAGTGGATAAAGTGGCGATAAAATTTTCATCACGCCATCAAAAAAGCCACAAAATGGCTTTAGCTCCGCGCCAAAGGCGTATAGACACATCAAAAAGCTAAGCGGTATAAAGACACAAAGTCCGGCTACACCGATAGACATAACTGACGTGAAGTTGTAATTAATCAAAATTTTCCAAAACAAAAGTGGTTTTTCAAGGTCAGCTATCAAGCAAACCATACCAAGCATAATGCTAACAAAGGCTAGAAGCGAAGCGGCCTTGAAAAATGGGCTAAAGCTCTCTTGTCTTTTGTAGCGCTTTAGAACTATGGCAGCTATTAGCGCTCCGCCACTCATACCAGCTAGCAGAAGATAAACAGCGATCGGCCAGCCCCACTCAACTCCATGCGAAAATGTCGCTGTGAAATTTAATGCACCATCCATCTTACACCCCCGCTTTTACTTTAGGAATATATCTAAGGCTTGGTTTTGTGCCAAGTTCTGCTCTTAGCCTTATGCTATCTTTGACAGCTAGTAACTGGCTAATGTGCGAGCTCTCATCGTTTAAATCGCCAAATACCAAAGCCTCATATCTGCACGCCTCAACGCAGGCTGGATCTTTTTTATCCTTTAAATTTGTATCTACGCAGAAGTTACAGCTTTGGGCCGAGTGATTGACTTTATCGATATATCTCACGTCGTAAGGACAGGCTACGATGCAGTATTTACAGGCGATACAGTCATCTATGTTTGTAGTTTGGATGCCAGTTTTTATGTCCTTGTGACAGGCTTTTGTTGGGCAAACAGCCACACAAGGCGCATCCTCACACTGCTGACAAGATACTCTTACATATCTTTTATCAAGCAAATTTTTTGGATCAGTCTTATCCTCTACAAAAAGTCTCATTTGTCCTTTTGGGACTAAATTTACCTTTTTGCATGCCACTTCGCAGTCCGTGCAGCCAACGCATTTGTTTTGGTCAAATATCATGCCAAAATGTGGTTTTTTCGCACTCTCTTCACTCTTAAAAGCAAAACCACTACTTGCCACGCTAGCACCAGCAGCCACAACTGCCATGCGTTTAAAGAAGGCTCTTCTGCTATTTTGATTTTGCATTTTTAACTCCATTTATGCCTTAATGAGGCTTTTTAATGCCCTCATTTTGCTCTTTTTCATGAATTTTTCTTGCCGCCTCAGCTAGTTCGCCAGGCTTTAAGACCTTAATAAGCTCTATCTCAAAAACGATAGTCTCGCCACCAGGTATCCCCTCCATGCCGCTATCGCCGTATGCAAGCTCAGGCGGGATGACAAATTTAAACTTCTCGCCCTCTTTCATAAGCATGAGACCCTCTTCAAGTCCAGGGATCAAATTTAGCATCGAAAGATGAGCTGGAGCCTCTTTTGTCTCGTCAAAGACCTTGCCATCGACAAAGCTTGCTTTATAATTTACTATGATGATGCTCTCAGGCTTTGGTGTAGCCCCTTTTGAGCTACTTTTTATGATCTCATATTGTAAATTTGATTTTGTTATTTTTACATTTTTGTTTTTTGCATTTTTTTCCATATAGGCTTTGCCTTGGGCTAAATTCTCTTTTAGCTTGGCAGCCTCTTTTTCTTTTACTATCTTCTCTAAGCTTTCAGCCCTTTTGTTTAGTAGCTTTGCTATCTCATCATCACTTAGCTTTAGCTCGCTCTTTAGCGCGTCGCTAAAGCCTTTTATCACTGCATCAGCGTCATAGCCAACACCTAGTTGCTTTTGATCTAGCAGTCCTTTTAAAACATATCCACCGCTTGTTGCGCCTATGGCGTAAGAGTCGTTTGTATCGACATTTGCTAAGAGGCTAGCCACACTTAGGCTAAGAAGTAGCGAACATTTTAAAAACCCATTTTTCATTTCAAACCCTTAAGATTAAAGGGGCTAAAACTAGCCCCTAAATGCTATAAATTTTTGTTTAGAATTCTCTGAGCTTCTTTTATATACTCTTTAGATGCATCTAGTCTTTGTTTAGTAAATTTAAATCCGTGCATACCCCACGAACCATCTTTTTCAACCATATCGATGATCTCTTGAGCGTTTTGGACAAGCTCATAAACTCTTGCTTTATCACTTGGATCTAGCTTTTTAGTCTCTAGTAGTGAGTAAATTCCCTCGATGCCTATTTTGACCTCTGAGAATTCATTTTTAACTGGAGTTTGCCATCCCATAACCTCATCATAAACTTGTTTTTGGTTTTTGAAGTGAAGTGTTGGTTTTAGCTCAGATAGCACTGGGCTATGGCAGCCTTTATTATCTTTCATATCTTTATCAGCCCAAGATGTTCTAGCGCATGCCCACATCAAATCAACATAGTTGTGGCCATTTTTATCTCTCTCAAAGTGCCAATCTTTAGCATCTCTTGGACCTTTAGCAGCGTCGCCTGGGACAAGAGATTTCTCTTTTGGATCGACCATGATCTTCCAGATGTGAGAGCGTCTTTGAGTATCAAAGCCAGCGTTGTCTTGGAACTGAACAGCGTAGAAATTCTCGCAGCTCATCATAAATGGCATGTGGCAAGATGCACAAGTGTTGTTTTTGTGAGTATCTGCTTTTGCTGCGATATATGCTTGAGTTTCGTGACAATCTTTACAATCTTTTTTGATCTTTGGTTTAGTGTAGAACGCACTTAGATAGCCTTGATCTGGGTTGTAGTTCATGCCAGTTACGCTCTTATCGCCTACAACGTTACCTGTGTTGTCGTGTGGATCGTGGCAAGTGACGCATCTCATGCCTTTATCGTAGTGAGCGGTAAAGTATGATTGTGAGCCCTCAGAACCGCATCCTGGTCCCATTGATTTAAATTTAGAGCTAAGTGAGAGATCTAGCTTGCCGTTGTTAAGCGGATTAGCTCGCATTAGATCTGGGCTAAAGTTAAATCTTTGGTGACAGCGTTCGCAATTTGATGTTCTAAAATTTGTAGCTCCATCAAGGTGACCGCCAGCTCCGTGGCACTCCTCACAGCTTACGCCTTTTGAGATAGTGTGTTTTTGAAGCTCTTTGGCATTACCAAGTGCTGCGTAAAATTCTGCTTTTGACTTAAAGTCAAATTTAACTGGGTGGCAAACCTCACAATATGATGAGTTTGCTTGGAAAAACATCGACTTTTTATGTTTTGCGGCGTATGATGCTAGACCTCTAACATATCCGCCATTATCGCCATACTCTTCAAGAGTGCCAGGAAATTCTGGGACGAGCTCTTTTATCTTTTTAACAGTTGCGTCGTCTAAATTTAACGCCCATGTTCTTTGCCATTGGTTACCGCCAGCTACGATCTGACCTGTGCCATCTCTTAGCAAACCGCCCTCAACGTAGTAAGTACCACGAAGTAGCCATGCATCGACGTAGCCCATCTTAGTTCTTAAGTGACCAACGGTTGCGTAGATGACATCTGGAGTGATACCTTTTGGAAGGATAGAAGCGGTATCTTTGTCAAATACTGGCTCAGTTAGGTTGTTATTGACCTCTGGGTGCTCGCCAGGGAAGCGCATAGTAGTTGCGTGGCGAGATCTGCTCCAGACCTCATACTGAGCTGGGTGACACTCACCGCACTTTTCTGGACCTACAAATTTGTTAGGAAAGTGAAGTGATGAGCCGGCTGGAATTCTATACATCATAGAACTATAGCCCTTACCACCATCTCTTTTACTAAGCTTTGACATATCAAAGCCATGTCCCTCGGCAAGCCACTCTAAGCCGCGGTCATGAACGACCATTTTGCCGACGGTTTTGCCACCATACTTTGTAAAAATAGGGTGGTTTTTAAATAGCCAGTTATACATCTCTTGCTCTTCTACGACGTAGTCTTGCAAGGAGACAACACCTCTACTTTGCAGTGTGCCTTTAGGATTTGCGATAACATCACGTGCTTTATCGGACATCTGCATATTATGCTCTTCGCAACAGGCTTGTGAAGCAAAGATACTAACACCCATGAGTAAGCCTGCTAAGGCTTTGTGTAAGTTTCTCACGTCTCCTCCTTTGAATTTTTATCCTAAAATCAAAATGATTTCATACTGATAATCTTAACACCAAAAAAGGGCAGAAAAGGGGGAAAATTAACAAATTATAAATTTTCGAAACTAATTGTAAATGCAACGTGGTTTTCATCCACATTTTTAGCAAAGATTAGGGCGTTGTTTTTGCGAGCGATAAGGCGGCTCATATATAGCCCAAGCCCACTACCGCTCTCTTTTGTGCTAAAGTGTGGCTCAAAGATGACCTTTAAAAATGAATTTTTTATCGCTCCTGCGTTATTTTGCACGCATAAATTCTTGCGATCATCTTTTAAAAAGGCGCTTATCTTTATCACTCTTGGCTTTGTGTAGCTTTGTTTAAATGCGTCTTTAGCGTTGTTTATGATGTTTATTAAAATTTGGATTATCTCATTAAAATTTGCAAATACCTCAAAATTTTCTCTCACGTCAAGCTGCACTTCGATCTGATACTTTTTAAGCGTTGCGTTTAAAATTTTTATCGTTTGATTTATCACTTCAAGCACTTTAAACTCTTTTCTCAAGGTATTTGGACTAAAGAAATTTTTAAAGTCATCAACGGTTTCTGACATGAAATTTATCTGCTTGCTTGTCTCTTCTATAAACTCATAAATTTTCGCCTCATCAAGCTTTTTTCGCTCCTGATAGAGTTCTAAATTTATCAAAGATGAGCTTATCTGTGCTAGCGGCTGCTTCCACTGGTGCGAGATATTGCCTATCATCTCGCCCATAGAGGCTAGGCGGCTTTGATGTATCATTAGCTGCTCAGTCTGCCTTTTGCTCTCCTCGCCACGCCTGTGCATCTTATAAACAAGTAGCAAAAATAGCCCAAAGATAAGCGTTATGGCGCTCATTATGACGATGACTTCTTGCAAGTGGTAGGTAAAAATGGCGCGGATTGGTATCTTAAAAGAGATCATCGCGACCGTTTCATTCACGTCTGGGATCTCTATGCCCTCCATGCCGTATTTTTCTAGCATTTGTTGTGGGGCATTTGCGCTGCTGTGACAGGCTAGACAGCTTGGACTTTGGTTTTTTATAGGCAGACCCACAAAGAGCTGTGAGCCATTTTCATCTTTTATTATCTTTACAAATTCTTTAAATTTATTCTCTTTAAAGCCATGCAAGACGCCAGCTTCAAATTCATTTGGCTGGTGAGCTTTATTTAGCGGAGCGATGGCAACTAGCTTGTAGTCAAATTCAAGGTTGTATTTTTTCTTTTGGATGTTGTAAATTTCACGGCTTATATATGAAGATGACAAAAGCCTCTCGTCAAAAAAGTCCTCTTTTAAGATGCCCTGCTCTTTTAACTGCTCGATTAGCGGGCGCTGAACTCCAGCGATGTACTCTCTTACAGAATTTATGCCCTCCAAAACATAATACGCCTCTTTTTTGGCGTCTTTCATCGCAAGATCGTTGTAAAAATTTAAAACAAGTGCCGAAACTAGCAGATAGACAAAGATAAAAGCACCGACTATTAGCTGAAATTTATATCTCACAAAGATAGCCCACGCCGTATAAATTTTTGATCACATCTTTGCCTAGCTTTCTTCTAAGCTCTTTTACGATCGTCTTTATCGCCTCTTTTGTCGGCTGCTCGTAGTCCCAGATGTAGTCAAAAATTTGCTCATAAGTGATAGTTTGGTTTTTGTTGTTTAAAAAGTACTCCAAAAGCTTGCTCTCGCTCTTGCTTAGATGAGAAATTTCGCCATTTACATAAAGCGCTTTTTTGCCAAAATCATACTCAAGCTCGTCATTTAGCCTGATAGTTGGTGTGCGTCCAACTAGCTCCATAGCCACATCTTCAAGCGCTTTGATGAAAGATTTTTTATCGTATGGTTTTGCAAGATATCTTGTGATCTTTAGCTCAACCGCGCGCCACAGATACTCTTGCTCGACGTGGCTTGATAAGATCACGATAGGAATTTTTTGATTGGTAGCTCTTACTTTTTTAGCGATCTCAAGACCATCGATATTTGGCACGCTGATATCAAGCACTAGCACGTCATACGCCCCACTCATTGCAAGCTCAAGCGCATCAAAGCCATCTGTCACGCCTTTAACCTCTGCGAAAAAGAGCTCAAGCGAGGCGCAGATATTTCGCAAAATCGCCTCTTCGTCCTCCAGGCAAAGGACCTTTTTGTTTGATAAAACATCTAAAATATCATACTCTTGCATACCTCATCTCATCTCTTAAGCCAAAATGCCGACTTAAATAACACAAAATAAAAATTATTTCATAAATTTACATCATGATCGTAAGCTTAAAGTAAAAAATCAGCTCGCTACTTAAGTGATAAATTTAAAAGAAAAAGTTAAATTTAGCCAAAGATTTGGCTAAATTTATCAGGTTCTAAATTTTGAAAGGCTAGTGTTTAGATTATCAGTCATCTTTGAAAGATGAGCGGCTGCAAGTGAGATTTCATCCATACTTTTTGAGTTTTGTTTTGAAATTTCATCGATATTTACGATGCCTTTTATCAGCTCTTCGACCTTATTTCCAGTCTCTAGATAGTCCTTCGTAGAAGTCTCATTTAAGCTAACGCTCTCGTTCATTAGCTGGTTCATATTTTCTATTTTTTCATTGATTTGGGCTGATTTTTTGCAAAGCTCGCCAGCTTTTTTAGCATTATCGCCGATGGTTTGGCTTGAGTTTGAGATCGCTTCAACGATTAAATTTATAGTCGCATTTATCTCGCTTAGGCTATTTTGCGTGCGTTCAGCTAGCTGCCTAACCTCATCAGCCACGACTGCAAAGCCACGTCCATGCTCACCTGCGCGCGCTGCTTCTATGGCAGCATTTAGAGCAAGTAAATTTGTCTGATCAGCGATGTCGTCGATGATGTTTAAGACATCTTTTACATTTTTAGCCTGATCAGCTAGGCTTTTCATCGAGCTAGCGAGTGAAATTTCGCTATTTGCAGCCTCATCTACATTTTTACTAAGCCCCAAAACATCGTTTGAAACCTCATTTATATATAGACAGGTTCTTTCAAGATTTTCTTTACTCTTCTTAGCCTCTTCAAATGAGCTCTTTATCTCTTCAGACATAGTTTTTGCCATGTTTGTCGTATCTGTGACGATTAGTGAAGATTTGTTGGTTAAATTTGTAGTTTGAGCTGAGGTTGAAGAGAGCTGCTCGGCGATAGAAGAGTTCTCATGCGCTAGGCCTTTAACACTCTCTATAACAGATCTTAGCTCGCTTGTTAGGTCATTTATAGAGCTTTTGATGTTTGAAATTTCATCTTTGCCGCTAACTTCAAGCTTTTTAGTAAGATCGCCTCTGCCACTTTTTATCTCATCTGACATCTCGGTTAAATTTGCAACGATATTTTTTATAGGTCTGATGATCGCCCTACTTAAGATAAATAGCACGACAGCTATCAAAACAACCGTGATCAAGGCGCAAGCGATGATAAATGTTTTTGTGTTTTGGCTATTTTGCTCGTTTAGCACGACCTTTGTCTTCTCTATCTCATTAGCCAAGTCATCAACATATACGCCACTTCCTAGCATCCACTTATATGGCTCAAAATTTGCAGCATAGCCAAGCTTCTCCACTGGCTCCTCGCCCTCTTTTTTCGCCCAGCCAAATGTAACAAAGCCGCCACCTTGTTTAGCTTTTTCGATGAGCTCTTTTATAAGAAATAGCCCTTTTGGATCTTTTAGTCCGATTAAATTTTTACCTACAAGCGATGGCTTTTCAGGGTGCATCAAAACAACGCCATTGTAGTCATAAATGAAGATATATCCGGTCTTATCGCTAAAGAATTTTAGCTTTGAGACGACTCTAAAAATTTCTTTTTTTATCTCATCGTCGCTTAGCCCTTTTTCTTTGCCACCATTATAAATTTCACGCATCATTTGGTTGATCGTCTCGACGTCATCTCTTAGATTTTCTTTTCTGGCATTTACCAGCTCGTCGTAGGACTTATGGGTGAAAAACTGAGTTAGATCGCTTGAAAATTTGCTATTTAAAAAGATGAGCAAACAGCTAACAAGCAAAACTGAGAAAACAAAAGTGAGAATTATCTTTGTAGATATTTTCATAGCACACATCCTTGCATTTTAGGATCTCCTAAAAATTTACGTGCCATTTTATACATTCAAATCTTAATTATAAATTAACTTTTGAAATTTAAGAAAAAAGAAGAAATTTGATGAGAGAATTTACTCAAAGCCTAAAATAACGAATAAGTTACAAATATTATTATCTTAAGCTTTGAGCGTAAAAAATACGTAAAATTTAGTAGCCTTTAGTTGCCTCTGCTTCCAGGCTTAATCGCCTTGCTACCACTCTTACAAAGCGGACAGTGCTCTGGCTCGTAAATTTCAAATTCAAAATTCCCTAAAGCAAAAAATGGCTTATCGCTTGGCAGTTTTGCATTTGCCTTAGCTTCATTGCCTAAATTTGCAACCTTGCAAAAGCCACGGTTTGCAAGTGCCGCAAAACCAACCACCTCGCCACCAAGGCTCTCTATCACATGCGCTGCTTCAAGTGCTGAGCCACCAGTTGTGATGATGTCCTCACAAACTATAAATTTCTCGCCTTTTTTCACTTCAAAGCCGCGCCTTAAGCTCATCACCCTATCAACGCGCTCAGTAAATATAAAGCGCTTTTTTGCCGCGCGAGCTAGTTCATATCCAGCTAAAATTCCACCAAGTGCAGGAGAACAAACGCTATCAAATTTAATGCCAAATTTCTCTATCACACGCGCTAGCTCATCTGCTAGCTTTGCTGCAAGAGCAGGATCTTCAAGCACCTTAGCACTTTGCAGATAAAACTGCGAGTGGTTGCCACTACTTAGCAAAAAGTGCCCCTCTAAATACGCCCCAGCGTCCTTATAAATTTTCTCTAAATCCATCGCTTTTTCCTTTTAAAATTTGCCAAAAATCTTAACACATACCCACTTAAGCCACTCTTTTTAAAATTTAATAAGCCCTGCCCTTGTATAATTCTTGCACTCATACAAAAAGGACACTCATGCTTCTATTTAACCCTGTTGTTTTTAGCATTTTGGTGATGACGGTGCTATGTTTGCTGCGTTTTAACATCCTGCTTTCTATCCTCGTTTCTGCGCTTGTTGCTGGGGTTATGTATAAGCATGGTTTTAGTGGATTTGAAAGTGGTTTGGCAAGCGGTTTTGAAAGCTTTTTTACGGCCTTAAAAGAGACCACGCAAAGCCTCATAAGCGGCATGCAAGGTAACCTTGAAACCTCGCTTAGCTACATCTTGCTAGGTGCTCTTGCAGCTGCCATAGCAAATACAAATTTAACAGCCATTTTGATAAATGCAATGAGTAAATTTCTTAGCTCAAACAAGGTCATTTTTACGCTAACTATCGCATTTATCGCTTGTTTGTCTCAAAACTTGATCCCAGTTCATATAGCTTTCATACCTATCTTGATCCCGCCACTTCTTGCTCTTATGAACAAAATGGGCATAGATAGACGCGCGGTGGCTTGCGCTCTTACATTTGGACTTCAAGCGCCTTATGTGAGCATTAGCGTTGGCTTTGGTCTGCTTTTTCACAATATCCTTAAAAAAGAGCTAGCCAACAACGGCATAAACACAACCATCTCAGACATCTCATCAGTCATGTGGATAGGCGGTGCATCGATGTTTGTAGGGCTTATCTTAGCCATACTTTTTTATAGTAAAAAAAGAATTTATAAAACATCTAAATTTGAAAAGGCCGAGCTTGATGAGATCGAGCGCGCAAAAAGTCTTGAGATGACTAAAAAAGAGTGGGCGGTATTAGCTGGTGCGGTTGTCGCCTTTGTCGTGCAAATTTATACTTCGCTCTTGCCACTTGGCGCACTACTTGGACTTTTGATAATGGTTGTTTTTGGCGGTATCGAATACAAAAAAGTAGATAAGATCATGGATAATGGCCTTGCTATGATGGGCTTTATCGCATTTATCATGCTTGTTGCTGCGGGATATGGCACCATTTTAAGAGAGAGTGGCGGTATAGACGAGCTTGTAAAATACGCCAGCTTGGTCTCTGGCGGCAAGATAGGCGGAGCATTTTTGATGCTACTTATCGGACTTTTAGTCACGATGGGCATAGGCACTAGCTTTGGTACGATACCTATCTTAGCCTCTATCTACGTGCCACTTTGTCTTAGCCTTGGCTTTGGCGTGCCAGCTATCATCTTGCTAGTTGGTATAGCAGCAGCTCTAGGCGACGCTGGAAGCCCAGCAAGCGACAGCACACTTGGGCCGACAAGCGGTCTAAACGCTGATGGTGAGCACAACCACATATATGATACTTGCGTGCCTACATTTATATTTTTCAACATCCCACTAATCATCGGTGGCATCGTAGGAGCCATGATACTTGGATAAATGTGTTAAAATCATTAAAAAATTTAAAGGAAAATGCGATGCAAACAAATATTGATTATGCAAAATACGAGACGATGACACGTAAAGCATTGTTTAATTCTCTTGAAAAAGAAGAAAAAAAACTAAATTCATTGCAAGATACTTTAAAAAAACAATCAGAATTAATCCTTTATCTTAAAAAAAAGATAAAAAGCAAACTTGATGAGCCAAAAGATTATGAACTTTTAAAGTCTCCAAGCATAAAAAAACTCGATATAGAATTTAAAAAACTCTCAAAAGTAGAGCAAGAAGCACTAATAGCTGAAGTTAAAACTGAAATGGGTGTTTAGTGTATAAAATAGCCATTAAGCGCTCTGCCGACAAGCAACTAGATAAAATTTCAAAAGGCGATCTAAGAGCAGCTCTAAAAATACGTACCTTTCTAAAAGAGCTCGAAAAAGTAGAAAATCCTTTTTCAACAAATAACGCAGAAAAGATGCAAGGCTATGATGATCGCTGGCGTTGGAGAGTTGGCATACATTACCGCATAATAGGGCTTAAGCAAGATGAAATTTTAACTATTGAAATAATAGAAATTTCATCACGAGAAAAAGCATATTAAAAACACAATCTATAAAAATTTTCAAATTTTTCTCTTTTTGCCGATATAAATTTTGGAACATCTTTTGCTTTGAAAGATTATAAAAATTTTAAAACGAGAAAAAGGATAAGCTCATGATGAGATCACTTTGGTCTGGTGTTTCAGGCCTACAAGCCCACCAGATAGCCATGGACGTAGAAGGCAACAATATCGCAAACGTCAATACCTATGGTTTTAAATACAACCGCGCAAATTTTGCTGATATACTAAGCCAAACTCCAAGAGTTGCTACCGCTCCACAAGGTCAGCTAGGCGGTCAAAACGCTATGCAAATAGGCCTAGGAACGACTATAAACTCAACTACAAGAATTTTCTCACAAGGCACACTAACAGCCACTGATAAGCAAACCGACCTTGCTCTTCAAGGAAATGGCTTTTTTGTCGTCTCTCCAGATGGTGGAACGACAAGATACTATACAAGAAACGGCGATTTCGTCCGTGATAAGGCTGGTAACTTCGTAAATAACAGCGGCTACATCGTTCAAGGCTGGACTAGAGATGAAGAGACTGGCACTATCGACTCAACAGGCCCTATAAGCAACATCGTCATCAAAGAAGGTCTTACAACTCCAGCAAGAGCAACAACAGAAGTTAAAATAAAAGGCAACCTTGACTCAGGAAATAGCATCGGTCAAAGAAGTACGCCTATTTATTCTCTGGATTCAATTGCAGGAGGTATAGACTATGATGATGACGGTATAATTGCAAACAGTGAAAAACACAATGAAAATGATATAAATAACGATAGATTTTATACAAACTCAAGAAATGAGCAAATTTTAACAGAACGTGGTGTAGATCTTGGCGTGACATTTGATGAGCTTGGAAATGGACTTGCACTAAGAGATGGACAAGGCATTTGGGTAAGCTATGCAAATGCTAAAACTGAGAAATTTACCATAGGAAGCGGATTACCTAATAACATTGGTTCTCTAGGTGGAACTAAAAATTTAGATATAACATTAAATGGTGTAAATATAACTGGAGATGTAACAAATATAAGTGATGTAGCTGCCAAAATCAACGCTCAATACAATACAACTGGAGTTAGAGCTGAAATTTCAGAAGGAAATAAACTAACACTTATAAATAGAAATAACTCAGGTACTACAAAAGAGACGAAAAATATCCATCTAAAAGTGAATGTCGGCAATAATACAGTTGCTGGTTTAGATGATAAAAAAATTATCACAGCTTATCAATATGTCTACACGAGTTCACAAACAACAGCAGTTCACGAATATGACGATGCAAAAGAAAGGCAAGTAACTACAACAGAAGATCTTCGTGCTGCTATGCAAAAAGATGCAAGATACTTTGTTGATTATAAAGGAAATAATAAGGTTGAAACAACTGATGTTGGTGTAAGAAATGCAATAGGTTTAATAGAAGATGCTGCCACTTCTGCAGCTGCTTCTGCTGCACTTACTGGTGCCTATCAAACAGCATATGATAATGCAGTTACACAAGCTGAAAATGATGCAGCGGCAGCTGGTTTGCCTGCATTAACGGATGAACAAAAGAAAGTAGCTGGTTTAAAAGCTGTAGTCAATCTAGCAGGTGCTGATACTGATATAAATGATGGCGTAAAAATCACTGTAAATAAACAAGGTCAGTTTAAGTTAGAAAACCCAAAAAATGAAATGGCTGATCAAGCTCTTTATATGACTACAACTGGCCTTACAAAACCAGCTCAAGGCGCTACGCCTGCTGTAAATGAAAACGTTAGGCTTACAACTATCATGAAAGCACTTGATGGCGCACTAAGCCCAGGTCAAGCCCTAAGAGCAAGTGGCAAGATGATGATGTCAAGCCACGGCTCAACGGCTGAAATTTTTGACTCACTTGGCTCAAAACACACAGTTAGTATCAGATGGGCAAAAACAGGCACTACAAAAGATGGCGGAACAGAGTGGAATATGATCATCCAAGTACCAGAGCCTGCTAAGATAAACTACACAGGCGAGGGCCCAGACAACGTCGTAACTGGTTCAGTTAGATTTAACTCAAATGGCTCACTTGCTAGTTTTCACCCAGCTACGATAACATTTTCAGCTAACAACGGCTCACAAAGTGGTCAAAATGTTAGTTTAAATTTTGGCTTGGGAACAGACTTTAACGGACTAACAAGCTTTGATAAAGACTCTTCAACTGAGTCTATCTCACAAGATGGCTACACAGGTGGTACATTAAACGGCGTGAAAGTAGATGAAACAGGAACTATCATAGGCTCATTTACAAACGGACAAAGCTTTGGTCTAGCTCAAGTGGCACTTGCTAGCTTTACAAACAACGAGGGTCTTCAAAGTGAGGGCGGAAACGTCTTTTCACAAACTGCAAACTCAGGCGAAGCAGTCATCGGCGCAGCAGGCACAGGCGATAAAGGAACGATCGCAGCTTCAAAACTAGAAGCTAGTAACGTCGATCTAAGCCGTGCGCTAACAGATCTTATCGTCATCCAAAGAGGCTTTCAAGCAAACTCAAAAACGATCACAACAAGTGATGAGATGCTAAACACACTTCTTCAACTAAAACAATAATAAAGGGGGCGCTCGCTCCCTTTTAAATTTACAAATAAAATCAGCCTTCTTTTTGTAAAATGCTAAAAAATTTCACAAAAAGAGAAAATATGCAAGTAACACTTCTAAATCACACTCCACTAAATATCTGCTCTCACGCGATCCGCACATGCTGGCAAAGCTTTGAAAAAGGCGATAATGGCGGCGAAAAAGATGTCGAGCTGATAGATAGGGTGGGTAATAAATTTAAACACGCTTCAACACTAGAGCATCTTTACTACAACTTCTACATCCAAGGCATCTCTCGCGCACTACTTCAAGAGCTAGCCCGCCACCGCTTAGCGAGCCTAAGCGTTAAATCAACCCGCTACACGCTAAAAGAGCTAAAAAAAGAGGAGAAATTTGAAGTAGGGCAGTTTGAGCGTGCGGCTAAATTTATCGTGCTAACAAATGACGAAATGGTCGATAACGCAAGCATAAAAGCGCTTGAAAACTTACGTGAAATTTTAGCCTCAACTACAAAGAGCCTTGATATAGTTAAATACTGCCTGCCAGAGTGCTATAAAACCGAGCTTACATGGAGCATAAACGCTAGAAGCTTGCAAAATTTCATCTCTCTTAGAAGCTCAAAGTCAGCCCTTTGGGAGATAAGAAATTTAGCAAATGCTATCTACGATGCCTTGCCAAATGAGCATAAATTTATCTTTGAGAAGTGCTTGCCAGAGGATGAGGGTTAAAATTAAGTGTAAAACAGCACCAAAGTATAAATTTAAAAAGTATTCTAATATCTTTTAAAAATATCTTGGTGTCTGCCTATTTTAAAAAGCTTTAAAATTTCATCATCTCTTTGATAAATTATTACCAAATCTCCAAAAACGTGGCACTCTCTAAATTCTTTCAAACTTTCAGTAAGCTGATGATCTTTTAAATCATCAGCTAATTTTTCATCATTTTGTAGTTGAAAAACCACCTTTGAAATCGCTTTTTCATCCCATCCTTGCTTTAAAACTAACTTCAAATCCTTTTTATAAGAGCTAAAAATTTCTAAAATTCTCATCAATGATTTTCTTGTTTTATTTCACTGATCAAGTCATTATGATTTTTATAAAATCCAACACTTTTTGCGTTTTTTAGATCAAGCAATGTCTGCTCTGTCGGTATCTCTTGCCCTTTTGAACTATTGACATACTTGATCTTATATTTTGGATCCATAGCTTGTGCCATCGCTTTAAATGCCTCAATAGCTTTTTGACTGATATTATCGCCTATTATTGTTATTGTTTGCATAGTATGCCTTTTTGTTTTTTTTGGGATTATATCATTTTTTGTTTTATTGTGTTTTTGTCTAAATTTACTTTTTCAAAACGTAAAGAAGTTCGTCTACGTGGATGTTTCTAGCTTTTAAATTTCTGCTGCCGCGGTAGGCATTATACTTTTGGCGAAGAAGATGAACTTTGCCCATTTTATTTAGGTTTTTGTCAAATTCATCTTGGTTGATAAAGCCCTCTGAGTTAAACGAGATAAGCACAAATTTCGCCTTTAAATTTGCTATCAGCTCGAAAAATGCCTCGCTTGCTGATGATTTTTTATTAAAAACTGATCTGTTCCAGTCCTTTGCGATGCCTGAAACTTTTGAAATTTTACTTGGCTCCTCATAGCTTGCGATGAGATTTAGCATGAAGTAGTTTGAGCCGTATGGATGCTGGTTATAAGGTGGATCAAGATAGACTAGATCAAGGCTACTAAGCTCTTTTGCCAGTAAATTTGCGTCCTTTTGATAGACCTCAAATGGCACGCTGAAATTTGAAAAAATTGGCTTAGTCAAATTTATATCAGAAGTGATCCTTGAAATGGCATTTTGCCCCCTGCCACCAAACTGACCGATGCCCTCTTTATTTTTATGAAAACCTTTAAAAATTCCACTCGTATTTGCATGCACGCTTGCGTTATAAAGTAGTGGAGCTATGAAAAATTTTCTCATCTCCTCTGGCAATATCTCATCTATGAGCCTTCTTGCGGTGTCGATGAATTTGGCATTTTTTTTCGTGTAAAAGACCCGCTCTCCAAAAGCGATATTTTCATCATCTTTTGGGGCATAAAGCCTTGTTATAAAGCCCTCAAAAAGGTTTTCTTCTATCTCTTTTTCAAGCTTTTTTTGCCAGAAATTTATCTCATCTTTTAGCTCATTTGTGGCGTTTTGCAGGTAGCATGAGTTTGTGATGAAGCTGTAAAGCTCCAAGTCGTTTGCGACTAGAAATTCGCTATTTTGTTTTAAAAACCTAGCCACCACGCCGCTTCCACTAAAGAGGTCGCAGCAACTAAGCTTCTCTTTTTTAAGCTCGTCTTTTGCGTATTTTACGCCTCTCTCGATAAAGCCTAAAAGAGAGCGTTTGTTACCAAGATAGGTTAAAATTTGCTCTTTTAGATAGGCTTGATTTTCTTGTTTTACTGGCTTCAAATCAGTGCTTTTTTAGTCCCATAGCATCAACGTCAAGCTTGATCTCATCGTTGTTTATGATGACTAAACCTTGTGCTAAAATTTTGCTTGCTATGGCATGCGCCTCATCAAGCGAGTGCATCTTGTAAGTGCCACATTGAAATTTATTTAGCTCTGGGATCTTGTCTTGATCTTTGACCTCTAAGATATCTTTCATCGAAGCAAGCCATGCCTTTTTTACAGCTTCTTCGCTAGGTGTGCCGATCACGCTCATATAAAAGCCAGTCCTACAACCCATCGGCGAGATGTCTATGATCTCCACGCCGTTGCCATTTAGGTGGTTTCTCATAAAGCCAGCAAATAGGTGCTCTAAAGTGTGAGTGCCCTTTTCTGGCAAAATTTCTTCATTTGGCTTGCAAAATCTCAAGTCAAAAACGCTGATATCATCGCCTTTTGGGGTCTTCATGCTCTTTGCTAGTCTTACTCCTGGGGCTTTCATCTTCACATGATCTACGCAAAAACTATCAAGTAGTGGCATATATTCTCCTTTAAATTTTTGGTAATTTTAGCGTAAAAAAGATTTAAAAATTTAAAGGCCCACGTAAATTTACATGAGCCTAGTAGTATTTTTGGGTATTAAAATTTATTTTTTCTAACGTCTGTTAGTATGACCTTCGCCATGCCGTCTATCTCGCTAGTTACGTCGTTTGTAGTATTAACAACTGAAATATTTTCTTTTGTAACATTATCTATTTGAGATACACTTTGATTTATCATATCAACAGCTGTTGTTTGCTCTTTGATTGATTCACTCATCTCGTTAATTGATTGAGCAAGGACATTTGTATTTGCTTCTATCTCTCCTAGAGATTTTTGTGTTCTTTCAGCTAGCTTTCTAACCTCATCAGCCACAACTGCAAAACCACGTCCATGCTCACCTGCACGAGCAGCTTCTATGGCAGCATTTAGAGCGAGTAAATTTGTCTGATCAGCAATATCACGGATAATAATGATGATATTTTTGATCTCATCACTTTGTCTTATAACATCCGCTGTCTTTTGAGATATAGCATTCATTGAGCTTGACATCTCTTCGATAGCTGCTGCACTTTCTTGAATAGACTCTGCTTGCTTGTTTGCTCCTGAAGTTAAATTCTTCATAGATTCAGATAAAATTTGTGCTTTTTCTTCCAAAATTTGAGCCTGGCTTAGATTATCATTTAACATATTGCAAATAGCAACACCAGAGCTATTTATACCAAGCATCATAGCTTTTAGATCAGCTTCAATGTTTTCATCTATTTCAATCTTTGCAGTATAGTCATTTTTAGAGTAAGCGTTTAATATATTTATTACATTGCCCAAATTTTGACTAATAGAGCTAAAGAAAGTATTTAGTAGATCTCTTAGCTTAATAAGCGATGGGTTATTTGGGTTCTCACTTAGTTTGACGCCTAAATTTCCTCTTATCATATTATTTGCAGCTATATTTAGCTCTTCAAGCATAGTATTATCTTTTTTGATGCCAGCTATGACTTTGTCGATATTTTTATTTATCTCTTCGCTCATCACACCAAATTCATCAGTAGTGTGGATATCTAGCTTACTTGGGGCAGTGCTGCTCTCATAAGTGATAAATTTAAATGTATCAGAAAGCTTCTCTTGGATAACTCCGATAGGTTTAAGTGAGCGTTTTAGTAGTACAAATACAATGGCTGAGAGTATGACTATAAAGAGCACCGCAAGTATTAGCTGAGCTTTTAAGATAGGCATAGTGTTGTTTGAAAAGGTATCCGCACCTATTGCAACAGCAGCAAGCCAGCCATCATAGTTGATAGGTAAAATTTTAGCTGTTACATCTTGGTTTTTAGAGTTTTTATATGAGATCAGACCATTTTCGTCAATTTCTTTATTGTTATACTTTTCTGAGACGACCTTTGTAGCAGGTAAGATGGTACCAACTTCTGAAGCTATATCAGAAATAAGCATAGTTCCATCTTTTTTCATAATATAAGCATATCCACCTTCTTTAGTTTTACCAATATCAAGGATCTTGTCACTTAACTTTTTAATGTCTATATCAATACCAAAAACACCTTCAAATTTACCATTTTTAGTAACAGGAGCAGTAAAAGTGATAACTAGATCATTTGTAGAAGTAACTCTTGGCTCGGTATAAATTTCTTTATTTTTCTCTTTTGTACTCTTATACCAACCTCTAGTTCTTGGGTCATATTTATCAGCTACGGTTGTTCTTTTACCATCTGATTGAAAAAAGCGTCCATCTTCATCACCATAATATACATAAGTTATTATGGAATTTGATATCTTTTTTTCAAGCAAAACGAAATTCATTATATCATCGCCACTTTGCAACTCATTGATAACAGCTGAAGATTTTTTAACGTATTCTAAATTTTCATCAAAAAACGTATCTATAACACCTTTTACATCTTTTAAAATTTGATCTTCTTTTTGGCTAACAAGCTCAACCACCTTTTTCTCTGACGTAAAATAGCTGACTGCGGAAATAGCACAAAACGAGATGATGAGTAAGATCATCAAGGCAAATGCTATTTTATTTGTGATAGAACGAAACACCTTTACTCCTTTAAATTTTGTTTGAAATTTATTTGTAGAACAAAATCGGAGTAAAAATGAAAATGTTTATAGCTTTTTTATAGTGTTCTCATAAATTCAGTGCTATAAATTCCCTCGATGCGTCTTTTCATATCATCATGCCAGCCATTTGTAAGAGTGGTGAGGGCGTTAAATTTCTCTAGTAAATTTAAATTTTCACTTGGCGCGTAAAAGAGCCTATTTATCTCTAAAATGCTCATATGAACTGAGTCACTTTCTATAACCTCTATCGCGTCGCCTGCTTTGCATGAGCCTGGCGTAAGGACGCGGTAGTACCAGCCAGTAAGGCCTGTTTCAAAGATGTGAGTAGCCATATTTTCATTGCCCCATCTTTTTGAGAGCTTAAAACATGGCTTTCTAGGCTGTGAGACTTGAAGCACAAGCGAGCCCACCTTGTGGATATCGCCCACATAGACGCAGCTCTCATCAAGCCCATCAACGCATAAATTCTCCCCCATCGCCCCATAAGCCATATTTTTAAAACCTAAAAAGTTCTCCCACTCGGCGTAGTTTGCAAACGAATTTGCAAAGACTGCCTTTTCAGGGCCGCCGTGGTGCTTCGTATCAGCGACGCTATCACCCTCAAAGCCAAGCTCATTTGCGAAAATTTCTCCATTTTGAGCTACTTTAAAAATAGCCGAGCTCCAAGGTAAATTTAACTTATCAGTTGCATTTTGCGAGCCGTAGTTTTTCACATCACCGATTAGTAAAGCTTTTAGTGTTGCCATATTTTTCCTATCAAATTTAGTTTATTCTTAAATTATTCGCGTGAGTTAGCGCGATCGCGATAGCATCGGTGATATCAAGCGGTTTTATCTCTTTATTTATACCTAAAATTTTCTTCACCATAAATGCCACCTGCTCTTTGTCAGCCTTTGCCTTGCCAGTGACGGTTTTTTTTACTTGAAGCGGCGTATACTCGGCAAAGTCGCCATGAAGCTGCAAAATTTTAAGACTAAGTGCCCCACGAAACTGAGCGAGCTTTAAGACCGTTTTTGGGTTGTAGGCAAAGAAGATGTCCTCTATCGCGACCTCGTCAAATTTATGGTTTTTAAAGATGAGATCAAGCCCCTCGCAAAGTTCTGTTATTTGGTATTGAAGTGTGTTTGGCTTTATCTTTATAAGCCCAGCTTCAAGAAGTATAGTTTTAAATTTACTCTTTTCAAGTATCGCGTAACCGCAATTTTTCGTGCCTGGATCGATTCCTAAAATTTTCATCACAATCTTTTCAATACTTTTTCACGACTTTTTCACGCCGTGAAAAAGTTTGTCGGAGTTTAACAAAGGTTTTATTAAATTTAAGATAAAATCGCTAATAAAATTAATTACTTCAAAAGGGTTGAAATTTGCTAGCAGACGAGATTTTAGAGCTTTTACAGACAAAAATATCCGCTAATGAATTTGACTGCTACATCAAACAATTAAAATTTAACGAAAAGGCTTCAAACGAAGATTTTATAGTTTTTAACGCCACGAGTGAGTTGATGGCTAAATTTATAAAAACTAGATATGCAGAAAAGATAGCCTACCTTTATGAAGTAAAAACCGGCAAAAAGCCAGAAGTTGAAATAACTAGCCAAACAAAGCTAAAAAACATAAAGCAAAACCAAGTAAATGTAAAGCAGATCAAGGCGCAAAGCAGCATTTTAAACCCTGGATATACATTTGAAAATTTTGTCTGTGGCGACTCAAATCAGTTTGCCTTTCTAAACGCAAAAGCAGTTGCAGACAAGCCTGGCGTGCTTTACAACCCACTTTTTATCTATGGCACAACTGGCCTTGGTAAGACGCATCTACTTCAGTCAGTTGGCAACTACTGCCTAGATCAAGGCAAGGTCGTCATCTGCGTGACTAGCGATCAGTTTATGATTGATTTTACCACGCATCTAAATAGCCACTCAATGACTAAATTTCGTGAGAAATACCGAAACTGCGACGTTTTACTAATAGACGATGTGCAGTTTCTAGGCAAAACCGATAAAATTCAAGAGGAGTTTTTCAACACTTTTAACGAGCTCATCGCCAAAAAAGGTCAGATCGTCATGACCTCAGACCGCCCAGCAAAGATACTAAAAGGCTTTGATGAGAGGCTAAAGTCTAGGTTTGAGCAAAGCATAATGGCTGATATCACGCCGCCTGAGCTTGATACAAAGATAGCTATCATCATCAAAAAGTGTGAATTTGACAAAATTTATCTAAACAAAGAAGTGATCGACTACATCGCTACAAATATGGGCGATAATATCCGTGAGATCGAGGGCGCTATCATAAATTTAAACGCCTATGCAAGCTTGATGAGAGTTGAGATAACGCTTGAATTTGCCAAAAACACACTAAAAGATCTCATCAAAGAGAAGCATGAAAATATAAACCTTGAGACCATTATAGAGATCGTGAGCAAAGAGCTAAATATCAAGCCAAGCGACATAAAAAGCAAGTCAAGAGTGCAAAACATCGTCGAGGCTAGACGCATCATCATCTACCTTGCAAAGATGCTTACAACAAATTCAATGCCACAAATCGCAAACTATTTTGGTATGAAAGACCATAGCGCCGTTAGTCACAATATAAAAAAGATAAACGAGCTCATGGAGAGCAACGAAATTTTCAACCTCAGAGTGACTGAGATAAAGAACAAAATTTTAACAAAAGGATAAAAACAGAATGAAATTCGTGAATAAATGTGAAGAAATGAAAAATTCTTTTCACATTTTAAATAACGATGCTGGCGTGAGAAAAGATGGTTTTCACACTTTCACGCTACCAACTAATACAACAAAAAGAAAATTAAAAATAAGAGGGAGTATTTAATGAAGGTTTTAATAAACAAAAACATGCTTGAGAGCATAGTAACAAACACTAATCCATATCTCGAAAAAAGAGATCTTAGTGCTATCACTTCTCACATCTATATCTCTGCAAAAGATGGAGTTTTAAACATAAAAGCGACTGATCACGAGATAGGACTAGCATATAAACTAAGCAACGCAAAGATCGTTGATGAGGGCTATGCGACTGCAAATGGTAAAAAGCTACTTGACATCATCAAAAGCCTAAAAGATGAAGAGGTAACGCTTGAAACTGTTAATAACTATCTTTACATCAAGCAAAAAAACTCAAAATACAAACTTCCAATGTATAAATTTGAAGATTTCCCAGAGTTTCCAATGATAGATGGCAAGGCTAAATTTGACATAGACGCCATAATGCTAGGCAGAAGCTTAAAGAAAATTTTACCATGCATCGATAGCAACAACCCTAAATTTGAGCTAAATGGTGCTTTACTAGATATAAAACAAAACTATATAAATATAGTCGGTACTGATACAAAAAGGCTAGCTGTATTTAAATTTGCAAATGAAGCGAGCAATGAGTTTTCACTAATCATCCCTAAAAAAGCGATAAATGAAATTCAAAAGCTATTTTTTGACAAGATAGAAATTTACTACGATGAAAACGTCCTCATCGCTCAAAGCCAAAATTTTGAGTTTTTCACGAAACTAATAAACGGCAAATTTCCTGATTATGAGCGCGTTATACCAAAAGATATCGCTATAAGATTTGAACTAAGCAGAGATAAGATGGTTGAAGGCATCAAGACTATCTCGATGCTAAGCGATCAGATGAAGATAACTTTTTCAAAAGAGAGCATAACATTTGAGAGCATCATAGAGGACAACTCTGAAGCAAAAACTATGATAGAGTTTCAAACAGGACTTGAAGAAGATATCAGCATAAATGTAAAAAATAGAAATTTAATAGACTTCCTACAAAGCATAGAAGATGAGAAATTTGAGTTTGGATTTAAAGATAAAAATTTACCTTTCGTTGTTAGCTCAAAAGAGCTTTTAACGGTTATAAGTCCATTAAATATATAAGTTAAAAAAGGTTTATGATGGAAAATAATTACGGCGCAGAAAATATTAAAGTACTAAAAGGTCTTGAGGCGGTTAGGAAGCGCCCAGGCATGTATATAGGCGATACTAACATAAGCGGTCTTCACCATATGATCTACGAAGTCGTTGATAACTCTATCGACGAAGCGATGGCAGGATACTGCGATACGATAGATGTTGAGCTTACACGTGAGGGCTCAGCGATCATTAGCGATAATGGCCGTGGTATCCCAGTAGATATGCACCCAACTGAGAAAATTTCAGCTGCGACTGTTGTTCTAACTGTGCTTCACGCTGGTGGTAAATTTGACAAGGACACTTATAAGGTCTCTGGCGGTCTTCACGGCGTTGGTGTATCTGTCGTAAATGCACTTTCTAAAAAGCTAGTCGTAAATATCAAACGCGATGGCAAGCTTCACAGACAAGAATTTGCAAAAGGTATCCCACAAAGCGATCTTGAAGTGATAAAAACTACAAACCGCACAGGCACGCAAGTCGAGTTTTGGCCAGATGATAGCATATTTGAAGTGACTGAATTTGACGATGAAATTTTAGTAAAAAGATTTCGCGAACTAGCCTATCTAAACCCAAAGATAACTATAAATTTCAAAGATCAAAGAAATGGCAGAAGCGAGAGCTTTCATTTTGAGGGCGGACTTGAGAGCTTTGTAACTGATATGAACAAGGCAAATGCTGTTAGCAAAGCAGTCTCATTTAGCGGCGGCGAAGATGATGCTATGGTTGATTTTGCACTGCTTTACAACGACACTTATAGTGAAAATTTACTAAGCTTTGTAAATAACATCAAAACTCCAGATGGCGGTACGCACGAGGCTGGCTTTAGAGCGGGTCTTACAAGAGTTATCACAAACTACGTTCAAGCAAACGCTGCTGCACGTGAAAAAGATACAAAGATAACTGGCGAAGATATCCGCGAGGGACTTATCGCAGTTGTAAGCGTAAAGGTGCCAGAGCCGCAGTTTGAGGGACAAACAAAGGGCAAACTAGGCTCAAGCTACGTAAAACCTATCGTTCAAAAGATGGTTTTTGACGTGCTTACAAAGTATTTTGAAGAAAATCCTATCGAAGCAAGAGCGATAATGGATAAAGCTCTAATGGCAGCTCGTGGTCGCGAGGCCGCTAAAAAAGCTAGGGATCTAACTCGCAAAAAAGAGAGCATGAGTGTAGGCACGCTCCCTGGCAAACTAGCTGATTGCCAAAGTAAAGATCCAGTAATTAGCGAGCTATACCTAGTGGAGGGCGACTCTGCGGGCGGTTCGGCCAAGCAAGGACGCGATAGAGTATTTCAGGCGATTTTGCCGTTAAAAGGTAAAATTTTAAATGTCGAAAAATCGCGTTTAGATAAAATT
>ERZ772974.68-NODE-68-length-77014-cov-5.055640_pt1 | contig 77014 bp, 87 predicted proteins | sample MGYA00580671_ERZ772974 | MGnify/ENA primary metagenome ERZ772974 (study PRJEB29015, sample SAMEA2738065) | human oral metagenome | biome: human oral; feature: human-associated habitat; material: saliva | place: China | collected 2218 ... | reverse complement strand
GCGTATCAGTCTGGTCAAACTGAACACGAGGCGGCATTGGCCAATAAGCTCTACAGGATCTATGACGCTGGTAAAACCCGATGGGTCAAAACCGTTACACGCTGAATCTGCATAGCGCACAACACAGAACCGGGTGGCAGTCTATTGGACTACCACCCGGTTCTCATGCATCTCTCACACCCCGAGAATCACTCGTTCTCTCGGCGTTCGAACACTCGCGCAATAGCGCGATCGAAAGCGCCTCCGCCGAGATCCTCCCACGACTCCAAGCCGTGCAAGAACTTGTAGAACGCATCATGGACTCGCCACGAGCCCAGGTCCGCGATCTCAGAGATCGACTCATCGTCCGCATACACACCGCTCATCTCATCGGACGATGCCGCTTGGAGAGTACGCAGCTCATCGCTCGACACGCCCTGGCTGATGTACATCTGTCCATCCAACGAACACAGCGAACCGTTCGCATCGGTTCTGAAGAACCGTGCATCAGACGCCATTGGGTGCTTCGCTTCACGATACGCAGCAATGATGTCACCATCGAGATGGTGCAACACCTGTCCACTCTCACTCATCAGATGCTCACGGCTAATCTGACCTTCCGCGTAGCGCATCTTCGCTCGATCGGCCAACATCTCCTGACGAGCAGCAAGGTCCTCTCGGACATCCTCGTTAATCTCGTCATCCTCGTTGAACATGTCGTAACCAGAGCCCAACTGAGCACGCAGAGCCTCGTCACTGTCCATGTCATACTCTTCGTTCTCCATGTCGTGACCCTTACGCTCTTCCTCGATCGAGGCAATGAGATCCATGACCTCAGCCGAGTACACATCGGGATCCAGAATCGAGATGCCGTAATCATCCAGATCGTACGCCTCCTGGTACAACTCCATTGCCTCAGCCGCATTCGCAGCTTGCTCGATGCGCTTATCGAGCATCTTCATGAAATTCGGCTGGTTGAGACGCACATCGAAATCAAGAGCCGACGAGAGAGTCGGAATCGTCTGAAGTGAGTACTCACGACCCGGATGTTTAATCGTGTTGCTGAACAAGCGCCACGACATCGGCAAAATCTCGGCGTTGCGGTTCCAGATAGGCGAGATGCCTGCCGAAAAGATGATCGAGTTACGTTCCGGCAAGAATGCCAGATCGTTGTACCCGATAACACTCTCTTCCTTCGCGCTGATCGTGTACGACACCTTGCCTTCGACGTTCAGACCTTCGATAAGACGCTCAGTATCCTGAGTCACCGTCTTCGAGTCTCGCACCGCACGGTGACGAGTACCCGACATCTTGGCCAACGTCTCAATCATCGTGTCGTCCGTCGACTTCAAGAACACGATATTAGCCACGTTACCCTGGATGATCTTGTCTACACTGTCGCCATACACGTCTCTAGCCTGCTGCAACGTCTGAAGAATCAGCGTGAATTGCTGCTCCTGACCCAGACCAATCGACAGCATGGTCTCGAAGCCAGCAATACCGTGACCCTCAGACTGGAGGTTACCGAGCTCGTCGAGCATGAAGCGCGTCTTGTACAGTGGCTTCTGGTTCGCCTTCGTCATGTACGACTTGTCGAAGTTCAGATCCACCAACTGCTTCACAAGGATAAGCACGAGCTTCGCGTACTTCATCAAGTGGGGTGGCGTCACCAGGAACACAGCCTTCGGCTGCTCCGAATAACGAACCGACGATAGGATAATCGCAGGAACATCCTCTCGTACAGTCTTGAGGCTCCCCGCCTTATCCAACAGACGTGTTGCCGGATAACTCAGGTGACCGGGAACAAGAACCCCGTCCTTGCCCTTTACCATCTCCACGAGAACACCATTACGGATGATTTTGTTACCCGTGATCGGATCCTTGACGAACTTACGACCATTCAACGAGAGCTGATAACCCTTCGTGAACTGGAAGTAGAACGTTTTGAGCAACACACCCGTCTGAGGGTTGAACAAACGCAGTCGCAGGTAGGCAACGTCATGTGGGAACTTACCGTCGAAATAGTACCGGGCCCACCCTTCTCGCACCACTGTGTCTTCGTGCTCAAAATCCTTACCAAGGTTGTGCTTCAACTCAGGATCGTCGAACGCGTCCCACTTCGCCTGAGCGCCGATGAGACCATCACGCTTGGTGAAGTTCTGGGCGAAACGCACACCGAAGCGACGGGGGAACGACAGACCCCCGAGGTCGGTGTTCTGCGACGGCGTACCAGAGGTCAACGTCGAGATCGTCGGATCGGTGAAGAACGACATTGCCGTGATAGCAATACCGTACACGGATGCAAGCATCTTCTCAGCTCCAGCCATTGCACGCAGTGCATTGTTCGCGTTAGCGATCAACGTACGCATCGTCGACTGAGGCAATGCCTCAGTGGCGTTGAAGAACAGAGTGAGCAGATCAGATTCCGGCTTGCCTTCCCACAGGAACTCGATGCGCTCAGCCTGCATCTTGTCATGCTCGATCAGAGCGTCGACTTCATCAGGATCGGACGACTGCTGATCGTAGTAGCCACTCTTGATACGCTCATTCACCTGAGTCATCGGAGACTTGCGCTTCTTACTCGTGAGCTGCACGAACAACTGGTAGCAGTTGTAGAGCGTGACCTTGCCCCACATGGCATCAAGCTTCTGCTCCAGAACCTTCTGATCCATACCGTGTCGCATCGCGTACTGACGCAACTGGTGCTCTTCTTCCAGGTAGTAGTCGATCAAGCCGTATGCTGCACGCTTGAACGCGTTGTTTGCAGCATTCGGCCACACAGGGTCTTCTGCACCGTCCACAGGGAAGAACACGTCTGCGATGTTTTCAACGTAGAGCGCACACTTGGTTTGGTCGCCTTCACGAGCAGCTTCAGCAGCCATTCCAAGCGGGTTGTAGATGTCAGTCTTCATCGCGTTGATGAGGTTGAACTGCACAACCTGGAATCCGCGCATGGTAGCGCGGACGTAGTTCTTCACCAAGAGCTCACCCTTAGGGTCATTGATGATCATGTTGTCTGGACGCTTCTGACGCATCCAGATGTCAAGCATCGGCTCAATGTACGTCTGACCCTTACCAGCACGAGTCATAGCAAGAATCATGGTGTTCGCAGGAGCCGTATCCACGTAGTAGACGCCAGCAGGCCGCTGCGGCTCATACGTCGGAAGTTCCCACTCACCGTTCACCAGATCAGCCAGGGTGTTGAAACCCTTGAGCTTGTCTCGGTTGGCATTCCCTGGATTGTACGGCACATTTCGAGGATCCAGACGACGGCGCAGTTGCTTGTTATCCGGCAGTCCCGATGCGTTCCACAGAGCTGTACCGAACTCTTCGTCAAACATGGGCACCATCTCGGTCACAACATCGCCGTTATCGTCCGTGAGAGCTTCTCCCTCGAACAGAGCCACATCGCCATCCTCGTCGAGAATGTCCTCAGTTGCTCGCTGCGCAAATGCCACCTTCTTGATGCCCTTGTTCGAGACCATCGAGTGGGAGATAAGCGTCGTCGCACTCACGCCTGTATGCGCACCCACGTCAGGCACCACATCAAAACGCTCACGCACTTCTTCAGGAAGTGCCACGTGCTGGTCGTTTTTGTATTGATTGATGTCGGTCGTATCCCGCATCAAGTTCTGAGCCTTCAAGTTGCGCAACAGGCGCATACGCAGCAAGCCCCACACAACAAGACCAGCGATCGACGAGACAATGAACTTCAACCCATCAAACGACAGCATCCAACCGATAGCGCTGCTTGGGCGATCTACTAGTTCCGCATCTCGATCAGCCTTTTCTGCTGCGACGGCATCCACATGCCACTGTGGCTCAGGAACGTCCTCAGCAGCTTCGTAGCACGTCTCATCGGACGTATCAATCTCACCTGTTTCCAGAGCCGGAGAGAAACACCCTTCGCTCCATACAGGCTTACCCAGCTCCTTCGTCAGAGCCTTGTTCTGCACCGCGTAGCTGGGAACAGACGAGCGCCACAGAGCGTCACGACCCATGGCCACACCCATCGTGCCGAACGAGAACAGCATCCACACGAGGATGAAGACAAGCACACCGGCAACAGCCGATGCGACCTCACGCGACACCGGAGAGATCTTCGCCTCGATGTCGCTACGTTCTAGTTGCTGATCGCCGTGCACATCCTGATAGGCCAGCGAGTCAAGCTCATCTTGCTTACCTAGCTGATTCCACGCTTGGCTACCGTGTTCACGAGGCGCTGCTCCACCGGATTTCTTTCGTCCGAAAGCCATATGCACCACCTTCCTACCTTTCTCTTCTGTCTCTTACGTCTTTTCGATTCGGTTGATTCACCAACCTAATCATATCAGAGAAAGCGACGATACAAAGACGTAGAAATGCGCAGACACAGAAAAGAGGTGCGGCAAGGATAACCCTCACCGCACCTCTCGTTCTATGCGCTTCTGCAATCGATGCTACACACCGATCGACGTTGCGCTGTTAGTCACCGCCTGCGCAGAAACATCAGCGATCGCCGCTGCTGCGTTCGCATCACCCAGCGTGCTGTGCAGCAGAATACCAGCAATGACACCGAGTGCGAGGAATGCCAAAGCAACCAGCACTGCCAAGGCGATGTACAGACGGTTTGCGCGCTTAGCGACAACGCTTTCACGATCCATCTGATCGATCAGCAGCTGCTTATCGAGCTGGAGCGACGCAACCTGGCTCTCAAACTGACGCGAGATCTCGTCGCGAACCACGTTCACGCGAGCCGCTTCTTCCTTCGTGCGCTCATTCGCACGCTCAATCTCAGCCTTGGCCTGAGCCAAAGCAGCCTCGTGATCCAGTCGCATACGCTCAATGAGCTTGTTCGTCTCTTCCTGAGCAGCCAGAGAACGCTTCTGAGCTTCCTCGCGCTCGCGCACGATCTGCTCACGCAGCTCCTTCTCACGAGCGGCGAACTCAGCCGTCTTTTCCTCGACAATATTCTGTCGCGACAGCTGCTCTTGCAGCGCCTCGGCGCGGGCGATGTCTTCCTTGCGGTTCTCATCCAAGAACCGACCCATCTCGTCACGGAACTGCTCCATGAGTTCTGCCTCACGAGCGACCTGCTCAGAGCGCTTCTGGATCAGGTGATCCATCACGCGAGTCAGAGCTGCATCGAACGACGCCTGAGCGGACTGCTTACGCGCATCGAGGATCTGACGACGGCGAAGAGCGTGATCCTCGTCAATAGTCGCTCGGAGATTCGGCTCAATCTCCGATAGCTCTCGATCGAGACTGGGCTTGTGCCGCACGTCGTAGCGAGACTTTGCGTCCGTAGCCTGAGCCTGCGCGTAATCCTCTCGATCCTTCTCATACTTGGCCATAATGGCAGCACGCTGTGCACCCACAATGTCCACGAGGCTTTCACGAGACTTCTCGGCATTACCATCTGCTTCATCCAGCGTCTGAGCCCACACGTTGTCAGCACCAGGTCCGATGCTCATCTTCGCGGTGATCTCGTCGCCGGTATTCGAGACAAGCGAGACGTAGAGATCGCGCAGTTCATTGATGTCACGACGACGATGATCGGCCAACGTATCGTTGGCCTGCTGCGACAGCAGCTTAATCTGGCTGTCCAGCCAGTTATCGCCGTCAAGGTGATCCAACGAGAAACGGCTCGCTTCGTCCGCCTCGTGACCGAACAGAGTCTCGAACGGGGTCATGTCGACAACGAAGCCCAGATCCTCATCGAGGAAACGTCGGGCAATGGTGCTACGCACCGCCTCGCGATCGAAGACACGGTTGTCGACCACAGGCGCAGGGATGGAACCCGCTGCATCCTCGGTCTCAGTCTCAACCGTAGCCTCAGCATCAGACTCGACATCGAGATCCTTGAACGGGTCTTCAATGTCAGAATCATCGTCGTCATACGAGCCTTCATCGAACGGAAGATCGTCCTCCAGAGGCTCATCTGGAATATCGTCAGGGTCGAAATCTGGCAGATTGTCGACATTCTCCAGAGACTCATCTGCGTTGTTTACAGGGGTCGACGGCGGCGCAGGAATGTCCTCAACGAAATCCTCAGACTCAGACTCGACCGAATCAGCGTCGACCTCGCCACCCAGACGACGCCACAGCGACGGGATCAGAGAAGCCAGAGACACAGCCCCAGAAGAGATAGCCTGAGCCTGAGCCAGGGTAACCGTATCGGCATCCCCAGTAGGCACGTCGAGAACACCGGCCAGTTCGTCATAGTGAATCGGGTTCACAACGAGAGCCCCATCGCGCGTGTCAACAGACGTGAGCATGAAAATAGCCTTGTCGAAGAGGGTGTACTCACCCATGCCTTCGGGGCTCAGAGACTGCTCTGTGGGGATAATGCCCAAAATGTTGTGACGAAGCATATCCTGGGTCATCAGGACCTGAATCTTATCGTCAGCGATTCGCTGGAGAATCGAGCCTTTGTTCTCGTCCCCCTTGGACGAGACCTTGCCCAGGCCACCGATACCGCCTTCTTCGATGGGTGCATCAACGGGGAGAGACAGGATGACACCAGCCCCATTGGGGAATGCCCAACGCTCGTTGTTACGGATGAGATCGAGAGCCGCACCGGGCTCCGTCTCATCGATGACAAGCGCCAGAGAGTCCTTGGCCTTCTTGGCCTCAGCCTTCTGAGCCTTCTTATCAAGAACAGGGGCAGAAGCGACCTGCTCATCAACGGCCTTAGGGCCATCGTTCTTACTCCACAGCATATAGACAAATCCTTTCGATCGTGGTGAATGTGAGCCGGTACCTGCATCATTGGGAATGTTTGCAGGTACCGGCAAGCACACTTGTATTTGCACTCGTATACGAGGGTATCACACTTTGTGCCAAATGTGCTCGCATACGAGCAGATTCGATATGACTAAGCCTGTGGCTTGTCGTACGGCAAGACAACCACGCGAGCATCAGACTTCAAAATATTCACATCTTCGCTACGCAACGTGCCATCGATCTTGGCTGCGATCACACGTTCCTCGGGATGTTCATTGATGAACGCTGCAACTTCCGTCGACAGGTATCGCTGCATACGGCGCACCATATCACGTGCACCACCAGCATCAGAGTCACTGCGCGATTCGTCTTCCACCAAGAAGTCGACAACACGCTTATCGATCGTCAGATCGATACCGTGCTTGCGCTTCACATCAGCCTTGAGAGCGCTCAGCTTCTTCATCATGATCTTGCGCAACGTAGGTCGTGACAACGGCTGGAACGGCACAATCGCATCGATACGGCCCAAGAGCTCAGGTGGGAACTTGCCACCATCGGTGCTCTTGATGGACTCTTCGATGACCTTCTCGTACTCACGCATACTGGCCTCACTACCGTGATCATCGGCGTTGTACTCACCGATGGTGCGGTAGATCTCCGAACCAGCGTTGGTGGTCAGCACGATGTACGTATTCAAGAACGACACCTGTCGACCGTCTTTGTCAGAGAGTCGACCATCATCGAGCACCTGAAGCAGCAGACGCACAACAAGTGGGGATGCCTTCTCGATCTCGTCAAAGAGCAGCACGCAGTGACTGGTTGCCCATACCTGACGCGACAACTCTTCGCGGAATAGATCCACACTGTCGTCACGACCCCATTCGGTCATATCGAACCGAATAAGGTGTCGCTGATCATCACCGAAAAGAATTGTTGACAGTTGCTTCGTGATTTCGGACTTGCCAACACCTGTACTACCCGTGAACAACAGCGATGCCATAGGTTTACTGGGGTCATTCAGACCCGCAACACACAGCTGGAGACGGCGCGCAATTGACGTTGTCGCAAAGTCTTGGCTAAACACGCGTTTATCCAGCTCGTTCTTAATCATAGTAGCATCAACGTTAATTTCCACCTCAACACCGAATTCGATCTTGAGGACCTCCGCAAGGAGCTTCTTGTCCATTCGCTCACCCAGATAACGATGGCGTCCCACCATCGCATCAAGAACACGGATCGACTTACGAGGCTGCACGGAGGCAGGAACGTATCGGTTCGTGTAGTCAAAAATCTGCTCGTACAGAGAGTCGTTGAAAATCCCCTCATCGACATCGTACTTCTTCGCCATACCCTTCAGAATGGCGATCGTCACCTCACGATTCGTCTGAGGGATATTGATACGCGCCAGTCGCTCCACAAGCGGCAGATTCGATGCGATATGAGCATTGAACTCGTCATACGTGGTCGCAGCGATGACCTTGATACCACGCGAACCAGAGGCAGCAAGCAACGGCTTCAGTGCTTCCACAGCAGCAGCAGAGAGCTGCACCACCTGGTGGAACTCATCGATAAACAGCACGATCTCTCGACCCTCGGCTTGCGAAAAACTCTCAGCCTCGTCGAACAGAGCCTTGAGGCGCGCAGCCATCTCTTCAGGATTCGACAAGTTAGCGATCATCTTCGCCATGTCGACTTCCAGATAAATACGATCCGGGTCATCTTGCATACAGGACTGCACCAGCACCGTGTTGTGCGTGACAACATGAGCTCGGCCCACCTGGTACAGGTGTGTCTCAGAGTCGACCATGATGCACGTCATCTCAACTTCACGACCAGTCTCGATCACCTCAGCGATCATATCGCCGGTCACATCAAGGGAACGCTCTAGCTCACGCATATCAGCATCAACAACCCATGCAGTCCCTTGGGACAGACGGTACGACTCACTGTCTCGCAGAGCTCGTAGTACAGTCTCTCGATCCTTCACCGAGCTGGTGATGTACGTGTACGGGATATGACGCTGATCCTCTGGCTTGACAAGGACACTCGTCACCACCGGATGAGTCATCACCTCATCAGGTGTCAGACGCTTACCTGTCGCACGGTTGATAAACGTCGAACGCTCACCACCATCATGCACACGCTCCCACCCCATGTGGTCCTCGATAGCCACAAAGACTTCATCGGGCATCTCATCGGGAACGGTCACGTACCCGCGCTCATCGATGCGAACACCCCAACCCAGCAGCGCACCACACACATAAGGGTCAACTGAGAGAAGGCGGCTCTGTCGCACAAGCGCACCAGAGGCAGGAAGCTGCCAGATGGGTGTGCCATCGGGACCAACAAGTCCCACGTCCATGATTTCGCGCAGCGACATCGTTTGCTGCGCACCCTCTGCATCACCAACTGTCTCATTGACAGAGCGCACCGTCCACAGGTGCTCATCGTTGCAGCGCACCTGATCGCCATAGTTCGTCACCACAACGTACTCACGCTTGATCCCCTGAGGGAACACACCCGTCACGGTCACAGGCTCACCGTGCTCATCAAAGACACGATCGCCCACCTTGAGAAGACCCACACGCACGTATCCACGCTCATCGGCAACAGGAATCAGCTCATCATTCGGATGAGCTTTACCGGTACCAGGTGGGGCCAACAGGATCACGTTACACATCTCAGGGCGAGCCAGAGAGCTCATCAGAGAGATCTTCTCACTCTCTCGGCCCACGATGTCACGAGCAGGCGGTGCAAGCTTGGCCGCAAAGTCTCGAAGCAACGGGTATACATCGTTCAAACGATCATCATCAAACAAATCTTTCCTCCATCTTTCAATCATTTCTATCGATTCGACTGGTGTACCAGTCATTCTAGCATAATTAGCAACTGTCATAGAAACAGGAAACCGCCCCCACTGGATTTCTCCAGCAGGGGCGGCACCGTGAAAGATCAAGTTCGATCAGAACTCAGGCTCGTCGATCTCGGCAACCTCTTCGACCTCAGGCTCGGAAACCTGGGCCTCGGCGGCAGCCTCGTTCTGCGCCTCCTTCTCAGCAGCCTTGCGAGCCTTATCGGCCTCCGCAGCAGCCTTGGAAGAAGCGTAGATCTGATCGAGAATCGTCTCATCGATCGGCTCCAGCTCAGACGGCTTCACCGTCTTGGAGTTGATGACCAAGCCCTTCTGCTTGCCAGAAGCGGACATGACATCCGCCTGAATGGCGTAAACAGTCGGACCAGGTCGACCGTTGCGCTCCGGCATCTGGACGATGTTATCGCCCGCAGCTGCAACGAACGCATCGCGCTGAGAAGCGCTGTAGCCAGCCTGATGGTCGTAGACGGTCTTACCGTCGAGTTCCTTCTTGGTCGAAACCAGGTGAGGAACTCGCTGAGGAGCAGCGCCCTCAACAGGTCGAACCATCACATCGAGGAAGGCACGCTTGCCATCCTTGGAATGGGCGTTGGGGTACTCCACAACGACCAATTCCACCGACTTCATCGAACCCGTACCACGTAGAGTAGCCATAATGACCACCCTCCTTTCTTATCTCATCCCGCAGGATGTCGGTCGAGGGTTAATCAGCCCTCTCACATACACGGGCTTGTCCCGTGTAGCGCTCTCTCATCATAAACGAGAGAAACTCTGGATGTCAAGGCGAATCTCATCCCAATTCCATGGAATCCATCGAGGCATCGGAAGACGGCGTGTCGTTCTCTTCCAACACCTGTTCCAGCTGAGGCACCAAACGCTCAGTCTCGCGCCATGTGTTCTCACGAACAATACCGGCAAGACCCTCATCGAACGTCACTGTCGCGCTACGACGAACACGCTTCGCCACCGGCACCACATCGCTGAGAGCACTCGTGAGGATAAGATCCTCCGTCTTCTTCGCTGACATCTGACGTTCCAGATCGTCAGCAACACGATTCATTCGACGGACATCATCGAGAGGAAGAACCATCTCGACAATGTCTCCCTGACCAGACTTATGCAGATACGCCTGAGCGTCATCAACAAGCTGTCGCCTTCTACGCGACCAGGTAACGAACCGATCGGCAACATGACGACCGAGCGCCATATCGACAACCGTATCGGAACGCACGTCATGCAGATCCATACCCTTCGTCTGAGACAACGTCCATCGCTCCCCTGGAACCACGGTAACAGCATCGCTTTGCTTGTCTTGATCATCACTGCGCGCATCATCTTGTATCGCTTGCAATACAAGCCCTTTCCCGGACAGCATCGACACAAGATCGGCTGTTCGGGAAGCCAGCGATGCACGAGCTCGCTCCAAGCGTTGCTTCAGCGTCTGTCGACCGGCTTTGCCGCCCGCCGCAAGCAAACGCCCACCGCTCACGCCGTGAGCAGCAACGCCAAGCTTTTCAGCTTCATCAGCGTCCTTCATCTTCGGGATGGATCGATCTGCCAACAGAGCTTCGAGACCAACGACTGCTTCACGTCGCTTATCCACCGACTCCAGCACGTCTTTCCACGAGCTGTCATCCTGACGCTGGCCATCGACGCCCACGGCCAATGGCCCGAGCAACGATCGGTACTTACTGACGCAACGAGCGTGGTATTCCTCTTCCTCCAGATACAGCTTGTGCATCACCTCGGACTGTGAAGATACTGCACCTGCTTGGAAACCGGCCTCCCAGTCGGCAGCGCGCATACGCCAATACTCACGCTGCGTATCGTGCTCTCGCAGACGGGATCCATACGATCGCAAACGCAGTGAGAATCCAATCAGATCATCATCAACACTCATACCCTGAGCCTGAGTCTTCATGCGCTGAGATTGCGTCGCCATGAGCGTCTCCACATCCTGGCTCATCACAGTGAGCATGGGCGTACGTACAGAGAGAGCCTCAGGTGGAAGAGATTGCAACACTTGGTACAGACCATTGACGCTGCGCTCCATGATCGTCTCATGACCACGACGTATCAACGCTCGCCTCTCCTGGTCACTCAACCCCTCACGATGAGCTCGACGCTCAGCATACGTCTCAACTGCAAGCATGGCTGATCCCATAGGTGAACCAGGTCGATCGAGCAACTCAGTGATGAGCTCCGTTGCAACGCTGTTTGCACGTCGCATCTCAGATCGATTGGACCCGTACCGCCACAGTGTCTTGTCCGCAGGTAGGCATGCGAGAAGCAACTGAGGAAGCGACTCATCGAGCACCTTCTCATGCGCCCAACGCTTCACGAACGCAGCAACGTTTAGGCGCTCATATCCCACGGCGCTCGACATGTGAGCTACGTGCTGGTTCTCATCAAGCCACGAGTCCACACCTCGTCGCAAGAGCGATATATCAGTGCTCGTGAGCTTGCCCTTTTGCTGGAAGCCTTTCTCTGTGCGCACACGTCGACCGATTCCAGCGTCCACCATGGCAAGGTGGCAGTGCACATGCAGCGTATCCACCTGGATAACACCCACGTAACGCAGATCATCGAAGCGATGCCCCATACGCTCCAAGCCATGCATGATCGCCATACGTAGACGCATCTGATCGATATGGCCCCGGTAATCGCCTTTATTTGTAGCCACAAAACCCTTGGGAACCACACCCATCTCTTGGAGATACTCGGGGCTGAAAGACAGCACGGTCTTCATCACTGTGTGCCCCTCGTCGAACAGACGCTGGATGTCAGCGCTGGCACGACGCACGCCTTCATCCGATAGCGACGGCTGGCCGTAGCCGAATGCAACGCCGCCTTGTCCCGACACATGCAACACGTTGTCTTTGAGCTGATGCCTCGACACAGCCTTCTCTGTGGCACTTTCACGAGCCATGTAACGCAGAATGAAATCCTCGGTGTCACGCTTGCGAATGGGTGTCACCGGCTCCGTTGCGCCTTTGCGCGCCATATAGCGCATCACGTAAGCACCGGGTGTACCACCACGAGAACCGCCGTGCTTGCCTGAGCCTGGGGTTGGCACACTGAACTCATTGACGACAACAATGCTCTGCTTCAAACTCATCTGTACCGGCACACCCTTCCATCAAATTACTTCAAATTGCGTCTACTTTTTAAATAAAGATCGTTAAATACATACAGTGTCAACAGGGGCGGCAGGTTGTCCCACCGCCCCTGTCATCGCTCACTGCTCATGGCTTCATCAGAGCTCAAGATCCTCATCGAGATCAGCAGCATCGATGTCATCCACTGTTGCAACAGGCGCTGCTGCCTCCACAGCATCGCGAGCCGACAGACGCTTTCGCTCCGTGTCTCGCTGAGCATCGGCAGACGCCTCGCGCAGATCCTCGATCGAATCGATCTCAGGCGCATTCTGAGCCACAGAGGTATTAATAACATCAGCCACGACCTCACGGAACGTCGACGCCAACGTATCCGTCGTCAGAGTTGCACGCTGATTCTCGGCATCGTCGACAACCTCGGGCTGGACCTGGGCAACAGGCTCAGCCTGGATCTCAGCCTCAGACTGGACCTCACGCTCAGACTCAACTTCAGCCTCATGCGCACGCTGAGCAGCCTGAGCATTACGCATCAGCGCATCAAAGAGAGGCGAGTCCATGACGGGCAGCACGGTCTGTTCACCGCTGAGAGCCTGGGCGATCGATGCACCCTCAGCCTCGTTGGTGCGACCATCGGTACCCTCGTCATCAAGCTGAGATTCCATCCCGGCGAAGATGTCATCCACCTGGTTCGTACGATCCAGCGTACGCTCATCAAGCTTCTCATTCTCACGATCACGAGAGCGGATCTGAGCGAGGTAGTCCGGGAAGTAGTCGGACAGATCCAAGCCCGACGTAACAGCATCAACGACAAGACCATCACGATCGATCACGTCGAGGAATGCCAGTGGCGCTTCCTGTTCGTTGCGAGGTGCGATAACAACACCCTCGTAGTGAGCCGGGAGCATCCACACCTGATTGAGCAGATCGCTGGGAGGCTCGAAGCCCTCGTTGAAGAAGCCCTTTTCGACCAGCGATACCAGCTGCTCGTCGGTGAACTCATAGAATGCGTCGACAGTCGTCGCACCGCCATCCATCTGATCGAAATCAACCTCGGTAATCCCGTAGGCGATCTCAGGCGATCCATACGGAACCAGTCCCACAAGGCGACCTCGGACGTGGAGAACCGGTCGGTAGTTCGACCGAGCCCCATGATTCGTGAAATACAAGGTGTCGACGAGCACCTTGATGTCGGCCTCACCCTTGACTTCGCGAGACTCAACGCCTCGCATTGACAGTGCGTGCTTCGCCCAACGGTCGGAGCGCTTCATTCCTGTGACGGTACTCATGTGGTACCCCTTTCTTTGTTGATTGGTGGATACGCCAACACGATCAGCGCTGGCGAGACTTCTTTTCTGCCTTCTTCGCCCGCTTCACTGGTTCAGACAGCTTCTCGGACATCTTGTCAAGCGCATCGGCACTCGTATCAAACTCAGCACGATCGACCCAACGACGCATCACCGCAAACACCTTGTTCATACCGCGATGACCAAGTGCGCACAGCCAGATCACACCAGCTGAAATCACGATCGTAATGAGCAGCATAGGAGCGACCCAGTACGCGATGAAAACCTCAGTGCTCGGAGCATTCGCGCTCGTCACACCAAGACCGTCTTGGACCAGACGGCCCATATTCGGGATCACCTTCAGGGCACCCCACAGCATGATCCACAGGCTGACGATAACCCACGACACGAGCCCGATCACTCGGGCTACGACATACATACCCATGCGAGCACTGCGCTTGATAGCACCCTTCTCATCGAGGGTCATCGGGGTACGTGCGTTCTTGATAAGAGAAGACAGATTCATAACAGGTTCCTTTCAGAAATTTCAGAAATGCTTGATTCAAAGAGTGGAGAAACGAGTGGAACCGCACCCACCATCGCTCAGTAGGTCCGATCGCGTCCCGGAGCACCGGCCCAACCGGTGATATCCGAGATCGAACCATCGCTATCGAGCGTGTAGCGCATCGTGGAATACGACGTGCTCGTCGCCTTCCCATCAGAGCTCTTGGTCGTAATACCAACGACAGCAAAGTACGTGTACTTCGTACCGTCGACGTTCGTCACAGAGGTCGTGAAGCTATCGAGAGACGAGTTCGCGCCCTCGTAGGCAAAGTAGGTCTTACCGGACGAATCCGTACGCCATGCGCCCGCATCCTCACCCGGCATGAACACCGTGAGGAACTGAGAGTTCTCATCCAGATGCCAACGATCGATGAGCGCTTGTCGCGCAGAGATGTACTCATCCCCGCTCGACCACGTGAGCGCCTGCTTCATGATCGCCTTCACGGTCTCATCATCGCTGTGCTTGCGAGCAGGAGACATGCCGGTTGCCTCAGCCGAGACAGTCTCCTGATGATCGACAGTCGACGATTCCAACGACGCAAGCTGCGATTGCAACTGTTGCACCTGCTCAGCAGTGCGAGCATTCTCATCGGCCACATGATCACTGTGCGTTGCCGCAACACCGACACCACCCAGGAGGATCGCACTTCCTGCGATCAGCGCACCGAACCGTGCGATAACAGGCGTCTTCTTGTTCTCTTGCGCCATCTCAACCAACTCCATTCTCGTGAGCCGTATCGTCACTGACAAGCAGTCGCGCACCAGCGCTCGTCACTCCCGTGTGGACACCGGAGAACGTTCCCGAGGCGGCATCGTATGTGGCCGTCGTCCACGCCAGGAGCGTGCCGTCAGAACCCTTACACAGCCACGCGATCGGCAATGCCGACGTGTCTGTCACGCCGTAGGTAACAACCGATTCCCACTGATACTGATCAGCGGGTAGCGCGCTCGTCTGACCCGAGGCATCCTTTGCGAGAGGCGCATACCAGCGCACGGCAGCACCGTCAGGCACAAGCTCAGCAAGCCGAGCATGCAGATCAGCCACACGCTGTGCATCTGCGTCCGAGGTGCTCGTCGACCACCCACGATATTCATTCTGGAGGTCGGCCACCTGCTGGCTCTTCTCCTGGAGAGAATTCACAGCAGCCTTCGCCCCCTCCACATCAGGAACAACTTCAGATGCCTGCTGAGCCTGAGCAACCTGAGTCGTGAGCGTTTGGATTTCAGCACTTCGATCGATCGGAGCACTCTGAGTACCCACGACTGCAATACCGATTCCCATCGCAGCAAGACCCAAGCCCGCTGCGATCTTTAGATCGATGCGGCGCTTCTTACCATCACCGTCATTGTCGTGAGCCTTCTTCTCAGCTCGCTGAGCCCTCTTACGTTCGAGCTCATCGGCCAATTCCTGGCCACTCTTCCAATGCGTTTTCGGCGTTGGTGTCTTCGCCCATTCACTGAGCTTGCTCATTCGATCCGCCATGGTCATCACTCCCTTTCTCTATCTCTTTTCCACTGACGTGATTTCACTCGTGTATCAACATAATCAATCATACCACAACACCCCGTACCAGATGCAATCATCCAGTACGGGGTGCCATGAGTGATGCTACATGATCACGGACCAGGGGTCAGACGCGAGTTCTTATCGCCCTGACCCTTTTGCATCGTGGACGGAACCGTCACCGATGCGAACTTCGAGGAAGACTCCTTCGTGGTGTTTCGATACGCAACGTAGTCCGTATCGAGACCCGTCGAACCAGTGTAGAACTGGCCTACTGTCGGAGCACGATCGTTGAGCGAACCCGAGACAATCTCACCCTGGGGCTCGTAGTTACCCTCGCCCCAGACTTCCTTCACAGAATCCTCACCCACATACATGACCGTGTGCGACACACCGCCGGTCGTACGCAGGAGGATGTCACCGGGCTGAAGCTTGGACTTATCGCCGTTGTAGTCGATCTTGGTCCACTTCGAGCCACCCTGACCCTGAAGATACTCTAGCTGGTTGGACACGCCACCAGCCGGATACGTATCGTCAGTTCCAGACCAGCGAACAGCCGTGGCAACAGTACGGTCGCACGAGGCGAAGTAGTTATCCGACTCACCGAGCACCTCCTTGTGGAGGTACTTGTAGATGTCGGTGCCATCGTTACCCTTACCATCGTCGTTGTACGGCCATGCGTAAGAGATCGCAGCCTTGACCATCGTCGAGTTATCCACCTTGCCGCCGTGCGACTTGCACTTGCTGGCAGCAGCGGCAACAGAGCTGTTGTTCGCACCCGTCACAGCGCTACCCGACTGAGCAAGGATCGAATCGGCCAGAGACTTGTTCTTCTCCCAGCCGCCCATCTTGGCAAACCAGGTACCAGCAGCGGACTCACGAGAGCCGAGCGTGCCATCGTTGATACCCTCCCACTTCGTGAGGAAGTACGAGGTCGAGGCGGACACGCTACCACCCTCAGAGTTGTCAATGAGAGCCTTCACCTGCGCCACGCGAGCCGGATCGTCCTTGGAGATCATGAAGCCGAGCTGGGTTTCCAGCGTCGACCACGGCTTGCCGATCGATTGCGCGTACTCGGTGAGCAGCGCGTTACGACCATTGGTCCACTGACCCAGGCCGATACCCATCAGATCGATCGCCGGAAAGCGTGCAGAATACGCAGGATCCACCTGAGCGATCTTGAAGCCCTTGGCCTCGGCATCTTGCTTGCGAGGACCGATCGTGAACTTCTCGTCAAAGATCGTCTCCACACCGGTCGGATCAATGCCGGATTCATGAGACCAGTTGCCCAGAACACCAGCGATGTTCTCATCAGACATACCCCATGCTGAGAGCACAGAATAGACAGTCTTGGCATTCTCTTCGGTCTTAGCAGACACATCTCCCACGGCACCGTCTGCTGCCTTTGCTGCGTTTTCGACAGCCACAGTACACGGCTCTAGCAAGCCATCGTTACGAGCAGCCATCTCTCCATCACGTAGAGCAACAGCACCACCGGCAATAACAGCAGCCGCGCCAACAGCCGTTGCCACAACTGTTGCGACAGTCGCCGTCGCCGCCGACACGGCTCCACCCAATGCGCTGGCAACAGCAGCACCGGCTCCCGTGAAGAAGCCAACCACAGCCTTTGCAGCTGCGACGAACGCTCCGACGATCATGGAATACAACGACTGTGCCGCCGCCATGATCGACAGCATCACCGTCTTGAGCCAGTTCAGGAAGACAGTCAGCGCAGCAGCTTGCGCTGCCGCAGGGGCAGCTGCACCGGCAGCAGCCCCGGTGGCGGCTTTACGCGCACCACCTTGGCTACCGCCCTGGATACCTCCACCCAGCAAACCGCCGTCACCGGGCTCAGCACCGCCAGAACCCATCACATCGGTACCATTGGCTCCCGTGTTCACAGGCTCATCAGGCTGAGCAGGTGGTTCGATACCAGCATCCTGACTCTGAGGGAGTTTTTCAATCCCCTGTGGTTTCATACCCATCTCCTTTTCGTTTATCTGTTGATCGAACCAGTACACACTCAATACAACGTCAAAACGTTGGCATTTGTATTCTGCACTGTGTTCGTTCGCACATTACGCAGCTCGATCTCCAGATTGAGCAGATCGTTGTAGGAATTGACCTGATACGCCTTCTTGTGGTCGTAATAGGTCTGCCACGACGTAATGAGGTTGCTACGCAGATCCAGCAACGGCTTGATGAACGTGTCACGGTTCGTGTACGAACTCAGCGGCGTTCCGTTATTCAACGTGAACTCGACCTTCTGCCAATCGGGAGAAGACGTAGACAACGCAGTCTGAGACTTCATGAAGTCCACGTAGCTCATACCTTTGGGAACAACCTGATCGAGATAACCCTCGTTCACCGACCCGTGCCGCCAATCGAAGTCATAGCCACCGGGCACAACCATCTTAGACGACAGGAACAGCGTCGACTCACCGGTCTTGCTGCTCTTCGCATCCTGACCGGTCACCTCATCGCCCGCAATCACATCGGGAACAACCGGCTCATTGAGCTGGAGCATCGTGCCACGATCGTTCACAGAGGTCGTGGCAATCTGCGACGTGTACTGGTCAATCTTCGCCAGATCAGCCTTCATCTGAAGCAACTGACCGTCCATCTCATCACGCAGCTTCTGCTCAGCATCACGAGTCACAGCCTCGTGGTAGACATCGCCTGCGTTGAATTCAGTGCCAGCCGTCCCAAGGTTCATCGTGATGGAACCCGATGCCACAGGGTTGAACGCGATACGCATCTGATCGTACTGCTGGAACGACTTATCGCCTGCATTGGGATCAGTCTTCGACGAAGACGATTCACCAGACTGAGGCGTACTAGCAGCGCCTTCACCCTCCTTATAGGAGATCTCTCGGTTGATACGAATCGTCATATCGAGGATCTGGAGATCGAAGCCGTTCGGATTATCCAGGACAACCGCCATGTACTTGGCGTTGTTACCGAACGTCACGTAACGAGCCGTGATCGACTTACCCTTCAACGAGTGCTGATGGAGCTCGCGATCGGTGCCCGTTAGAAACACCTGGTAGTCATCCGCGTTCGCGGGAAGACGTGCCTCATCACGAGCATTGAGAAGCACCATTGTACGAGTCTTGGACGGATCGGTGTACACACCCATCACGCGACCGGTTGCCTGCGTGCGAGAGGTCGTAAAACTCTGCGTGTACATCGCCGTCGCGCTGAGCTGTTCCTGGGCATTCGTGTACGACGACACACCTGCACCAGTCAGCAGTGCTGCGCCCGTCAGACTGAACACAGCCACGGCAACACCAAATCGCTCCATCGCATGGTGCGAATCAAACTTGAAGCGGGTCTGGAATGCCTTGAACTTCGCAGCGAAACCAGACGAGGTATCGTCAGCCACTACAGTGTCTACAGCGGCATCATCACGAACGTCATCCACAGATACATTCTGATTCTCACCGTTCTTTTTACCTTTACCCCATGCCATATTGTGATCCTTTCGATTCGTGTTCTATGTTTTTAATCTGGGAGTGCGTGTGGATAGCAACAGCCGGAGCCGGATGAACCGGCCCCGGCTGTCACAGTGACCTTTTGACCATCGTTGCGCTGTTGGCCTGTTGACTTATTACAGCCACATGGTCAGAAGATACGGCAGAATCGTGCCTCCGCCGAGATCCTCAATCGTGGTCTTACCGCCCTCAGCGATGCCGAAGACGAGGGCACCACCACCGGCCATCGCTGCACCACCGATAATGATGAGCAGCGCGACAGTCACCCAAGAAGTCTGAGCGGCCGACTGGCCACCAAACAACTTGCTAAAGAACTTGTAAGCGCCCCACACGACCGCAGCCGTGCCGAGCAGAACGATGACCAGACCACCAATGAACTTGATGTAGGTCGTCGCATTGACAAGGAAGCTCTTCAGATCCCAGTCCGCAACAAGCGGGTTATCCGCGATCGCGAAGAGTGCACGATTCGCCTGGGCGTTGAGGACATCGATCGTCTGAGTAGCGAGAATATCGAGAGACATGATCTCTCCTTTCGTTTGAAAATAGCTGACATGTGCATCTGGCCAGAGCCCGGCGGGTTGTCAGATGCCTACACTCATGACCTAGATAAATACTACACAACCCACGCGCATCAAGCAAGTGAAACGCCCTCGATCACACTGGAGATCCAGCATAATCGAGGGCGTCATGAGTGTCACATGAACACTCTCACACCGTCGCTCTGCGCTGTGCTCTTACTTTCATGAGGGCATTGGCGGCATCGAAGAACCACTCGAAGGCTTCACGCCTTTCAAACCCTTGCCCGCCTTACCCAATGCACCCTGAGAGCTACCCTTCACAGGCATCTGCGACGCGCCCTGACGAGGCGCACTCAGCGAGCGAGAACTACCACCACGGGACGGTGCCGGTCGAGACGGCGCAGGAGTCTGTGCTGGAGCCTGCGTCTGCGTCGGTGCCTGCTGCTGAGGCTGCGCCTGAGGCTGACGAACCTGCTGACGCTGAGCACCTACAGCACCACGCTGAGACGGCTGGGACTGCGGCTGGCTCGTCTGACGCGCGGGCTGCACAGGACGCGGAGCCTCAGCCGACTGACGGTGAGCCTTCGCTTCCTGACCCTTGGTCTGAGCACTCTGGACATCACCCAGGGCCTTCTGGCCATCCTGAGCAGCGCCCGCGACATCACCGGAGTACGCCTTGGCAGCTGCCTTACCACCGTGCCACACGGCCTTCACACCAGACGTTGCCTGATCAACACGTGCCTTATCGGCCTTGTTGTGAGCATCCATCGTCGACTGAATCGACCCTGCCGTCTCACTCATAGCGTCATCGGCGTTGTTGGCGACCTTGCTCGATGCAGCTACATCAGCCTGCGGACCAGCCTCAAGCTGAGCTGGCTCAGACAAACCACCACGAGCATCAACTTCACTTGCGAGCTGACGATCCGACTCGGATGTCATCAGTGCGCTGGAGTTGTCGTTGCTTGTGCTGTTGTCGACGTTCACACCGCCCGACCCGTCGCTGAGCAGCAAACCGCCGCCACTGCCACCAGGAGCGTTGGGATCACCACCGGATGCACCGGGACCGATCTCATCCGGGCCAGGGCCATCGGTACCGTTGATGGATAGCATCGATCCACCGCCCATACCCGAGACACCGCCGTTTCCATCCTGAATACCGCCAGAGCCAGCCATGAGACCGCTCGATGCACCGCCGCGTCCCGAGCCAGAGCCCAGACCACCACGACCGCTCATCAGACGGTTAGCAGCAGCAGAGCCAACGCCTGCGCCAACACCACCGGCCAGAGCTGGCATCAGCTTGCCGCCACCCGCGGGAGGCGCGACATTCGTGTCCAGGAACTTATCGACAATCTTCGTGACAGCCTCGTTGAGACCCTTCACGAATGCACCACGGAAGTGCATCATCTTCCACGTCAGGAGAATCAGCAGCACAGTAGACACCAGCGACGTAAAGAGCGTGACGTTACCACTGTTCTTCAGGTAGACACCGAAGCCACCCATCGAGTTGAACATGTGCTCCAAGCCGCCTTCGAAAATGCTCGGAATCGACAGAATGATCTCCTGGACGAGACGGTAGATGAACATGGTTGCGATGATCTCAGTAATCATCGTAAAGGTGTAGATAACCACCTTCGCGATACCTGCCATGGAACCCAGCGTTGCGAACGGAACCGCCGTGATGATGTGCATCGAGTTCTTGATCGCACCGGTGAACATACCGAATGCGTAACCAAGGCCAAGCACGATGAAGCACAGCAGCGTCACAGCGCCATTAACCCAGTACAGCCAGCTCACGCCAGCAGAACCAACCAGGTTCACAGAGTTGTGGTACTCACGAGTCGCAGAGGACACCGCGTTGCTCGACGAGTAGGTGGTTGCCGAGTTCTTGTCGAACGTCGTGTTCAAGTAGTTATACATGGACAACGCAGACAAGTTCGCACCGTTGAAGTTCTCGCCCAACATAACCCAGTCACCAGCGTACTTATCACCGCTCGTCGTGAACGTGATGGTGCCGCTTTCACCGGACGCCTGGAGGCCAGATCCCTCACGAACCTTCAGCACCGGGTTATCCGATGCCTTGGTCGCAGAACAACCCTTGCCATCAGCCTTGGTCGATCCATCGGCCTGAACGTTGAACCAGGTCGTCGCACAGCTCTTAACCTGCTCCTGGCCGCTCGATGCCTGCTGGCTGATACGGCCCTTAATGGCCGTATCAAAGTCAGATGCCTGGTACGACTGAGCAGTCGTGTAGCGCAGAAGCATCTCCATGGCAGCGACATAGGTGAAATCCTTTAGGCCACCGCTCGATGTCGTATCTGCCTTCGCAGCCTCCGTGGAGATAGAGCCAAGGCCAGACACATCAATGTCCGACACAGACGAAAACGCACCCGAGTTCGCAAGCTTGTTGATCGCCACCGTCGTCTGACGCAGCTTGTTCACAGATGCGCCGGTCGGAGCCTGCTTAGACGAATCCCACTGAAGCGTGGCATTATCCGGCACAGCAAGACGATCCTTCTTCGCCCAGTTCTCGAAGTCGACAAACGTGGAGATCACAACGCGCGTCGCACCCATACCAGCACCCGCTGTCGCGTCCTTCATGACACCCAACGATGCCGTGTACATCGAACCGATAAGAGGCAGACCCACACCGAGGAAGAGCACGCGGATGACAAGCTTCTTCAAGCCACCGAGAGCATTGCCCTTCTTCCACATGAGAGACGAGATGATGAACACAAAGAGGAAGAGTGGGATCAGCACAGTCCACGACAGATTCACAAGAGCCTGATACCAGCCGCTGAACCACGTATCAAGACTCTGCATCCACACCGGTACACCCTGTCCACCAGTCATACCATTGGCCATAGCGGCGCTCGATGCCGAGATCGCCGAGAAGAACAGCTTGAAGGGATTCAGCGTTTCGAGCAGCCAAATTACAGCCGAGAAGATCGTATCGATACCACCAGCGAGCAGATACAGCAGGGCCATGATGGAACCAAACGCCATGTTCTGGAAGTGAAGCCCCAGACCCGTCGACGTGGAATCAAGACCCAACGCGTTCAACAGCGAGCCATACTGCGCATATGCGAGAACGCCGCTATACGCGGAATTTGCACTGCTCGAATCGTTGTCGCGAACTTTCAACGAGTCATAACCCACCGTGTTCGATGAACCCGTGGCCTTAGAAACGAGCCAGCCGGAGAAGCTCGACACATCATCGTCTCCGTAACCCAGCAAGTTTCCACCCTCACTGGCATTCTGAGCGATCGTCGTCCAGCCCTCATCCGCCGAGAGACCATCGCCTTCACCAGGCTTAGTCGCATCGGAGAAGTAGGCAGTGACGTTAGACGAGAGCGTGTAGAAGTCATACTTCTCAGCCTTGTCCTTGTCAGCGTACGCACTTCCGCCGATCATGGTGAGACCAAAGACGGCAATGAGCACAGCTGCCACAAACGACATCACACGGGTGAAGCCCCGAACTGCTCGAACACGGCTTGTGAGCATCAAACTCTCTCCTTTCTTTTCATGGTTCTTGTTCACTTGTTCTTCCTTTCAGCGTTTTTGCGATCTTTCTGCCGGGCCATCACAGATCCCCTGTGTCGACCGGGAGCAACACTCCCATCGTAGGTAATATCGCGCACGTGGGCATTGAGACCGAGCGCAAGGTCACGCTTGAAGACAACGTTGACCGTCCCTCGTCGCAAGAATGTGAGCCCCTCACCTCGTTGGGTGATGACCTTCGTCATGTCGACAGGAATCTGCTTGGCCAGCTTCTTCTCGTACACAGGCACGAGAGCATCGCTCATCGCACCGAGCGCCGTCCAATCAGCCTCATCGAAGTGGTTGAACTCCGAGTCATCCAGCATCGCCTTCACGCTGTTGTAGCACAGGGCGACACGGCCATTGCGACGGAAGAGGCGCTGGAACTGCTCGGTCATGTACGGCTTCACGCCCTTATCGATCAGCTCAGCACCGTGGATGATCAGTGTGTCACCTTCGCCCAAGGCCGAAGCCGCGAACGCCAGCACATTGACGAGCTGTGCCATCGCAACACCCTTCCCACGATCCACCAGAGCAGAGAAGTCATAGATGACGCGACGAGCCTTCTGAGTTCCGTCAATGACATCATTCGTAATGACGTTGAACAAGTCACCGTTTGCACTCAGCATGGACTTGAAGACAGAAGACAGCACAGAGTATGCGTGCACCATCTCATCGTCACGGTTAGCCCTGCCGGTCAGCGCCTTATAGCGCTGATCGAGATACGTGACAAACAGCTTCAGCTGCGGTACCTGATCATGGGGCACACCCACAAGACGCAAACGATCCTGATTGTCCTTCGCGTTACGCGCCCACATGTTCTGATCCACATAGAACTGCTCCAGAGTGTCCTTCAGCTGACCTTGGATGATCGTCCGATCGTCATCAGTAGGCTGATACACCTGCTCGGTCAGGAGCACCATCTTTTCCAGGTGAGTCGAGAACAGCGAGAGCTGATCCTTGCGATCACCGAAGACCTCAAAGGGGTTGACATCACCTTGCGACATGTCGATACGCGCAGTGATCGTATCCATACGAGGACCGAGAACACCCGTCAGATCAGCGCCATCAAGGATGATGTGCACAACACGCTTGTTATTGATCAGTGCCGCCTGTGAAATCTTCGAGGCCCACATATCAGCCACCTGAGCCTTGTTCATGATCTCAGCGCGAGACTTCTCATCATCAGCAACCACCACGTGATGACTGTACTGATCCACGTCCATCAGAACGCCGGAATTGTTCACGTCGCCCACCATGTAGCCAACGAACTCACCGCCACGGTCATTGAGACCGTTGGTGACAAGGTTGAACGCACCCGCCAGCTCAGTCGAGGTGAAGTGGAAGCCCTTGCCTTTCTTCGAGGCGTTAGGTGCAAACAGCGTCGCCAACTCCTGGCGCTGAAGACCGGGGTGCGCAGCGATCGACAGGTTGCCCACGCTATCGATGTACCGACGACGCAGATCATCGATCACATCGTCGAGGATCTCCAGTGAGGGAGCCTTCAGAAGAATGCGGTAGTGGACAGACAAGTAGGCAGCGCCATCCTGAATCTCAGCGATCGCCTGTTCGACCTCAGCAGACACCTTCGATGCCTTACGACGAGACGACTTCGTGCCGTTCTCGCTCTGCTCCTGCTCTTCGAGACGATCGAGGCGCTCAGACGCCTTGATCTTGTCCTTGAGCCAGGACTCAGTCACGCGCGAGACCTGCTGAAGCAGAACTGCCGTCACGTTCTGAGGCAGATACGGAATGAGATTCACACCCCAGAACGGAGGAAGCTCATCACGGGCGCTCTCATCGTGGAAATAACCCAGGATGCACCCCACGTTACCGTCGATCTCGAAATAGTCGCTGTGAAACACATAGCCCTGGCGAGGCTTCACCGCGAGCAAGTGTGCATACTCCTTAAACGTTGCCCCGTTGGTCTTCGAGAACAGCGCCTTGCGCTCCTTACGAGACATGCCCTTCAGGCTTCGCTGTTGCGACGCAGCACGATCGCGCGCCTCATCAGCAGCCATCGAGGCACTTGCTTCGCGAACGCGAGAGGTCGCCATACCCCACGGCGATGACTCATCCGATGCGATCACATTCGTGACACTATCCTTTTTCGCCATAGATGCCACTCCTTTCCATCATAATTACTGTCGTGGTCAATTGAAGACCGATTATGGTCGTTCCTCAGGCTATTCTACACGAAAACCAGGCAAAAGCCCATCGCATAACACCTATTTGCTGGCATTAGATACACAACAACCCCGGACGCGAACGTCCGGGGTTGTCACAGCCCTTGCAACTCTAGCGGTCCACCGTCTCTCACTTAGTGACAACGGGTCCGTAATGAGTACGCAGGAGCTCGATCGTCTCATCATACGTGAGCATCGCGACCTGCTTAAACATCAGCGACGAATCCGCCGCTTCAGCATCGAGTAGGTTGTGCGCCTTACGTAGATCTTCTTCGTTGCTGGCAATGAGAATCAGGTACTGGTGGATGCTGAAGAAGCTAGAGCCCACGTAGCTCTTCAGAGATTCGTACTGTTCGTCCATGAGCGCAACCAGTTCAGGATCACGAGCCTCAGGATCCAACGCACGATTACGCCTCTCCAACGTTGCGATCTGTGTATGAACGCGCTGAGGTTCCTTCGTGGTGATGAACTCTAGCTCGACGCCCGGCTCCAACTTGCGATAGAAACGGTCGTTACGGTTCAGGATTGCATTTCGGTCCTGATCAAACAGCAGACGCGACGCAGATCCCACGACAGCGTACGCCTGGCCCACCATGCCATCCGCATAGGTGATGAAAGCAGTCTTCTCGTCGACATCCTTGATGCCAACAATCGAATGGAACTGACCGGGGCTCGAATCAGATCGCGTCAGCACCTTGCGTGCCGTTTTCGGCAGATAGTCGAACAGAGCCATGATCATCTCACCGCGCATCTCTTTCGTCTTCGAGTACGCAGCGAAATACGCCGTGGCAGCAATCCACCAGATCGAGATGAACACCAGATAGCCGAAACTTGCGCCCTTCAGTGGCGTACCCATGAGTAGCCACATAAGGATCACAATGCTACCGATCCAGGCAAAGATCACCTTCATCGGAAGCGGCTTCAGCTTCACCGAGTTATTCGACAGGCTCAACTCATGATCGAGGATCGTCCGATCCAGCGAAACAGGAATGGAATACCGTTCTTTGACAGCCATTCACAACCCTCCTTTCTTCTCTCATATATGCAGCATCACTTGTCGAACGAGAACGCAATACCGCGCGTCCCATCCGGCTTGTCTTCCAGGGACAAATACGCATCGAAGGTCTTGCCGGACTTCTTGGACTTCATGCCCTTGATCAGCACCTTCTCACCTGCCTCGATCTTCTCACGCTGTTCATCGGTGAGCTTCACACCGAGCATCGACTTGGGAGCAACGCCCTTTTTTGCAGCCGAGGTCGGCTTGGTGTAATCAGGGTTGAAACCAACAAACTTACACCCATTGAACTCATTCTCCCCAAGAGCCCCAATGACGGTGAAGTCATCCCCCGTCTTCCTAGACGTGGCAGTAATCTCGATGTCCTTACCAGCCAGGAGATCCATGCACTCCTGATCGGTGAAGCGATGGCCGCTCCACGTACGGTTGAACCTCACGTGCTGACCGTTCTTGGCCCACGTACCCTCAAAGTATTCCTTCTCGACAAATTCGCTCATTCCAAGTTCCTTTCGCATTGTTTGGGCATTCGCCGTCATCACGGCAATATCATCTGTGATCAGTCCGGCCACCTCAGCCAGAACGTCGTCTGCATTCTTCTGACCCTTGGCCACAGCCTTCATGTCAGAGAACACTCGTTCAGTGATCGTGAGATCACCAATGTGAGTACCTGGCAACAGCCGGTAACTCATGTCACCATGCTCCGTCAGGTTGATCTTGCCCCTCGTTTCGGTCATGAGGGGATACCGAGCCTTCGAGCTCGACACCTCAGCAAACGTCGACGTACGGGTTGCACCCGTACCCACGTCACGTCGCTCCAACTGCTTCATCAGCCACTTCACAGTGGGAGCCGCAGGACGCGGTGGAACACCCTCGTGAACAAACGGCTGAGCCTGGGTACCAAGACCAGTCACGTTGTTCTCGTCGTCGTCATCGTCTGCCATCGATGCACCACCGAGAACAACCTTCCAACCCGGCTTCTTCGGCACCGAGCACGAGCCCGTGTAGGAGGGGAAGTCAGTGACGTGACCCTTCTGAGCCTCGTACTCATAATCCTCCGCGAGAACGGCCAGAGCCGACCTGGCAAGCAGCTCGTAGATCATGGCACCGGTCTTACCGTACTTTGCCTCCACGTCTGCGAGCGACGCAGGAACGTTGGGACCAGGGCGGTTTGCACCGTGTGCACCAGAGTCCTTCACGTGCGTCGACCTGGCAGCGGTGTGCGTCAGCAGAGCTGGATCGATACCGACAGCACGCGCGATCGCAGGAGCGTTGCTCACAAGCTCCGCAAACTGCTCCTTGGTGACATGACGGTCCTCTGAGCGGGGGTAGCTGGCCAACTGGTGCTCGTAGAGGGCTTGGTATGTTTTCAACACATCCGCCGCCTTCACGCCCTTGGCGCTTAGGATTGCTGACAGACCAGCCAGATCCAGCATCCGAGGCGGGCCAGAACGCTTCATGGTCTTGGAGTCCACCGTCACGCTCGATGCATGAAGACCACTCAGATCGACATCACTTTCCTTAGCATGTCGCTGCGCATCAGGGTCCGAGTACATCACGCCATTCTCATCGCGGAAACGAGGCTCGTAAAACGGCACCTTCTTCCACGACTTATGCGCCTTCAGCTGATCACCAACGAGCGCAGTCATAGCCGACTTCAATCGACCCTGGCGCAGCACGGTACGCTGCCCAGCGAGCTGGGATGCAACACGGGTCCACTGCATGGACAAGAAGTCCCAGCGAGAACGCAGCCACGCCATTCGATATTCGTCATGATCTTCCATCGAGGGTAGACGCTTACGCGACACAAACGCCTTCTGGATCGATGGAGCAGACTCATCGGTAAAATACATGCGCGAAATGATCTTCTTATCAAGACCAAGTTCGGAAATAATTTCCCAAGCCAAAAGGCCCCCCTCACCTGAGGGATCTAGGTCTGTGGCCAAAATCACTTCATCGCACGAGCGCAAAGTTGTGCGAATATCCGACAAAAGTTTCGATACGCCGTCTTTCTTTTCTCGCTCAAATGCAAGATCATTGACATCCCACGGCAAATCTTTCAGCGCCCACGATGCATACTGTGTACGCTTCGATGGATCTACCTGATCCACCGGCTGCTTCAATTCGAAGAGATGACCACGCGCAAACGCGATCACATAGTCTTCGCCATTGTACGTTCCCTTTTGCCCACCGAGCGCCTTCGCAAAGTTGCGTGCCGCGCTAGGCTTCTCTGTCAAGATCCCGACTGTCATATGTGTCCTCCTAAAGTCGTCCAAAGGCTTGAAAAGCCTCGTATACCAGTACATCTTATCAGATATGGGGCCATACAGCCACCAAGGTTACTAAGTAGCTACTCCACGATCTTCAAGTTTCCTCGCTGCACTGACTCATCCTTGCTCAGCTCTCGTGCCTTCTCCCGGAGCTTCGCACGCGCGTCAACAACTGTCTTGTTGGTGAGGTCGATAGAGGTCGCAGTCGCGTTGTTGAAAAGACGCGGCTCCGTCTTATCGACGAGCAGCCACGTGAGCATGAGCTCCAGCTCATAGAGCTGTTTCTCAGCGCTGAGCGCACGCTTCGTCATCGTATCGAGATCCTTCTGAGCGCGCTGCTGGTTGTCCAGCACCTGTTCCACCTTCATCTCGATCGCGGCAACACGACCCTGGCCTGTGCGCAACACTTCAGCAGCACGACGAGTATTCTCGTCCACACCGGGGATCTCGATGTCGAGAGCGCTCATCACCAACGCTGTGATCAGTGAACCCGATGACAACGTTTTACTCTGCGTCTTTGGTGTTGGGGCAGCACCAAGCTCTGGTGCACCCAGGCGCGTCAGCTCGTCTCTGATCGCTTGCACGATGATGGCAGGCAAATCTCGGGGCCTTGTTGAATCACCATCAAAGGCAAAACGAACATCGCCCTCGATCGTCGTGGGGATTTCACTACCGTCACGATGTCGCAACGACATCGGCACAGGCTCATACAGGCGCTCTGCTGATTGCTGGAGCTGCTGCTGAGGCTGCTGCACATCGCTATCCGGCTCACTGTGCTCGATGAGCTCATCGTGATGGGCTTCCCCAACAGATGAAGTCTTTTCATCGAGATCAGCAACAGCGCTATCAGCTTCAGTGATCAGATCATCAGGCTCATTACGTTGCGGCTCAGGCGGTGCGGAGCCGACACCGGATGCACCTGCTGATGAGGCATTACCGGCGTTGTTACTGCCGTTTGCACCGCCACCAGACTGACGACGCGCGTTCAACGCTGCCCCCGCAGCTGTATTACCAACACGCGCAGAGCGCGCCGACACAACGGCTGACTGCTGATTCATACGCTCACGCAGCTGCTTCTGAGCCGCATACAACGGATCAAACACCTCAGGTGATGGCTCATCGTACTCGAAATCACTCATCGTTCACTCCCACTCTATTGTCACTCTTCGCCGTCTTCATCATCCAACAGGTAGCTATCGCCACGAGTCAGACCGATGATTGTCGACGCCATCGACATGACAGTCTTTTCGAGGTTGGCAACATTGCTGGCCAACGAGATCTGCGCATCCACGAGCTGAGCCAAACGCGCCTGCTCTAGCGTCGGTAGATCGTAGTCTCCGTTCTTACGGGCAACGTGACCATCGATGCACTCAATAATGAACTCATTGGCACTGAGGCCCTCTTTCTCGGCCCAGTAATCTACCTTGTCACGCACACTTGCTGGCATACGCACATTGAGCCGAACCATCGGCTCTCCTGCTTCACCAGCCCCTCCAGCTTTTCTATTAGTCACCGCCACTACAACCTCCTGTCTCGCTTGTTGTGTCTGTATTGTGGCTCTTCGTTTTTCCTGATAACTAAGTATAACACAGAGCCTTGGCACACTCCCGTGTGCCGAGCATCATCATGATTTGTCAGTACTGTTGGTACCGGCCCTCTCCCCCCCTCACAAGACAGAAGAAAGAAGAGGTACACCATGACTACATCTGTATCCATCGTGGATGTCGCTGCATACATCCTCGCTCGTGAGAGCACAATGGTGACACTGAAGCTCCATAAGCTTGCGTTTTACGCACAGGCTGCACATCTTGTTCGCCACGCATCCCCTCTGTTTCCAGAGGATTTTCACGCATGGATCGTCGGCCCTGTGTGCCCAGAGCTCTACCGCCTTCATCGGGGCAAGCTCTTGATTCGACCAGGAGAACTGCCCTCCGGTAACCCCTCGGCTCTCACCGATGCAGAGCGAGCTCTCATCGATGATGTCTGCACTGTTATGGGCAGCATGACCCACGCCGCACTGAGCAAAAGAATGTATCGCGAGCTTCCATGGGCAGATGCTTACGCACGACACACAGCATCGTCACTCTCTCATCTGATACACCTCCCCATCGTCACCACTGATGAAATTATCACCCAAGACGCAATGCGCGACTACTACAGCGAGCACCCCATCGTTCGTTGATGCATTAACCATCTCAGCACACTACCGTGTGCCGGGAATCGTACTGATTCCCCCCCACCTCTCTCTTTTTGCTTGGAGTAACCACATGTCTGAGACAACACGTTTGCCCCGCTTGCTCATCACCGGTTCCCGCACACACCAGTGGACACCGTATGACTCACACGCACTGCTCATCGCTGTGCAGGAGATCATCGAGAAGACCCAGAAGCGCCCCACTCTCGTACACGGTGGCGCAACAGGCGCAGACACCGAAGCCGCTCTCCACGGACAACACCTGTTCAATCTCCAGGCTGAGGTCCATCGAGCCGACTGGAAGAAGTACGGCAGGGCCGCTGGCCCCATCCGCAATAAGCAGATGGTTGAGCTAGGAGCCGATCTCTGCCTCGCGTTCCCTGATCACCCAAAGGGCCACGGATCCCGAGGCACATGGAACTGCGTCGACCTCGCGCAGCAAGCAGGAATCCCCGTCCTTGTTGTGTGGAACCAACGTCTGTGGGTATACAACCCCAATCATCCCACCCATGGAACGTATCGAGCGCTTGATCCATACATCCCCTGATACACCTACCAGAAAGACCCATATCATCATGGCCAAGAAGCAGAAGAACGCTCGCTCCGACCGTTCTTACAACGTACACGATCATCGCGCAGACGAGCTTGCCTTCGATCTCATGAGCGAAGCCCGAGACATCACCTTCGATGTCGTGGAGCGTAACAACAGCGTCATCACTCTCCACGCTCACGTCAACAGCGCTGACGTGGATCCGATCGTCGTCATCGTGACCGCCACTGATTACATCATCAACGACACTCACTTCGACACAGTTACACAGACGCTCGATACTCTTGCATCCGTGCACACCAACTAAGGAAAGATCTCCCACCATGGCTGTTAACATCCGTAACATCACAGATGACAGCGCGCAGAAGGCTTTCATCGATCGAGTGATTTCCCGCAGTGACCAGATTTATCCAAACACTGACCACAACGTCATTCGATCGGTGACGGGTCAACTGCTAGATCTCACGTTTGGAGACCTTGACTTGCTCGCAGACATGTTGCGTGTCGACGTACCGTGGTTGCTCAGCGGCCATGGACATTGCCCATCTATCTCCCGCTAAGCAGAAAAGAGACACCCTATGTCTATGAATCCCATGATTGAAATCATCGAGAACGAAGATGGATCGATTACTACACGAGAACCCGCCACAGCAGACCTTTACCTCTTCGGCACAATCCGAATTCCAGAAAAGGTCGCTCACATCATCGCATTCATCGGTGCAGTCTTCATTGCCTTCCTCTTGATCAATAGCTGTATCGAACTGCATAAGAAGTTCACACAGCCTGATCCATTCGTCTCAGGCCCTGGTGTGCTCTCATCATCCGAGAAATACATCGCATTCGACGGTCCTGCACAGCGCACGTATCAGCCGAGCGAAGGCACCATCACCTACTGCGATCCTGACGATCATGGTCGTCCCACATGCGCCTACGGTCTCCTGACTCCAGAAAACCGCGAGAAAGGTAGAAATTACCAACGTCACAACGTTGATTTCAACCCCAGCGGCTGGCCTGAGTCTAACACTTACATTGAATACTTCGGGCCACTCTGGGTTAAGACTCCTATGTTGGGAACGCAACTAGGTGGTGACTTCGTTCCCAATAACACCATCACGGGAACCGAACACCTGGATAATTCTCGACCTAAGGGTAACGCTTATGACAAGAACGGACTCCAATACCCTGAGCATCTTGCCGCACAGTATCTTGACGATCAATACAACGCGCAGTGCCCGTTGTACTACGCAGTCACAGCTAACTACGAGGCAGATGAGCTCATTCCACGAAGCCTGACAGTTGATATTGAAGCATGTGATCAGTCGATCTCTAAGCGAATGACCATCTACAACGTCGAAGCCACCTACGACATCAATTACCACACGGGTGAAACCCGCGAACAGTAAAGGATTTGACACACAATGTATCCATACAAAATTAAACCACTTTGGGTAACAATGGTACAACTTACCATTGTGATAGCGGCAGGCATCGCAACGATAGCATGGTTGCTCACCCTTCGAGCTCAGGAGAACGCAAAACAGCCTGGTGCTCAGCCTGGTACTACCAGCAATTACTACAGCATCGGAGGCCCCGCGCAGCACCCGTACCAAACTGATCCGTCCTCCAATGGCACCATCACGTACTGCCCTCTCGACGAGCTGAGCCGTCCGACGTGCGCGTATGGGGTTCTCACCACCGAGAGCAGGCTCCAGGCCAAGCAGCGCGGCAGGCAGGACATCAATGTCAACCCTACCGGGTGGCCTGAGAAGAATCAGAAGGTCACCATCAAGGACAGCGAAGACAGCGGCGCATCATATTACGGATGGTTCTGGAACCGTTCGCATATGGTTGCTGACAGCCTTGGTGGCGATCCCATCAAGGAGAACCTTGTGACGGGTACACGTACCCAGAACGTCGGCCTCAGCAAGGATCACAGCGGTGGTATGGCGTATGCGGAGACCAAGGCACGTGACTACCTGGACAACCAGGACAACGCGCGGTGTCCCCTCTACTATGCCGTGACGCCTAATTATCAGAACAGTGAGCTTATTCCTCGCACTGTCACCGTTGACATGGAGTCATGCGACCAGTCGATCTCCGAGCACATTACGGTATTTAATACCGCCGATGGCTGGAACATCGATTACTACAACGGGCGGATCGGCTAACCAATAACAAACCGAAAGAAGAAAACAATGGAAACTTTTAACGCTATCATGAAGGCACTTATTTTTATTGTAATGACAGGTGCTGCCGCGATAGCCATGTTCGTTGCAGCTTGCTACTTTATTCTTGGCAGCAAGGGTGAAGAAGATCGCTTCGCTATCATTATGATTTTTGGAGTGCCAAGCGCCTTGTCCAGTGTAATCGCCTTGTGGGGCATGATCAACGTCATTTACTACTGGCTCATTCCAGCGATCTGGTAACAACAAACAACAACCGAAAGAAGGCGATTTCGAAATGACAAAGCACACATGTCTCTGCTACGACTACAGCGATCAATTCCCATGTGACTGTACGGATTGCAACGGTTTCGATGATTGCGATTGCTTCTACTGTCATGGGGATGAAGGATATTGGTCTTACTAACCCACATTGACAACAACCAAAAGGAGTCCAATGAACATCAACATTGACACAAGTAACATCGATCTCGTCCACAATCCAGATATTCTGGCGCTAGTGCTCAAGAGTCTCCCCAAGGCTCACATTGTCCACGTTGAATTTTTCGACGGGGATACTCGACTGGACCCAGTGGCAAGACATTACCTGGTATGACAACCAAGGTCGCCCTTTGACCTACCCAAAGTACCAAACCTGGTTCGATGACGGACTTTACATCTACCGCATCATCTTAACTGGTGAAATCATGCGAGGTAAACACGAAACCAATCTATATATTGGTAAAGCGCCAATATCAGAGAACACTGACGCTTACACCAATGGCATGTGGAAACCCACACCACATCTCATTCGTTACCTCAAAAGTGCAGCCAGTTCCGAATGGGAAACTAATAAACCTACACTCGATCGTATTTTCGGTTATAGGCAAGCTTGGGAAACCATTATCACCGAGTTCACAGAATACTGTACGCAGCTCACACAAAATGGTATATCCAAGAGCTATAGCAAATAACTAGCACAGAGTGATATGTAATACCAACACATCAACAAAAAGAAGGAGCACACTCATGCCCCATATCCCCCTAGATATTGATTGGCGGCAGTGGGAGAAGGTCGGCCCCGATGTCGGCCTTTTCGAAGACGCTTACATGCATCGCCAGACATGGTTCGATGACTGGAACTACGTTTACCACGTTGCATTGTGGGAGAACTTCGACAACGACAAAGAAGACCCCGCCTCACTGATCGTCACCCGCGTCGATCAGATGGGTGACAGTCCGTACAAACAGACCTCTCGCGCGATCGGTGATTCCGGTAATCCCGAGTACTGGGCTGAACTCGATCGCTTGTTCGGCTCGCGCCGATCGTGGAACAGCGTTCTGAGCAACTTCCACGACTACGTGAAGCACCACCCCTACAGCCGCTACGGCAACAACAACTAAGCGCAAGACGCTGAGCACAAGCCCCGTTACCGGCTGCTAGTACAGCAGCCGGTAACGGCTCTCTCTCTCTCTCTCTGGTTTATGTGCTGTTTTCATGCAATAAAATTGCATCGGTAGAAGTAAAGAAACCATCACCCACTACACACTTCTATGTGTACTCTACGTGGTGGGTAATTCACGCCCACTCCACATACACCCCATGTCACTAGAAAGGACATTCCCATGGCTGACGAATACGGACTCCCAAATACCGAAGAAGAGTTCAAGGCCCTCATTGATGAACTGCTGGGCAAGGTACCTGATAAGAAAGCTCAGCAGGCCGACGCCCGACAGGCTCTCTCCGAGATCATCGGTATCGACCTGGACAAGGTGGAAAAGCTCATTAACGGTGGTCAGATTGTCTTCTCTCCCGAAGAGATGTTTGATACGACCGAAAAGAACGAGCCGTCTGAACAGGAAGTGCCTGCGTCTGTGCTCGCAGAAGACCTGTTCACCGCTCAGGATCCCAATGGACTCCAGAGTACCTACAGGGCAATCGAACTCCCCTTCGGAACCGTCATCACCATCGAGGGTGTCGAGTTCCTCCACACTCTCATCGACCATGGCGACCACGGTCACAGCGCGTGGGTCAATACCATGACTGAGCTATTCGATGATAACGCCGTGGCTGAACTCGCTCGCAACGCCAATGGCAACGTCACAATCATCCACTTCGGATGATTGTGACATCTTGCATCAACAGAGGAATACATATGCCTAACCATCAAGAATTCATAGGTAACGCAGAGGCATTCGTTGAATTACTCAACGACATGCTCAACGAGGCTTTTCTCGATGAAATCTCTGAAGAAAATGAATCCGACTTCGATGTCAAGGCCGATCTCGATCGCGCTCTTGATTACTTCTGCGACACCTTCAACGTCAACATTGATAAGTCTCTTATCACCGATAGAGACAATGGAGATAATCCCATTGATACCTCCGAAAAGGCTGAAAAGGCAATGACAGAAGATAGGAGTGAGCCAGAAAAGCTCACTGGCGACATGTTCGAAGCCGAAGGCCCTGATGGTACTCGCCATGTCTTCAAGGCGAGTGACTTCTCCGCAGGTACGATCATTGATCCACCGGGGTGTAATACGTTCTATCACGTCCATCGACCATACAATCCCAATGAACCTTTTTGCGTGTGGGTAGATCCATGGAACGATTATCACACTAATGATGAGCTCGCAGAAATCGTTCGACGCTGTAATGCCGCACATAGCCCCGATACTACCAAGATCATCAACGGCAGTATTATGGAAAGCTCGCGCTTTGTGTGGTAAAAGCACCACCAAAAACTGATGACCAATAAGAAAGGAGAACACCATGGAACTCAATGACAAGGCGCAATCCCTCATCACGCGCAGCATGAAGTTGCTGCGTGATCAGCTGGAGGGCGAGAAAAGAGCCGACGATCAACCGATCCTGACTGACATTCTAAACGAGAACATCAGGATGCTCGATGATCTCATCAAACGCGTTGAATTCGAGGGCTTTATCTTCACCCTAACAGACGAGTGGTGAACAGTTCTCACCCATCATCACAAAGCTCTCTGATACGTACAAAAGCATCAACACCGCTAATCAGAGAGCCCACCCCTCGTGGCGAAACAGGTAGACGCGCTGGATTTAGGTTCCAGTACTCATCACGAGTATGTGGGTTCGAATCCCACCGAGGGGACGTAGAAACAACACAAAAACACAGCCTCTATAGCTCAGTTGGTAGAGCAACGGACTTTTAATCCGTGGGTCCAGGGTTCAAGCCCCTGTGGAGGCACCAACAGATCTCATCAACAACCACTCACAAGAAGAAAGGCCGCACACATGTCTATTCACCCGCCCGTTATCTTCAGTACGCTCACCACCCCGTTTAACCGTCTTGCGATCGGCACTGTCATCGAGGACAGCGAGGGCAATCGATACATGAAGACCTATTGCGACGGCTTCAATCTCTGGATCGATAGCAACAACATCGAATGTGCTCATAATGACGCATGGATGCTAGAGCGCATCGAAAAGAAGCCCGACTCGTGGCTCATCTGGGTCTGACATGAACATCACATCGGTATCTAACGTTCCCATCTATGTCGCAGGAATCACCCTAGCTGTGCTGCTATTTATTACTCTCGTGACACTGTTGCCAGGCATGACAGCAGTACAGCCCACACGACGCAAGCGCTATATTGCGCTTCTTATCGGTAGCTCTGTTCTTATGAGCATCTTCCTCGTCATCATCATGATCGACATCGCAGCGTTCATCTAATAAAAGAAAATAGAAAGGATCCACCATGAGCAACACAGCATGGGGAATCATGATGCTCATCATACTCATTGTTGACTTGACAATGATCCCTGGAGAAATTGCAGAAGGAAAACACACATCTGCTGCATTCAGCATCGCAGGTGCTATTTTTAGCGCAATAGCGATGGGGATGTTCTTCATGTTATCAATGGCAAACTAAAAGAAAGAAACAAAATATGGACATGACAATCGACATCAACGCCGTCAACTTTGTCGAACACGCGGAACTTCTCGACGTTGTTCTCGACAACATGCAACCTGGCCACATCATCCATGTTGATGTGACCGATACGGAATACGCTTTCCTCAAGAGGGACAATGTGCTATTTTATCGCAATGTCGATGGTAAGATCTCAACCTATAATAAGCAAGATCTCATTAAATTCATCAATGGTCGAAGTGACAACCCTCATAAGGAAAAGGCATGGCGAGCTGAAATCACAGCAGCTGACACCATTGGTGGCAACATTGTCGAATACGATAAGATTCTCGAAAGTCTCAATCGTGCAAAAGAGATGACACTCATTCCAACCACGCCTTTTCTCAAGTATGGATCTGTTTTCCTTAATCTCGCACATAACTTCAAGCCCGCATCAACACTCGAAGTTGCTATATACATCCTAGAGCTAAGAAAACAAGTTGCATCAAACGCACCCAAAAAGAAGTCGTGCAAAAAGAAGTAACACCGCACAACATCACCAACAAAAATAAAAAGGAGAAACACATATGTCCATTAAGTTCTAGAGCATCCTTGACGACCGATACTACATTGAGGACGAGACGATCCTAAAGGACCTCTTCAAGGCAAAGATCCTCACCGACATTCTTGAACTTCGCAACCCCGACACAGAGCCCATCGGTTTCACCGCCACTGTCGACCTTATCAACGACTACATCGACCGCTACAACCGTGCCCACAAGGCCGGTTGCCGCACTGTCGAAGATGTGGCTGATTTCGAGATCATGCGCATTCGCGCTGGCCACGAATACTCGCTGGGCGATCTCTGATCACTGACCCCCCCGGCAACAGTCCGCCTCTACCTGTAGCGCACACTGGCTATCAGTAGGGGCGGACTTTGCTACGCAATGCTATTACATCAATTAAGGAAAAACCAATGTACACAATGTGTGAACACTCGTCGAAAACTGACAACATTGACGACCTGCTCGAAGCATACGAACGTCAGCAGCGCGAAATCTACATCAACCGAACGATTCCGGCCATCGACAGACTTGAAGGTATTGCATATGATCTGGCCAATGCATACGAAATGGAATACCGCGCCAATCCCACCTACGAAAGCGAAGAACGTATGCGCTATTGGCGATACATGGGAGCAGCCAACTGGTCGAGTAAAAGTAACTTTGACCCGTACACGCCAGCATACAGCGCATACACACAGCGCAAAAATGAATACATCTCCTTTCTCCGTCGTAACGGAAAATTAAAAGCTACTAATGCTCAAAAGGGTCTCTTCATTGCCATCGGCATCATCGGTGCAATGATCGGCATTCCTCTATTGATGCATATCCTTCTTGGACTATCCACCCACATCTAACAAAAATTAAGGAAAAACCAATGTACACAATGTGTGAACACTCGTCGAAATCTAACAACATCGACAATTTGCTCGAACAATACAAGCAGCAGCAACGAGAGGTCTACATCAACAACACGAGCGACAATATCTACCAACTCGGATGCATTGCGTACAAGCTCGAAGAGGCATACGAAGACAAGTATCGCTCCGACCCTACATACAGGAACGAAGAACGTATGCGTTACTGGCGCTACATCAAGGAAGAACACCTGCACGACGGCGGATACTACAGGGGCGACGGATACGCGTGGCAGAGAGTCGCGGCCATCAAAAATAAGTACATTTGGTTCGTTCGCCGTCACGGGCGATTCGGAGGACTCACGTCAACGGAGGAAGGCATCCTCGGTGCCATTGGCCTTGGTATTGCCATTTGTTCCCCTGCCTTCCTGATGGTTATTTTCTTCGGACTGTTTGCAGAACCACGCTAACGGAAGAACAACAGACAGGAACAATATGCCTCTCATCTCCGCTCTCATCAATCTCATCAAGCGTTTCAAACCACGTCGCTACACAACGCTGCGTATTGAATTCCCTATCATGCTTCCGCGTGATTGCTCACCCAGCGAATATGAATATCTCTCCAGCGCCGAGATCGAAAGTAAAGTGCTCGCTGTATACACAGCTCTCACCAACAAATGCGGCATCACACCCAAGCAGCTGCGTGGGACTATCGTCCCTATCCCCGCTATCTCACAGCGCTACAGCGACAAGATCATCGTCAAATGTCGTGTGTCTGAAGATGCACCAGTGACAATGATCCGCGACGTTCTCGTACAAACATTCAAGGGGGACTGCGCACTATTTGTGTAACCCCCTGTTTGGCTGTCAATATCCTCAGTTATCAAGTAAACTGAGACCAGAACGTACTCTTGCGCATCTGTGATGAGCAAGAGTCTTCTCTGGGGATGAACCCATCATCCCCAGCACACCCTTCACGAAAGGAAGAGTTACCCAATGAATCTCAACATTTTCAAGAAGCGAAAGTCTGGCCTGACCCTTGTGGTCGCCACCACGCTTCTGTTTGCAGCCCCTATGGCTGCTCAGGCCGCTACCACGGACACCAACGGCGCAGCCAACAACACTGACGCCAACTCGGCATCTGCCGATGGCAACAACGGCATCGTGGGCACCGAGCCCGGTGCGTCGACCGCTACGGGCGGTATCAAGATCGTCAAGACCGATGTCAAGGGCCGCTACGGAGACAAGTACTCCGTGAACGCCACCTTGGACATCCGCGTTGATTACGCGGGTGACAAGGTCGAGAAGGGTGCAACCTTCTCTGTGGCCCTCGGGGACGGCATCCAGATCCCCAACGGCTTTAACTCCGTTGATCTGAAGGCCACTGCTCTCGATGGCTCTGAGAAGACCATCGGCAAGTGCACGGCTGAAAACGGCGCGTTCAAGTGTGCCGTCACCGAGGACATCGCCCAGACTCTGGGCGGCAATGGGTCGTTGAAGAACGGCTTCGTCAAGCTCGAAGCCGTGCTGACCAAGTCCAGCGTCGGCAAGACCACGACCAACGTCGTCGTCGACGGTACGAAGTACACAGTCGGCCTGGGCCGAGGCGTCGTCGGTGAGCCCGTCACCAAGGGCGACGGCAAATTCTGCTGGTCTGATGGCAAGACCGCAGAGGGCCTCTACAAGTTCGGCTGCTGGGTTCAGGCCCAGGGCCAGCCGGGTCAGACCATCACGATCACGGAGACTCGTGACGATGCCACCTACCAGGGCGGTGTCACTATGACGACTGTCGACGGTGACTGGGCCAACCCCATCGACTGGAACAACATCGGTGTGGCCAAGCCCAAGGTCACGAAGAGTGCAGACGGCAAGTCTGCTACCTTCACGATCCCTAACGAACTGAAGGGTGACCACATGGCTCGCATCCGCGTTGTGGTCGTCACTCCCGAGAAGGAGATGACGAACAAGGCGACGGTCAACAACAAGGAAGTCAGCACCACGGCCACCTGGCGAGCCAAGGGCTCGTCTGGTGCCGAGACGGGCGAGGACGCGAAGCCGGTGACCCCGACTCCCACGCCCACGCCAACGCCGGACCCAACTCCGACCCCGGATCCCAAGCCGACTCCTGAACCTGAGCCCAAGCCCTCGGAGCCTCCGGTGACGCCACCTGTCACCCCGGAACCCGAGAAGCCCGCTCCGACTCCCGAGCCGTCGACTCCGCCTGCTCCTGCGCCTACGCCGGAGCCGTCTACGCCTCCTGTGACTCCGCCTGAGGATCCCAAGCCTGCTCCGACGCCGGACCCGACTCCGACTCCTACCCCTGAGCAGCCCAAGCCCGATCCGAAGCCCACGCCTGAGCAGCCGACTCCTAACCCTGATCCGAAGCCCAGCACTCCGTCTGAGCAGCCGAAGCCGGAACCGTCTCAGCCCTCCAAGCCGAACGATCCTACTCCTGCTCCGACCCCGGACACTCCGGCTCCCAGCCCGAAACCGTCCGAGCCTTCTGTGACGCCGGATCCCAAGCCCAGCACTCCGTCTGAGAAGCCTGCTCCGAAGCCTGAGCCTAAGGAGACCCCCAAGGAAACTCCTTCTCAGCCGAAGACTCAGCCCTCTACCCCGACTACTCCGTCTACCCCAGACAAGCCGGGTAACAGCACGTCTGAGAACAAGGGCGCTGTCACGGGCCTGGCTCAGACCGGTGCTGCCAACACTGGACTGATGATCGCTGGCACTGCTGCGCTCGTCACCGCTGGTGGCGTTCTGATGGTGCTGCGTCGTCGTCAGAACAACAACTGACAACTGACGTAGGTCAGTAGCCATGAGATAGAGAGAGGCTCTGGAGATGCAATGCTCTCTGGAGCCTCTCTCTTTTCAAGAACAACAAGACAACAAGGAGAAAGCAATGCGTAAGGAATACAAGACCACCGAGCTCGTCGATGACATCGACGGCTCGCCTGCCACCACCACCATCGAGTTCGGTGTGGGCGGCAAGAGCTACATCATCGATCTCTCTGAGGCCAACGCGGCTGCGTTCAACGAGGCGCTCGCGCCTTACATTGAACATGCTCGCCGTGCACCGGCCAACAAGCGCAGCAACGCGCGCAAGTCGCGCAGCTCTAGCGCAGCGGCTCGCGCCAAGCGCGAAAAGACTGCACAGATCCGAGCATGGGCGACCGCCAATGGTCACACCATTGCCAAGCGAGGACAGCTGAGCCAGGACATCGTTGCAGCCTACGAGGCTGCTCACGCTACCCAGGCTCAGACAGACGCTGAAACCTCTGAGAACTGACAAGATGAAAGGGACACGAGACATGTCTACTGACTCTACCGCTGCCTCATCGACGACGGTCGTGTTTCTCGACATGCGTCATGAAACCGATCTGAGCGCACTTCCGGTGGGAACACTGATCATCACTGTCGGCCCCACTGAGAACGTCACTCACGAGGACCGTCAGTACATGAAGTGTCAACGTAACTGGATCAGCCCTGACGGCGGTCATTGGGATGATGAGTCTCTTGCTGAGGATCTCAGAGAGCAGATCAACATGGATCGTCGGGCTATCGCCACGTACATCCCCATTTACCCTGCTCATCGATAACTTCATCGAGCCAGTCAGTTGATGTTACCTCCCCTGCGTATGTTTGTATGTACCCCTGTACATCACAGATGTACCGGGGGAGGTAATGTACACTGGTACATATACTCATCTCTCTAACCACTACCCCTTGTGGTGAAACCGGCAGACACGCCTGACTCAAAATCAGGTGCTCAGAACGAGCGTGTGGGTTCGAATCCCACCGAGGGGACCACCATGCAGCCGAGCAATGCTGGATGATTAGGACTTCGCTCCTGCCGCTCTGATCAAGCGGATGCATCGGTTGCCGTGATCGGGGATCACGTACGGGGTCGCACTCCGAAGGTCAACATTTGCGCCATCAGGCGTTTGTGTGTGAGTTCGTTGACCAAACAGCATCCCCATTAACCCCTCTCTTGGACAGGACAGACAGAGAGGTAGCGGACCCATTGGAAATCACCTTTCCAATGGCTTACCGCATCTGGTTTGCTCTTTGGGTCGCTGTCTTTACTAAAGACAAAACAGAGGTGATCTGAGGCTCAAAGAGTAAACCTGCAACACAACAAAGAAAACACGGAATGTGGCGCAGCTTGGTAGCGCACCTGCTTTGGGAGCAGGGGGTCGCGGGTTCGAATCCCGCCATTCCGACGATACAAGAACAAGCACACTTGTATTGCGGGTGACTACTCGCGGCTGATTGATGACTTCAGCCAAAGGCCACCATACGTTTAATATCACCCCCGTATGGTGGCCATAGTCGTAATTACAAGGGTCAGTGCGCCGAATTGGTGAAGGTACCCGGCGGAGCGCTACGTCGGACACATAAGAAACATTGCAGGTTCAACTCCTGCCTGGCCCACTACGCATCACACACCCGTGACATGCGTAAAAACAATGCATATTCCGCAAAGGAGACCACAATGTCCGTCAAGTACGCAGTCATTTCCCAGCCCATGAAGGGCGTCAATCCCGACAAGGTCAAGTTGCAGCGAGAGAAGGCCGAGGCCGCTGTTCGAGCTGCTGGTTACGAACCCATCGATACCGTCTATGAAGAGGACTTCAAGTACAGCGTCGACAGCGACGCTATCGTTAACCCTGCACTGTGGCACATGGGTCTCGCTCTGGCACGCCTCTCACAGGCACACGTGATCTACATGTGCGACGGATGGGACACTACGCGCGGATGCACCCTGGAGCACCATGCCGCAGTCGCTTTCGGCGTCGACATCATGTACGAGACCGACTGACACAGGCTATAGGCTCACAACCACATAAAGGAAGCGTCGGAACCGTTACGGAACCGGCGCTTTCCTTTATGCGCTACGGAGAGATAACTCATTATGAATTCTAAAGCAATCAAAACTATTAGACGCCTTGATGCAAACGTGTTCCGCACTGACAACGAACCCGTGACTGTCGACATCAGCATCTCTGCGCGTCTCGATGATGGCGAACACTCTGTTTCCATCACATGGGATCCACACACTGATGAAGTGTCCCTTGAACGCATCTAAACACTCCGAAAGAAAGCAACACACATCAGAAGAAAAGCTAATGTTCAATGATCATCAAACTGAAGAATCTCTCTATCCCATTCCACAGGCTCGGCCTCGGAGCCATCCTGATCAGCCCGAACGATACCCGTTACCTCAAGTCGCTCACCGACGACGCAGAGTTCTGCTGGGTCACAGCCACTGACGCCATCACTGCTGAATCCGTGCTCGATAGCACGATGAAACGCGACATTGGTGACAGTAAGGGCTGGAAGGTCATCCCGTGACAGCCGTGACAGAGAGCATCGAGTACGTCGATGATGCCGTAAACGGCATCACACACAACAGTGACGGTACATTCACCGTGACCGAAGAGCGCCTCAAGGAACTTCTCGAACATGAAGTCATCAAGGAATTCGAACCACTGGGTTGGCGACTCCGGTGTCGAGAAGGACATGGAAGAGATGGTCGAGTTCATCACCGACGAACTGACTGGTGAATTCAAGTTCACCCAGTTCTGAGAAACGAGTAGAACCATGAATCGTGAACTCATCACCATCACAGAGCCCTATGACCTGGAATACTTCAAACCCGGTACTGTCATTGATACCAACGGTTATCACGACCCCACGTTCATGTCTATTGGGCATAGTCAGTGGGTCAATAGCAACAGTGGTGACATCATCCCCAACGGCGTGCTTTTCAAGCTCCTACAGGCATATGACGCACCCGTCGTAATTGTCGATAGCGTCTATCGACCAACCATGGAGCTGCTGATCGAGATCAGCAGTGATCACAAAAAGTCTTCTTCAAGGAAGACTAAGAATCCCTTTCGTACATCGCAGATGTACTAGGATATTTATTGATAGAGATCGTAAGACGATCTAACCTCTAGCCATACGAAGGAGAAAATAAACATGGCACGCATTAACACCCGCAATCACGGTACTGCGATCGGTCGCCTGGCCTCTGATCCGCGTTTCTTCGACAACAAGGACGGATCCCGTACCGTCCGATTCACCGTTCTGGTCGACCAGGACTACGTGAACGCCAATGGCGAGCGCGGCACCGATGCGGTGCCCGTCGAGCGCTTCATCCCTGCCGATCGAGGCAACGGCGTCTTCGACATGGTTCACCAGGGCGACCTGGTGCAGGTGTCGTACCGTGTCACGACCGACTCCTACGTCGATCGTAACGGCGAGCGTCGCTACGTCACCAAGCTCATCGTCGCCGACGTGCAGCTGCTTGAGAGCCGCAAGGTGACCACCGCTCGCCTTGCGAAGCGTGCCGCCGAGCAGGATGCGCAGAACCGCGCTGCTCAGGCTGTCCAGCCTGTTGCAGCTCCTGTTGCTGCGCCCGTCCAGCAGGCTGCTCCTGCGCCCCAGGCTCCCGTCTTCGCGGACGACGCGCTCAATGCGTCCGATCCGTTCGGTGACGGGTTCGATCAGGACATGCCCTTCTGAAAAGAACAGGGTAATATTCTGATCAACAACTGAATCGCACAACAGGATATCGCAAACAACACCAATACCCCGTAGCAGCATCACGCTGCTACGGGGTATTGCTTTACACAGCGATCACTACATCACTGTATAGCTGATTCCAAAGCCACAGGCGTTGCCACCAGAAACACGTTCTGCTGGTAGTAGCCGTAGCTGTTCACACGGCCACCACAGGTCGTCAGCACCAGACGACGCGGACCAGTGGCGCTGAAATAGTCCTCTGGGAACGCCTGGTGCTCAGCCACCCACATGCCGCTCACGCGCCACGTGGACAGCGATCCATCAAAACCTTTCACCCAGATCAACTCATTCTGAGAGACATCCGTAGCCATGGTGTACAGAGCCCCACGATGACGCTTTGTCCACGCCACATGGGATGCGATGAACGTCGTTCCCTCACCACCCGTCATACTCACTGCGTGTGCTGAGCTTGTCTGTGTTCCAGACTGCACGGTCTCGGAAGAAGAGGTAGAAGAAGGCAGAGCAGAAGACTGTGGTGTATCAAACCCCGGACGAACGCCAGTGAGAACTCCAGTATCAGATGCAGTGAGAGGTGCTCCAGCTGAGTACCAGACACCTCGGTGTACGTTGGTTGGTACGTGGATCGTCTGAAGATCGCCATAGTTAGACGCCTCGAACGAATCAGACCCCTGAAGCTCCATGTAGATGCCGGACTCCGGGATGAACACAGATCCAGGAGCCATACGAGCAACCGACATCGTGTCAATCCTGTAATCCTCGGTGTTCACCTCCCACGTGTTCGACCCTTGGTCCGAATCCGCGTTGACAACATCCCACTCGTGAGTCAACACATCATCAGTAGCCTCGACAGGCGCAGTAGAGACTTCCTCATCCTGATATGTCTGAGCAGGCACCGGAAGCTCTTCCTCGACCTGAGCCTCATCATGTGCGCGATAGATCAGGTAGAGACCGCCACAGATGAGACTCGTGACGATAAGCCACACGATCGCTGTCAGAGCAGCGCGCCATTTGCTCCGCTTGTTCTTCGAATTCTGCGTGCTTTGCTTACCGTGGGCAACCCCCACATCATGCAGCACCTCATCGAGACTCGACGGAACGACCAAAGACCCGGCCTTAGACTGAGTCTTGTCAGGGCTAGTCCCATCACCATTCACGATGTCATCGAAACTAGGCAGAGCAGCGCCGGTGGCGGCAACGGCGTTGTTCTCACTACGCTGCGTTGCCGCCACACCAGACTCAGTCACGATGTCATCATGCGTGTGCTCGCGCGCGCTGTAACGGCGCAAAGCATCATCCCATGGACTCGTAGACGTAGACATCCGGTCACTCTCCGTTCTTCGTGCTGTTCTTGGCAGCACGCTTAGCAGGCTTCGCAGCCTTGCTGGACTGCGCAGCAGACGCCTGAGCGATCGAGTACAGACCCTCGCGGTTCAGAGACCGCGAGTACGACGCATCCAAGTACAAGACCGGCATTGCGTCCTCGGTGTTCATTTCTGCCACCTTGCTGAGCAAGAGCGGATACAGCGCGTCCTTCACAGGGCCAGAGCCACCGCCGAACACGAACACAACTTCGGTGGTAGCGCCCACCACGCTGAGCACTCGACCAAACTGGTCAGAGACAGCTCGTGCGAAAAACTCGATCTCGCGATCGACGTAGGCGCGCACCTTGTTGTAGAAGTGGTACTTCAACGGCGAGGGCTCACGCTGGAGGAACTCAGCGAGTTGCTTCCGGCTCGTGAAGCCAGTGTGGAAGCCTTCGGCATCCATGGATTCAAGAGCGCGCGTCAACACCGTGCCGTAACCCTCGCCAAAGGTCACAGACGCATCGGCATTGAACTTGCCGTTGGTGAAGACCGGGAAGTTCACCGTACCTTCACCGATGTCGATACCGATCGTGTTGCGGGCTGCGAGAACATCTTCCGCCGTGATACCTTCGAGCGCCAGGCCACGAGAGCGTACGTCCGCGAGCATGGCCTTCATGAGAGGCACACCCTTCTCCGTGATGGCCCACTGCGCAGAGGCACCTTCGGCCATGACGACAACATCGCGGAACGTAATGCGCACCACGACAGGAGTCTCAAAGTTGTGCACAGTCACCAGGTGCGTCCCGTTCATGAACTCAGCGCTGTAGCTCGTGCGATGACGCATGTACTCATCGATGGGCAGCGCAACTGCCACGCGAGCGTCGACAACAAGCTCAGCCACAGGCAGAGTCTTGGCAACAGCCACGTAGTCACGCAGCGCCTTCGCGGCAAACGCGCCAAGGATCAGCACCTTGGACAGCTCCTGCTCGGCCTTCGAACGCCGTCCCACGACGTTAAACTCATCAAATGCACCGTTCGCAGTGAGAGCGCGCTTGCCGAAGATGTGGCGATACGCATTGCCCACCATCGGAGACGAGAACGACACATCAAGGGCGTTGTAGAAGTCCTCACCACACACGGCCTCAGCCTCGGTATCGTCCTTTGGTAGGGAGTTAGGCCGAGTCACCCGCGTCACGCCGCTGGGGAGATCGATCGTGTCAATGATGGGCTTACCAGTCTTATCCGTGCGCTCACCGCGCACCAAACCCTTCACATAGCCGTTACCGACATCGATGCCGCCCAGGAGCGACATCGTGTTCAAGGATGTGGGAATTGCAGAAGTCATAGTAGGTTACTCACTTTCTCTTTGCTGTGTTTGTGATGTGCTGCGTGCGATCAACGCAGTGCGCCAAGCACATCTTCCATATCGAAATCGGTTGCGTCACCGGCATCATCAGACTCATCAGAACCGCTGAGAATCTCAGGCTCATCTGGCGCATCTAGCTCATCTTTATGCGGCGCAGGAAGCTCTGGTTTCAGCTCAGCTATCTTCGTAGGGATCGGGTGACCATCAACAGTGAGCTCTGCGAACTCTGCCTGTTCTGTAAGCTCTGCAGTCTCTGTTGATTTGGGTGGACGGCCTCGACGCGGCTGCTGAACCACCGGATAGCACGTCGCGTCACGGTACCCGTGTCGCTCGATCGCCTCTCGGATCAAACTACGCACAGACGCGCTGAGATCCGACTGCGCGCCAATCCATGCGAGGACCGACTCATCGGCCTCAGGCACCGAGACCCGGAAACGACGAGACTGGGGCCTGGGAACAGTGCCGGTAAAACGTCGTGGCATAAACAGGTTCCTCTCTTATCTGGACTAATAGTGGACCACATAACCAGATGATGAGTGGTTCTTATCTGGTCATCTATAGGCCATGATACACCCATTCGCCTCATACATCAAGCAAAACGGCGCTTACCCGGTCACGTTATAACCAGATAAGCGCCACATGTGCAGTGCTGGGACTAACTGTTAGCCAACAATGTCCCACACGGCACGATGCAGGTCGCTGACAGAGCCGCAGTTACAGATCACGACATCGGCACGCTGCAACAGGCTGTATGCGTTGGTTTCCGACACGTGATCAGCACCCAGCGCTCCAACAGACGCATCCACCAGCGCTCGATCGAGCGAGTCTTGATCCCCTCGCCACACGCCGATCACAATACCTCCGAGATCATGCACGAGGTGGAACTCTTCATCGAACCGGACATCAGTGAGCGCCACAGCTTCACCACGCGCGAGCTCTTCTTGTACACGCTGGCCGGTCAGGTCCGTCCACGTTCGCTCGCCCAGTGTGTCGCGCACGCAGTCTGTGCCGAGCGTTTGGAGAACAGTACGCACATCGGGCACGAGATCCTTCGCCTTCTCCATACCCAGAGCGTCGACTACCTCATGGTACTTAGCGAAACCGCCACCATAGCGCGGCGTGCCACCAACCGCATGAGCGAGATGGATACCTTCTGGCACCTCAACCCAGACGCCACGCAGGTTCATGCTCATCTCTTTAAGCGGATCAGCAAACGCCATGCGCTTCCAGCCATGGTCGATAAGACCCTGCGCAGCAGTGTCTTTGCCCGATCGTTTCAGACCGACGAAACCAACCAACGACGTAGGCACATCGCGACGATCGATCAGGGCAGGAACAGCGTCAACATCGGGCATCATAATCACAGGGGCAGTCATAAGTGGGACCTCTTTCTTGGTCGATTCTACTGGTACACGAGCCATTCTATCACAGCGCGGATGCTGTGGATATGCGTAACCCCCGCAGCAGCATCAAGCTACCACGGGGGCCACGTACTGAACCAACCCTCTACTAGGATCAGTGATCATACTAGCACATCAGTGCTTGGCAGCAACATGGGCCTTCCGACGAGCGAACCAGGTAGCACCGCCACCCAGACCGATCGCAGCCATGAGACCGCCCAGAGCAGCCATCAGGCCGGTGTTCGCACCAGCGGCCTCACCGGTCACAGCGCCCTTCGGAGCAGGAGCCTCAGGAGCATCGACCTTCGCGTGCCAATCATCGGAATCAGTAACCTTCTTGCCGTTGTGGATGGACTCACCAACCACGGTAGCCGTGTCACTGTGCAGCGTGCCCTCTTCAACGCCGGTCAGGGTACCAACACAAGACACAGACTGACCGACCTTCAGGGTACCGATCTTGTCGCCAGCAACCTTGACAGTCTGCGCAGTCGCGCCACCGGTCACACCGGCATTCGCCGGATCAGCAGCAGCCTGCTCAGCAGGGATCTCACAGACGATACCGGTGACATTACCGGTGGTGCCCTCATGGGTCTGGTCAGTGAGCGAGACGTTCACGAGGTCAGCCTCACCAGTGTTCTTCACCAGGAAACCGATCTGAGTCTCGTCCTTCGCAGACTGAAGAGTCAGAGCGTTATCGGCCTCGTCACGGTCACCGGCCTCAAGGCCCTCAGACAGCGTGAACTTCTCCACGTCGATCGCGGGCTTGGGAGTCACCGTGAAGATCGGCGGCTCATTGGTGGCCTTAGACTCATTGCTCCAGGTGACGGAGCCCTTGTTAATAAGCTGCTTGTTCTCGCCGTCCGTATCGTAGTCACGACGGAACTGACCGGAAATAACCAGCTTAACCTCACCGGGCTCGGTCATACGCGCAGTCTTGGCCAGGAACTCAGGCTTCGCCTTCGCGGTGGTCACACCCTTCTCGATGTCGTTGGTGATCTCGAACAGATCCGTGACATCGTTGCCCTGGAAGTAGACCTTCGGAGCACCGTCCATCGTGACGTAGGTCAGACCATCCGACCAGTCATCCGTGATGGAGTACTCTTCGAGGCCGTACTGGAGGTACGCAGCGATGTGGTCGTTGACCACAGCCGAGACCTTATCACCAGGCAGGAAGGTCTTCTGGTCCACACCCTTCTGGTTCGTGCGCTCGGGATCAGCGGTCGTACGGGCCTCGGCCTCATCGGCAGTCCAGACCTTATCGGGATCTGGGGTCACCTTGCCGGTCTCAGCAGAGTTACCGACGAGGCAGTGATCCTGAGCCTCGGTGTAGCACACCTTCGAGTCATCCGGGATACGGTAGTCAGCGCCGGTTGCCTTGGTGTAAGTCGGAACCATGAGGGTGTAGTTACCCTGATCCACGATGTCCTTCACGGTACCGGAGATGACAACCTTGCCCTCGACGGAACGATCGATCGTCACATCGGCCTTCACACGCTGGCCATTCGGGCCAAGCACCTGCACGCGACCAGCGTCGTCTGCATCCTTACCACCGATCACGACATCAGCCGTGTTCACCGTATCGGTGATGGTGAGCTGCGAAGCGTAGCCGTTAGAATGCGCCGTAATGTTCGCGTTATAGAACATATTGGCGGCGAGCACGTCCTGATCCTTGAGCTGGGAGCCGTTCTCACCATTCATCAAGTACTTGACGGGGTTCTTGGGCTTGACCGTCCAGGACTCAGACGGCTCACGATCGGCGGTGTCCACCGCTTCGTTCATGTTGCCCTGCTTGGCGACCTTCACGTCGAACCAGAAGCTCTTGCCCTCGCCCGTAGCAGGCCAAGAGGTCCAGCCGAAATCAGCCGGAGTGAACTCAGGCGACTTCGTGTCACCGTTGTTGACGATCGACGCAGTCTTGGTGACCGACTTGTTGCCCTCAGGGCCTTCGTAGGTCAGAACGACCTCAGCGTCGACGTTCTCATCCACGCCCTTGCCACCACGCGATGCGTGGATCGTGTCGTAGACCGGCACAGTGCTGCCAGCCTCGGTCACGGTCGACGCATGGTCGGTGGTCACCGTCAGATCATACGTAGGCGGCGGAGGCGGAGCAGAAATGCCCACAGGCTCTTCGCTGTTGACGGCCACACAGGCAGTACTGACATACGGCTCACCGTAGGCGTTGCCGTCATTGGGCAGACCCGACGCCTTGCCGACACCGGTCTGAGCGAGGTTGTAGATAAAATCTGCGATCTCAGCCGAACGGTTGTACATGCCGGGGTACCCGTCCGTACGCCATTCTTCGGCCTTATCGTAGAAATACTGCGCACTACGCGCAGCAGCGCCACCGTTGTTGCCGTTGTTGGTGGCATACATGATGCCAACCACACGAGCCGTGACGTTCGATCCGCCAGCAGCCTGGCCACGAGAAATAGCCTCGTTCAGAGCCTCGCCACACGAGGTCTGGAACTGGTTGGCTATATAGGTACCAGTGATACCAGCCTTGTCCATGAACCAGTTGATGCTGTCCTGGCCCCATCCCTGGGACACAAGCGCCTGGCCACCCTGCGGGTTGGCAACAGCGTCATCGAAGAACGCATAGCGAATGCCCAAATTGCCCGCCGCGCCGAGGTTGCCGCCAGTGGTACCGCCCGAGCCGCCGTTATCAGCGAACGCGGGATTTGCACCCACGAGGGCAGCGCCAGCAAACGCCATCAACGCGGCAGTAGCAACAGCCTTGCGACCCTTGTGCTTAGTCGTACGAGAATTCATCGTACCTCGCTTTCTGTTGTTGTTGAGCTAAAAACAGACCTGCTGCTGAGCGACGCCTGACCACAGGCGTCACTACAGCCTTCTCGCAACAGGTCAACGCATGATGCACGGCTGACTGGGACGATCGCACAGTCTGAGCCTGAGAAGGCAGTACCCACAGTAGCACACATATACGCAGTAACGCGACAAATCGGCTCGATTACCAGTATATCGTGCATCTCTCTCAGGTTCTTTACTATCTCTTTTACTCTTTCTTGAAGGGTTTGAATAAGGCGCTGCTCGCAGCGCCGATAAACAGATTGATCACTTTCTCTGGTTCTATGTCTGTGCTGCGTTTGTGCAGTGTTGATCGTGACCAGCTGGAAACAGAAGCTCATATACAAGGAGAACATCATGGACATCTGCTGCACCGAATGTGGCTACCCCGTCTGGACCAACATGACCGACAAGAGCATCAAGTACCTGGGCCTCACCGAGGCCGTGTACTGCGATGCTTGCGCGGAAGACTGAACCTGAGCGGAAGTATCATGAACATCTCATTCAACCTCTCTCGCATCATCCGATTCACTCTCGCAATCATCGCTTCAATGATGACTGGATTCTGGATCGGATCGACCGTCGATGACGACTACATTGCAACCACGCTGGCTCTTGTCAGCATCGTTGTTATCGCAACTGTCATCCTTGCACCACTCGACACACACTCTCACAAGAACAAGAAGGACTGAACATCATGGAAGAAAAGAAGGAACCCATTCTCGCCCGCATCGACAAGGCTGCGCGAGAACTGCTTGACGATCAGCCCGGCGGCATCATCCCCGTCTCAGAGAATTTCACCATCGTCGATCAAGAGGGTGTGTATGAGGTCTACTCGTACCGAACCCTCGTTGCACTCGTTACGTTCGGTTCGTACCTCAACAAGCAGACAGGCATCTGGTCGCTCCGCGCGATCGTACAGGTCCAGAACGACGCGTTCGACCACACTCGCACCACATCGCGGCATCTCCACCGTTTCATCACTGCGCTGATGGAACATCGTCGTGTTGACTGGGACAAGCTGAAGCAGCTGTGCGATGAAAGTAAGGCAGACGGAGCAGAAACCGTCATCGTTCCGGTGGTCTAATTGAATATCGTCGATACTGTCTTTTTCTACCTCATTGCTGCGTGGTACGTGATCGAAGCAATCTCTGCTCTATCACTCATCGCGGCTACGGTCACATACATCATCTACCCTGTCAAAAACAATAAGGAAAAGAAACATGACTGAGAACATCAAGGTCATTATCTATTTCCTGGCATGCGTCGTAGGTTTCGCACTCGTGCTGTACCTATCTGCCGCAGCTATCGGTCAGATCGTCGGAACCATTTCGGCTCTTATGCACTCTCGTAAAAAGCGACGCAAGTAACCCCACTCTCAGAAAGAAGGATCCCATCATGGGAAACCGTTCAAACATCGTCATCATCACCGATCGTGTTCAGATCGAGCACGTCATCAACCAGACCCCCGTCTGGCGACGTGACGAGCCGATCAACCCTGACGAGCAGCTACTCCCCCACTCGCTCGATCTCGTCACGGGCGTTGCCCTCTACTCGCACTGGGGCGGCATGAACGCTGTCCTTGACGCGCTCCACGCATGCTGCGAGTACGGCCTGAACAGGATCACGCACGAGTCTTACTTCGTGCGCATCCTCGCACGCGCGTTCACCAACGGCGACGATGAAGAAACTGGCTCGGGCATCAAGCCCGTGTCGTTCGTTGTGGCTCACGACGCGCCTCTCTTCACGAATGATGAGCAGGTCAAGCCGGTGCTGACGGATAGTAACTATCCGAAGTTCCCGGTCATTGACCTCACGACCCGTGAGATCTACCTCTACGAAAGCAACTTCTTCGGTGACGGAGAAGGCTCGCGCGGTGAGACCTACCCGTTGGATCGCAACGGCATCAACGCTGTTGCTCACCAGCTCATCAAGATGGTGCGCGACTGAAGCTCGTCGCACTGGAACACTCATACCCACACCTACACAAAGGAGAAACAACCATGGGACTTGATATGTACCTGTCGTACCGCCGTAACCTGGACGGCATTCCCGAAACGATTCAGCGCGCAATGCGTAAGCAGGCATATACCGACAGGTATCCGTACCTTGCCGAGCATTTCAATAAGACAGGTGAGCTCGACACCATCATCGACCATCACGTCAAGCGCAGTGAACCTTACGAAGAAGAACTCATGTACTGGCGCAAGGCCAATGCGATTCACAAGTTCTTCGTCGACAACGCTGCTAACGGCGTTGATGACTGCCAGCCTGTCCAAGTGGCGATCGATGTCATCAAGGATCTCGTTGATCGTTGCGAAAAGATCCTTCAGGGAGAAGTTGACGACAAGGGTGCGCTTATCAACCCGAAGACAGCAATGGAACTCTTGCCCTCGCAATCCGGCTTCTTCTTCGGTTCCACCGATTACGATGACTGGTACATCGATGATCTCAAGGAGACCGTCAAGGCTCTCAAGCCTATCGTTGAGCACGCAGAGCTCTACACCGATCCGATCATCTACGAAGCATCGTGGTGATCACAGTCTGATTTCACGCCAGCCCCTTCAGCGCATAGAAACACTGTGCGTTGAAGGGGTTCGTTTCTTTCTTTCCTCTCTTTCATATATCTGGAGCGCTTGTAAGCGCTCCGATAATCATACTGAGAAAAATTCTCCCTCTCTTACTGTCACAAACAGAAAGGTGCATTGTCATGCACGCTATCAAGATGCAGACCGAAATTGGTCGCGAGATCTCTGAAACTGGCATCGTTCCCCAGTTTGTTTACCTCGGTCAGTTCTGGGACGACGGCAAGCCCCTCTTCGAGAATGTCGACATTGATCCAGAAGGTCTCGACGAACTGCCTGACGGTACAATCTTGCGTGTCAAACGCACAACATTTGACCTGAATCCGTGGTATTTCCGCAAAGAGCCCAGCAACACGGGTGAGCCGTGGGTCAAGCTGGATCGAGAAGGCGAAGAGTACCCTCGCCCTGTTCACCTTGGTCGCTCTGGTTTCTCCAGCCAGTGGTCTGGCTTCGAGCACGCCTCTGAGCTCATGATCATCTACGTACCAGAAAGCTAAAAACATGGCATACCAGAAGATCAACCTCAACACTATGCCGATCGGCACGGTCATTGATGTCATGCACATCGATGACACCGGATCGTACGTCGTCACGCTGGGCAAGAAGCTCGATAAGAGATGGCACCGTCACGGAGATGGTGCTGTCATCGATGCAGACCAGATCCACGCCTGGGCCACACGCATCACGGTCGTTCGTCGTCCGTCCTGACAGAAATTACCGACTAACAAGAAAGAGAACTCACGCACATGGAACTTGCACCTAACCCGGAGCGGCTCGACTTCGAAAAGGACATCAACAACATTAACCGGACCACGTCCAACATGATCTTCGATGCGCTGAAGTTCATCCCTCGCAATGGTCAGAGGATCTATGACCTCCTTTACAAGGCAACGTCGCTTGACTGGACGGATGCAACGCATACGGTCACTGCGACATATGTGCCGAGCCCAAACAGCAAGCACGGTAGTGATGAGTACACGACGCTGAGCATTCTTGGTCAGCTCGCCAAGAAGACATCTGTGGAAGTCACGGTTGATCTCATCCATCGGCATCGAGAGTACGTCCACTACGTACCCACCGATTGGAACATCACCATCATCCACCGTGGGCACCCCATCCGTGGCTTCGAACCCACGTGGGGCATCACAGCAGTCGTACTTCGACAGTTGATCATGCAGCGCAAAATTGCTCGAAAGATAGCCAACGCGAAAGCCAAAAACCACTTCTACCCCGAATTGTACGATTTCACTAAAAAGAACTCAACGAGGGCGGAAGAGGAACTCTGGACCAAGTGGGGCTTGATCAGGCTTATTGATGAAGTCATCTATCCAGCCTATGACCCAAGCTACACCGGCCCACAGCTCATCATTCAGTTGTAAAACGCAAGAAAGGAGTGCGCACCATGAACGGCGCACAGCTCATTTACCTCCGAGACATCTCGGATGTCCCGCCCGACACGCAGATGGAACTGCGTGCCCTCGCACTCACGAACATGTTCCCGTCGATGGCTGCGCACCTGACAGCTTCGATGAAGCTGGGCGACATGCGCAACGTCATCGAGCAGCTTCCTTACGAGGAACTGCTCGCCCAGTGGAACAAGGCGGAGGCTGACACCCTGTACCGTTTCTTCAACGAGACAGCAGTGGAATACGCCGATGATCCCGACCAGGTTGACCTGTACCAGGGGTACATCATCAACGACCTCGGACAGCTCGACGATCTCGTCTCTAGCTGCCGTGCGATGCTCAGCGTTCTAAACAACGCTGCGTACTCGGATGACAACGAGTCTCAGAATGTCATCCTACGAGCTATCGAAATGAACCTGCCTGTTCCCTTCGAGATGCTCAAGAAGCCTGATTTCAGGGATTACCGAGCGTTCCTGGAGCGCACGATCGAGCAGGTGCAGCCGATCCTGAGGCTTAATCAGCTCTATCCCGATCCGATCATGTTCCGCCTCACGTGGTGAGCTGGGGATAACTACCCCAGCTCACCCCTCCCCCTTCTCATTCAAGATTCACCATTCAATAGAAAGAAACAGAGAGCACACTAATGAACCTCGAAGAAATGACAATCCAATACCAGAAGGCTTGCGCCAAGGCTGTCAAGGAAACCATCCATCAGGTGGTATCCCAGCACGATGTCACAAACCTTGTTGAACAGGGCTTCAACGTGGCAACCTACTTGTACGAAGGCACGGATTTCTCCATCTGTGTCAAAGTAGGCAAAGACGACGGCTACTGGGATATGGAACAGCCAGATACAGATGTGACAGAGCTCAATGAGGCGCTCTATAGGGCTCTCGATGACCTCGGTTGGGAGATCGTACTCAACGCCATGTTCACTGAAGACATCCAATCGACCAGCCAGATCATCTTCTGGGAACTCGCATAACTGACTCTTACCACAGAACAGAAAAAGGAGTACACACCATGGGCCAGCGCGGCGTACACGCCACGATCAACAAAGACGAAACGACAGGTCGTTTCGTCGTCCACCTCACCACTGTCCAATGGAGTTTGCACATCGCTGAGATCATCAAGTTCGCGTTGCAGCACGCGGGCAAGGACGGATACAGCCAGACTGAGTTCCTCAACTATCTCGAAAAGACGGTTCGGAGCATGTCGCACATCAGTGCGTTCGATCTCATGGACGAAGACTACAGGTTCTACAACCGTTCTCGCCCCATGGAAGGCGGCTACAGCATCGTGGCTCACAACCACGAGGACAGCAACAAGGAGTACCGTCTGGGTCTCGACCATGGTGACGGTACGTTCGCACTGACAGGCAATGCGAACACGTTCCATACGCGACGCTCTGCCGAGAAGTTCGTCAAGGAACACCGACATGCGCAGGATGCAGTGTCGTACTTGTGGGATCTCGATAGCAATCTGTTCACGTTCTTCGCGGGCGATTGGGGCTCGCTCAGGGCTTACGACTTCGCCAGCGATGAAATTATCACGTGTCAGGAGATCACGTACAGTATCACTCAGTTGAAGCACCCGAAGGCATCAGTCGAATACAACGGTGCCATGTCATCGACACGGATCATCGATCTCTACGAAGGCAAACTTCCTGCGTAACAACAGAACAGAAAGAACACAACATTATGAGCTGGCTTCCTGCCATGATGTGGATGCACATGCTGAACGATGACGAATCCGAAGAGCAGTCTTCAACCGGATGCAACGCAGGGAACACACCCGTCGTTGACGAGATCCGCCCGCCCGTCACCGACAGCACCCCTACCAACAGCAACAGCAACAACAACGTTGAGGATGCACCCGCACCCACCGTCGCGCCGAGCACATGGCGCCACACCGCCATGTCAGCTGCTACGTTCACGCTATCAGCCCTCCTGGGCTACATCGCCACTGAGGCGATATTCAAGCATATCCGTGGTCGCAACTAAGCACACACGTAGCATGCCAACACGGATCGCTACCACCATCAGACCCCAACAATAGGAAGAATCATCATGACCACCTCATTCCCCGGAGCAACGTTCACGCCCGCTAAGGGCTCTGAGCCTCGCAACAAGCAGGAAGAACGCGACATGCTCATCGCATGGGCGGGCATGTCGCACATGCATTACTTTGACGGACTCTACCGCTTTCCCACAAAGACCGTCCATCCTGCTTACACCGAATACCACCACAACCAAATCCCGTTCGCGGGTAACACGACAGAATGTAGCTCTCTGCGCGTCTACAACGACCACGCTGAAATGGACATTCGCGATGTTCCTGTGTATGGAGAAGGTGCACGTTCCTACAGTGGCACCATTCATTACGCGCTCAACTCTGCGTTCTACGAAGCGCTCAACAAGATTGAATGGTTGGTAACGGCCCCTGTACGAGAAAAGAAGATTACACAGATCATCTCGCAGATGAAGCAGACGCCTGTTGAGGATCTAGCACAGCTCAAGGTAGGTAGCGTGCTACTCACCCACAAGCGTGGAAACAGTGAGTTCCATGGAAACCATGACTTCGGTGCCAATCATGCTGTCGTCCTGGGTATCACGGGATACTGTTGGGTTGATGCCTATGTCCAGTGCATTGGATTCGAGGATCTCTACCCTGGTCAAGGCTACGGTACCTGCATCCCTGGATACAACGGGATGTCTGGTAGTTACACCTCCGGCAACACGTACCGTGACATCGACATTCTCCAGAAGAACTGTCCGATGTATCTCATTCAGGAAGGCACCGGCAAGACCTGGGCGGAATACGGCTTCGAGTCACACCCCTACGTCCCGCGCGATGTGCTCTCTCGCGCTCACGCAACGAAGAACATGGTCGATGACTATCTGCGCGGCGTCGGCATGCCGCGCAACAATCGTCGTGTCGAGCAGATGCTCGGCATCGGGTACTAAGACACAGGAGAAAACATGATCAACGCAATCACCGGCTGGATCTTTGGTGACATCGAGCATCTCGATCCAGCTGAAGCAAGTGCTCTCACGATCACGAAGCAGGACATGATCTGCATCGCCAAGTCTGTGCTCGTTGCGAGTGTAATCATGGCGATCGTCATGACGCCTGTTGTGATCAGCTTGTCGCTATCAATCTAAATCACAACACAGAAAAAGAGACAACATCATGACTGCACCCGCTCACCCTCTCCTTCATAGGATCCTCTCTGCGACAAACACCCCTTGGAACGACTGGACCTCATGTCTCGTCTACCACCACAAGGCCGTCGACAAGATGGCTGACTGGATGGAGCGAGCGCATCGCTTTGAGACGATCATGCTCGGTCATATTTACCCTCAGGTTGCCGAAATTGCTCGTAGCGATACTGAGTTCGAGCAGATGATCAATAAGGTGGAACCGGACATTTTCGCGATGGCCATCGCAGATAAGCATGATCGCATTCGCTGCGAAAAGGTCATCATTGCATGGGATGAGCTCTCTGGACTTGTCCGAGAGACTCTCAGCAAGCAACCTACACGAGAGCAGATCGATGCGCTTCTTGATCAATGCTATGAGATGAAGGACGATACATCGCTTGATCACAAGACTCGACAAGAAGCGCGAAACACGACCTACGCACTGAACAGGGTGCTGTGGGATTGGAATCTCTCTGAGACGATCACACCTCTCAGGTTCTACCCGAACCGAGATGCGCGTTTCGATCGGTACAAGATCTCGATCTGAGCGATAGCCCCTCTGGGACAGTATGTGATCCACGCGATCGCAGGTACGTCTCAGAGGGGCTGATTTTCTGGTCTCTCGTCCACACATCTGTGTACTTGCAACAGGGCGTTGTTCAACGCCCCGAATCTTAAACTGATAGAACTCTCTGTTTCTATCCCACATTCTCTTCTCTCACAAAAACCAAGGAAACATCATGAACGTCAATCATGAACTCGCCCATTCTTACATCGCGGCCCTCTCCTGCACCAAGGAAGGAGCTGAGCTGGTACAGGCTCTTGAAGCCGTGCGCTACTACCACTCTGAGGGCAGAATCGCCCAGCTCGGTGGCGGCAGCATGCTCGTCACGGCTGTCGACGCCTACGATGACGGAGATGTCAAGGGTCTTGTCCTGCTGCCCGGCACCAAGGACCGGCTGACCTACCAGAGCGCTGACTGGTGCGACGACACCATCCGAGGTGCGCTCTTTTGGAAGGACTACCACAGCTACCCTGTGGTGATTCCCTACGTGCTGGCCGAATGGGCGGTACAGTGCATCGTTGAACACAGCGAGTGGGTGCCTGCGCCCACATGGTGCACGAAGCCCGTCATCCACAGTGTTGACACGGTTCCTAACATGTGCGTCCGTCTTCCTTTGGGTCTCAAGCTCCCCGGCCTCACCGTCGACAAGTACGCCCGCCGAAAGGCAACGCAGCCCCACTACGAAAAGCACACGTTGGTGGGGTTTGGCATACATGGATACTCACCTAGTTGCCCCGTCGTTTACGGTGTGGACGCAGGAGACATTGACTTCATGCTGACACTGGTTTTCGAGGTGGCCACATGGACACCCGAAGGTCTCATCGATTCTTGTGGCTTCTTTGACGCAGAACCAGAGCACGTTCTGCGCGCCGCATGCCAGGTGTTCAGCGGATACGCTCACTGGGAATACTTCAACACATGTAGCCCGGTGCAGTGTGCGCGACACATTGCAGCATGGGATTTCAGCCCCGAAGACATCTGATCAACAGGATGTAACAGGACGGGTAGCACCATTGCTGCCCGTCCTGTTAGCGCCCGACATCATGCAAACAGAAAGATCACACTTATGACTATGCACTGGGATACGTATCTCGTCCGGCTCAACCCGGACGTGAGCGGCATGGATGCATGGCAGGAGCGACTGTATCGCAAAGATGCCATCACGGAAGGATTCATCCGCCCTCAGGCCCAAGAGATGGCTCTTAAACTTGAGGATTCACGCAACATACTACATAGCCTCAACCTCATCTACCGACGAGGTGCATCCCTCAACCCGGATCAGATCATCAAACATGTTGAGCCTCGGATCCGACGCATGGCAATCCAGGACCAATATGATAGCGTCCCGTGTGAAGCACCACTCATGATGTGGGATCACCTTGATGAGCTCACGCGCGATGTTCTCAGCAAGAAGCCCACCAAAAAGCAGATCATGGAGCTGCGCTACAAGTGCATCCAAATGCTCGACGGTCCTCTCGAAAAGATCGACTGGGAAACAAACAAAGAGATCCATAGGACTGTCTCGGTAATGAACACGGTACTGCGAGACTGGGAACTGAACAAAGACTACCCTCTTCGTTTCTATCCGTACAAGCCCGACCGATTCGATCGCTACAGCATCTGATCTACACATTCACACGCAAAACAAGCAGAAAGTACCATCGCTATGACTCTGCCATGGACCTCTTACCTTGTGTATCAGCACAAGGACATCCTCGATCAAGACGATCGGATGGAACTGTTCGAACGTTACGAAGTCATCATGGATGGTTTCATCGCACCGCAAGTGAAGCTAATGGCTGACTTACGATCCACCATGGCGCTATTTGACCGCACCATGAAATCGTTCGCACCAGCTGCCCGAGAAATGGCGATTCGCGATCAGGAGCATCGAGCTCCTTGCGAAAAACCTGTCATGATGTGGAATCACGTCACTGATCTTGCACGCGAGATGCTCAGTGAGCATCCCAGTAAGAAGCAGATTGAACAGTTCCGTCATCGATGCGCAGATCTGTATGATCCGCGCTTCCCTCGTTCCTCTTCTATCGATCATGATGCACGACGAGAGATCGATAAGACCGTCTACGACCTCGATACGGTATTGCAACAGTGGGATCTCACTGAGGCATTCCCACTTCGCTTCTACCCGAGCAAGCCTGCTCACTTCGATACCTACGAGATCGAGGACCCTCGTCCCTCTTTTATCCGCTAATACACACCCACAACAACCCACACATCCCCACATATATAAAAGGAAGAACAATGCCCCGTCGCAACAAGCGTTCCAACGATTACTACAGCCCCGATAGCTTCGCTGATGGCTTCGATGCTCTCGCTCTATCAAGTCCGACCCACGCAACCATGATTGGTTGCACGTGTCCGTCCGGCCCTGGTGGCCGTGACTGCACGTGTTGCGGTGATGCACCGGGCAAGCCCCGAGCTGCTGCTCGTCGCGCTAAGAAGCGCAGCAAGCGGCAGGAGTTCAAGCGATCGCTGCGTCAGTACAACTGCCGTAGCTACAGGGAATACCTGGCCTACGAAGGTGAAGACTGAGAGGCTGAGCGCATGACTATGACAATCAGGAACACCCTCACAGAAATCTACCCTGATCTGCAATTCATGGGAACCAGGCAGCTCGGGACGAAGTATGTCCTGAGCCGTGGAATGCGAGGTTACTTCGTCAGCAACCGCCTCACGGGCAAGATTGTGTGTACCTGGGATACAAACGGCATCCTGTACGCCACCACTGATGAATTGTCACCATACGAAAAGCGGCTCATCACGATGATCCTGAAGATTTGGCGAGGCACGCCTCGTATCAAGTGGGACACGTGGGGCCGCCACGCGCAGCGCATCAACGACAGATGGGGTCACCAGTACGCGCTGGTGAGCATGCCCTAACAAAAACATTTCAAAACACACACCAAAAAGGAAAAACCATGTTCGACAACTTCGAAGCTATCAGTAACGATCCTCGCTCAAGCACAAGCGTATTCCGTGGATTGAAGAGGCACACCAGTTACGACACAGGCGAGTACTGTACGTACACGTGGCATGACTTTGGCGTGCCCGCAGAAGGGCAATTCGTCACCGTCACAGCCGATGCTGTCGGCGACAAGGCGTTCGAAACATATGCCAACAGTGGTAACAGTCTCGACTACCACCCACTGTGGGGCGGTACCCATTACCTACGTGAAACTAAGGACGACGGACCATGGGAGACCTCTGCCGCAGACATCTACGAACCAGGATTGGAAACAAGTAACTTCATCCTGTCTCAGACGAATAAAGGCGTGAAGACCTGGCGTACCATCGAACAGGAGCAAGAAGAAAATCTCTTGCTCAAGATGGTATACCTCGGTGGCAGCATCGATGTTTACAACACGTCTCTGTTCAATCAATGGCTTCTCACGCAGTCTGACACTGTGCAGATGGCCATTAGGAATGCACGACGCGAAATGCATGAGGCAACATCCTGGAAACGCAAACACCTTGAGATCATCATCGCAGATCCACGTGAGGCAATGTTCGGCCCTCGTGGCAAGGATAGCAAGAACTGGGTCAACAATATCCAACAAATCGGATGATCCATGATCCAACGAGAGCTTAGTCTCTCATCCCCGGCTCTGTCGGAGAGCGCACACGGGTTCGACTCCCGTGCGGGGAACAATGTCAACAAACGTTGATACTCATCAATAGGAAGGAAAACCCTCATGACCAAGATTGTTCTCAACGGACGCACTGTTGAGGCCGATAACCGCACCCCTCACGCTCTCAACATTTATGACCTCGAAGGCAAGAACGTCATCGCCACCATCCCATCTTCGGGAATGGTCCGCGTTGCCGAGACTGTCCGTACTGTGTCTGATGGAGAGGGCGAGGTTCCTCTTGTTGAGGTCGTTCGAGACCCCACCAAGCTGGAGGGCCTGCCCGAGGAAAAGGACGGTCACGTCGTGATTGTCTCTGACATCACCTACCAGGCCGCGCTTCCGCTGGGACGTAAGGATCTGCTTCGCGCCGGTCCCGCCGTTCGCGATGAGAGCGGTCGCATTATTGGCTGCAAGGGTCTCGCGCTCTGACCTGATCCACAAATCACTCACTGTTAGCTCCCCTACCCCTACCCTCTCTCAGAGCAGTGTGGCGACACACGCTCAACAGAGAACGAGGCGGGGTGGGGGAGCTATTTTTTCTTGGATCTGTCGCTCCGGTCTCTCTGTCTCTTGTGCGCAGAGCGTCTATCGACGCTCCGAATCTTGAATTGATAGAAGCTCTCTCTTCTCTCCACGTCCTTCTCTTCACTCCAAACAAAAAGGAAAGCAATCATGCTGAACAACGTGAACCACGAAGCCGCTCATCTGATGATCCAGGCTCTGTCCATGACAGAAGCGGGAAGCGATCTCATCAAGGCCCTTGAGGACATCCGTTACTACCACAAGGCAGCTGATGTCTACGACCTCGGTTACGGTGGCATTCTCGTCGAAGCATTCGACGAAGACTCAGACGGCGACCATTACTGGGAAGGCTCTGTGCTCATCCCGTCGAGGCGCGACAGGCTGATCTACAAATCGGCGGCGTACCAGGATGAGCCTGTTCAGGGCGCGCTCTTCTGGGGATGGGGTTACGGCGACGATGATTGCACAGTCATCCCGCGTGTTCTCGGTGAATGGGCTGCTGAGTGTGCTCTCGCACATGCAACAAAGATGAAGACTGTGCACTCTCCCGCCGAGTGTCGCCCTGTGTCATGCAGCGTCGATTCTCTCACGCAGATGGCAGTCACGGCACCTGTGGATCAGGTCAACTTGCCGGGTCTCACCAAAGACAAGTGGGCACACAAGAAGGCTGGCGAGGCGGATGTAGCACGACGCGACACAACATACGATTTCCCGTCGCTGATCCTACCCGGCTATCTCCAACTGTGCCCGACAGTGTACGGCGTGAACATCAACAGGATTGACTGCTTGGATGTGTGGCCCACCCCGCTGGAGGATCTCACACCGGAAAGGCTGTGCGATGAAACGTCATGGGATTACAGGCCGCCGGTCGTGCTACGCGCCGCGTGCCAGATCATGAGTGATCTCAAGCATTGGGAGTACTTCGATAAGTGCTCACCGTTGCAGTGTGCCAAGCACTTGTTCGCACAGGACTTCCGTCCTGTCGATCTGTGATCTGATCGCAGATACGTGAAGACGCAGATAGCCCCTCTGGGACGTAGCCTTGCTTGTTAATAAACAGGCAGGAGCGCTGTCTCAGAGGGGCTATGTTTTCAGTAGTTGGCCATATGGTCGACTTCGGTAATCACATCATCAGGGATAGCATCAATCCTGAGCCGATAAGCTTCATTCAAACGTGGGTTGTAAATACCCACATAACGAATACTCTGGAACTGCCATGCACGAGGCGAATGAATACCCATATGCCAATATGTAAGCAACTGAAGAATATACTCCTTCGGTAGACGCGCTTCCAATGTCTCAAAATACCAAAAAGTATCAAATATCATGAAGTCTTCATCATTGATACCGACAGTGCCCAACAGCTCATTCGCAAGTGCGAACTTCTCCGGTCGCGTTGAACCACGAGGCGTGAAGAAACAACATGAACGTTCGACCATCGTCCTCACGTTCTCGATCGTCGCCCCATCAGGGCTAATCCCCCTAACGAATTGATAACCCACTACACCAAAAGGATCACTACAAACACCGCTAAACCCAGACAACTTCACGGCGTTGATAATAGATTTATCGTCCAGACCTTCAATGCCGACCATAAGACGCCCTGCTTCAACATCCTTCATGAGGATTTGAGCCCCTACCATTGAAAGCATGAAAGCTTCTTCCTTAGGGATCCCCAACCTAAAACGGGTCATACAGCCAACCGTCGTATCAACCAAAAGAGGATTAACGTTCTCCCCTGGATTCAACGCGTCAGCACCTCCCCTAAAAGACATAACCTCAAGCACTTTTGGATCAATGTGGCCATCCTCTGACTGTGTGATCTGCTCAATCCATCGAGTGACTGCGCTTCCTATGTTTCTCATGATTCATCCTTCTTGATTCTTGGATTCTTGTTGCTTGGCTCACGCCACAACAAGGATACCTCTCCCTCCTGTTAATAGGGCGTTTTCAACGCCCCGAATCCTGAATTGATAGAACTCTCTGTCTCATGCCTCTCTCGATCCGCAAAGGAACCAAACCATGCTGAAGACCCTGAAGACCAAGCTCGACAACCTCCACGAGTGGATCACTGCCGACACCACGCCTGGCCTCAGGCTGTTCGGTATCACGCTCGTCATGTGGTTCGTCATCATGACGACCGCCAACACCATCGCTTACTTCGTGGGCTGATCACCCCATCCAGATCTACAAAGAGAGACACAAGACCATGCGCACTTTCAACCATATCCTCACATGGATCGACACTGACAACGACACCGTTTCGCTCATCCGATGGGCTGGTGTCAGCCTTGCTTCAACCCTCATTCTCATGGGTGCGATCAACCTGGCTCAATACCTATACGAGCATCTTCTAGGTTGATGAGTCCCAACTAACCACACATAATCCACCTAGCTTCTCTTACCCCCCATATCCCTCTCTTAACCCTACCTTTCCTCCCTCTAAACCCCGAAAGCCCCTGCGGGTCTTCGCTGTACTGAGACTTTTCAGTCTTGTGCAGCATTGACGCCCGCAGGGGCTTTCTTTTTTTTCAAGGCTCTCACTCGCAAAGCTCGTGGCTCAGCGATCACCGGATCAATCCGTCACCAGAACCACCAGCTGGTGATCCACGAGCAGAAGTCGTTCCACACAACGACGATCGGGCGATACCACGAGGTCATACCCGTGTTCGCCAAACGATCAGGGCGAGGCTTCTTGGGCTTCTCTGGCTTAGTCTGCTTGTTCTGCTCAGACTGGCTGTTCTGTCCAGATTGACCGGACTGCTGACTGTTCTGATCAGTCTGGTTATCGGACGGTTGAGCTGGCTGAGATGGAACAGGCTGTGCTGGTTGAGGCTTAGCCGGAGTGGGCTTCGCCGGGGCAGGCGTTGGCTTCGCAGGTGCCGGAGTCACAGGCTTCGGCTGCTCAGGAGCAGGCGTAGGTGCAGGCTGTTCTGGAGTCGGAACAGGAGCGGGCTGCTCAGGCTGGGCAGGAGTCTCTGGCTGAGAAGGTTGCTCGGGTTGAGCCGGAGTCTCAGGTGCAGGCTGTTCTGGAGCAGGGGTGGGCGTAGGCTCAGAAGGCTGCGCGGGCTGCTCGGGAGCAGGCGTCGGAGTCGGTTGCTCAGGGGCAGGAGCAGGCTGGGCAGGCTGATCTGCCTCAGTCTTCGGCTCGTACACACGCACGTAGTCGACATACATAGTAGAGCCAGCACCGTCCGCGCTCTTGTAATCATCAGCGAACTTGCTTGCGTCAACAAACGTCTTATCAGCCCAGTTGTCGTGCTTGGCCAAGTAACTACCGCCCACCATCTGGTTGAGCTTGAGCACCAGGTTGTTCTCTGGATCTGCGAAGGGGTTGCTCGCGCCCTTCATATCCTGCATCTTCACACGGTGCGTCATCTGCCCATCGAAGTAGAATTCGATGGCGTCGCTAGTCTTCAGGACACCGTACGTGTGGAACTCACTCTGAGACGTGGACGTGTCACCGTGCATCATACCCTGGTGTTGCTGGGTCTTCTTAGGGTTACCGACCCTGGGGGTATGGATGTTACTCATCAGGAAGCTCGGGTCGTAGCCCTTGCTCTCGAACACGTCGATCTCACCGTTACCGGGCCAGCCGCCCTTGGTACCGGTCGCCCAGAACGACGACCAGGACGAACGCGCGGTCGGAAGCTTGATGCGCGCCTCGGCGTAGAAGCCAGTGCCCGGCGCGGCATACAGCACAGTGCCATCTTTTGTCTTGGTCGTGATCATGCCCGACGTGAACGGCGCATCATACACAGTGCTGCCGTCCTTGCAGGTGCGCGGGATCTGCGTGCCGTCCCACTTGGTCTTCGTCGGGGAGTACCTGGCCGTCAGGTTCAGATAGCCATCTTGAACAGAGACGTTCTCAGGGCTATCGGTGTAATTCACCTGCGAACGCTGCGCAGGATCGAAGCAGCCGTACTGATAGCCCCACTTAGTGGTATCGAGCGTGTTGCCGTCGAACTCGTCGTGCCACGTCATCTTGTAGCCACTGGCCACAGACGAGGGCAGCGACGTAGTGCTTGCAGTGTTCTCAGCGCTTGCTGGTGCTGCCGTTGCAGCAGACATAGGCATCACTGCAACAGATGCGCCCATCGCTACAGTCAGAGCTGCCATCACAGGCAGCCGACGCAAGCCAGGTCGGATAGACGGCTTGCTGGATTGACGAGGGATCTTCATAGAGATCACACCTCTCTTTCGGTCTTGTTGTTCTTGTTGTGGATAATCTGGCCTACGTAACACGCACCGAAAACCATGCAAATAGCACAGATGGTCAGTACATATAGGCCCACAGTATTATACCGTATTCAGTCCCTCCACCAAAGCACAAACCCCATACATGTTGACCACAACAACAGCCACGCAAACCCCCGGACACAGGAGCCTGTGTCCGGGGGGTTTTCATTTGGCGCTGCCAGTGCTGTCTGAGCTGCATCGCTTACCGGATCAAACTCGGAACAACGTAGCGACGGCGCTGGATTATTCGTGGTCACGAAAGCGCCAGCATACAGGCATGCACTACTAGGCTTTTCCTGACCCGGAAAGCGCCATACTGTGGTCACCATTGCGCCATACATTGGCCTGTCTTCAGCCCATTATCGAACCATCATTGATCCTGGCTCTTACATGCGCCAATACAGAGCCGTTATAGGGCCAACAAAGAACCAGGTAACGACCATGGGGTACCACTGGTCATAGTGCGCCCAACAATGCGCCATTATCTGGCCATCATTGGACCAGATAAAGACCAGTCACCTGCTCTGGCGCTTATCGGGTATTACACTGGCTCCAAACTGGTCACCATTGGCCGTTCATTGACCATTATCTGGTCACCATTGCGCCAGCTACAGGAGTCTAAGCACAGCCAGATACGCAGCCTTGTTACATCACAGCCCCGGTTGCAGCTACGCATCTCACGAAGAGAGGGTAGTCATCAACCGGGGCTAAGAGGGAAGTCATAGCTGTTATAACTATGCATCACGACGTTTATTTAGGCTGTATCGACCGATGGTAACAGCGTGGCTTACAACAGCGTCGCAACACACGCTACAACGCTGTTTCAGGGCTGTCACAGCGTTGTTTCAAGACGCTTATACGAGGCACAGAACAAATAGGTTCTCAGCCTCTACGTAACATGCTAGAAGCACGCTACAAAACCCTGCTACGCAGGCTGCTACATGCGTTGCTACAAGCGACTTGTTGCTGCCTTGTTTCATTCTGTTGTTACCCAATCTGAGACACGTTGAAACGCAAATAGTCTCAGATGGGAAATAGGCAGGCATACAACAAACGCGTAACAACCTAGTTTTCACACATGCAACAGGGCTCTATATCACGGTCGTTATAGCCCTGTTACATGTGGCAGTGATATACCACCGGATAACTCAATATAAACGCTATATAACACCGGCTGCTTCACATGCAATGAAGCATGTGTATCAGCCGGTGTTACGCGTTATCCGGTGGACTGTTAATGGAGGCTTCGCCGACATGTTTCTGCGCTCTTCTAACAGGTATTGAAACAAGCGTTCTCAGACACCAGATGCAACTCCATCTGGTGTACTCCCCAGCAGCTGTTATCTCAGCTGCTGCCTCTACTTCTCAGAGCCCAGAAACAAACGGCCCTAAGCCAGTCTGTTGTACCCCGCATACGGTGCCACAACAGCCTGTCTCAGGGCCTTACAGTGAGTCAACGGAGCCCGGTTACACCGGTCTCCTTAACGGCGTTTACGGGCCTGTTCCAGTCCCGGCAAGACGGGGGCCACAGCAGTGTGCCAAACCTGCGCTCGCTCGGTTCGTCACCCTGTTACAGCGGCTGAAGCCGCATGGTGGTACCACGGTGCCAAGCAAGCTCGGACCATGGTCTCACCTAAACCCCGTCTTAACAGGGAAAACAGGCACCCGTGGTACCACGTCTCGGAGGCGGTACCGCCTCAACGACCCGTGGTCCCACCGGGGGTGGTACCGCCTGTTTTCCCCTTCGTTGCGCCACTTTGCCCACCTTACGCTCCCTAATGGTCGCTGGCGGTGGATCAGGTAAAAAAGGGCATAAGAGGGGCTGGCTCAGTCGTACGCTACACGTACTCCTTCGGTCGGCATAGCCGACAGCCCTTCGGTGACCGTCCTCGCTACGCTGCGGGTGTCACCTCACCCCTGCGTCGCGTTGCTCCTTGGGGCTCTTACTGCGCCTGTTACGCTATCGCTTCACAGGCTTGCCCTCCACAGCCCCACTGGGGCTGTCTCGGGTGCCCTCTGCGCGTCTGTTCCAGACGCTTGAAACACGGCACAGACGCATTATTCATGCATCTGCGCCATCGGGTCTTCGCGATGAGTCCCGTGTCCCAAGGCGATGGGAAACAAATCATCGACCCTGATTGACGATTCACAAGTCGATGACTATAAACCACCTTGGTCGTATATGTCGCTGAGGGAGACACAAAATAAAATCACACCTGCCTCATCAACATATACGATTCACGGTCTCATCACTCAGACCCTGAGAAACACCTGTTGCTCGTCACTCAACTCTTACGTTTTTGATGCTTCGCGCAAAACCTCCAAAAACGTAAGAGTTGTACATAATAGAGAGCAACAGGATTCGGTAACGGCACATCCACAGGCTGTACCAAGTGTCACTGCGGTCACCACAGGTTCCATCACAGGAAATACAGTGACTGGTAATACAGGGGTGGATGCACCCCGCATATCAACGCTATTCATAGGGTTATTAACATCTGTTGCATGAACAGATAAACAGATATGCACACCCACTGAGCAACTAACACAAAGCACACAGTGGGTGACAACAACCCCATGCAAGCAATAATCAACAAGGCTCCTATCCGACATGACGCGAACACGCCCCACTGAGACTCTCACAAGTCTCAGCACAAAACGCATAACCAATCGGATCATGAGAGATCACTGAATCGCATGTGGAACAACCCACCCCTGCCTCGGGCTGTCTGTTCCACATGCTCCGATACATCGAGTGCCACCACAGGTGGCACCGGGCTTTTCATCGAAAGATGGAAATCATTTCAAAAATGATTCCTGCAATCATTTCGTTCCAACAGATCAGCTCGCCGCTGGCGAGCCGAGCAGTTGAGAAGAGTCTTATCGTGGCCAATACATGGCCAGATAAGAACCATGAAAAACGACAGACAGGAGCCATCTATATATGAGCAACACGGACAACCCAAGCAACACGATTACTATCGCTGTTGCGACCGAGCCCACCACGAAGGTGTTCCAGATTGGCGAGACTGTGGCAGAAACCATCGCGCGAATGAATCTTGCGCTTCTCCCACACGTCGCCAACGACACCCCGCAGTCGATCAACAATGATGACGACATCAGTACCCTCATCGACATCCCCCATGTCGAGGTCAATGTCGTCACGAACAATGCCTACCTCAATGGTTGGCTCAAGAAGAACGGGCATAACGCCCGCCTCGTTGACGATGAAGGCATTCTGGGTGTCCTTAAAAACGAGGACATCATGACAACGATCGTCGTCCCAGCTGCCGAGAACCTGGCAATGAACCCAGAAAACGGCGAAATCTCCCTACCCCCCGACGAGAACAACATCCTCGTTCGCGTGCAAGACGAGATCCTGCGCTCCGACGATAATGGTCAGCGTGTTCACGACACGTTCATCACACTGATGCTCCCACCGGAGTATCGAATGACCCCATCCAACATCGAACCCGACACATACATCCGTGTCGTGGCGATGCCCACCTACGTCCACCTCGCAGACCAAGATCCTGAGGCCAACACGGACGCCTAATCAATATCCCTTGATGATGGTGACCATGTGGCCAAGGTAATCGCCCCACACCCGAACCACATATCAATCACCATCATCAAGGAGAAAACAAACATGACTACCACTAAGAACAACCTCGACCCGCGCACGTGGTCGAAGCGCAACAAGATCATCGCCGCGATCGCTGCGTCTGTTGCCGTGATCCTCGCTATCGCAGGCATCGGTATCGCAGTCTTCGGCTCGCAGTCCCACAACGCGAAGGACTGCACGTCCTACCAGCAGATCCTCACCGACAAGACCGCTCAGCTGGATCAGGCGATCCAGGACGCTAATGATGCGCTAAAGACTGTCGACGCGTCCCTGAAGCCCGGCGAGGGTACCCGCCTCGCGCACACGGACGGCTTCCCTCTGTCCTCTGAGGGACAGAGCGCCATCAACGACCTGAGCAAGGCCATCAGCGCTGCCAAGAGCGCCAAGGAGGCTGAGGACGCCAAGGCGAACGCTGCTACTACTGACAGCAAGAAGAGCAAGTGCTCGGGTGAGCCCGACACCACCTCTGTTGATGCTGCCATCAAGGCCATCAAGGATCAGACCCAGTCGTTCATCGACGTGCGCGACGCCTACCGTCTGACCAAGGCCACCGATGAGGCCAACGAGCTGATGGACACTGCCAAGTCGAACCTCGCAAGTGCTCAGCAGAGCGCGGCGGAGCAGATCGCCGCTGTTGAGGCCGACCCCAGCATGGAGTCTGACGCATCCGTAAAGGCCGCATACGATGCTCTCAAGGCCGTGGAGACCGAGTCTCACACTCTGTCCACCACGGTCACGGTCACCACCTACGATGAGGCTGTCGCCTCCATCGAGAAGGCGAAGACCATCGAGGAGGAGGCCGCTGAGGTGACGGCTTCCGTGGCACCGCTACAGGAAGCTATCACCACCTACCAGGATGCGAAGGCTGGCAGCGCCTCGAACGCTTCCAGCGCACCTGAGCAGGGTGCGTCGACGGACACCAGCAACGCCCCCGCCCCCTCGTACGGTTACAACGGCAATGGAGGCAACAGCAACAGCGGCTCGAACAGCCCGAGCTACTCCGGTGGATCCTCCTACACGCCTCCGGCTCCTGCCCCTGCACCGGCACCCCCGGCCAACAACTCTGGCTCGGGTGACGGTCGCATTGACTTCGGTCCCGGACAGGCAGATCGTCCCGGCTGCGTCATCATCGAAGGACGCACCGTCTGCTGATCTAACGATCGCACAAAGCCCCGTAGCGTGGTTTGTAACCCGCTACGGGGCTTCATCATCTCAACATCCCACGTCCCAACACCAAAACAGAGAAAAGAGATCAACCCATGCTCCCATGGACCCCACCGCTATGGCTAACAGTGTCATTCGTTACTGTTGTAATGACCGTAAATCTTGTAACAGTCATCTCCAAAAAAGTCATCACCGGGCAACTAAACGATGAACAAAACAATGAACCATATGCCAAAAATACGGCATATTGGATTCATGCCATTGCCTCAAGAATCGCAATCGTAGTAAACGTTGTTACAATCGCGATAGCCATCCCACTTCTACTCACTGGCACGACCTGGATAGGTATCAATTTCCCACATGTCTACTTCATTACGACGTGCGCACTACTGTGGATCCTATCGCTATACCTCACATGGTCATTTTTCCAAGTAAGGGACAAGTCACACGACAACGATGTACAAGGAAGTAACGCACTCATTGATCCAAACGACCGAGCTGCTATCAACTACGCCATCGGATGGATATTATCCAACGTTACCCTTGATGCCTTCATGTGGCTAGTAATGAGCCACCCGTGGACTACGCATTATTAAAAACGCGGTAATAAACCCGATGAAAGGAGTTACTACCACATGGAATCCCAAACAGCACCACCACATCTCGACATCGATGAATCCATGTTCGAGATCAGTGGCCTAGAACTGTTCAACCGTGTCCGAGAACGGATGGGGTGGACCGATCAGTACCTGAAGAGCATCAACGATGCACAGCATCCGTTGCTCAAGGACATCGATCAGATGGTCATGGCGCTGGAGATCCTACGCTCAACCGACAAAGAGATCACCATCGTGCCAGACTTCGATACAGACGGTATCTGCGCTGGCATGATTCTCTACGCAGGACTCAACGAGATCGGACTCACCACCAATCTTCATGTCCCCGACTATCACCTTGGACATGAGATCCAGCCATCGGTTATCAGCACAGTCAAGCAGCAGTTCCCGGGCACGGAAGCTGTTATCACCTGTGATGCCGGAACCAACAGCCGTAATGCTCTCGCCTACGCAGACAACATCGGTCTCATCACGCTTGTGACCGATCACCACGTGGAAGAGAGCAAGTCTCTCGCGCACATCCTCGTCAACCCCAACAGGATCGACGAGACATATCCCAACCGAGAGATCTGTGGGGCGCACGTGGCGTACCAAGTGGTGGAGCGATACGCATCGCTCTACCACCCCGACAAGCTCTCTGCCATCACGTGGCTCAAAGTCTTTGCAGGCATCGGAACAGTAGCTGACGTGATGAGTCTTGTGTACGAAAACCGAAACCTCGTACGCGAGGCGCTCATGTTCACCAGGCTACTCATTGCCACACCCGAGCCTGGACCCACGTACAAGAAGGTGAAGTCTAAGTACGAAGAGCCTGACGAACTCGATGACATTGAGATCGACATCGACCGGACACCCACGTTGTTGGCCATGCTACGCGCGCAGAACCACCACCCGGTGTACATGCGCGCATTCGAAGGCATGAACCTGCTCCTACAGGAGCTAGGCACAACCCATGAACGCGTCGACGAGCAGCTCTACGGATTCTCGATCGCTCCGGCATTCAACGCCACAAGGCGTGTTGACGGAGACTACAGGACCGGCTTCGCAGTCTTCACGGCAGACACTCTCGATGAGCAACAAGAGGCAGCGCAACGTCTCGTTGAGTACAACGTACAGAGAAAGAACCAGGTCCGTGAAATCCTCGATTCCATCATGGATACGGATCAGCCATGGGCACCATACGTATTCCCCACAGATGCGCTACCAGGCATGCTGGGCCTCATTGCTCAGAACCTCATGCTCATGCACGGACACCCCGTTGCAGTCGTTCGCATCCACCCTGACGGATCATGCTCAGGTTCCATGCGCTCCCCCACATGGTTCCCTGTTATCGAGCAGCTCTCATCGTTGCAAGATCCGACCATCGGTGCGCAGGGTCACGAGTTCGCCTGTGGTGTACGCGCACGCTCACCACAGCAACTCTATGAAGCACTAGCCACCCTTGTGCCACAGCAGCGCGATGCTGTCATCGCACAGACAGGTGTCCTCACCCATTCAGACCCAGCAGCTCTCGTGCTGGGAACAGCCCCTGACGCAGATGCGCCACTTGACGAGATTCGTGCGATCACGCAATACATGGACAAGGTAAAAGAACTCGCTCCCTTCGGGCACGGGTTCCCAGCCCCACCTGTTGATGTGGTCATCAACCTGTCCGTGTGCTCGATCCACACGATGGGTGACCACAAGCAGCACCTCAAACTCATCACACCTGAGGGTGTTGCGTTGCTGTGGTGGAACCGATCGGACATCGCACCGCATCTCACCGAGCGAAAAAACAGCGTCGACACAGCAGACATGATGTGCCGTCTCAGGGTGACACTCGGTCTCAACACCTTCGCAGGCCGCACCACCCTGCAAGGAATCGTCGACCATGAGGTGGAACAACCAGAACATCAAGACGAACAAGAAAGGGCGTAATGATCACACTAAAGAAGGCCATCTACGAGATGTGGGATGGTACACGAGAAAGCCGAGAGAGCCGAACAGGTCTCGTGGTCATGGCTTTTATGTCCATCCTTGCGTACGCAGGAGTCATGGCGCTCACCTACACGATCGTTGGGAAACCGGTATTCGCCGTCGCCTACACCAACGCATTCGCAGCAACGTGCGTCATCTTCTGGAGACGGCGTAACAGCGCACATCCGATGATCAAGAAGCAACGTCTTCCCACCATGGAATGCGTGATGGTACCCATCATCACCGTCGTGATGACTCTGGGATCGACAGTTCTTGCCCTATGGGTCAAGCAATCGTTGAATTATCCATCACCGCTTCAAAAGATCAGCGAGACGACGCCAGCTATAGCCATTGTCATCATGAGTCTCATCATCGCACCAATCGGTGAAGAAGCTCTCATGCGAGGATTCATCTACCCAGTCCTCAGGCGAAAGCTATCGGTGACATCAACAATCGTGATCACGGCGCTACTGTTCGCTATGCTGCACGGAAATCTCGTACAGATCATCCTCACAATCCCACTGGGTATTGCCCTGGGGTATCTGTACGAGAGAACGCACAATCTCCTTGCGTGCACCAGCATGCACATGCTGTTCAACGCCACAGCATTGTTGCTACCAAGCGTCCATGTCGGAAGACTGGATGCTGTAGCAGCCGCACCGCTCATTGTCATCACACTGGGTCTATGGATGTACATCCCGCGCATCCAAGCAAAACGCAAAACGGATACCTCAGTGAGTGAGCTGTGATGTAGACACATGGGAGGTGTGACGGTGGGTGGAGTACCCCCGTCACACCTCCC
>ERZ772974.66-NODE-66-length-77972-cov-5.121501_pt1 | contig 77972 bp, 69 predicted proteins | sample MGYA00580671_ERZ772974 | MGnify/ENA primary metagenome ERZ772974 (study PRJEB29015, sample SAMEA2738065) | human oral metagenome | biome: human oral; feature: human-associated habitat; material: saliva | place: China | collected 2218 ... | reverse complement strand
TCGTGAGCTGGAATTATATATGAGGGATGCTTAAAGTAAAATTAAACAAAACAATATTTTCTGAAAAAATGAATATTTTTAGTTTTTACAAAACTATTTCCTTTTTCATTTAATATAGGCAAAACCACTTTCCTTTTCTATAACCATAGTTGTTTTATTACCATATTTATCAAATATATTTATTTCACAGTCTTTTTTAAGAAGTCTATCATAAGGTCGTTTTGCGCCGTTATTTTTTGTAATACTTACAACTTTCATCAAACGACCCATTTCATCAAAATTTATTGTTTGCATCCTATCACAACCATTTTTAAATTCAATTAATGTTATATTGAATCTCTTTCCTAAATTTGATTCTTTATTTAATCTCCTACAGGTAGACTCCGATGTTATTCCACTCCATCCGCCACTAAGCAACTTACCGTTTTTATAAATATCACTAGCAACTTCTTTTTCTGAATTTATATTTCCACTAAAAATTTTTTTGCCTCTTTTATCAAAAAAGACACTATATTTCCAGGTCTTAACTCCTAGCTCATCTATAGAACATTCCTTTAAACTAGTTTCATTAAACGTTATTCCCCATCTCATTTTAAACCATAGCTTTTCATCAACCGATTGAACGTATTTATCATCCTGCATAGCGAGATGTTGAGTGTATCTTATATGAGTTAGGATCTGATTTGCCGCTTCTCTTGAGGCATTTCTATTTAGTTTTGGGATCATAATGGCAGCTAAAATTCCAACAACAACAATAACAAAAGCAAGCTCTATCATCGTAAAAGCTCTTTTTTTCATATTTTATCGTTCCTTGATGTTAAAATTTGCAACTACTTTTCCCATTTTTTCTATACTAAATTTTGACTTCTCATCTAAATCAGCACTTGCTAATAAATTTTTAGAGTAGCTTTTTGTTTTTATCCCATAAAATTTAAGCCTTAGCGCAAGCCTTGCATCTTCAGTCGTTATGTCCTGCACTCCTGCCTCTTTTAGTTTGTCTGCTAGCTCTTTTGCTACATCAAATTTATAAGTGAGGTGTTTTGTAGGATCGCTTAAAAAGAGGTAAAAAATTTGATTAAAGATGATCACTGACCAGTTAAATATCAAAAAAAGCATCACTAAGCTAGTGCAAATTTTGTGTCCTTTTCTAAATTTTGGCAGCCTCACGCGATATGAGTTGAAAAAAACTCTTACCATAAGTGGCGTTGCGATCACACAAAATGGCAAAAACTGCTCAAGCTCCAGCCTTTGGCGCACAGAGACTATCATACAAAAGCAAAATGAGCAAATGGCGATAAACCACAAAAGATCCTTCTTCTCCTTAACCCAAATTCTATAAATCGTATATACAAAAAAGATAAAGACAAATGGCGAAAATACAGCGGCAAATATGCCAAAAGTATCGATAAAATGCCCGCTTGGTCTGCCATTTGTTTCAAAGCCAAAAAAGTAAAGCGTCAGTAAAAATAAAATGGCACTTAGCCAAGCAAGAGGTGGCTTTCTTTTATAAAGTGCAAATATAAAGAATCCTGCATAAAATATCAAAAAATCTCCATCTATAAAAAAGGCTAGGCAGAAAAAGAGGCTAAATAAAATTTTCTTTTTAATATGAAAAAGATATATACATAAAAGCGCTAGAGTGATGCAAATTCCAGCGTTATTTATGATAAGGGCAGAAGCCAGCGTGCCAGGAAGTAGCACAAAAAGTAGGACCGCTATGATCCTGTCAAACTCAAGTTTAATGTAAAATTTACTCACCTTATACATCAAAACCACGCTTGCGATGTGAAAAAAGATCATCACGCCCCGCACAGCAAGGTCATTTTGACCAAAAAAATGGGTGCTTAGTTTTAAGATGTAGCTTAGAAGGCTGTGCTTTTGAAAGAAAATTTCAGCCTCGTTGTAGCTTATACTAAGAGAATTTGCCGCATAAAGTAGAAAAACAAAATCAATCAAACATATCAAAAAAACGCTAAAAGCGATGTGTCTGCTAGCAAATTCTCTAACTCTTTCTAACAAATTTAGCCCTTAAATATGTATATCCCAGAAAAACTCAACCCAGTCATGAGCCTCTTTTACCTTAAATTCAGGCAAAAGCAGAGCCTTTTCTTTATAAAATACAGTCGCTATCTTTATATCTAAATTTGGATAGCGTTTAAGCAGCTCTCTTTTTATCTCGACCATGCTCTCGCCGCTATCGATGATGTCATCAACAAGCAAAATTTTAGTGTATTTACTAAGATCTGGCACATTAAAAATTTGTATCGTATCGAGCTTGTTTGTATCTTCATAGTGGATAGAATTTAATGTAAATAAATTTCTATTTTCAAGCGCAACAGCTAGCGAGTGGCCAAGCGTTAGACCACCTCTTGCCACAGCTAGTATCACCTCTGGATCAAACTCATCTTTTATCTGTTTTGCCATCTTTTTGGCATCAACGGCAAATTCATCGTAGCTATAAAATATCATCTTTCATCCTTATCAATGCACTAAAAATACGATAAAACTAATGAGCGCTAGCACGACTACACCTAAATTTATATCGCTAAATTCTCTCTTTATGAGCTTAACTATGACGTATGACATAAAGCCAAATGCAAGGCCGTTTGTGATCGAGTAAGTAAGCGGGATGAGCACAACTATGAAAAATGTCGCAACGGCAATGGCTGGATCTTTAAAATTTATACTAGCAAGCTCGGCAAACATAAGCACGCCGACCATCACAAGGATCGGATAGATGGCGTTACCAGGGATAGCTTTAAAAAGTGGCAACATAAATAGTGTAAGTATGAATAAAAGTCCGCAAAATACAGCCGTTAGACCAGTCCTACCGCCCTCTTCTACGCCGCTTGCGCTCTCTACAAACGATGTGGTCGTACTTACACCTACAAGCGAGCCAGCTGCAGTAGCAACAGCATCAGCTTCAAGGGTTTTTTCAAGTTTTACGACGCCATCTTTTTTGTTTTCGTCAAATATCCCAGCCCTTGTACCAACGCCAGCTAGCGTGCCTATCGAGTCAAAAAGATCGGTCACAAAAAATGTGATAATAACTGGGAGTAAAGCTAGGCTAAAAGCACCTTTTATGTCAAGCTCTAAAAATATCGGTGAGATAGAGGCTGGAGTTGAGAAAATTTCTGTTGGATGAGGAGCGATACCAAGCACCCAAGCGATCACTGAAGTGACAAGCACGGCTAGGATAAACGCACCCTTTATCTTCCACGCCCAAAAGCAAATAACCAAAAATAGCCCCAAAACGCCAAGAAGCACGTTTGGATCTCTGAAATTTCCTATACCAACCAAAACTGCGTCGTTATTTACAATAAAACCCATTTGCTGAAATGCGACAAAGCTGATAAATGTGCCTATGCCAGCGCTTATCGCTCTTCGTAGGTCAAGTGGGATGGATCTTATTATCCACATTCTAAAATTTGTAAAAGACAAGACGACAAATATCACGCCACTTAGAAAAACAACGCCAAGAGCCGTTTGCCAAGGCACTTTCATACCGATGCAAAGACCAAATGTAAAATAAGCATTAAGCCCCATACCAACGCTCATCGCAACTGGCGTGTTCGCCCAAAGACCATTTAATACAGTAGAAAATATGGTGATTAGCGCAGTTGCAGTGATTAATGCCTCATAAGGCATGCCAGTTTTGCTCATAATGATCGCATTTACCGGCACGATATACATCATCGCCAAAAATGTTGTAAGTCCCGCTCCAAATTCCTGCTTCACACTCGTTTTGTTTTGTGCTAAGTCAAAAAATTTCACCCCAAGCTCCTTTAGTAAATTTTAAGTTCGTTATATAAGCTATCACGCTCAACCGGCGTAAAACCAGATGTTTTTATGAGATCACAAAATGTCTTTAGCGTAACGCCATTTGCGCTATTTGCACCGGCTGCACTTTGTATGCTCTCTTTTTCTATCGTGCCATCAAGATCATCAGCGCCAAATTCCTGAGCGATCATCGCTAAATTTAGCGTCGAAGTAGCCCAATACGCCTTTATGTGTGGGACGTTATCAAGCACCAAGCGAGATATCGCTATGGTCTTTAAAATTTCAGCTGATCCTAGAAATTTCACATCTTTTAAGTAGTTATTTTCTCTTTGATAGACAAGCGGGATAAATGCGTTAAATCCACCAGTTTCGTCCTGCAAGTCCCTGATCCTTAGCATGTGATCGATCCTATTTTCACGGCTTTCTATGTGTCCAAAAAGCATTGTTGCATTGCTTTGTCTGCCTTTGTCGTGCCACATTTTGTGAATTTTGAGCCAGTTCTCACTACTTACCTTACCTTTACAAATTTTAGCCCTGACCTCTTCATCAAAAATTTCAGCCCCACCCCCTGGCATGCTATCGACGCCGTATTCGAGCATCTTTTCTATCACCTCATCGTAGCTTAAGCCGTAATGCCTTGATAAAAAATCAATCTCAGCCGCCGTCATCGCCTTTACGTGAAGCTCTGGATGAGCTGCCTTTATCTTTTTAAAAATTTCTAAGTACCACTGCCAACCGCTAGTTGCGTTGTGGGCGGAGACGATATGTATCTCTTTTACGCCGTGGCTCACGCTCTCATCAACGATCTTTAAAATTTCTTCGTGGCTCATTAGGTATGGATTTGGATTTTTTCTGTGGGCTGAAAATGCGCAAAATTTACAGATGTCAGCACAGATATTTGTTGGGTTTATGTGGCGATTTACGTTAAAAAAGACCTTGTTGCCGTGCAGTTTTCTGCGCTTTTTGTCGGCAAATTTAGCCAAGGTAAAAAGATCAAGCTCATAAAGCGAAAAAGCCTCTTGCTTGCTTAATCTCTCGCCACTTTCTAGTTTTTGTAATAGATTCATTATTTATATCGTCCTAAAGCTGAACTTAAGGCTTTATTATAAGCAAATAAAGCTTTGTTTTTGCAAAAATTATGTAACATTTGCCAAGATATTTTTAACAATGGAAACACTAAATGCTAGCTGATAAAAGTGCCAAAAATAGCGACAATTATTCAAAGATCAAAGAGAAATTTCTTGATTTTAAGGCAAATTTGCCAAAACATTTTCAAAAAAACCAGGGCAGAAATTTCACAAATTTCTTAGCCAAAGAGTATGATGATTTTATAAAATCTTATTTAAATGAAACTATGCGAGAATTTTTTGATGAGTTTGTGCCACAAAACGACAGCTTCGCTTTTAGCGTTCTAGCCACTAGCAAATACGCTCAAACGCTGCTTAGCGCAAATAGCGAGCTTGAAATTTTGCTAGTTTATAAAAATTTAAAGGGTTATAATATAAAGAATTTCTTAAAAGAATTTTCTGAAATTTTAGATAGCTCTGGCATGAAATTTGTGATAAAAATTGCCGAAGTGGATGAAATTTTTATAAATTTCAAAGATGACCTTAAATTTAAAAGCGAAACCTCGCAACTTCGCTACATCTGCGGCTCAAAAAGCCTCTACCGCTTAGTAAAAAGCGAGATCATAAAGATAAAAGAATTTGATAAAAAAGCCTTTTTAAACTACCATTTAAAGGCATTTTTGCCATTTTCTAGCATAAGCTACTTAGCACAAGAGCCAAATTTGAAAAGTGGCTTTGGTGGGATCGATGAAATTTACCACCTAAACTGCATACTAAACTGCCTTGATAGCGACGTTTCAGTTAGATCGCAAGCCCTTAAAGTGATGAATGAAAAAGAGATCGCTAGCTTTAATCTAAATGTGGATTTTTTACTAAGCTTGCTAAGTGCTTTAAATTTAACTCAAAACACCGATACTTTCAGCGCTTCAAGTGTCGAGATCACGACAAATTTCATGCAGACAAAGTCCAAAAAGCTTCAAGACAACGAGAGCGTCATCAGTCAAAAGATGCTAAGCTCGATGAATAATGTAGCCATTTATTCAAGATTTATCGCAGCTTCGCTTTGTAGGCCATTTTTCAAAAGCGAGCTAAGCTTCGAGCAGAGAAAATTTGCTAGGCTAAAAAATGGCTTTTACGAGATAAATGGCGTCATCTACGTGCCACTTCACAAAAAGCCAGCCCTTATCGAGGATCTCATAAATGAGCTTTTAGAGCTAAAAGATGTGGATTATAAATTTGATATAAGCGCGATCTTTTATATCAAGCGAGCCATCATCACAAAAGATGGCCTAGAGCGCGCTATCAGCGAGTTTAAGAAGATATTTTTAAGAGAAAATTCCTACGCCATCTTAAAATCCTTGCTCGATGCGCAGATGATACAAATTTTGATAAAACCGATGGAGCACATCTCCCAGCTAGCAGAATATGACGGCTATCACGAATTTACGGTTGATGAGCATAGCATCTTAAGTGTTAAATTTCTTGAAAATATAAAAGATAAATTTATAAAAAATCTCTACGCTGAGCTTTGCTTAGAGGGTAAAACGATGCTTAAGATCGTGACGCTTATGCATGACGTAGGTAAAGGACTTGGCGGAAAAGATCACGCAAATATCGGCGCAAACATCTTTAGAGCCTACGCTAACAAGCTAAATTTAAGCCAAAAAGCTATCAACATCGGCGTCATCTTGATAAAATACCACACCCTAATGAGCAACGTCTCAAACAGAGAGGACATCTACTCGCAGCGCGTCATCTTCGCTTTCATATCAAAGCTTGGTGACAAGCAGGTTTTAAAGCTACTTTACATCCTTAGCTACTGCGTGATAAACGCCACAAATGAGAGGCTTTACAACGCCTACACAGCAAAGCTTTTAAGAGAGCTTTATGAAATTTCTCTTAGTGCATTTAGCGATGAAAATTTACTTGATGAAGCGACAAGGCGGGTAAAAAAAGAGCAGTCTATAAAAAGAAATAGCGAGTTTTTGGCGCTTGAGCCAAAGCTGCAAGAGAAAATTTTTAAGATCACATCAAATTTGGTCTTTACAAAATATAGCGCAAGCGAGATCATAAATTTAAGCAAAGTGGCTGATAGCTTAAACGAAACCGAAATTTTCATAAACAATACTAAAAATTTAAGCATTCAAATTTATACAAACAAAAGCCTAAATTTAAGCGCCCTGCTCTATGAATTTGCCAAATTTGACCTTGCGTATATGGAGATATTTGAGCTTTTTGAGAAAAAATTTTATATCAGGCTTGACTTTAACCAAAATGTAAAAAATCATGAGCTTGAAAATACTAAAATTTTAGCCCTAAAATCCCTAAATAGCGAGGTTTTAAGAGAGCCTTTGAAACCAAATATTAACAAAGATGAGATAAACTTCGAGCTAAATCACTCAAAAGATTACGCCAAACTTAGCATCAACGCAAAAGATCAGCGCGGGCTAATGGCTTATGTAATGAGTGTTTTTGACAGGCTTCATTTTCAAGTCACGAGTGCTAGAATTCAGACGGTTAAAAATAGAACGAGAAATCTCTTTTTGATCGAGAAAAACGAGCGACTTGAGAGTAAAGGCGAAGAGATATTAAATTTATTAATAAGCGAGTAAAACATGTGTGGAATCGTAGGATACATCGGAGATAAAGAGAAAAAAGAGGTCATTTTAAGCGGTCTAAAAGAGCTTGAGTATCGTGGATACGACAGCGCTGGCATGGCTGTGATGAGTGATGGCAAGATCGACTTTTTCAAAGCTGTTGGCAAGCTTGAAAATTTAGCCCTAAAGACAAAGGACTTTACATCAGAGGGCTTTGGCGTGGCGATAGGTCACACACGCTGGGCGACGCACGGCAAACCAACCGAGATAAACGCTCACCCGCACCTTGGCGAGCACTCATTTGTTGTTCACAACGGCATCATCGAAAACTACAAAGAGCTTAAAGATGAGCTTGAGGCAAAGGGCGTGAAATTTGTCAGCCAAACCGACACCGAAGTGATCGTGCATCTTTTTGAAGAAATTTTAAAAGAGAAAAAAGACCCATTTAAGGCTTATGAGGCGACTATCGCAAAGCTTAGAGGCGCTTATGCGACGCTACTTATCACCAAAACTGCACCTGATAAGATATTTTTCGCAAAAGATGCCGCTCCTATGGCGATAGGCAAAAGCGACAAAAAAGAGCTATATTTTGCCTCATCAGATGCCCCACTTATTGGCAACGCAACCGAAGTGGCCTACCTTGATGATAACAACTACGGCTACGTGAGCTTAGACGAGATAGCTGTTTTCAAACACGGCAAAAAGGCTAGCATAACATTTAACGCACTGCCAAAAGATAAGAGCTATGCCCAAAAAGAGGGTTATACATTTTTTATGGAGAAAGAAATTTACGAGCAAGGTGCTGTTGTGTCTGAAACCATCATGGGCAGGGTCAAAAACCACAAAGTCACCCTTGAAAATTTAGACGACGAATACCTAAAAGGTATCGATGATGTCGTGCTTTGTGCGTGCGGTACGAGCTACCATGCAGCGCTTGTTGCAAGCTATCTTTTTGAAAGACTTGCCAAAGTTAGAACAAAGGTCGAAGTGGCAAGCGAATTTAGATATAGAAAGCCTTATCTAAACAAAAACTCGCTCTTCATCGTCATCTCGCAAAGTGGCGAGACAGCTGACACTCTTGAGGCACTTAGGATAGCAAAAGAGGCTGGGCTAAAGACACTTGCGATTTGCAACGTCGATAACTCATCTATCGTTAGACTAGCTGATAATACGCTTCTAACTCGCGCTGGCATCGAAAAAGGTGTGGCAAGCACAAAGGCCTTTGCAACGCAAATCATCGTGCTTTGGATGCTTGTGCTTCAAATGGCATCAGCAAAGGGATCTATCAGCAAAAAAGAGCTTGATCACGAGATTAAAACACTTCTTCACATCCCACAAATTTTAAATATAGATAACTCTTTGCAAGAGAAGCTTCACCGCCTAAGCAAGCACTATTTGCACGGTCATGGCTTCTTCTTTATCGGTAGAGATATCTTCTATCCGCTAGCACTTGAAGGTGCGTTAAAACTTAAAGAAATTTCATATCTTCACGCCGAGGGCTATCCATCAGGCGAGATGAAGCACGGCCCTATCGCACTTGCAGATGAGAAGCTATTTACGATCGCTTTAATGCCTCAAAACTTACTATATGAAAAGACAAAAAGTAACGTCGAAGAGCTTGCTGCAAGAGATGCTTATATCCTAGCGATAAGCCCACTTGAGTTTGAACTAAGCGATGACTACGTAAAAACAAGCGTTCAAGATCACTATATGAGCGAATTTTTCGAGATGATGCTAGTGCTTCAGCTACTTGCACTTGAAATTTCCGTTAGACTTGGCAACAATGTCGATATGCCAAGAAACCTCGCAAAAAGCGTAACTGTCGAATAATTTATGTGGCTGGCATCTTGCTGGCCGCTTAAATTTTCATAAAAATAATTTTGCATTATGTTATTAAACATAAATTTTATATTAATATTTTTATAATATTTACTCATATATAATTCTAAAACCAACTTAAATATTAAGGATAAAAATGAAGTTAAGCTCATCTTTACTAAGCGTAGGTCTTGGAGTTTTACTTTTAAGTGGTTGCGCAACTGGCAACAACAATGGTGTAACTGGCAGTGCTGCTGGTAGCAACAACAAAAATGCTAACACAAAAATAGAAAAGTGTAGTAGCACTCTTGGAACACTTGCGTTTTATGAAGACCAGAATTCTGACTGGTATTCATATTTAACACGCAACTACAAGCTCACATCAACTATTCCTGTTTTGCGCCTTCTTGCACAACAAACTGGTTGTTTTGTTATAGTTGAGCGTGGCGCTATGATGGATAATATGATGCAAGAGCGTGCACTTGATAGATCGGGCGAACTACGTAGCGGTTCTGGCTTTGGCAAAGGTAAAATGGTAGCAGCTGATTATACTATTCGCCCTGAAATTTTCTTTAGTAACGAAGATACGGGCGGTGCAGGCGCTCTTGTTGGAGCACTTTTTGGTAGTGTAGCAGGTGCTATAGCTGGTGGTTTTTCAACAAAAGAGACACAAACTACATTGGTTCTTATAGAGAATCGCTCAGGTGTTCAATTAGCAGCAGCCATTGGCTCAGCTTCTAGCACTGATTTCTTTGGTATGGGCGGTGGCGCTGGCGCTTCTCTTGGTGCTGGACTTGGTGCATATTCAAGAACACCTGAGGGAAAAACACTTGTAAATGCTTTTCTTGATTCAATGAATCAATTAGTTATTGCTCTAAAAGACTACAAAGCACAGACCGTAAAAGGTGGTCTTGGCAAAGGTGGAAGCCTAAAAGTAGGAGATTAATATGAAATTTATAGCCATTTTATTTTGTTCATTAACTTTTTTGTTTGCTATGAGTTATGAAAAAAAAGTTGAAGCTAGGCTTTGTGGTCTTATAAATCAAAGAGAAATGGCTAAAATTTATGGCGACATAAGAAGTATTGATAGCTTTGATAAAAAAATAGAAAGCTACAAATTTCGCAACGGAATAGAAAAATTTGACGAGGATAGTTGTCGTGCAAATGGCTACTATCCTGTTGACCCAAACTATGCACCATATCCTCCTAACTACCGCCCATACTATCAAAATGAGTACGACAGATTTGATAGATTTCAGCGTGGTTACCGTGGAGGCTACTATAATGATGACGACTACGATGATGGTTTTGATCGTGGTTATAGACGTGGTTATAAGGATGCCAGAAGAGATTATAGGCTAGGTAGATAATTTTATCTAGCCTTAACTTTAGCTGGCTCTTTTCTAATAAAAAAGATTTTTACAAATAACAAATCAAAAGCAATGCATATATAAAATTTTACTACTATAAACAAATTCGAGACATTAAGTAAAAAATATAAAACCTGTGGATATGGCAACATCCTAATTACCCAAATTTTTCTTTCGATAAAAGAGAGATAGACACCATCATAAATAAACTAGAGCAAGATCACGAAATTTTAAAAGAGATAACAAATAAGATCAACAGAAACAATCTTTTAAAGGCGCAAATTAATGCCATAGAAGATGAGATCTTTTACTCATCTCTCATAGAGGGCGAGAGGATAAAAAGATCAAGCATTCGCTCATCGGTAAAAAAGAGACTAGATGAAAATTTTGACTGGCTAGCCGACACTCATGCGACTAGACACAGTGATAATCTAGTCTCGCTAATGTGCTTGATGTAAATTTAAACAAAGCTCCTATGAACTTCGAGAGGCTACTTGGCTGACACAATGCCTTGTTTGAATATAGCCATAGCAAAATTTACAAGACAAAAAGAGCTAAATTTAGAGATGATGAGATGAGTGTCGTATCAGGTCCTTCAAAAAATGTGCAAATCCACTACGAAGCCTTGCCAGCAGAGCGCATAGAGGATGAGATGAGAAATTTTTTAAATTTTATCAATAAAAATCACGAAAATACCTATGTAAAAAGTGCCTTAGCGCATCTTTGGTTTGTGGACCATCCATCCTTATGATGACGGCAATGGTCGCATGGCAAGGGCTTTGGCGCACTACTGCTTGGCTGGCAAGAGCATTGAGCCATTTTCTATCTCCAGCATTATTTATGCAAATAAAAAAGATTATTATGAAATTTTAAAGCAGACGACAAAGCTTGAAAATAATTTAAACTTTGACTTCACAGCGTGGATAAAGTGGCATTTAGAAGCGGTAAATAGCGCCATAAAACAAGCTATAAGCTCATTAAAAAGATAAAATTTCTATCAAATTTAAGAGCCAAAGCCCTTAAATTTTATCTTTACTTAGGATTTTTGTAAGCTGCTCTTTGATCTCATCATCAAATTCGCTAACGCTTATCACACCCCTGCTCTCGCACATCTTAGCGTCATTTACCTCGCAGTAGCCACTCAGCGCGTTTTTGTATCCGCCCCTTATGCAGGCCTCTCTGTCTTCTAAAAATCCAGCCCCGCCAAGGATGAGCACGCCAAGGTCAAAGCCGATCTTAAATTTCGCGCTCGCTGAGCTTTTTATCCAGCTTAAAAATATCTCATCATACCTTAGCCCAAGCGCTCCAACGCCATCTGGCACGACCAAGATATCCACGCCGTAAAGGCTCTCAGCGTAAATTTCAGGATGAAGCCTGACGCCAAATTCATCGACTATCTCAGGCTTTAGGGCGTAGGTTTTGATGTTAAAACCTTCAAATTTATGCAAAAAATCATAAATTTTGGCAAAGCTTAACAAATTTATCTTGTCAAACATCAAAATGCCAACTTTCATGCTAGCTCCTTTTAATGAAGTGCCTCATTTAGCTTGATCGCCCTTTTGCTCGCACTTGCAGTGATCTGGCCTGTTTGGCTATTTTGTCTAAAATGAAGCCCGTTTAGCCCGCCAAGCTCAAGCGCTTTGTAAATTTCAGCTTCAAATTTAAACTCTGGATTTAGCTTAGCTAGCTTTTCGCGCTCGCTTGCCGAGATATATACTTTTGTGCCCTCAAGCACCGCTATGCCAGCATCCACGATGCAGTTATCGCCCAGTGGCACGCCTGTGACTGAGTTTGCGCCAAGTAAGCAGTGTTTGCCGATGCTTACAGGGTTGCCATTTGTGCCGCTTAGCACGCCAAGTATGCTAGCTCCACCACCTACGTCACTGCCCTCGCCCACTACGACAGAGCTGCTGACCCTGCCCTCAACCATCACGCCGCCAGTCGTGCCTGCGTTAAAGTTGATGTAAGCAGCCCCTGGCATGACGACTGTGCCAGGATGCACAGCTGCGCCCATGCGAACTTTTGCAGCGTCTAAAATTCTCGTGTTATCAGCTGGGATGATGTGACTTAAAAATCTTGGGAATTTATCCACGCTCACGATCGCTGGGTACTCGCCAAACATCTTTAGAGAAATTTCGTTTTCTCTTAGCCACTCAAGCTCGATCGGGATGTTTTGGCTAGTCCATGCGACATTTGGTAGCACTCCAAAGGCTCCATCAAGCACGATCGTCCTAGGTGCGACCTTGCCAAGCGAGATCAAGTAGAGCTTGAGATAGACGGCCTCCACGCTAAGTGGCTTTGCGTCATCAAATAAAAATACAAGCTTAAATTTATTCTCATTTAGCTCAAGATCGTCATCAAATGCCATCTTCACAGCGTGTAAATTCTCCACGTTTTTGTGTGATTTTATATCTTTTTCAAAGACACTAAAGAGCTTGCTAGCCTTTTTTGCTACCTTTGGCGTGAGATCAGTCACGAACTCGGATGCGCTAAAATCAACCTCAACATCACACTTTTGCAAGGCGTAGATAAAAGCAGCTGCGCTTAAAAAGCTCTCTTTATAATTTACAACGCCATAGCTTGCTTGCAAAATTTTGTCACTATTTTTTTGTCCGCGATCGACTCTTGCGATGCCAAAAGCAACTGGATCTTTGTAGCCATCTTTTTTTCTAAATTCTTCAAAAAATTCCTTAAATTCATTTGCGTCTTTAAACTCTTTAGACATCTATTCTCCTTTAAATTTTTTCTTAGTCTAGCCAAAAATGGCTAAAAATTTTATGATTTTAGAGCATTTGAGCTTTGATAAATTTATAAATTATAATAATGATTAACTTTATCATAAAGAAAATAGAAATAAAATGTCGCAAATTTTACAAGGAGACAAAATGTCAAATTTAGCTACCAAACCAAAATTTGCCTTAGCTGCGTTGATCGGCCTCGTCGCTGGCGTAGTTTCAGCTTTTGTCAAATGGGGTGCAGAAGTGCCGCTTCCGCCAAGAAGCCCTATGGATATGTTTAACACAGCTTGCGGACCAGAAAGTGCCATCAGAGCGGCTGATGCGATCGACTGCTCGAGGAATTTTCTAAATCCCCCTTATGTGTTCTTAAGAGATTATGTCGGTATCGCCGATCCAAACGCTGCTATCTACGAGTTTGCAGGGCATGCATTTAACTACGTGATGCTAACGCACATCATCTTCTCAGTCGTCTTTGCCGTTGGCTACTGCGTCGTGGCTGAGAAATTTCCAAAGATCACGATGTGGCAAGGCGTGATGGCTGGCATCTTAGCAACTATCGCAGTTCACGGCATCTCACTGCCGCTTCTTGGCCTCACTCCGCCACTTTGGACACTTCCTTGGTATGAGTATGTCTCTGAGTTTGTAGGTCACATGGTCTGGTTTTGGTCGATAGAGATCATCCGCCACGACCTAAGAGCTAGGATCACAAAAGACAAAGATCCAAGCGACTGCTGCAACGCATAGCTTATAAATTTGCTGTTTTTGGCGCAAAACCTAAGACAGCAAATTTTAATAATTTAAAAAACTCTAGCACCTCTTGATCGCAGCCAATACCTAAAAACAAAATTTCATCATTTTTTGCAAGGCTTGAAAATCTTAACTAGCTTTTAATGCGTAAATTTAAAAATTTGAGAGTTTAGTACTCACTGCTAAGCTCTAAATTTTCTAAACAAAGCGGCCTTTCACCCTCAAAGATCACCCCTATACCATAAGGCTCACAGATATCAAGCTCGCCCTCAGCAAATCTCATCAGCCACTGCTTATCGCCCGCATAAAAGGTGCATTGTGGCGAACTAAATGGCAGGTCGCAAACTGACACGTCAAGCAATTTAAGCTCGCCCATGCTCAAAAAGCGCCCTCTCCTAAGCTCATCTTTTAAAAAGACAAGCGCCTCTTTTACGTACCGGTCAATATCGCTGGCAATTCGCTCTGCTAGCAAAGTAGTCTCATCATCCACGTCTGTCCCATCTGTGCTAACAAGGCAAAATGGCACCTGTCCAAAAATTTCGCTTTTTAGCTCCGTCTCCGCATACCAGATAAAGCCATCATCTGTTGCAACTTTTTCAAGTTCGCCAAATTTCAAAGTCATTTTTTATTCTCATTTTTGTGGTTTTGCTACTCTTATGAAAAAGAGCCAAACTTAAGCAAATTTGTCGTGAGCCAAAATAAAGATAGCTTGTAAATTTGCCATTTTAACATAAAGCAAAAGCTAAATTTACAAGCAAATTTTCAGTTTTTCTCGCTATTTAGAAGCAAAATTTCTCATCAGTGCCATTTTGCTTGCGCATAGCTTTAAAGTTAGCAAGATTGTCTTTGTCTAAAAAGTAATCTTTCTCCTTTTTATTACGCGCTTCTAGCTTTTCTATGCCTTTTGCAAGGGCTGCTTTTCTATCTTCGTGAGGCGAGCTAAATTCTGGCGAAAACATCGCTTCATAGGCATTTTTCTTAGTCCATTCAAGCGCTTTATCAGCGATCTCTTGTTGCTTTTTGATATCGCAAAATGCATAAGGATTGACCACGTCGCCAACAAGCTTCATAAACGCCCCTATCGCAGCCACCACGTCAGTAAATTTCTCGCCCTCCATGTCTATAACGCCTCTTAGCAAGATCGCGCGGTTTTTTGCCGCATAAAACCAAAATACCGCATCATCGCGAAGTCCAAGATCATAAGCGCGAGCTGAGAGAACAAAAAGAGTTATCGGAGAGACCATTTGTGGGGCGTCTTGCACGATCTTTTCAGCCTTTTTAAAGTCCTCTTCTTTGCCACTTTTTAAAAGCTCATCTATCTTGTCATAGACCTTGACGTACTCCACCTTGCCAGCATTTGCTGAGTAGTAAGGCGTGACGTAGATGTCGATACTTCTTACTTTGCCGTCATTTGCAAAGCCACATACCGCCCCAAAAAGTAGCGCCGTAAGCAGTGATAAAATTTTCATTTTAGCTCCTTGGTTTAAAATTTTTGTTATTTTAACTAAAAGCAGTTGAAAAGATTAGGATAAATTTAAGAAAAAGTCCGCAAATTTAAAGCGGACTTTGTAGATTAGTTTTTGAAACTATGGATAGGTGCTGGAATTTGTCCGCCACGAGCGATGAAGTCGGCACTTGAGGCCTTATTTATCTTCATCACAGGTGCTCTTCCTAAAAGGCCGCCAAACTCGATCATATCGCCCTCACGTCCAAGAGGTATGATACGAACAGCCGTTGTTTTTTGATTTATCACGCCGATAGCCGCCTCATCAGCGATCATCGCAGCTATACTCTCGCTTGGCGTATCCGCAGGTATGGCGATCATATCAAGTCCAACCGAGCATATCGCAGTCATCGCCTCAAGCTTTTCTAAATTTAATGATCCCGCTCGCACCGCAGCTATCATGCCCTCGTCCTCTGAGACTGGGATAAACGCACCGCTTAAGCCGCCCACTTGATTGCACGCCATGACGCCGCCTTTTTTGACCGCGTCGTTTAGCAGAGCAAGTGCCGCAGTCGTACCATGCGTACCAACAGCCTCAAGTCCCATCTCCTCAAGTACGCGAGCCACCGAGTCGCCCACAGCTGGTGTCGGAGCAAGAGAGAGATCAACGATGCCAAATTTCACCCCAAGGCGCTCGCTCGCCATTTGACCAACTAACTGACCGATACGAGTGATCTTAAACGCCGTCTTTTTCACAGTCTCAGCCACCACGTCAAAGCTCTCGCCACGCACCTTTTCAAGCGCTCTTTTTACGACGCCTGGGCCTGAAACGCCGACATTTATCACCACATCAGCCTCGCCCACGCCGTGAAATGCACCTGCCATGAAAGGATTGTCCTCGACTGCGTTTGCAAAGACAACAAGCTTCGCACAGCCCATCTCTGAAGCTGCTGCCGTCTCTTTTATGATGCGTCCCATATCACGCACTGCGCTCATATTTATGCCACTTTTTGTTGAGCCGACATTGACGCTTGAACACACTTTTGCGGTTTGTGCTAGTGCTTGCGGGATAGAATTTATCAAAATTTCATCGCCCTTTTGATAGCCCTTTTGCACTAGAGCCGAAAAACCACCTATAAAATCAATACCAACTTCAATAGCCGCCCTATCAAGCGTCTTTGCGATCATCACGTAGTCTTTTGCGTCCGTTGCTGCGCCGATTATTGAGATAGGCGTCACGCTCACTCTTTTATTGACGATTGGTATGCCTAGCTCAGCGGAAATTTCATTACCCACTCTAACTAGGTCTTTGGCTTTAGTGGTGATTTTTGCGTAAATTTTGTCGCAGGCTTTGCCTATGTCAGGGTCGATGCAGTCAAGCAAACTAATGCCCATCGTGATCGTTCTGATGTCAAAATTTTGCTCCTCGATCATCGAGATCGTTTCGGTTACATTTTTGATATCCATCTTTTGTCCTTAAATTTTGTGCATAGCATCAAAAATGGCTGAGCTTTGGATATTTATCTTTACTTTTAGGCTCTCTCCAAGCTTATCTAGCTCCGCTCTTAAGGCTGTAAAGTCCTTATTTTCATTGCTTGAAACCACCGCCATCATCGTGAAAAAGTCGCTTAAAATAGTCTGGCTTATATCATCTATGTTTAGCCCTAGCTCGCTAAGCTTTGCTGAGACGCCAGCAACGATGCCAACTCTATCTTTTCCGACTACGGTTACGATCGCTTTCATCTTTTCTCCTGTTAAATTTTCTTTTTAAAGTGCATTTTGGCTCCAAAATTTAAGCCATACATCAAGCAAGCCAAATTTTGGTAGCCAAATTTAAACTGGCAAATTTTAAAATTTGCTCTAAAATTTATCTTTTGTAAATTTACTTCGAGCAAGCACTCTTGCCGTCATTTACTGGCTGTATCGCTGAGTTATCAGCCCCGCCGCCGTTATTTATATTTTCTATTATCTCCCAAAGCCTTGCAGCTGCGCTCTCATAGCGTTTTGCAGTGACTGAGTTTGGCTCATAGAAGCTAACTGGTTTGCCATTATCGCCGCCCACTCTAACAGCTGGCTCGATAGGAATTTCAGCCAAAATTTGAGTGTTGTAAGCCTTTGCCACCTCTTCAGTCGTGCCTTTGCCAAAGATGTCATACTCTTTGCCGTTATCTGGGCAGATGAAGCCGCTCATGTTTTCGATGACGCCAGCGATTGGGATGTGAAGCTTCTCAAACATATCAAGCGCACGCTTGCTATCGTCAAGTGCCACAACTTGAGGCGTTGTGACGCAGACACCTGCTGTTACTGGCACGCTTTGAGCTAGAGTTAGCTGCGCGTCGCCCGTTCCTGGAGGCATGTCAAGAAACAATACATCAAGCTCGCTCCAAAGCACGTCTCTTAGCAGCTGCTCGATCGCTTTCATGATCATCGAGCCACGCCAGATAAGGCTCATGCCCTCCTCCATCAAAACGCCCATACTCATCATCTCCACGCCATGGCTAAGTATCGGTTTTAGCTTGTTGCCAACGACTTGTGGCTGGGTATTTACCTCTCCTAGCATTCTTGGGATGTTTGGTCCGTAGATATCAGCGTCTAAAATTCCCACTTTTTTGCCTAGTTTTGCCATTGAGATGGCTAAATTTAGCGTTGTGGTTGATTTACCAACGCCGCCTTTGCCAGAGCTTACCATTACGAAATTTTTAACTTGTGGCGCGATATTTTTGCCACTTTGAGTGTTACTTTTCTCCTCAGGTATCTTTGGCTGGATCAAATTTAGCACGTACTCGTTTGAGCCCATGACACGTTTGATGTCTGTTTTTAGCTCATTTGCCACATCAGGATTTGAGCTAACGATCTCGACTTCTATTAAAATTTTATCGCCGATTTCTACATTTTTTACAAAGCCAAAGCTAACTATATCCTTCTCAAATCCCGGATATATGACGCCTTTTAGTCTATTTAAGACCTCTTCTTTATTTAACATTTTTCTCCTTTTTCTAGATCTTTTGAAATTTTATATGCACAAAATTTTGGTCCGCACATCGAACAAAAATGAGCACTCTTAAACGCATCTTCTGGCAAGCTCTCATCGTGAAGCTCTTTAGCCTTTTTTGGATCAAAGCTAAGCTCAAACTGCTTGTTCCAGTCAAACGCATATCTCGCGTCACTCATCGCATGGTCTTTTTCGATAGCTCCAGCTTTGCCAAGCGCGACGTCTGCGGCATGAGCTGCTATCTTGTGAGCTACGATGCCCTCTCTTACGTCATTTTCATTTGGCAAGCCAAGGTGCTCTTTTTGCGTCACGTAGCAAAGCATGCTAGCGCCGTGATATGCCGCCATCGTACCACCAATCGCTGAAGTGATATGATCATACCCCGCGCCGATATCGCTAACAAGCGGTCCAAGCACGTAAAATGGGGCGTCATGGCAGAGCTCTTGTTCGATTTTCATATTATACTCAATTTGACTTAATGGCACATGACCAGGGCCTTCTATCATTACCTGCACATCTTTTTGCCACGCACGAAGTGTAAGCTCCCCAAGCACCTTTAGCTCACTAAGCTGCGCCTCATCTGTCGCGTCATAAAGGCAACCTGGGCGAAGTCCGTCGCCAAGCGAGAGCGAGACGTCATATTTTGCGCAAATTTCTAAAATTTGATCAAAAATTTCATAAAATGGATTTTGCCTATTTAGCTTTGACATGTAGCTAGCGCTCAGGCTGCCGCCGCGGCTAACTATGCCCATTTTACGCTTTTTAACAAGGGGCAAAAACTCACGCAAAAAGCCAGCGTGTATCGTAAAGTAACTAACCCCTTGCCTTGCTTGCTTCTCAAGCACGCTTAAAATTAGCTCATTTGTGATATTTGTAACCTCTTTTGCCTCTTTTAAAATTTCATACATCGGCACTGTGCCAACAGGCACGCTAGAGTGCTCTATGATCACACTTCTAATGGCATCCAAATCGCCGTCCGTGCTTAGATCCATAACCGTATCAGCGCCAAATTCTAAGCAAATTTCAAGCTTTCTAAGCTCCGCGCAAATGTCACTACTTAGGCTTGAGTTGCCGATATTTGCATTAACCTTTGTCTTTAGCTTTCTGCCTATGCCCATAGGCTTTAAATTTGTGTGATTTACATTTGCTGGGATGATGATGCTACCTTTTGCCACCTCATCCATCACTAAATTTTCGCTCACTCCCTCGACCTTTGCCACATAGCTCATCTGCTTTGTGAGCTCGCCTCGCCTAGCATAGTACATCTGTGTCTTTGTCATGACTAGCCTTTTTTTTAAAATTTAAGGGTTTATTTTAGTCCTTTTTTGTTTTGATCTAACTAAATGCTAGCCTTAAATTTATTTTTATAAAAAGAAATATTTAGCTTTTAGGTGTATAATTCCGTAACAATCTTCAAAGGAGCTACCTTGCTTGATATCTCACTTATAATGCTAGGAGCGGGAAATTCCAGTCGTTTTGAGCTACCTGTAAAAAAGCAATGGCTTCGCATCGGCAGCGACCCACTTTGGCTATTTGCCACTAAAAATTTGAGTAACTTTTACACATTTAAAGAGATCATCGTCGTTAGTAAAGAGTGCAAATATATGTCTAAATTTGCTCCAAATTATAAATTTGTTGATGGCGGCAAAACAAGGCAAGATAGCCTAAAAAACGCACTTGAGCTAGTAAATAGTGAATTTGTCTTAGTTAGCGACATCGCGCGTCCTTGCATATCAAGCGAGCTCTTTCACAAGATCATCGAGGCGGCCGCTCAGGCTGACTGCGTGGTGCCTGCGCTAAAGATCGCTGACACTGCCTATCTTGGCGAAAACGCAATCGATAGAGAAAAGGTAAAACTTATCCAAACACCACAGCTCTCGCGCACAGCACTTCTTAAAAAGGCTCTTAGTAGCGGCGAAATTTACACAGATGATAGCTCGGCCATGAGAGCCATTGGCGCAAGTGTTTGGCACATTTTGGGCGATGAGATGGCTAGAAAGATCACTTTTAAAGAGGATCTTGCCAAAATTTCAGCCCTAAAAGCACCAGAAAACGAGCTCTTTGTTGGTAACGGCTTTGACGTGCATGAGTTTGAAAAGGGCCGTCCGCTTGTGCTTTGTGGCGAAAAGATCGACTATGAGTTTGGGCTAAAGGCTCACAGCGACGGCGACGTGGCACTTCATGCGCTAACTGACGCCATTTTAGGGGCTGCTGGGCTTGGCGACATAGGCGAACTTTTTCCTGATACGGACGCTAAATTTAAAGATATTAGCTCTATTTATTTATTGCAAGAAGCTTATAAAAGGGTGCAAAGTGTGGGCTTTGTGCTAACAAACGCTGATATCACGATAATGGCGCAAAAGCCAAAACTTTCAAAGCTAAAATCAAAAATGGAGGCAAACATCGCGCAGGCTCTAAATTTAAGCCAAAGCCGCATGAATGTAAAGGCGACAACGACTGAGGGGCTTGGCTTTGTGGGCAGATGCGAAGGGATCGCTGTCATGGCAAGTGCTAGCCTTAAATTTTACAACTGGACACAAATATGAAAATTTTAATAGTAGAAAACGAAATTTACCTAGCTGGCTCGATGGCTAGCAAACTAGCTGACTTTGGCTACGATTGCGAGATCGCAAAGAGCGTCAAAGAGGCTTTGAAATTTGAAAATTTTGACGTAGTGTTACTTTCTACCACACTCCCAGGGCAAGACTTCTACCCAGTCATAGAGAAATTTAAAAGCTCTATCATCATCTTACTCATCGCCTACATCAACAGCGACACCGTGATAAAGCCGATACAAGCGGGTGCTGTGGATTACATACAAAAGCCATTTATGATAGAAGAGCTTGTTAGAAAGATAAGGCATTTTGAAGAGTTTAGAGGCTTTAAAAACGAGATAAAAAACTACGAAAACTATATAAATTTCGCCCTAAAAGACTACGAGATACCTTGCTTTGAAGCTAAAAAGATCAAATTTCCACTTCTTTTAAAATCAAGCAAAAATGGCTACAGCGATAAATTTATCTTTAACTATGTAAAGGCTGGGAATTTGCCATTTTTGTTTTTAGGAAAAGCCTGTTTTAGCGAGCTTGAAAAAGCACTTGCTCAAAGTGGTGACGAGCTCATATACATTACAAATCTTGAAGAGTTAAAAGAAGACGAAAAAGAGAAAATTTTAGAGCTTTGCAAAAAGAAAAAAGTGGCTATCCAAACTAGCGATTTTGCGCAAAGTGCACCATTTGAGGAGCTTGAACTCTCCATCCGAGATAAAAACTTTGACATCGGTGAGATCGTCACGATCGATGAATATATAAAATATATCATCGTTAATTATCAAGATAAATTCCCCGACACCGAGCTAAGCAAAAAGCTTGGAATTTCTAGAAAATCACTTTGGGAAAAGAGAAAGAAATATGACGTCAGCAAGAAAAAATAGTGAAATTTCTATAAACACCGAAGTTTACGGCGCCTTAGAGCTTATAAAAAACAAAATTCTCTCAAATTTTAGCGCCCTGATGGACGACGAGCAGATCAAAGAGGTGGCAAAAAAGGGCTACTTTAACGGCGAGCCTATGCCCTACTCTTTTGGCTTTGCTCCATTTGGCGAGGTCAATCAAAATATCGCTAGCAAGCTGCATGCTGGCCAAAGAGTAAATTTAAATATGGACGGCAAGATCGTTGGGCACATCGACGTGGCAAAGGTCTTTAAATTTGACGAGAGCATGCGAGCTAAAAATATATTTTTAGCAAATGAGTCAAACAGCGAAATGTCACTAAATTTAGGCAAATACGGCATAAGCGGCGAGTTTGAGCTATATGATGAGAGCCTTCAAATTAGCAAAGATGCGCTAAATGAGCTGATAAAAGAGAGTGGCGCCAAGAAGATAACGGCTGTCTTTTTAACGGCCGATCCATTTAACCGCGCTCATGAACGCCTAGTTAGAATGACCATCGATAAGGCCGATCTCGTGGTCGTTTTTCTAATAAGAACGCGCGAAGAGAGGCATATTGACTACGAGATCAGAAAGCAAGTGCTTGACTTTTTTAACCAAAACTATCTGCCAACAAAAAAGGTCTTTGTCTTTGCGCTAAAAAACACGACCCTTTTTAGCTCGCACGCCAACCCGACGCTTGAGTGCATCGCAGCCTCAAGACTTGGCGCAAATAAGCTAGTCATCGGACAAAACCACTCTGGCATCGGTATGTTTTTTGACCACAACGAAGTTCATACGATACTTGATATCTACAAAAACGATCTAAATTTAGATGTGATCGTCCTGCCAGAGCTCGTTTATTGCAACAAGTGCAAGACGCTAGTTAGCACCAAAAGCTGCCCGCACGGACAACATCACCAGATCAAATACCACCCAGACGTGATCAAAGAGCTACTATTTAACGGCATCATGCCACCAGCCATACTCGTTAGGCCTGAAATTTCAGCGCTCATTTTAAGCAAGCTCTATATAAATCGCTTTAAAGATATACAAAAGCTCTGCGACGATCTCTTTATAAATTCTGGACTGCTTGAAAACAAGACCGACCGCGACTTTTATGAGGAGCTCATGAAGCTCTACCAGACATCATCACTCACTTAAGGAAATTTATGCAAAAGCTATTTTTGACATTTTTTGGATTTGGACTTTTACCAAAGGCACCTGGCACTTGGGGCTCGGTGGCTGGAGCTGTGGCGGCTTATTTTGTGCTATATTTTTTCTCAGCGACCACGCTTTTACTGGCTAGCATTTTGTTATTTTTGGTGAGCATCAGCGTCATTGATGATTTTGAAAAAAAGGTAAATTCGCACGACGAGAGCTTTATCGTGATCGACGAGGTTGCTGGCGTTTGGCTCGCTATCGCCATTAGCGGAGCGACGATCTCACAGCTAGTTCTCTCACTCGTACTTTTTAGAGTGCTTGATATCAAAAAGCCTTCGATCATTGGCAGGATCGACCGCAACGTAAAGGGCGGACTTGGCGTCATGGGCGATGATATGGTTGCTGGATTTTTCGCTGGCATTATTAGTGCGATGATATATGGTGTGGCTATGAAATTTGGCGTAGTTTTGCCGTAAGCTGAGCTAGCGATCTTGCTGGCTCTTTTTAAATTTAACTCTCCCTGCTATTTTTCCATTTTAAAAACTCATCCCACTCCTCTTTTGAGACTAGAACTTTATCGTTAGAATTTATCTCATCCCTACCTACAAATTTCTCTTTGTCGTGAATTTTTCTAAAGACGATCATATTATAAAGCGAAAATTTTAGCTCTCCAAAAATGCTTAAATTTTTGACATTTTCAGGGGTTATCTCATTGCCATTTTTGTCACGTCCTTTGCCACCCAAAAACAGCAAATAAACAAGTGGGGTCATGAAGCTAAATCTTAAAAGAAGCGCCCAAAAGCAGTTTAAGAAGCCGTAATTGTATTTAATGCAAACGTAAAAGCCAAAAACAGCGTAAATGGCTTATAAAAAGCATAGTGTAAAAAATATAAGATAACCCATCATTATTAGAAACGTCAAAATACTCGCATACCTCACAAAAGATAGCCACAAAGGTGGAAAATATCACGAGCGGAAAAATGAGATGCAGTCCAACTAGGTCAAATTTACTCACATAGACTTTTATATTTCGCCTGCCAGCAAAGATCATCAACAAAATAGCTAGCACTACCGGCAAAAAGACCAAACTAGCATAGAGATCATTGATATCCAAATCACACTCCTATTTTACTTTGTAAATTTGATTTTTGCTAACGATATTTTGTGCTCTTAAATTTAAAAAAGGCTAAATTTACCTACGATTTTTGCGGTTTTCTATGCCTATCCTCTCGCTATCTTCGATCTCTGCAACATAGCTTGGATTTTTCTTTTTAGCCTCTTTGTCTAAAAAACTAATAAGCTTTGCATCGGCATTTTGGTGAGAGCAGATGAGGATTATAAAATTTATGTAGTTGCTAGCTTCTTTTGGAGCGACCTGATTTTTTTTCGCTGGTATTATAAATTTCTCTCCAAAAATTTGTATAAGCTCGAAAAGCTCGTTTTTGCTTAGAGTTTTATCGCTAGCAAGCTCTTCAAGCTTTTCGATCGTGATCTCTTCTTCACCCTCAGCTTCTAGCCCTCTTGCTAAGACTTGATGATCTTTGTTCTTTAGCAAAAGATAGATTAGCGCACAAATGGCAACTATAAGCAAAAAGACAAAAAAGACTATCAAGCCTTTAAGAAGCATCTATAGCCTTGTGCAAAGAGAGCGTTTCGTAAATGCAAGAACGCTCATCGCTATCATCACGATGATGCTTATCCAGACAAAATCAGGCACCGGAAGCGGATCTCCAGCTGCGTATGAGTGCATGCCAGCTAGATAGAAATTTACCCCAAAATAGGTCATTATGATCGACCAATAGGCAAAAAATGATGCAACAGCAAATGCGTATTGATTATTAAGCTTTGGTATAAATCTCATGTGAAGCACCGCCGCATAGACAAGGATCGAAACTAGTGCCCAAGTCTCCTTGCTATCCCAGCCCCAGTATCTACCCCAGCTCTCATTCGCCCAGACGCCACCTAAAAAGTTTCCAAGCGTGAGTAAACTAAGACCAAGGATCATCGCCATCTCATTTATGCGCGTTGCTTCAGTGATATTGCGCGCGATCTCTGCATTTGGCTTTTTCTTGTTTTGCAAGATGATAAGCAGCAAAGTAAATCCACCAAGCAACGCACAAAGACCCAAAAATCCATAACTTGCAGTAATGATAGAGACGTGGATAGTTAGCCAGTAGCTCTGAAGCACAGGCACAAGCGTCGTGATCTGCGGATCCATCCAGCTAAGGTGCGCGACAAACAGCGTAACGCCAGCTAATATAGATGTAAGCGCAAGTGCGATCGGACTGCGTTTTGCAAAGATGATGCCAGATAGACCAAGCGCCCAAGCGATATAGACCATCGACTCGTAGGCGTTACTCCAAGGGGCGTGCTCAGCGATGTACCAGCGAAGTCCAAGGCCAGATGTATGCGCAAGAAAGGCTAGTAAATTTATAATATATACAGCTTTAACTATGCCATTTATCTGCACTTTTGGCGCTAGCATCTTGACAAAAACAAATAGTAAAAGTGCAAGTCCAGCCAAAAGATATATCGGTGTCAAGCGGTCAAATACTTGAAATTTATTAAATAAAATTTCTATATCTATCTTTTTCTCACTTGGCATGACAGCAGCGCCGTATTTGTGCTGATAGGCTGAAATTTTCTCAAGCGCCGCATCCGCCTTACTCCAGTCATTATCCTTTGAGGCTGCATCAACAGCCGAGAAATACTCTCTCATCATGCCAACTACTAGCTCAGCCTCTTTTGGCGAGAAGTACATCATCGCACTAGCAGGCGAATACCAAGAATTTGACGGATCGTCTTGTTTTGGAAAAATTTTGAAAATTTCACCAATAAATATCATATAAAATACATTTAGTCTCTCGTCGATCTTTATCACATCCTTGTCAAATGTATTGCGTGAGCCTGGGTGTTTGCGGTTTGCTATCTCGGCAAATTTTGTTAGTTTATACTCGCTTCCACCATCTTTTGTCGCCTTAAAAAATTCATCAAAGCTTGCATATCTTGCATTCTCATCGACGCCTAGCTCTTTTTTTAGCTCTTTGCTTTGACCAAGCGCAATGATCTTCTCATTTCGCCAAAAATCAGGCGTTACCATTATAGAAAGCATCGCTTGGTTTGAATTTAGACTACCTATGCTCTCGCCTCTGTGAATTTTGTTTAAAACCTCTTTGCTAAGCGTATCAAATGGCTTCATCCTGCCATCTGGACTTTGCACGATGAGTCTAGCAAGCTTGTCAGCATGCTCTTTGCTGATATGTGGCAAGAAGTCCTCAGCCTTTAGCGAGCTAAAATTTAAGCCCAAAAGTAAGACCGCTATGAGCGCAGCCACTTTTTTACCGCCTTTTGTTGATTCATTATCTATTAGTTTTGCGAGCTTTCTAAAGCGGCTGTTAGGGTTTATGACATTTAGTAAGAAGCCAAGACCTAGCAAAAAGTAGCCGATATATGTCGGAATCTTACCTGGGTCTTTGTTGACAGAGAGGATCGTGCCTTTCTCGTCAGTGTCGTATGAGCTTTGGAAAAATCTATATCCATCATAATCAAGCACGTGGTTCATATAAATTCTATAGTCAAACCCTGGATCATTCGTGCCGTCTTTTACCACAACCTCACTTGAGTAGCTCATAGGCGAATTTGAGCCAGGATATCTTTTTAGCTCAAAGTCTTTTAGGTAGAGGCTAAATGGGAGTTTTATCTGCTGAGCTCCCCATGAAGCGTTGAATTTCTGTCCAGCCACAGCGATACGTGAAGGCTCCATTAGGTTGTAAAATACATGCATCTCTTTACTCTCGCCTTTGTAGTTTAGCTCAGCTATCAATGCGTTAAACTCGCTATCCTTTGAGCTAACTAGCTTTCTTGAAGCGTGCGCTGAGACTAGCCTTGGGGCGAAATTTATATTTGAGATAGTATATAAGCTACCTGTGCCAAATTCATTCACACTGCCAGCTTTTAGCTCAGTTTTTGAGCTATCCGCCATAGTAAATTTTGAAAGATTGGCATTTGAAGTAACTGTGAAATTTCCATCATTTAGCCTAAAAAGAACGTATTTTTTATTTTCATCTGGTTTGGCATTAAAGATAAAGCTAATATCTCCAACCCTTGCCTCTTCTTCTTCAAGCAAAAATATCTCTTCGCTTTCGCTCTCATTTGATACTACAAATTCAACAACAGGCTTCCCGCTATCATCATTTACAAATTTATAACTTGCATTTGGCACAAATTCTTTAAATTTTAAACTAGCCTCGCCATCTGCTGTTTTTAGCTTTAGATCAAAGCCCTTCTTCACATCAGCAAGTCCTAAAGGCATAGCCGAGCTGATCTCTTCACCTTTGTCGTTAAGCGCTGTTAAATTTATATATGAAACCTTCGTACTAACAACGCTTGAAGCGGTGTTTTCACGTATATGCATATCAGCTTCAAAGCCAAGGTATCTTGTAATGCCAGCACCGATTAAGATGACGATAAAACCTAAGTGAAAGATGAGTGATGGGAGTTTTTTAGGATCGATTAGATTGTATCTAAAGATGTTGAAGGCTAAATTTATACCAAGCAGTAGTTGGATAAGCGCAAACCAGCCAGCACCATAAACATAGTACCAAGCTGCTTCAGTGCTGGTTTTGCTCTCTATTATTGTGGCGGCTCCGCTAGCTATGGCAAAGATTATCATCAAAACGATAGCTGAGCCCATACTTAAAAATAATGTTTTTGGATTTAACATCTGATTCCTTTTATTTATATTGTGGCAAAGCTACCGAAGTGAAATTTATCTTAAATAACTGCCCTGCTTTGTTTCGGTTGAAACTGGTTTATTTTCGTTTGTATCTTGATCAGCAAGTGCATCTTTACCTTTTAGATAAGCAAGTATTGCACCTAGATCATTATTTGAGACGATCTTAGCTTGGTTTTGCATCACGTTTTTACCGCTACCACCAAAGCTTGAGTCGCTTCTATAAGAGATGATGCTATCTTCTATATCTTTAGCATCCATGTTTTTAAGTGGTGTTGAGCCAAATGGTCTTTTGTCTGCGCTTTCACCATGGCAGCTAGCACATTGTTTCTCATAAAGCTCTTTTCCTAAAGAGACGCTATATCTACCTTTTCTATCAACGCCAAATTTTAAAATTCTATTGTCTTTATAGCGTCTTGGATCTTCATCGACATAGACATTTACTTTTTCATTTCTGTCATTAGCCTGCTTTTTTGCCATCTCGGCAAGCTCTTTACCAAACTCACCACGAGCCTCTATATAATAAACCTGAGAAGCTGCAAAGGCATTTGCCACCAAAAAACACGCCAAAAAAGAAATTTTGATATTTTTCATAAGTTTCCTTGAAATTTTGCTCTAAATTTAAAAATCCCGGATCAGATTGCTCCGACCCGGGATTATATCATAAGTTGATTAACGAGCTATGAATTAGAATGAGTATTTAGCTTCAAATCTAAATTTGTCTTCTTTTTCCTTCACATCATTAGGTTTTTTGTGAGTTTGGAAAGAATAGAATGAGCTAAATGTTAGCTTTTTGTTGTATTGATAAGCAAATCTTGGAACAAATTCTTCAACTTTGTCTTTTACATCTGGTTTGCTAGCACCACCTGAAGTTTTTTGAGTACCTTTAACATAATCTAAACCAACTGTGAATTTATCAAATGTATATGCACTTGTTGCATAGAAGAAGTTACCTTTACCCTTTGCATATGTCCAGTCAAATACATCCTCGCCAGCAGTTATTAGACCACCTTGATCTTCAAATGTAAATGCTGACACACCCTTATCTTGAGCTTTCCAGCCGATATAACCAGCAGCTAAATCAAGACCAAATAGTGAAGTTGAAAGTTCGCCAGCATAGAAGTTACCATCATTGTAGCCAAGGATGTTTTTAGCTTCTTTATCAGCTATGCTATTTGCATAGTTAAGTCTTGCACCTAGGGCAAAGTCATTAGTGATATCGAATTTAGCTGAAACGTCAGCTGCAAGTACATCAGCTAGATTAGTTAATGTGCCATACCATAGTTGGAAGTTAATAGGATCGTATGAACCAGCGATACCAGCTGCATATAAGTTACCAACATCATAATCTTTTAAAAGATTGGTTTTTTCATATAACTTACCATCGCTTTCAAGAGCATCACCTTCAAGAGCATCAAAAGCTAAAGCTGTTAGAGTAAGGCCTTCGATATCTTCATTTACTACTCTTACACCAGTACCGATAGCATCATCAGTAAAGTATGAGCCAATCTCTTGTTTACCAGCTGTTATAGTAGTACCACCGATCTTATAGCCTAGATAGAATTGGTGAACACCAAATCCTGTAGTTGTATCTGTCTTATCTGTACCATTACCTGCATTATCACCTGAGCCATCAAGAGAACTATATCTTAAACCAATAACACCAAAGAAGTTATCATCGATAGCAGCTTTAAAATTTGTAATCATTTTAAAGCCATGACCATCACCATCATTAGTTCCATTTTCTTTAAAAACGTCTTTTTGTTCCTTATTATACTGATGCGTATGAGTATATCTATATCTTGCAAATCCAGAAAGATCAACATTTTTTATAGCTTCTTCAAGTGGAGTAGCACTTGCTACACTTGAGAATGCGCCTAAAGCAACCAAAGCGGCTAAACTAATTTTTGTTAGTTTCATTTTTTCTCCTTTTAAGGTTTTTGTGTCGACGATTATAATCAATAAATTTTAAGATGAAGCTTAAAAAATCATAAAATTTTGCATTTTTGTTACCGATCGTTTACCGATTTTGACCAAAAAGAGGTATATTTTGATAATTTAACTTTTACAAATGAAACTTTTAAAAAGGGAGATAAAAAGAAAAAGGGGCCGTTGCTTTGCCCCTTAAAAGGAGTTCTAGTTTTGATTGCTGATGAAATTATATATGCTAGCAGTAAATCAACGGTAATCTAAAAAGAAATTTTCTCCTCTTTTGGCACATCGATATTTGTTTTTATATTTTTTCTTTTAACGACTACTTCATTTTGTGGTTTTCTTATGCCATTATATGCGCCTCTGGAGCCGCCCTCTTTTATAAGAAGCATGTCTATGAGCTTATCTGCGTAAAAAGTCGCATAGACAAGATCGCCCTTATCGTAATAATATCTGTTTGCACAAAAATTTGCTTTGTTTAGTTTGTGATTTTTCACATCGCTGGCTACTATATCGTAGCAGTATTTCGAATCTTTATAGCTAACATCTTTTATGAAGCCTTTGATGGAGCTTTTTGCAGGCATAGTTTTAGTAGCTTGCCTTGGTTGCTTGCGGACTGGTGGATTATCATCAAAAAATGAGCATCCCAAAAACATAGTGGCTACTGCTAGAGGAAGTAAAATTTTAGCTTTCATCTTTTCTCCTTAATATAAAGAGCAAAGTATAGCTTTTAAGATTAAATAAAATTTGCGAGTTTTTAAAATTTGAGTTTTGTGCTTACATTAATATATAAATTTCTTGGGAGAGACCCCAAGAAATTTAAGCTGATACGTTTAAGACGTTACCGCCAAGCTCGGCGATCTTTTTATCGAGCGTCTCAAGGGTCTTTTCGATAGTCTTTTGTGAAATTTCAGGGAGCTCTCCGCCCCAAATTTTCTTTGCATCCTCAAAACCCTTTGCCACGCCCTCTCTACCAGCTTTTAGCTTCTCCACATCATCACCTGCGCCATTTAGCACAAAGCCAGCTATCCTATCAGCTGTATTTGCGATGCCAAAAAAGCCATTTTCACTAACTAGCTCGCTCGCCTCATCACTACTTAGCTCTCCTAGAGCTTTGCCGTTATAGCCGATACCTGCTAGATCAAGTCCAGCTAAAATGTCTGATAAATTTTCAGGCACGCTAAAGCTTAGACCACCTTGCGCTAGTAAATTTGAGCTAGCATTTTGAGTAATATCTTTTTGATACTGCAAAAAATAGCTGTTTGAGATCTCTTTTGCGCTTAAATTTGAAACCTCAGGCTGCTTTTTAGAAATCTCTTTTTCATCTTTATGAAGCGAAATTTCTGATTTTACATTTTCTTTTACGCTTGAAGTGTTGTATGAGCTTACGATTTGACTGATTTGCATATTTGGCTCCTATAAGTTTATAAAAACTATATCGCCAAAAGGTGGAATTTATTTAGGGTAAAGCGGGAGAGCTCCCGCTGTGATTATTTACCAAGTGTTGCGTTTAGCATCCAGATGGCTTTTTCAAATTTAGCTATTTGATCTTGTGCATACATCTGAGTTGTTGTGTCACCCTCTGCAAGCTCATCAAGCTTTTTAAACTCGCCCAAAAGGTGCTTGTAATCAGCCAAAACAATATCTAAAACTTCAGTTGGGGTGTAGCTCTCTTTTGGCTCGTGTTTTATGTGAGCGACTTTTGCTAGCTCCTCAGCCTTGACGATAGGTCTGCCACCAAGCATAAGAGCTCTCTCAGCTGCGTCATCAAAAATCTCGCTCATATCTTCGTAAGCTTTTTCTGTATACTCATGGACGCTAAAAAATTGAATACCTTTTACATTCCAGTGAAGATCATGAAATTTGATATAAAGTGCGTTTGCATCAGCCTGAATTGTGTTTAACTGTAAAATAACTTTTGACATTTTGTCTCCTTCTTTATTGTTTAAATGTGATGAAATTATATTGACTTAGAGTTAATCACTGGTTAATCAAATAATAAAATTTATTATTTAGTATAAATTTTGGCTACAAAATAAATTTATCTTGTAGCCAAATGTAGAATTTAGAAATTTGTCTATTTTTTATAAGGTGTAGTTTTGTAGCCTTGCTCTATCAAACTGCTCATGCCACCATCTAAATTTATAATCTTAAGATCTGTGCTATCTATCGCTGTAGCTGCTGCTGTGCTTCTTCTACCACTTCTACAAACAAGGGCAATAGGCTTTTTGATATCAACCGCTTTTGAAAGCTCATCTAAAAATGCACTCTTATTACTTGGATCAAAAGTGATGGTCTTCGCACCAGCTATGATGCCAGTCTCTTGCCATTCAGATGGAGTTCTAATATCAACGATCTGATCATATTTTTTGATCTCATCTGGACTTATATTAACAGTTTTAACATCAGCTGACAACATGCAACAAACGGCTCCTAAAAGTAAAATTTTTTTCATCTACTCTCCTTAAATAAATTTTTGAAATATTAGCATAGATTATTAAATATATAAAATTTTTTTTGATAAATTTTATTGATAGTAAGGTCATACAAATAATTCATTAAAAAATAAATTTATTTATATGCCAAACACAACTACTTATAAAAATAAGAATTCTAAATATAAATGATTAAAAACACTCTATAAAAAAATTGTTATTGCATAGTATTAAAAGCAGGAGTGGTGTCCCCAGCGAGGTTCGAACTCACGACCTCAGAATTAGGAATTCTGCGCTCTATCCAGCTGAGCTATGAGGACAAATTTGCAAGTTAGTTTAAATTTTTACTCAAGTAGTTAAATTTTAAAGGGCAGATCGCTCTGCCCTATTTCAGCTAATTAGCCATTTCTCTTTTTAATAATCTCTTCACTTACGTTTTTAGGAACTTCTTCGTAGTGATCAAATTCCATAGAGTAAGTCGCACGACCTTGAGTCATTGAGCGAAGATCTGTTGAGTAGCCAAACATTTGAGCAAGTGGACAATAAGCAGCAATGATTTTTACACCATTTCTATCATCCATTGAATTTACTTGGCCACGGCGCTTATTAAGGTCACCGATAACATCACCCATATACTCTTCTGGAGTCTCAACTTCAACTTTCATCATTGGCTCAAGGATAACCGCACCTGCTTTTCTAGCGCCCTCTTTAAAGCCCATAGAAGCAGCAAGTTTAAATGCCATTTCAGATGAGTCAACTTCGTGGTAGCTACCATCAAAAAGTGTAACTTTAACATCTTCAACTGGATATCCAGCAAGAACACCGCTTTGAAGCGCTTCTTTACAACCTTTTTCAACAGCTGGGATATACTCTTTTGGAACAACACCACCTTTGATGTCATTAACGAATTCAAATCCGCTAGCAGCTGGAAGTGGCTCGATACGTAAGAATACGTGACCGTATTGACCACGACCACCTGATTGTTTAGCATACTTATACTCTTGTTCAACTGCCTTACGGATAGTCTCGCGGTAAGCAACTTGTGGTTGACCAACTTCAGCATCAACTTTAAATTCACGAAGCATACGATCAACAATGATCTCTAGGTGAAGCTCACCCATACCACTAATGATAGTTTGTCCGCTCTCTTCATCAGTGCTAACTCTAAAGCTTGGATCTTCTTGAGCTAGTTTTTGAAGAGCGATCGCCATTTTTTCTTGATCTGCTTTTGTTTTTGGCTCAACTGCAACACTGATAACTGGCTCTGGGAAGTCCATTCTCTCAAGGATAACTTTATCTTTTTCACTTGCAAGAGTATCGCCTGTTAGGGTATTTTTTAGACCAACAACCGCGCCGATTTCACCAGCGAAAAGCTCAGTAATCTCTTCACGTTTATTTGAGTGCATTTTTAGCAAGCGGCCGATTCTCTCTTTGCAGTCTTGAACTGTGTTGTAAGCATAGCTACCACTTTCAAGGCTTCCTCTATAAACACGGATAAATGTTAGCTGTCCAACAAATGGGTCAGTCATAATCTTAAACGCAAGAGCGGCAAATTCGCCATCATCTGTACTTTCAACAGTCACTTCAGTGCCATCTTCATAAACACCATTTATCGCTGCGATCTCATCTGGAGCTGGTAAATAATCAACAACAGCATCAAGTAGAGGTTGGATACCTTTGTTCTTAAACGCAGTTCCGCAAAGCATAGGTGTGATAGTCATTCTTAAGCAGCCTGCTTTTATACCTTTTTTGATCTCTTCTTCAGTTAGTTCTTCGCCTGCAAAGAATTTCTCCATCAAACTATCATCTGTCTCAGAAACAGCTTCGATTAGTTTTGCACGGTATTCTTCAGCTTTATCTTTAACTTCAGCTGGAATTTCTTCTTCTACATAGTCAGTTGGCTTTTTCTCGTCATTCCAAACATATGCTTTCATTCTTACAAGATCAACCACACCTTTAAAGTTATCCTCTGCACCGATAGGAATTTGGATAGGTACTGGATTTGCTTTTAATCTTTCTCTAATCTGCTCTTCAACTCTAAAGAAATTTGCACCAATTCTATCCATTTTATTAACAAAAACGATTCTTGGTACGTGATATTTATTTGCTTGTCTCCAAACAGTTTCAGACTGTGGCTGAACACCACCAACAGAACAAAATACCGCAACAGCACCGTCAAGAACACGCATAGAACGCTCAACTTCAATAGTAAAGTCAACGTGTCCTGGAGTGTCGATTAGGTTTACTTGGTAGCCCTTCCAAAACGCTGTAGTTGCAGCTGATGTAATAGTAATACCACGCTCTTTTTCTTGCTCCATCCAGTCCATAGTAGCAGCGCCATCATGAACCTCACCTATCTTATGGCTCATACCAGTGAAGAACAAAATTCTCTCACTAGTGGTTGTCTTTCCAGCATCAATGTGAGCCGCAATACCGATATTTCTTACCTTATGTAAAGGCGTTTTTCTCTCTGCCATGCTAATTCTTTCTTACCAGCGGTAGTGAGCAAATGCTTTATTAGCCTCTGCCATCTTGTAAGTATCTTCCTTCTTCTTGAAAGATGCACCTTTTGAATTTGCCGCATCTAAAAGCTCATTTGCTAGTTTATCAACCATTGTTCTTTCGCTTCTTTTTCTAGCAAAAGTTATAAGCCAGCGGATAGCAAGAGCTTGTTGGCGAGCTGGGCGAACCTCAACTGGCACTTGATAAGTAGCACCACCAACACGGCGTGATTTAACTTCTAAAATAGGTTTTACATTTTCGATAGCGTCGTTAAAAACGTCGATGCCTTTAACTTCAGCATTTTTCTTTTCGATAGCTTTAATAGCACCATACATTATCTCTGTAGCGACGCTTTTTTTGCCATCATACATAAGAGAATTAATAAATTTAGTGATTATTTTATTTCCGTAAATCGGATCAGGTAAAACTTCCCTTACAGGAGCTTTTCTTCTTCTCATTTTGATTTTTCCTTCAAATTTTTATGAAATTTTACTCAAACGTTTGCAAATTTAAGCAACGTCTGCGAACCTAATTTTTTACTTTTTTGGAGCAGCAGCGCCAGCTTTAGGGCGTTTTGCACCATATTTAGAACGAGAAACTGTTCTTTTTGCAACACCAGCAGTATCAAGTGCGCCACGAACGATGTGATATTTAACACCTGGTAAGTCTTTAACCCTACCGCCGCGAACTAAAACGATACTGTGTTCTTGTAGGTTGTGACCTTCACCGCCGATATAGCTGATGACTTCAAAACCGCTTGTAAGCCTAACTTTGGCAACTTTCCTCAAAGCTGAGTTTGGTTTTTTAGGAGTTGTAGTATAAACCCTAGTGCAAACTCCTCTTCTTTGAGGGCACTCTTTTAACGCTGGAGATTTTGACTTAACAGTCACTTTCTTGCGTTCATTTCTGACCAATTGATTTATGGTTGGCACAATAATTCCTTTCAACTAAATTTATTAAAAAGACCTAATTTTATTTAAAAAAAGCTTAAATAACGGTTAATAAGTTAGACTTATTCATACGTTCCTTTTTTTATAAAACCACTGTCATCTTTTAAAATTTCACCCTTTGCAACGACAAATTTAATCTCAAATTTCTCATTGATTAGCAAAATATCTGCATCGTAATTTTCTTTTATCTCGCCTTTTTTATTTTGCAAGGCCACACTTTTTGCCACGTTTGTCGTAAAATATGGCAACGCCTCCTCGATACCAAAGCCATCTTTTACGAAATTTATAAACTCTTCATATAGGCTCTTGACGCTAGCGATGCCAATTTTTAGTAAATTTCCGTCGCTATCATAGCTAGAGTAGCTGCCAAAGCCGTCTGAGCTAATTGTTATCTTATTTGTCGGTAAATTTTCTTTTTTGATGCGCTTTACAGCCTCAAGTGGCGTAAGTCCTGGCATGCAGGTAAAGTCGATATAGCCGCCATCTTTTATAAATTTAAAGCTTTGTTTAAAAAGCTCCTCGTTTCTATTTACGTGCGTTGGTTGAAATAGTGTGATTGGCATGTCGTACTCATTTAGCACTTCATAGATCAAATTTAAGCCCTTTTTACCGTCACCCATGTGAAGCGTGGTGTGGCCTGACTTCGAGCTGATCATACCAGCCACCCTGCCAGCAGAGACTATGTGAGCGAGCTCATCTTTGCTCACGCTTGATGAGCGGTGGTCGCTTATGGCTAGTTTTGTGCCGATTATCGGATCAACAAAGACAATATCTTTTTCGATCTCGCCAGTTATGGTTGGCGTTTTGGAGCTGTATGCGCCAGTGTGAGCGTAGCATGTGATGCCCTCGTCGTTTAGCGCGTGTGCTTTTGCGACTAAATTTTCAACGCTTCTTGTCGTGCTGTCAGTTCCAAGTAGGCCAACGACTGTCGTTATGCCAGCTTCTATTAAATTTGATAGCATGATCTCAGGCACTCTAGTCTTAAAGCCACCCTCTCCGCCACCTCCAGTGATATGCACGTGCTTATCAATGAGACCTGGTATGGCTACTAAATTTGAAGCGTCGATCACCTTTACATTTGGCAAATTTGGCTCTAAATTTTTAGCTATGCAGACGATCTTGCCATTACATATAAATATATCTTTTTGACCAAGAAATTTTGGTGAGTAAATTTTGACGTTTTTTATAAGTATCATTTGGCGTCCTTATTTATCTTAGCGATACCAATGCCAGTAAGAGCTAAAATGATAGCAAAGACAACGCCCATGTAGTTTAAAATAGCCCATGGCAAATAATCTACCGTTGGCACACCAAGTGTAGCTGTCATATATGCGCCTGCTGCTGACCAAGGGATGAGTGGGACGATCACGGTGCCAGAGTCTTCAAGTGTTCTTGATAGGTTTTTGGCTGCTAAATTTTTCTCTTTATAGAAGTCTTTAAACATCTCACCAGGGATGAGGATAGAAAGATATGAGCTGCCTGTGACAAATGCGACGGTTAGGCATGAGCCGATAGTCGAGATGATGACTCCTGCTGTTGATTTGACCCTTGCCATGATGGTGTGAAGCACCTTTGTAAGCATGCCAGTTTTTGAGATGATGCCAGCAAAGCCCATAGCGCAGATGACTAGGATAGTGGTTGAATTTACAGAGCTCACGCCGCCTCTATTTAGAAGCTTAGTGATATCCTTTGAAAACTCTATATTAATGCCGCTCATCGTGACGTTAAAGCCAGTCATCACTGAGATAAAGCCATTTTTAAAGCTAAAATCTTGAACGATAACGCCAAGAAGCACTGAAAATAGCGAAGCTATGATCATGACAGGTATCGTTGGCCACTTTAGCACTGAGCCAGCCAAGACAAAAAGCACAGGCAAAAGTAAGATGATGTTCCAGTGAAAAATTTTATCAAGCTGACCTTGAAGCGCCAAAACCGACTCTGAAACATTTGCACCACTACTTGCCGCCTCGCTACCAAAGAATAGATAAGCTGCTATCGCAACGATAGTTGCTGGGATAGTCGTATAAAACATATGTCTGATGTGCTCATAAAGCTCTGAGCCAGCAGCTATCGGAGCTAGGTTTGTCGTGTCTGAGAGTGGGGAGAGTTTATCGCCAAAGTATGCTCCTGCGACTACCGCACCAGCAGTTGCTGCTAAATTTACATCAAGACCTTGAGCTATGCCCATGATGGCAACACCGACTGTGCCAGCAGAACCCCAAGATGTGCCAGTTACGGTTGAGATGATAGCTGCGATGACAAAAGCAGTTAGGACTAGATACTGCGGACTTATAAGATCTACGCCGTAGTAGATGATCATAGGGATGGTGCCTGAAAATACCCACGAGCCAATGAGCAGACCGACTGCCCAAAGTATCATAAGTGCTGGCAATGAGCTTGAAATTTTCTCTATCACCCCTTCTTGAAGCTCGCTCCAACTATATCCTAGTCTCCAAGCGATGCCACCAGCCACGAGAGCTGCTATCAAAATGATCGGCTCAACCTTTAGCTTCATATAACCAACGCCAAGTGCAAGACCTACGATCATAACCAAGATAGGCGTAAGGGCCAGCAGAAACGAAGGCTCTTTTTTTATAGAGTTCATCATGTGTCCTTTAAATTTGAGATATTTTTGAATTTAAAGGCTACAAACTTAAATTGTTATAAAAAAATAAAATAAATTTAAAATTTAAAATAAATGTGTGAAAATTTAGCACATCTAATATGTGCTAAATTTAGATCAATCTTGCTTGATAGCGTATTTGCCACTACCAGTCGAGATGATGCAAAGTGATATAGCGATATAAAGATATATAAGCTCTGCTTTAAAGCCATTTACATTAGTTAGCTCAAGTAAATTTGACAAGCCAAAATACGAATACAAAATGACAAGACTAGAGCCAAAAACTAGGAGCGCGCCAAGCCTTGAGTAAAAGCCAACGGCGATCATTATAGGGGCTAAAACCTCGCTAAGATAGGCAAAATACGCCAAAAAGCTAGGTAGTCCAGCATCAACTAAAATGCTCTTTACGCCGCCAACTCCGTGTAAAATTTTGCCAAAGCCGTGCATAAAAAGGCAAATTCCAAGGCCTAAGCGCAGAAATAAAAGTCCAAGATCGACATTTTTCATAATATCTCCGTTACATATTTTTAGTTAGGGATTTTATTTAATATTGATTAACGGCTTGTAAATTTTGAAATTTTGTAAATTTAAGTGGGTAAATTTATGAGAGGATTAAGCCCCAAAAGCGGGGCTTAATATATTAGTTTTCTTTGATCTTTATCTTTTTATCTTTGTAAAAACCAGTACCAACTGGGATCATACGTCCAAGGATGACGTTCTCTTTTAGATCTTCAAGATAGTCAAATTTAGCAGCGATTGACGCTTCTGTTAAGACCTTAGTTGTCTCTTGGAATGACGCAGCAGAGATCACACTATCACTTCCGATAGCCGCTCTTGTGACACCAAGAAGGATCGGCTCAGCGATAGCTGGCTCGCCACCCATTTTCATGATGCGTTCGTTCTCTTCTTTAAATTTGTTTCTTGAAACCATGTCGCCAACGATGAAATTTGTATTTCCACTATCGACGATTTTGACTTGGCGAAGCATTTGAGAGACGATGATCTCGATATGCTTATCAGCGATCGCAACACCTTGGCGGCGATAAACTTGCTGAATTTCACTGATCAAATAGTAGTGAAGTGCCTTTTCACCAAGAATTCTTAAGATATCGTGGCTTGAGATAAGTCCGTCTGTTAGTTTCTCACCAGCATGGACAAATTCGCCGTCTCTTACTTGGATCTGGCGGCTCTTCTCGATCAAATACTCAGCTGTCGTGCCATCTTCTGCTTGGATGATGATGCGCTCTTTTGAGCGAAGTGGCTTGTCAAATCTAACAACACCGTCTATCTCTGCAACGATAGCTGTATTTTTAGGGCGTCTTGCTTCAAATAGCTCACTAACTCTTGGAAGACCACCGGTGATATCTTTTGACTTAGCAACAGCTTTTGGAGTCTTAGCCAAAATGTCAGCTTGAGCTACTTCATCGCCACTTGAAACAAAGATCGCAGTTTTTGGATCAAGTGGGTACTTGATCAAATGTCCGCTCTTTGTAGTGATAATGATCGCTGGTTTTACGCCACTTGGCAAATATTCGTTGATGACAAGACGTCTTTGGCCAGTTGCCTCATCAGCTTGCTCAGTCGCACTATATCCTGGCTCTACATCTTCAAAGCTAACCACACCAGCCTCTTCTGCGATAGTTGGAGTTGAGTATGGATCCCACTCAGCGATTATTAGCTTGTCATCTTTTTCAGGTAGTGAGACCACTGTCGCTCTTTCTACCGCATCATTGTCTGATACTTGAATGATAGAATTTCTTGGGATGTAGTGGCGAACTGCCTCACGTCCGTCTTTGTCAGAAACAACAACAAAGAAGCCTTTTTCAGTTACTTTATGACCTTTTTTGATATCTTTTAGTCTATCAAGGAAGTCACCTTTTAGTATGAAAAATTTAACCACACCATTTGCATCTGCTGTGATCTTTCTAGTTACTGGATCGCCGTCTGAAATTTTAAGCTCACTAGCATAAGGGATACGATTTGGAATGTTCCAACCCTCTTTTATGATTTCGACGATACTCTCGTTTTCTTTTACTTTGTCGCCATTTGCATAAGGGATATACATCTTGCCTTCGATCTTACCACTAACGCCAGCTAGTTCGTTTGGCTTAGCAAGGTCGTTTCTTCTGATGGTATATTTTATCTCTTCTTTTTTGCCTTTGATAACGATATTTACGTCTTCGTGAGCATATTCGATCTCGATTTTACCATCGATTGTTGATTTTATCTTTGGCTCAACAAGTAGTACAGCTGCACTTCTTCTGTTTGCAACGATTTTCTTGCCGTTGTTCTCGTATGTGCTAAGGTTGTAATATCTAATAAAGCCCTCTTTTTGAGCGATGACTTGGCGGTCTTGCTGCTCAGTAGAAGCCGTACCACCGATGTGGAATGTTCTTAGCGTTAGCTGAGTACCTGGCTCACCGATTGATTGAGCTGAGATGATACCGACAGCCTCACCTGGTTTTACAAGTTTGCCCTCACCCAAATTTAAGCCGTAGCATTTTGCGCAAACGCCTTTTGGCGCTTTGCACGTGATAGGAGTTCTAATGCTTACTGATTTTATGCCAGCTTCTGTTATCGCTTTGGCTTTTTCTTCATCAAGCAATGTGCCTTCGCTAAATAAAATTTCATTTGTTATAGGATCGATCACATCATCTGCTAAAACACGGCCCAAGACTCTCTCTTCAAGGCTCTCTATTAGCTCACCACTCTCTGTGATATCTGTGATCTCAACGCCCTCGTGCGTACCGCAGTCGTGCATTGTGACTTTAACGTTTTGAGCAACGTCGATTAGCTTTCTTGTTAGGTAACCAGCGTTGGCAGTTTTTAGCGCGGTATCAGCAAGACCTTTTCTAGCTCCATGGGTTGAGTTGAAGTACTCCATTATGTTTAGACCTTCACGGAAGTTTGAAATGATCGGTGTTTCGATAATCGAGCCGTCCGGTTTTGCCATAAGACCACGCATACCAGCTAGCTGGCGAATTTGCGCTGCACTACCTCTCGCACCTGAGTCAGCCATCATATAAATTGAGTTAAATCCGCCCTTATCACTTTGAATAAGCTTCATCATCTCGCTTGCAACGCTATTATTTGTATCTGTCCAGATATCGATGATCTTGTTGTATCTCTCACTATCTGTTAAAAGACCAGCGCCATATTGCTTTTGAATTTCACGAACTTTTTTCTTAGCTTCGTCGATATATTTTTGCTTGCTATCTGGCACGATGATGTCTGCGATAGAGATAGAAATTCCCGCTTTTGTAGCATATCTAAAGCCTAAATTTTTAAGCTTATCAAGGAAGTCAGCCGTTACTTCAAGGCCGCCATTTCTATAAACATAATCAACCAAATTTGCAATATCTTTTTTCTTCATGATCTTATTCCACATATTATCAGGAACAAAATCAGGTAGTATCGCTCTTAAAATCAAACGACCAGCTGTTGTGAAGATGATCTTATTATCAACCATTGTCTTAATTTTTGCGTGAAGGCCAAGTGTATTAGCCTCTTCAGCGATCATTACTTCATCGACACTTGAGAAAATTTTATTTGCACCTTTTTCGTCATTTCTCTCTAGGCTTAAATAATAAATTCCCAAAACCATATCTTGTGAAGGAACTGTGATAGCCTTACCGCTTGCAGGAAGCAAGATGTTCATTGAGCTAAGCATCAAAATTTTACACTCAGCAATAGCTTCCTGCGATAGTGGTACGTGAACAGCCATTTGGTCGCCGTCGAAGTCAGCGTTGAACGCCGCACAAACTAACGGGTGAAGCTGGATCGCCTTGCCCTCAACAAGCACTGGATGAAACGCCTGGATAGAAAGCTTGTGAAGTGTCGGAGCACGGTTTAGCATAACTGGATAGTCTTTAACAACCTCTTCTAGGCACTCCCAAACCTCATTTGTCTTATCTTCTATCATCTTTTTAGCTTGCTTAACGGTTGTCGCATAGCCTTTTTCTTCAAGGCGAGCAAGCAAATGTGGCTTAAATAGTTCTAAAGCCATCTTCTTTGGAAGACCGCACTGATCCATCTTTAGCTTTGGACCAACGACAATAACAGAACGTCCAGAAAAGTCAACACGCTTACCTAGCAAATTCTGACGGAAGCGGCCTTGCTTACCTTTGATAATCTCACTTAGTGATTTTAGTGGGCGTTTATTTGCACCTTTTACAGCGTTTGCTCTACGACCATTGTCAAATAGCGCATCAACAGCCTCTTGAAGCATTCTCTTTTCGTTTCTGATAATAATTTCAGGTGCGTCAAGCTCAAGTAGGCGTTTTAGACGGCTATTTCTATTTATTACACGGCGATATAGATCATTTACGTCTGAAACAGCAAATTTACCGCCATCAAGATTAACAAGCGGTCTAAGATCAGGCGGAAGAACTGGCAAATTTGTTATCATCATCCACTCTGGGCGGTTGCCTGAATTTAAAAAGCTCTCGATAACCTTTAGACGTTTTACGATAGTTTTTTTCTTGGCCTCAGAATTTGTAGCCTCCATCTCTTCTTGTAGCTGATTTAAAATTTGAGTTAGGTCAAGCTCAGCTAGCATATCATAGATGACCTCGCCACCCATTCTAGCACTAAAGCCACTCTCTTCATATCTTGAAGCTAGGCTTTGATATTGCTCCTCGTTTAAAACGTCATATTTTTCAACTTTTTTAGAATTTTCATTGTCATAATAAGCCTCACCAGCATTATCAACAATGTATGCCTCGTAGTAAAGTACGCGCTCGAGGTCTTTCATCTTGATACCAAGAAGCGCACCGATACGGCTTGGCAAGAAATTTACATACCAGATATGAGCCACTGGAGTTACAAGCTCGATGTGACCCATGCGAGAGCGACGAACTTTAGATGTTGTTACTTCAACGCCGCACTTTTCGCATTTGATACCTTTGTAGCGCATCTTTTTATATTTACCACAAAGACACTCGTAGTCGCGGATCGGTCCGAAAATTTTGGCACAAAACAGACCGTCACGCTCAGGTTTTAGCGTGCGGTAGTTGATAGTTTCTGGTTTTTTAACCTCGCCATAACTCCAAGATTTTATCTTCTCAGGACTTGCTAAACGAAGTTGGAAAGCTTCAAAATCACGAGGTCTATGCTCTTCTTTTATCTCAACTGGTTTTAAATTAGTTAGTTTCATTTGTCTCATCCTCATCATATACTTCCACATCAAGAGCTAGTGATTTTAGCTCGTTTGTTAGAACAAAGAACGTCTCAGGGATACCAGTCTCAGGAACGTTTTCACCTCTTGTTAAAGCTTTGTAAGCAGAGAGTCTTCCCTCAACATCGTCTGATTTTACAGTTAGCATCTCTCTTAGTGTATGAGCAGCACCATAAGCCTCAAGTGCCCAAACCTCCATCTCGCCAAACCTTTGACCACCAAATAGCGCCTTACCACCGACTGGTTGTTGCGTAACAAGACTGTATGGTCCAGTACTTCTTGCGTGAACTTTTTCATCAACCAAGTGGTGAAGTTTTAGCATATACATACAACCAACATTAACGCGTTCTCTTATCTTTGAGCCTGTGCGTCCGTCATATAGCTCAGTTTTACCATCGCTATCTATCTTTGCCATCTCAAATAATTTTGCAAATTCGTCAGCTTTAACGCCTTCAAAAATAGGAGTTGCAAATCTTACGCCATTGCTCCAATCTTTTGCATACTCAAGAAGCTTCTCATCACTCATCTTGCCAAGAGCTTTTTTAGCGTCCATTAGCTTAGCAACGCTTGCGATCTCTATCATCTTAGCTCTTAGCTCTTTTATCCACTCGCCTTTTTTAGTCTCAAAAATTTCATTGATCTGCTCACCTAAGCGGTAACCGACAAGACCAAGGTGGCTCTCTAAAATTTGACCGATGTTCATACGGCTTGGAACGCCTAGTGGGTTTAGCACGATATCTACGATCTGTCCGCTTGGAAGATAAGGCATATCGACTTCTCTAACTATATTTGAAACGATACCTTTGTTACCGTGACGTCCAGCCATCTTATCGCCAACTTTTAGTTTGCGTTTTGTAGCTATATAAACTTTTACAAGTTTTACAACGCCGCTTGGTAAAATATCATCTTTTTCTAAAATTTCTATCTTAGCGTCGTGCTCTTCTTTAAGCTTTTTCTTCTCATTTTGGAAGTAATTTTTTAGCTCGTCATATTTCTTTTGAATATCTTTTGAAAAGCTCTTTACGATAGCATTTAGAGTAAATCTGTTGATATTCTCAAAGTCAGCTTTATTGATCTTTGAGCCTTTTTTATACTCTTTTTTATTTACCTCTTGATCGCTAGCTAGTGGGTTTTTAGAAAGAAGCGCTGTAACTTTTAGCATCTCTTCGCGGTCTAGCATAAGCAGTCTGTCGTGGTGCTCTTTTTCTAAAAGCGTCTTCTCCTCTTCATAAGCCTTGTTTGTTCTGCTATCTTTTTCATAGCCTTTTTTAGTGAAAATTTTAACATCAACAACCACGCCTTCCATTGAAGCTGAAGCATAGAGTGATTTATTTACCACGTGTCCAGCTTTTTCACCAAAGATAGCACGAAGCAATCTTTCTTCTGGGGTTGGCTTAACCTCGCCTTTTGGAGATACCTTGCCAACAAGGATCATGCCAGGCTTGATCTCTGTACCGATTTTAACGATACCGCTTTCGTCAAGGTGCATAAGCTCCTCTTCTTTGACGTTTGGTATATCTTTTGTTATCTCTTCAACGCCGTCTTTTAGCTCACGAGCCTCAATCTCTTTTTCATAGATATGAACGCTTGTAAAGGCATCTTCACGTATCATTTTTTCACTAATAACGATCGCGTCCTCGTAGTTGTAGCCATTCCAAGGCATAAATGCTATTAGCGCGTTTTTACCGATAGCTAGCTCGCCTTTTTCCATACTTGGACCATCAGCTATGATTTGATTAGCCTCGATCTCGTCGCCTTTTTTAACGATAGGGTGTTGTGAAAATGTCGTATTTTGGTTTGTTCTTAAATTTTTCTCTAAAGAGTAGTGATCGATATATGGACCAGCTTCATCTTCACCAAGGATAAAGATGTTTTTATTATCAACCTTTTCAACCACGCCACCTCGTTTTGCTTTTACACTCTCCCAAGCATCTCTTGCGATAACGCTCTCCATACCTGTTCCAACGATAGGAGCAGTTGAACGAAGTAGTGGCACTGCTTGACGTTGCATGTTTGAGCCCATAAGCGCACGGTTAGCGTCGTCGTGCTCTAGGAAAGGGATAAGCGAAGCTGCGACACCAGCTATCATACCAGAGCAAAGGTCGATCAAGGTAACATCTTCTCTACGAGCAAGCATCATCTCGCCCTCTTTTCTAACCTCGATCAAATCCTCAACAATATGTCCATTTTCATCAAGCTTAGTTGATGCTGGAGCGATAACATTACCCTCTTCTTGTGTCGCTGTTAGATAGACTATCTCATCAGTCACTTTGCCATCGACAACCTTTTTATAAGGCGCCTCAACAAAGCCAAGGTCATTTACTTTTGCATAAGTTGAAAGAGTGTTGATAAGACCGATATTTTGACCTTCTGGAGTCTCAACCGGACAAATTCTGCCGTAGTGAGTTGGGTGAACGTCACGCACCTCAAATCCAGCACGCTCTTTAACCAAACCGCCCTCGCCAAGCGCAGATAGACGGCGCTTATGTGTAACCTCACTAAGCGGGTTTGTCTGATCCATAAACTGGCTTAACTGACCGCCTGTGAAAAATTCCATAATTGTTGCTGTAATCATTTTTGGATTGATAAGATCATAAGGCATGATCTCGTCAGTATTGTTGCTCAGGCTTGTAAATTTATCACGGATAGCCTTTTGCATCTTAACAAAACCAAGGTGAAGCTCACTAGCAAGCAGCTCGCCGATAGATCTTATACGGCGGTTACCAAGGTGATCGCGGTCGTCAATGTGACCTTGTCCATTTTTAACTTTTATAAGATATTTTGCAGTTTTGATGATATCTTCACTAGTTAGCAAGGTAACATACTCTGGCACATCAAGCGAGAGCTTGTGGTTCATCTTCATACGACCAACTTTTGTTAGGTCATATCTTTCAGGGTTAAACAATATATCATTTACAAAGCTTTTTGCAGCCTCTTTAACTACCGGCTCGCCAGGTCTCATAACTTTGTAAATTCTAATCGCGGCAAGGTCATTTTCATCATCAACACCCTCAGTTTGTTTTAAAACTTTAAGCATATCATTATCAGCGATAAACGAATTTATGATAGCGTCGTCAACGCCAGCTGCAGAGTTGTTTATAATATCGATACTTTCATGCTCAGCTAAAATTTTTGCAAGTTTATTCTCATCAAGAGCAGATAGTGTGTCATATAAAATTTCGCCGCTTTCTGTGTTTATCACAGGGTTTGCCAAATATCTACCTATAAGTGCTTCGATCGGATACTCGACAAATTTAACGCCATCTTCGATTAATTTATCAGCTTTTTTCTTTGTTAGGCGCTTGCCAGCTTGGTGAAGAACCTCTCCATCTTCATTTTTTATATCATACTCAACTCTTCCTAGATAATCCTCTGGATTGAAAAGAGTTAAAAATTTATTATTTTTAATAACCAAATTTTGTATCGGATAAAATAGCTTAATAATGTCTTGTTTTTTATATCCTAATGCCCTAAACAAGATAGTTACAGGCACTTTTCTGCGCTTATTTATCCTAACATATAAAATATCTTTTGTATCATATTCAAAGTGCAACCAAGATCCGCGATCTGGGATTATTTGAGCTGTATAGATAAGTTTATTTGCAACAGTCGCACTCTCTTCTTGTTTAAAGATAACGCCAGGGCTTCTATGAAGTTGATTTACAACAACACGCTCAACACCATTTATAATAAACGAAATTCTATCTGTCATCAACGGAATTTCACGTATAAAAATTTCTTGCTCTTTTATATCTTTAACGCCAACTTTATCACCAGTCTTATCATCTTTTTCATGGACGATAAGGCGTATTTTCATCTTTAAATTTACAGAGTATGTAAGACCTCTTTCTATGCACTCTCTGATTGTATATTTTGGTTTTCCAATCTCTGAGCTAACATATTCTAAAGTCAAACGATTTTGCGGATCATGTATAGGGAAAATCGACTTAAAAACTTTTTCGATACCGCTTTCTGTCTGATTGTTATTTAGATTTAAAAAATTATCAAAGCTCTTTTTTTGTAGTTGTAGTAGGTTCGGAACGTCTATCTCCTTAACGACATTAGAGAAGTCAACTCTAAGACGATTTCCTGAGTATAAGCTATTTAACATTGCATCTACCTCGTGGTAATTTTGAAAGAAAAGTATAGCCTTTTACAAGGCATCTAAAATTTAAAAAAGAGAGAGCCTCTGCCCTCTCTTGAAATATTAAGCCTAAATAATAAAAAATTATTTAAGTTCAACCTTAGCACCAGCCTCTTCAAGCTCTTTTTTAGCTGCTTCAGCTTCATCTTTGCTAACACCTTCTTTAAGAACAGATGGAGTTCCTTCAACTGCGTCTTTAGCCTCTTTAAGACCAAGACCAGTAAGTGCTCTAACAACCTTAATAACGTTGATTTTCTTATCACCTGAATCAACAAGAACGATGTTAAATTCTGTTTTTTCTTCAGCAGCAGCTGCACCACCAGCAGCAGCTGCACCACCAGCTACCATTACAGGAGCTGCGCTAACACCAAATTTCTCTTCAAACTCTTTTACAAGTTCGCTAAGTTCAAGTACAGAAAGATTAGATATAAACTCTAATACGTCTTCTTTTGTAATTGCCATTTTTAATCCTTATTATTTTTTTAATTTAATTAAGCTGATTGTTCTTTTTTCTCTTTAAGCGCATTCAAACCAATTGTGAAATTTTGAATTGGCGCATTCCAAACTTGCAAAAGCATCGCAATAAGCTCATCACGGCTAGGCATTTTAGATAGAGCTTTAACTTTATCAACGCTTGCAACTTCGCCATCAATATAAGCTGTTTTAATTTTGAAAAGATCAGAATTCGACTCTTCAAATTTTGCGGCTACTTTAGTTACTGCTAATTGATCTTCACTCCAAAGATAGATATTTGTATCTTTGAGTTCCATTCCGACTTTATCAGAATTTTTAAGAGCAATATTTGCAAGAGTATTTTTAATAACTTGAACTTTTACATTTTGTTCTTTTGCAGAATTTCTTAAAACTTCAAGTTTTTTAACTGAAAGACCACGATAGTCACAAACTACAATAGCTTCAGCAGTTTTAAATTCACTCTCTAATTTTGCAACAACTTCAGTTTTTTCGTTACGTGTCACTTTTTCTCCTTTCCGACCGGTAATTTCAAGCAGAGCGGGTCGAATCAATTAAGCCCAATGGCCTCGGCTATCTCCAATCTAAGATATAAATTTCTTTAAATTCTTATTTTAAATCCATAACTTCTTGAGTATCAAGAGTTACAGAAGGGCTCATTGTTAAAGACAATGAAGCATTTTTTACATATCTACCTTTTGCATTCGCAGGTTTATGTTTATTAATAGCTTTAATAAATGTTGAAATATTTTCATTTAATTGCTCTTTAGTAAAATTGACCTTGCCAAGACCTGCATGTATATTTCCTTGCTTATCAACACGGAAATTTACTTGTCCACTTTTTGCATTATTAACAGCTTGTGCAACATCCATTGTAACTGTTCCAGTTTTTGGATTTGGCATTAAACCTTTAGGTCCTAAAATTCTACCAACTTTACCTACAAGACCCATTAAATTTGGAGTAGCTATAAGAACATCAAAGTTCATTATACCCTTTTGGATATCCTCAACTAGATCATCGGCACCAACTATGTCAGCACCAGCAGCTTTTGCCTCATCAGCTTTAGCATCTTTTGCTATAACAGCAACTCTTACAACTTTGCCTGTACCAGCTGGTAAAACAACAGAACCACGAACCATTTGATCAGCATGTCTTGGATCAACGTTTAATTTTAACGCAATCTCAACTGTCTCATTAAATTTAGCAGAAGCTAGAGTTTTAACTGTATCGATAGCCTCGCTAAGGTTATAAATTTTATCTTGCTCTACTTTTTTGAGCAATTCTTGAAATCTCTTACTAGTTTTTCCCATAAATTTCTCCGCATATAAATTGCTTCCGTCTTTTGAAAATCAACCTGACGGTAAAGGTTTTAGTCTACTACTTCGACACCCATTGAACGAGCTGAACCAGCAATAATCTTAGCTGCTTGCTCTTTATCATTTGTATTTAAATCAACAAGTTTTTTCTCAACAATTTCTAAAACTTGAGCTTTTGTCAATTTACCTACCTTATTTTTTAAAGGATTATCTGTTCCTTTTGTTATACCCGCAGCCTTTTTAATAAGATCCGTAGCAGGTGGTTGCTTTGTGATAAATGTAAAACTTTTATCAGCATAAACTGTTATAACAACTGGGATATTAAATCCAACCATATCTTTTGTTTTTTCATTAAAGGCTTTACAAAATTCCATAATATTAACGCCTTTTTGTCCTAATGCTGGACCAACTGGCGGGCTAGGATTTGCTTTTGTTGCGGCAATTTGTAATTTTATTTCACCTATAACTTTTTTAGCCATTTCTTGCTCCTTAAATTATCTTCTCAACTTGTGAATACAAAATATCAACAGGGGTACTTCTACCAAAAATAGAAACATTGAGTCTAAGCTTGCCATGTATCATATCGTATTCTTCAACGATACCTGTAAAGTTAGCAAAAGGACCTTCTGTTATGCGAACACTTTCACCATCCTCAAAAAATATTTTAGGTTTTGGTGCCGCTCTTTTTTGAACTTTCTCCAAGATAGTATTTATATCTTTTTCAGTCAATGGTGTAGGCTTTTTAGCCTCACCTATAAAACGTCCAACCTTTGGCAAAGACTGAATTTTATGCCAAAGAGCCGTATCAAGATCTAAACATGCAAAAGCATATCCAGGATAAAGAGTTCTTTCATTAATTTTTTGCTTACCGTTTTTTATCTCTATTACGTCTTCTGTAGGAACGATAACTTCTTTTAGTTGATCTTCGATACCGTGATCTCTAACTAAATTTTCAATTCCTCTTTTTACTGCCATTTCGCTACCAGCGTAAGTTTGTATAGCATACCATTTATGTGACATTATTTTTCCTTATCCTATATAACTTTAGAAAGAACAAAGGACATAATAACATCAACAAGAGCTAAAAAAAGTGAAACAACAGCGACCACGATAAAAACTGCAATAAAAGCATTTCTAATTTGTTCTTTAGTAGGAAAGATAACTTTCATTATTTCCAATTTAGATAGCTTTATATAATTTATAAATTTTTCCATAATCTTAACCTTAATTGTGGCAGGGCAAGAGGGATTCGAACCCCCAACCATTGGATTTGGAATCCAGCGCTCTACCGTTGGAGCTATTGCCCTAATAGCTACTTATTCTTAATTAGCTTTTTAACTTAACTTCTTTATGAACAGTATGTTTTTTTAATCTTGGGCAATATTTTTTGAGCTCAACCTTATCTGTAGTGGTTTTGCTGTTTTTTGTAGTAGTGTAATTAATATCACCACACTCAGAGCATTTTAAACCGATTTTAATTCTCATATATATTCCTTATAGAAAGCCAAAGGGTTTCCCCTTTGGCATAATTTTATAAATTAACCAAGTATTTTTGAAACAACACCTGAACCAACAGTTCTACCACCTTCACGGATAGCAAAACGAGTACCTTCCTCAAGCGCAACTGGAGCTATAAGCTCAACAGAAATTCTTACGTTATCACCTGGCATAACCATCTCTGTTCCCTCTGGTAATGCAATAGAACCAGTAACGTCAGTTGTTCTTACGTAAAATTGTGGTCTATAGTTGTTAAAGAAAGGAGTATGGCGACCGCCCTCTTCTTTAGTTAGGATATAAACCTCACCCTCAAATTTTGTATGAGGTGTGATTGATTTTGGCTTGCAAAGAACCATACCACGTTCAACGTCTTCTTTTTTAGTACCACGAAGAAGAACACCAACGTTATCGCCAGCTTCACCTTGATCCATCTCTTTTCTAAACATCTCAACACCAGTAACTGTTGTTGTTTGTGTAGGTTTGATACCAACGATTTCTATTGTGTCACCAACCTTAACAACACCTTTCTCAATTCTACCTGTTACAACTGTACCACGACCTGAAATTGAGAAAACATCTTCGATTGGCATAAGAAGATCTTTGTCCGTAGCACGAACTGGAGTTGGGATATAGCTATCAACCGCATCCATTAGTTCCATAATTTTTGCTGACCATTCGCCATCTTGTCCAGCTTTTGCCTCTTCAAGAGCTTTAAGCGCTGAACCAGAAACTATCGGAGTATCATCACCTGGGAAGTTGTACTCGTTAAGTAGTTCGCGAATTTCCATTTCAACTAGTTCAAGTAACTCAGCGTCATCAACCATATCTGCTTTGTTCATGAAAACAACGATATAAGGAACACCAACTTGGCGAGATAGCAAGATGTGCTCTCTAGTTTGTGGCATTGGGCCGTCTGCTGCAGAAACAACTAGAATAGCGCCGTCCATTTGAGCAGCACCTGTAATCATGTTTTTTACATAGTCGGCGTGACCTGGGCAGTCAACGTGAGCATAGTGACGTTTCTCTGTCTCATACTCAATGTGTGAAGTAGCAATTGTAATACCACGCTCTTTCTCTTCTGGAGCATTATCAATATTATCATAATCTTTTAGCTCAGCAAGACCTTTGCGTGAAAGAACAGCAGATATTGCAGCTGTTAAAGTAGTTTTACCATGGTCAACGTGACCGATAGTGCCTATGTTTACGTGTGGCTTGTTGCGTGAAAATTTTTCTTTAGCCATCTTTTCCTCCGTTATGATATGTGTCTTTATCTAATTCAAATTCGTATAGTAATATAAAATCATATAAACCAGTGGAGCTCATAGCGGGACTTGAACCCGCGACCTCTTCCTTACCAAGGAAGTGCTCTACCTCTGAGCCATATGAGCGAAAAACGCTTGGCTGAGATGATTTTAATCAACATACAAACAACTAAAAATTCATGAAAATAAAGATGGAATAACTGTGTTTAGCAAAATCTAGATACAGCTCCCAGTTTACTTTCCCAAATTTTGGAGCGGGAAACGGGGCTCGAACCCGCGACCCTCAGCTTGGAAGGCTGATGCTCTAGCCAACTGAGCTACTCCCGCATAACAATGGTGGTGAGACGTGGATTCGAACCACGGAAGACATAGTCAGCAGATTTACAGTCTGCCCTCGTTGGCCGCTTGAGTATCTCACCTTAAACATTAATAAGTTATTTTGGTATTTTCTGGTCAAACACTGTTACAAAATGGAGCTGGTGAACGGACTTGAACCGCCGACCCACTGCTTACAAGGCAGTAGCTCTACCAACTGAGCTACACCAGCACCTGTTTTGTGAAGTGGCAATTATAGCCCAAAATAAAATAAAAGTCAAGGAGATTTTGAAAAATATTTTATCTAATTTTTTGCAATCAAAAATCTATAGAATTTATAAAAAATTTCAAAAACAGCCACCAAATTGAGCCGCTTTTACCAAAAAAGATAAATTTTACATATACAAAATTTCATATTTTCATAATTTTATTTTTTTTAAAAGCTAAAATTTCTATAATTACGAAAAAATACAAAGGATTTAATATGCAATTTTTACCTTGGGCGATAATTTTACTGCTAATTTACGTGATCTATTTCTTAATGATCCGCTATGAAAAAAAGATAGCGACGCTAAGTAAGATGATCGAGCAAAACAGTGATGGTATCAAAGAAAATAGAGACCTTATAGGTCAAAACAGATCACTAATCGAGAAAAATAAACACAACATTGAGAAAAATACTAAAGATATTACAACAAATGTTGAAAAAATAGACATTGACTTGGAAGATTAATTCTTCCAAAATTTCTCTTCTTTTTCCTTTTTTATCAAATTTTCGTAAGTTTGCATTCTTATATTTACAGGCTCTAAATTTATGCCATCTTTTTTTATCTTAAAATATTTCCCGTCCATCAAGCAATACTCTGGCACTAAGTCGTAGCGCTTCGAAAGTGGCAAAACTCTAAAGCTTAGATTGTCCAGTATCAAAGGCTCTTTGTGTAAATTTTCCCAAACAGCTAGCACCATATGATATTTTTTTGTATTTTTTTCCTGAACAACTAGAAGGCATTTTTGATTATCCACGCCAAGATCTTTTAGGCTATCGCGTTTGATATCGCGTACTCTTCGCAGTCTCCGCCACCTCGCCTTAAAAACTCCCCCCTAGTGCTCCACACATCGACATTTGTATTGTAAAAATCATCATATCTTGGCATCAAAGAATTTAAGTATGAATTTATGAGCTCTAGCTTTCTAATAAAGCTTTCGTGTTCTATTTTTTTCATAAAATTTGCATAGTGATTTAGTATATTTTTGCAAATTTGATTTTTACATTGAGATATGTTTTTTGGAGAAATTTCAAAATTATTTGCAAAAAGAGAAGAAAAGAAAAAGAAAAGAAGCAAAATTTTACGCATGAAGCTGCTTCATCAAAAGCACAAGACCTATTCTATCTTTCACATTTAGCTTGCTGTAAATCGATGTAGTGTGCGCCTTTACCGTCCTTAAAGTAATGCCTGTTTGCTCTGAAATTTCATTGTTTGTTAAACCTTGATAGATTAAGTTTGCGATCTCTTTTTCGCGTGAGCTAAGCTCACTTAGATCAGACTTTTTCTCTAAAGTTTCATTTTCATTATTTATATATGAGCCAGTTAGTTCTCCGATCATCGCTTGGATAAATTCTGGATAAAGCCAAACTTTGCCATTTAAAATCGTCTCAAAGGCATCTTCAAAGTGTGTTTTTCTCATGTGTGAGTTTGCATATCCTTTGACACCAAGAGCCAGCAGATGTTTACCTTCACTAAATTTTGGTTCGTTTGCAAGGATTAGACATTTTATATTTGGAAAATTTTCATGAATGGTTTTAATATTTTCATCAAGGCTATCTTTAAAAGCATTTGTGTCGATACCGACGATATCAACCTCGTCGTTTAAATTTGCAAAAAAATCCTTTTTATTGTGAGTAAATTTCACACTATCATCTGAAAAATACCCTCGCCAAAGATTATTAAGCGAACCATTTTGAGTAAAAAAAACCACATTCATAACCATATTTCCTTATATCACATATAGGTTTGCTCGTAAATTTTTGACTCATTTACGAAAACGATCACATGGCGCTCCTTGCCACTATTTGCCTCAAATTTATAACTAAAAGTGGATAAGAATTTCTCAACCACTTCTTTGTCTTCTTTTAAAAAGATACTCATCTCAAAACAACCATTTGATATAGCGTATCTATATGGCACGCTAAGAGATAGTAAATTTAGATCAAAGTCCAAGCTATCGCTGCTTTCATCGTAGCCACTAATTGATATTTTGATGCTCTTTATAAGCTCATCTTTAATCTCTACACCAGATAAATTTATGCAATTTTCACTTTTTAAATTTATCATCTCATCAAAGCTTTTTTCACAGTCTTTAAAGTGAAATTTGACGACCCCTCTTCCGATTAGATCGCATATTTTGCCATCATTTAAAATGACAAATTCCTCAGCCAGCTTTGCTCTTGAAATTTGATATTCGCTAAAATTTCGCTCAAAGCTAGCTGACTTTTGCATTATCGCTCCGTTAAAGCGTTTTGTTTTGCTTTTAAGATAGGTTTTAACAGATAGTCAAGTATCGTCTTTTTACCAGTGATGATATCAGCTGAAACTATCATGCCAACCTTGATCCTAAGTGGCTTTTTTTCTGTTCCAAGATAGTTTTTCTCAGTTTCTATCCTAACTAGATAGTAGCTCTCGCCTGTTTTTTCATTTGTCTCGGTATCGGCACTGATCTGCGTTACTTTGCCTTTTAAACCGCCATAAATACTAAAATCATACGCCGTAAATTTAACCATCGTATCAAGTCCAGGTCTTAAGAACGCAACGTCAGCTGGCTTAACCTTTACCTCAGCGATGAGCTTATCTTCTAGTGGGACGATCTCAGCTATGTTTTCACCAGGCTTGATAACGCCTGAGACTGTATGCACCATCATCTTACTAACGATACCATTTACCGGAGATCTTACATAAGTTCTTTCGACTCTATCACTTAGGCTGATTTGCGACTCGTTTATCCTTGCGATCTCAGCAGAGACTTCGTTTAGCTCTTTTTTTGCATTGTTTTTAAATGCCAGCTTTGCCTCTTCTATCTTGTTTTTTGCCTCTTTTATGGTTGATTCGACCCTTGGCACAGCAAGCACAGAGGCATCAAGCTCGCCCTTTAGGTCATTTACGCGTCTTTGAAGCTGGATATACTCGACCTCACTAACAAGGCCTTTTTTAAAGATAGGCTCCATGATCGCTTTTTCTTTTAAAACAAGGTTGTAGCTATTTTGAGTTTGAGAAATTTTATTTCTAAGCTCATTTAGCTCACTTTGGCGCTGATGGATCTGTTCTGTTAGAATTCCTATTTGCTCATTTAAGTGATCGATGTTTGAGTTATGCAAGCTTATCTCGTATCTTACGGCCTTGCTATTGTTGGCATCTCTTGTTTCGTTATAGTCAAATTCTTTATCATTTGCTTCAGCATCAAGCCTCATAAATTTAGCCTGAAGCTCATCAAGTCTTAGCTTTGACTCGCCATAGCTACTTGTAAAGTTTTTATTGTCAAGCCTGATTAAGATCTGATCTTTTTTAACCTCATCGCCCTCTTTTACAAAAATTTGATCCACGATACCGCCCTCAAGGTTTTGTATCGCTTGGTTTTTGCCTGATGGGATGATCTTGCCGCTACCTCTTGTTATCTCATCTATCTGTGCCCATGAAGCCCACAAAAGTAGCCAAAATACAGTTATACTAACTGCATAAAGTATCTTTTTTGAGGTTGATGGAGCTTTTGCCAAAACTGCTTCTGAGAGGCTTGACATAAATTTCAAGTCATAAGCATCGTAGTTTTTTGCTTGGATGTTTGACCTGATGCTATCTACGCTATTTAAAATTTGATCTCCAGCGCTCTCTTGATCTTTTATGTCACTTTTTTGGACTGGCTTTTCGTCTGGCTTTAAATTTTCATTTTGTTGATTTTTTATATCTTCTTGCATAATCACTTCCCACTAAGTCTAGCTAAAACTTCGTCTCTTGGACCATCTAGTAAAATTTTGCCATTGTCCATCACTATGAGTCTATCAACAAGATCGAGCATCGATGTTCTGTGAGTTACTAAAATCATAGTTTTATTTACGGTATTTACCTTTAAATTTGCTTTTAGCTTGCTCTCAACTGTATTGTCTAGTGAATTTGTAGGCTCGTCAAGCAAGATGATAGGACTATCTAGCAAAAACGCCCTAGCCACGGCTATACTTTGACGCTGACCGCCGCTAATGCCATCACCTCTTTCAAATACTGGCATATCAAAACCAAGTGGGTGAGCATTGACATATTCATCGACGCCACTTACCTTAGCAGCTTTAATTATCTGCATATCATCGACATATGGTGCTTTTTGAACGATATTTTCCCTAACCGTTCCTTTAAATAACACAACATCTTGTGGCACGTAGCCGATATTTCTTCTAAGGTCAGCTGGGTCTATCTGGTTGATATCTATACCATCGATTAGTACCGAGCCTTCGGTCGGTGCATAAAGACCTAGGATTATCTTTTGCAAGGTTGTCTTACCAGAGCCATTTCTACCGATGATGCCTACTTTCTCACCTGGCTGAATGACAAAATTTATCCTATCAAGTGAGCCTTTTGTAGTGTCTGGATATGTAAAGCTAACGTTTTTAAACTCTATCTTGCCTTCAAAAGAATTTCTTCTAACAAATTTCTTGCCCTCAGGTCTTTCAACTGGCATCTGCATGATCTTGCTAAGGCTTTGATAAGCTGTCTTTGTCTGCTCGAAATTTGCAGCTAGTGAGGCTACTTGACCCATAGGAGCGATCGCACGAGAGCTAAGCATAACAGCAGCGATCAAACCACCCATAGTAAGGTGTGTATCTTGTATCATATAAACGCCAAGAACGATGATAGCGATAGTGTTTAACTGCACCAAAAATGAAGTTACGGTTGTGATTGAAGTAGTGATTATTTTTGATTTGATGCTTCTGTTTGCTATCTCGCCAGTCGCCTCTTCCCAGTTCCACTGCACGTGACCGCTAGCACCAAGAGTTTTAATGGTCTCTAAGCTGCTAAGGCTCTCTATCAAAATTCCATTTTTCATAGCTGAAGCCTCAAATGTGCTTTTGATCGCGTTTTGAAGTGGGTCTTTTATAAAAAATGTGTAGCACAAAATAGCTATCATGATAACGATAGGCACAAGCACAAGGTAGCTTCCTATAAAGTAGGTAACTATCAAGAAGATTAACGCAAATGGTAGATCAACAATGGCAGCAAGTGACGCAGATGAGAAGAAATTTCTAACTGTGTCAAATTCTTTTAAGTTGCTAGCAAATGAACCAACCGACTTTGGCTTATTGCTAAATTTCATATCCATGACGCGCTCAAACAAGATCGAGCTCATAATGATATCGCTCTTCTTGCCTGCGATCTCAAGAAAATATGAACGAACAAATTTTAAAAATAGATCGATGCCATAAACGACGCTCACGCCAAGCGCTAGAACCCAAAGTGTCTCAACTGCGTTATTTGGCACAACGCGGTCATAGACGTTCATCGTAAAGAGCGGGCTTGCAAGGACAAATAAGTTTATGATAAAGCTTGCTATCACGACATCAAAGTAAATTTTCTTAGAGCGCTTTAAAGTGCCCCAAAACCAGTGATCATTACCAGCGTCGATAAGCTTTGTCGAGCTTGTATCTTCTGGGACAAATTCACGTTTTAGGTAGTAAGCATAGCCTAGATACTCATCTTTTAGCTTACTTGTTTCTATCGTGCTAGTGCCAGTTGAAAGATCAGGCGTGATGATGTTTGCCATCTTTTTGTCTTCGCTGAAAGATTGCAATATGCACGCTTTTTTGCCTCTAAGCATCAAGATACAAGGCAAAACTAAAGGCGAAATTTGATCAAGGTCTTTTCTGACAAGAGTCGATGCAAAGCCAGCACGTGAAGCTGCACGAGAAAATAAAGACTTCGAGCTCTTTAGTGAAAAAAGCTCGATCTCTTCGCCATCTTTTACAGGCAGACCGATAGTCAAAGCATCGGCACTATATGGGTTGTTATGAAGTTTGGTAAAGATCACCAAACATTGAAGCAGTTCGTCTTTTATCTTATCGCTATGCATCTATCATCCAATATTTTTGATTTCATCTATGTAAATTCCTTGCATATTTTTAATGCCAAGCTCAATTAGCTTGCTCTTTTGCTCTTCACTCTCAACGCCGATCGCAATCAAAATGATATCTTTTGAGCTTAAAACAACATCTAGTGATTGTTTTGTATTTGCTCCTGATTTATCACTTAAAAAGTCGATTAAGACGCTTGACTGGATCTTTACGTAGTCTGGATTAAATTCTTTTAGCTTCTCAATGCCTTTTGCGCTGAGTTCAAAGTGGTCAAATCCAAAACCAAAGCCGAGTTCTTTTAATTTTTTAGTAAGTCTAACTATACTTTCGATACTAATATCATCTTTGTTTGGAATTTCTATATAGTTTTTAGATTTTGAAATTTGAGCGATTTTTTTAAGTGTAGCTTCAAATTTTGAGAAATTTTCATCCGAGCTTAGTATTTCTTTACCCAAATTTATCGCCAAGCTTCCTTGAGGCAAGATATTTTCAGGCAAAATTCTAGCGATTCTATTTAGGATATGAAGATCGAGCATCGCACCTAAATTTAGCTCATTTACCATTGGCATAAAGTATGATGCCATACGCCATTTGCCCTCGCTATCAACGAGTCTTAGATAAAGTTCGTACTGCTCAAAGTTTGAGTCAAAACCAACTACTTTTTGAGCTGCAAATTTAAATTTATCCTCTTTTATAGAGTCAAAGATAAGCTCTTTATATTTCTCTTTACCGATGACTAAGGTGTTTTGATTTGCATTAAATTCCTTGCAAGTAAAGCAACCAGCCAGTCTTGCACTAGCCAAAGTAACGTCAGCCGATGTAAGTAGCGTCCTCATGTCAGTACTTGGTGAGTACTCGACAATAGCAGCATTGACTGGGCATTCGCTATCGTTTATAGAGAAATTTGCATAGAGTTTTTTAAACTCAGCCATGATCTTATCGTCTAAAGCTGAGAAATTTGAGGAGTTTTTACCGTAAGAAAGCAAGATAAAGTCGTTGTCATTTAGCCTTGCAACAATCACATTTTGGTCATTTTCGGTTGATTTTTCTTGTAAAATTTGGGCTATTTTTATGATGACACTTTGCCATTTTTCAAAGCCAAGAACGCCTTTTAGCCCTACTAGATCTTTAAAGCTAACAAGTGATGCAACACCGCTTGAATACTCTTCGCTTGCTAGATACTCACTAAATTTAGTTTGGAAAAATCTTCTATTGTAAGTGCCGCTCATAGAGTCTTTATATAAAAGCTCTTGATACTTGCTAAGCGTAGCCGCCTCTCTTTCAAATATGTCTTGAACCTTGCTAACCATCGAGTTCATGGCGAGCACCATCTTTTTAAGGTCTGTTGTGAATGGAATTCTCTTTTGGATGATAAATTTATTATCAAGTATCGCTTCAGCTTGATCTTGAACCTTAACAAGTGGTCTAAATATCGCCTTAAGAGCAAAAAATGCCACGACAAGAGCGATGATGATCATTAAAGCTAGAAAGTTAAAAATATTTTTTGAGTTTGAGTAAAGCTCGTTGTAGGCAAGTGCTGTGCTGCCTTGAACATAGAGAGTACCAAATTTAGCCCAGCCAGTCATGATCTCGCTAGTTGCAACAGGAGCTTCAAATTTAGCAATCTTATAAAACCACTCAGGGATATCTTTAACGATAGTTTGTTGAGAATTTTCTATAAGCACCTTACCATCGACATCTTCAAGTTTAATGAGCTTGTATCTGCCGCTATCAAACATAGAATTTATCATCGTTTGTGCCAAAGACATATCCTCAGGATCAACAATCGGCTTTAAAGCAAGTCCAAGTGAGTTTGCTGTGTGCCTTGCGTTTTCACCGAGCTGGTCGTTGATGTATCCATTTAGGCTCTTAAAATTTAAGTAGCCAACAGCCATAAAAATCACGATGCCAAAAGCTATCACAGCGATCATAATCTGTTTAAATAGCGTCATAAATCCTCTTTTCCTATCCTATCTATTAGTTCCATCCACTTAGGATTTTGTTTTTTATTTCCACCTGGTATTGCCTGACCAAGACCTTCTTGTTTTGCCAAGTATAGCGAATCACCGTTGAAACTATAAACTGGCACGAGGTCTGTTCTTTGAGTTGCGATTTTTATTTTACCATTTATGTTGTCTAAAATTAATGGAATAGACTTTGGTGTATCATAATATGCCAAAACCATATGTGCTTGGTTGTATCTTAAGGCTTTAACGTATGTGAAGTATAATTTTTGAGTTGGAATTCCAAGTTGCTTTAGGGTGAAATACTTTGCGATAACGTAGTCTTCGCAGTCACCAGCGCCTTTGCCTACAAATTCCATTCTGGTAGCCCAGTAATCTTTTTTGTGCCAAATTTGCATATCATCAACCCACCTAAAAGAGTTAAAAAAATCATTTACTTTTATTAATTTCTCTTGTTCGGTTGCATCTTGCAATGAAGTCATTAAAGAATTTAATGCCGATGCCCTTCTTCTTGCATCTTCTCCATAAATTTTAGCCACCTTTGCTATCGTTGTTTGTTTTATAAAATCCCCGACAGCATTTAATGCTAATAACGAAAAAAGGACGCTTAAAGTAAGCGTCCAGAATTTTGCTTTGACCCTCATGGTCATATCACTTTTTAAATTTTTATCTTAAGTCGTTTTGAATACTGCAAGCGCCTTGAATATATCTCTTAGCAAAGCCTGGCTCAAAACTATCTGAAACCATACCCATGTTATCTAACAATCTATATTTTGCATAAGATAGTGCAGTCTCAGTTGTAGCAATCTCTTTTAAAGCTGTGTTGTACTCGTTTTCTGCATCAAGTAGATTGATAAGGTCGCGGCGACCGATTCTAAACTCATCTTGATATGCGTCGAGTGTAGCCTTAGAATACTCAACATGTTGGTTTAAATACCCCATTTTCTCTTGGTTAAGAACATAGTTTTGCCATGAGAATTCTAAAGACTCTTTAAGCTCTCTTACAAGGTTATCCATGGTTTGTTGCTCTTGTTGGGCAGCAAGTTGGCTTTTCTCTTTGTCTAGTTTATCGTTACCTTTGTTGTAAAGGTTATAGTTTAGTCTTAAAAGAGCATCAAATGTTTGCTCTTCATAATCATCATATAAAACATTTGAGTGATCATAAGCACCTGATACAACAAGATCTAGTTTTGGCAAGAAAGGTGCATTTTTCTCTTTTACAACTGACTCAGCCATAGCGATATTTGATCTTTGAACTAGAAGCGTTGGATTACAAAGAAGAGCTTTGTCATAGACAGCCTCTTTAGTATTTGGTAATGGCAGATTAAACTCAGGCATTACTAAATTTTTAGCATCAACCTTTTTCCCATATAGTTTTTCAAATGTAGAAAGTGCATCTTCATAGTTATTTTTAGCAGCTATATAGTTTGATTGAGCCAGAGTATAACGTGATCCAGCTTGTCTCTCCTCAGAAGCAATACCATAGCCTGATGTGGCTCTATCTTTAATTTGGTTATAAATTTCCTCATGACTTTTTACATTTTCTTCTTCGATGTCAAGAATCCTCTTTGTTTGAAGAACTTGCAAGTAGGCGTTCGCAGCACTAAGCGATAGTCTATCTGCAGCTTGAGCCACTGTGTAAGCAGCTGAATCAAGCCTTGCACTTTGAGAGTTGATTCTATTTTTATCGGCACCACCATTATAAAGGTTCTCAACTAAGGTTAAAGATGCACCAGATACTCTACCATCACCTCTTCTCGTTGAAATTCCGTCATCAAGACGTTTTCTCTCATATCCCACTCTAGCAGCTGCATCAAGTGTTGGATAATAAGCATTTTTAGATATTTTTAGATCTTTACCAACTTGTAAGTAGTTAAATTCTGTAGCTTTTAAGCTTGGATTTTCATTTAAAATAGTTTTTACAACTTGTTCTAGAGTTAAAACATTATTATCAGATTGTGCTACTGGTTTAGACTCAGCCGATATAGTTTGTTCTATCTTTGATTTCTGATCTAATTGAACATTTGTTGCTGAAGTTTTCGCTACCATTACAGCATCTTTGTAATCTGGCTGATTTTTTAATGTCACTAGTAACTCATTGGCCCTATCTTCAGAGACTGGAACTGTATCAATATACAAAAATCTTCTTCCACCAACTTCATAAATACCTATAGTTAATTTTTTATCTATTTTTTTATTTTTTATATTTTCAATAGTACTATTAATTTTTGATTGACTGTCTTCTTTAGTAAAGGAAGTCAAAAAAATTCTATATGAATTATCCTGAGCAAATAATACTGTTGTAGCTAACGCACTAATTGCTAATACTTTTTTCATAAATAAATTTCCTTTTTACTTTAAATTAAAATTTTGTAATCAAGCTTAATGCTTAAACATTCTCTAACGCTAATATATACTAAGAAATATTAAATGCGGCTTAAGCATATTGCAATAAAAATTATATTGTTTTAGAAAATCGCCTTAAATTTTCAGGAATTTTCTTAAGATACTCATCAAAGCACATTGCAATATTTCGTATTATCAGCGTTCCTGTCTCATTTACGCTGATTTTATCTGTCGTAACATCGACAAATTCACTTAAATTCTTTAGCTCTTCAAGCTCATTTTTGAAATGTTCAAAAAAATTTATATGAAATTCATCCTCGACTGCCTTGATATTAAGCCCAAAATTACTCATCAAACTCATGATCACACTTTTTCTAAGCAAGTCTTCATCGCTTAGATAAATTCCCTTTGCGTATGGCAATTTTCCACTATCGATCGCTTTTTCATACTCATCCATATCTTTATGATTTTGCGCGTAGTGTCTTTTGCACTCGCCGATACTTGTGATGCCTATGCCGATAAGATCAGCGCCACCCTTTGTCGTATATCCTTGAAAATTTCTATGCAATGTACCATTTGCAAGAGCGCCAAAAAGCTCATCATTTGGCTTTGCAAAGTGATCCATTCCTATCATTTTGTAGCCATTTTTAGTTAAAAATTCAGCTGTAAATTTTAAAATTTCAAGCTTCACTTCTGGATTTGGCAGGGTTGTCTCATCAAATTTACGCATCGACTTTTTTATCCACGGCACGTGAGCGTAGTTAAATACTGCAAGCCTATCAGGATCAAGCGTAAGAGCAAGCTCAAGCGTCTTTTTAAAGCTCTCTAGACTTTGATACGGCAGGCCGTAGATCAAGTCCATGTTGATTGATTTTATACCCTTTTGCCTAGCCATTTTTACGGCATTTTGAGTGATCTCATATGGCTGAATTCTATGAATTTCTTTTTGCACCTTCTCATCAAAATCTTGCACGCCGTAGCTTATGCGGTTAAAGCCGTGAGATATGAGCACATCAAGCTGCTCGTTTGTCAAAAATCTAGGGTCTATCTCGCAGCTTATCTCAGCCTCTTTTGAGAAATTTTTAAATTTAGCCTTGATAAGTTTGATGATCTCATCAAGCTGGGCGGCATTGTAAAATGTCGGGGTGCCGCCGCCAAAGTGCATCTGCAAGACCTCAGTGCTTGTGTCTAGGTGGCGAGCTAAAATTTCAAGCTCTTTTTCTATATATCTTATATATCTCTCTTTGCGGTCCTCTTTGCTCGTGTAGATGACGTTACAGCCACAAAAATAGCAAGCACTCCTGCAAAATGGCAAGTGCAAATAAAGCGAAAGCGGCCTTTTTTTATCGCGGTTTTCAAGCTCTTTTACGTAAGCCTCATAGCTAAATTTATCGCTAAACTCCGGTGCTGTCGGATAGCTCGTATATCTTGGCCCCGGCCTTGAATACTTCACATACGCACTAAAATCAATCATCTGCCCTGCTCCTTGCCATTTGGATCATCTCTTTTATATCTACAAATAAATTTGGATGCTCTTTTTTGATGTTTTTTACCAGCTTATCAAGGTCGATGTTAAACTGCCTGCTCTTTTTATCGTGAGCGATCTTTTTGATCTCATCCATCGCAACCACCCAAACATCGCTAAAATCAACTGGGATATTTTGCCAGATCGTCTTTTCAAGCCTTAGGTCAAAATTCTCTTTTTGCGACTCTTTTAAGGCCTCTATCAAAGCTGAGAGCGATTGTACAGAAATGACCGTGTGTAAATTTTGATTTTCATCAATGCCAAACCACGGCTCTTTCGAGTCCCAAGAGCCACTTTTTAAATTTAAAATGTGCTCGTTTGGATTTTTCGTTGAAACTATCTCAAAGACCGTTTTTTCAGGCTCACTTAGCCCAAGGTTATTACCGATCTCATCTATCTCATCATATATATTTTTCTCTTCACTCATCTTCTTCTCTCATCTAGCCAGACCATTACGCCCTTTTGTGCATGAAGTCTATTTTCCGCCTCGCTAAAAATTTCATCCGCGTGCCTCTCAAAGACCGCCTCGCTCACCTCGTAGCCTCTATAAGCTGGCAAGCAGTGCAAAAATATCGCGTCTTTTTTAGCTAGGCTCATCAAATTTTCATCCACGCAGTATCCAGCAAAGTCTTTTAACCTCTTTTCTTTCTCGGCCTCTTGACCCATCGATACCCAAGTGTCTGTAGTCACTACATCGGCACCATTTACCGCTTCTTTTATATCATTTGTGATAAAAATTTTCGCACCTGAGATTTTTGCGTTTTCATTAGCTATTTTTAAAATTTCAGCATCCACCTCGTAGCCTTTTGGCGTGGCTACTCTTAGCTCAAGGCCAAGCTTGCTTGCTAGCATGAGCCACGAGTGAGTCATGTTGTTGCCGTCCCCTACATATGCGACCTTCTCTCCTACGCTAAATTCAAGCATGGTTAGATAGTCTGCCATGAGCTGCACTGGGTGAAATTTATCGCTTAAGCCGTTTATCACTGGCACGCTTGAAAATTTAGCAAATTCTTCTAGTGTCTCGTGCTTATTGACCCTTAGCATAGCCATGTCACACATCCTGCTTATCACTCTAGCAGTGTCACGTATAGGCTCGCCACGTCCTATTTGTATATCATTTTTGCTTAAAAATAGCGCATAACCGCCAAGCTCGTGCATGCCCACATCAAAGCTCACTCTAGTTCTGGTTGAACTTTTTTCAAATATCATAGCAAGCTTTTGATCTTTAAGATATGGCTTAAATTCTCTAGCCTTCGCCTCTTTTTTGATCTTGCGGGCTAAATTTATCATCTGCTCGATTTCATCTTTGCTAAAGTCATTTAGCGTCAAAAAGTGCCTCATCTTAGCCCCTTAAAATTTTAGCCGCTTCTTTTGCGTGATAGGTGATGATCAAATTTGCCCCTGCTCTTTTAAAGCCGATCAAAGTCTCCATCATGACGCGCTCGTAGTCGATGATGCCAGCTTTTGCGCCAGCTTTTAGCAGTGCGTACTCGCCACTTACGTTATAAACGCAAAGTGGTAGAAGTGTCAAATTTCTAAGCTCTCTAACGATGTCAAGATAAGCAAGCGCTGGCTTTACCATCAAGATATCAGCGCCTTGCGCCTCGTCTTGCAAGCTCTCGTTGATCGCCTCCAAGCGGTTTGCGCTGTCCATTTGGTAGCTCTTTCTATCGCCAAAGCTTGGAGCACTTTGCGCCACGTCGCGAAATGGATCGTAGTAGGCTGAGGCAAATTTAGTCGAGTATGCCATCACTGGTAAATTCTCAAAGCCATTGCTATCAAGTGTCTCTCTTAGCGTTGCGATGATGCCATCCATCATGCCGCTTGGTGCGATCATGTCGGCGCCATTTTGAGCGTGTATCAAGGCTTGCTTGGCTGAAATTTCAAGCGTTGCATCGTTGTCGATAGTGTTGTGTACATGGTCGATTATGCCGCAGTGGCCGTGGTCTGTATATTCGCAAAAGCAAAGATCGGTGACGACTACTAAATTTGGAAATTTATCTTTTATGGCTCTAAGTGCGGTTGCGATGATACCGTCGTTGCTTAGTGCGTCGCTGCCAACGCTATCTTTTAGGCTTGGTATGCCAAATAAAATGATCGATTTTATACCTAAATTTACTATCTCTTCGCACTCTTTTAAAATTTCATCGATACTCATATGATAAACACCTGGCATCGAAGCGATCTCGTTTTTAACGCCTTTGCCCTCGACCACAAAGAGCGGATAGATGAAGTCATTTACGCTAAGGCTAGTCTCTCTTACCATGTCTCTTAAAGCTGGATTTATTCTTAATCTTCTAAAACGTTTAAACATATTTTTTCCTTTTCTTTGTTAAAATGCGTGATTTTTAGCTAGTTTAGCACAGTTGGAGTAAATTTAAAATGAAAATAGAAATTTCAAACGCCGCAAATCTACCATCAAGATTTGGCACTTATAAGGTTCAAGCCTTTAAAGAAGGGGCAAAAGAGCACCTCGTGATCTACAAAGAGCCTCTAAGCGAAGTAGTAAATCTTAGAATTCACTCTGAGTGCCTAACTGGCGATGCTATCGGAAGCCTAAGGTGCGACTGCCGCGACCAGCTCGAAGTGAGCCTAAAATATATCGAAGAAAATGGCGGCATGGTCATCTACCTGCGTCAAGAGGGCAGAAATATCGGGCTTTTAAACAAGATAAACGCTTATAGCCTCCAAGACAAGGGCTTTGATACGATAGAAGCCAATCACCAGCTAGGTTTTAAGGCTGATGAGAGGACGTATGAAGTGGTTGATTTTATCCTAAATCACTACGGCATAAAAGAGGTAAATTTGCTCACAAATAACCCATTAAAACTTCACGGACTAAGCTCAGTAAAGATCGTAAAACGCGTGCCTATCGTCATCAAGCCAAATAAATTTAACGAAGGCTACTTAAAGGTCAAAAAAGAGCAAATGGGGCACATCTTGTGATGAAAAATGAGCTTTGCTTGCCAGCAGAATTTGACGAAAAAGTAAAGGCTTACGCTCAAATTTTTGCTAAATTTAACAAGGTTCATAGCTTAAGCAATTATAAAGATATAAGCGAGCAGGTGCGCGATAGCATAAAGCCGCTTGAAATTTTTGACCTAAGTGCCAAAACGGCGATCGATGTGGGCAGTGGGGCTGGCTTTCCAGCGATATTTTTAGCCCTTGCGATGCCACGCACTAAGTGGCATCTTTTTGAGCCGATAGCCAAAAAGTCGTCATTTCTAAGCTACGCTAAGATCGAGCTTGGCTTGCAAAATTTAGAAGTTCATAGTCAAAAGATCGAGCTTGCAGATAAATTTACAGCTGATCTCATCACCTCAAGGGCGCTTAGCAAGACAAAAGAGCTTATAAAAATTTGTGAGGGATTTTATGATGAGAGCACTAAATTTCTCATCTACAAGGGCTCTAGCGTCATGGATGAAATTTCAGGCATCGACGCGCAAATTTATAATGAAAAAAATAGAAACTACATATATTTTAATCTCAAAAACCAAGGGGAGATACGTTGAAATACTTGCTTTTTGTGGCGATTTTGGTTGCGATTTACATCATATTTTTTAAAAATAGAAAAAAAAGCGACAAGATAAGCACCAGCAACTTCGAGGAGTGCAGCAAATGCGGTGTCTTTAGCGACATCGACCAAATGGTGCTAAGGGACGGAAAATACATCTGTAAAGAGTGCATAAAGGGTGAGAGATGAAAATTTTGGGTGATGAGCTGATCAAATTTGAGCCATTATATCTTTGCAAAAGCGAAGATGAAATTTCAAGCGATAGGCAAAATCTCTTTAAATTTGATAGAAATTTGATAAAAAGAGCGCTAGAAGCTGGAGCAAACTTTAGCATCATCGCAAATGACATAAACGAAGCTATCATCGCAAACGCCGCTGGAGCAAAATTTATTATTGCCGATATTACGCTAGCAAAAGATCTGGCAAAAGTTGCGCAAAACTACCTATTTGACGCTCTTATCGCCGTTGTGATCCAGAGTGAAACAAGCCTTTGCGAGCTTGCGAAATTTGAGATCGACGCGGCGATCTTACCAAATGCTATAAAATAAGGAAAAAAATGGAAATTTTTAAAACTGCTTTTTTAATGGTTGCTTTAATGCTAGTTTTCATCGCTGTTGGCGGCTATGTGGGCGGCGAGCAAGGCATGATGATCGCCTTTTTGATGGCAGCTGGCATGAACCTATTTTCTTATTTTTTCAGCGACAAGCTCGTGCTAAAAAGATATAACGCCATCCCAGTCGATGAGAGCAACGCCCACGGCCTTTACGAGATCGTCTCTCGCCTCACACAAAAGGCGAATTTGCCGATGCCAAAAATTTACATCATCCCAGAAGAGGTGCCAAATGCCTTTGCCACAGGCCGCAACCCAAGCCACGCAGCCGTCGCAGTAACCGAGGGGCTTTTAAAAATTTTAAATGAAAACGAGATCGAAGGCGTGCTAGCTCACGAGTTAAGCCACGTAAGGCACTACGACATCCTAACTGGCTCAGTCGCAGCCATACTAGCTGGGGCTATCGCAATGGTCGCAAATTTTGCCAAGATAGGCACCGTAGCAGGGCAAAATCAAAACTCGCAGCGAAACGCCAACCCAGTAATTATGCTAATCATCGCCGTTGTGATGCCACTAGCTGCTACGATCATCCAAATGGCGATTTCAAGGGAGCGCGAGTATAAGGCTGACAAAGGCGCAGCCTATCTAACGGGACACCCAGAGTGGCTGGCCAGCGCACTAAGAAAGCTTGAAAACTACTCAAATTCTTACGTCATGCAAAATGCAAGCGAGCAAAGCGCACATATGTTTATCGTAAATCCATTTGGCTCGCTAACTAACAAGCTTGGTGTGCTTTTTAGAACGCATCCAAGCACTAGCGACAGGATCGCTGAGCTTCAAAGACTAGAACGAAAAATCACAAAAGAAGTGTAATTCATAGTATAGTAGTAACCTTGATAAAAAGTCTATATTTTTACAAATCATTAATTTCATAAACCCAAAGCACAAATTTATTACAAAAAGTTATACTAACCATACACCTACAAATAAGTAATTTAGATTTTAAAATTTACCACCGTGATGCCATTTGCGCCGCACTCTACTTGCAGTTTTGCAAAGTATGGCATCTTGTGCGTTTTGGTATGTGGTCTTAAGCTTACGTTAAATTTATCAGCATATTTTTGCATTTTGTCTAAGTTTTTTAGCACTATCTCTTTGTCTATAAGCAGTGCTGGAGTGTCTATTTCAGTGATTTTCATGAGCTATCCTTTCTTTTTTCTTAGATTTTAACTCTAATTATTTAAAAAGGATAGCTTTTAGCACTTTAAATTTTCAAAGTGTTACTTTTAGGCCTTTCTTGCGCCGATCTTTGGTGCGTCAAACGCCCTGACACGTTTTGGCGTGCCCTTAAATTTCTCGACCTCGACAAGGCTCGTGTGGGCGGTGTTGCTCTGGCTCATCTTGCTTGATGGCACGTCTTTTGTGAGCACGTTTAAATTTCCGTGCAAGCAAAGGCTCTTCTCGCCTGGCACATCTGGGTCGTACCAAGCGCCCTCGCTCACGATGACGACGTTTTGTGGCACATCCTCGGTCACAAATGCACCGCACAAAATTTCGCCCCTGTCGTTGTAAATTTTTACCACGTCGCCCATTTTTATCCCTCTAGCTTCGGCTGTTTTTGGGTTTATGAGCACTGGCTCGCGCTCTGCGATCTCGTTAAAATGGCGAAGCACAGAGTTATTTAACTGCGAGTGAAGTCTAAATTTAGAGTGCGCGCCGCTGATGGCGATAGGGTATTTTTTATTTTTTGCGCCCAGCCACTCAAATGGCTCAAGCCACGTCGCATGCGGTGGGCAGTCATCATAGCCAAAGCCAGCGACCGTTTCAGAGTAAATTTCTATCTTGCCAGATGGCGTTTTTAGCGGATTTGCCACTGGGTCGTCGCGGAATTTCTTATAGTTTGTAAAGTAGCGTTTTTTCTCATCGACCTTGTCAAATCTAAAATAACCCTTATCCCAAAACTCATCAAAGCTTGGCATACTCTCATACCCAAGCCCAGCAGCCTTTTTAGCGGCATCTTCGTAAATTTCTTTGACCCACTCTAGCTCGCTTTTACCCTCGCTAAATGCCTCTTCTCTGCCCCACTCTTTAGCGATCAGCCTTGCGATCTCGAAGTCGCTCTTACTCTCGCCAAATGGCGCGACAAGCGGCTTAATGGCAAAGAGATATTCGCTAGTTGAGTTTGCCATCTCGATGTCCGTTCGCTCGCACTCAAGCGCAGCTGGCAGGACGATGTCGCTTAGTTTTGCCGTGCTCGTCCAAAATGGCTCGCAAGTGATGATCGCACTAACTTTTTGCATAGCTTTTATCGCCCTGTTTGTCTCTGGATGTCTCGTAAATGTCGAGCCATTGGCGTTAAACATCACTCTGATCTTTGGTAGCTTGTAGCTCTTGCCATTTCTAGTTATCTCTTTGCCAGGGCTTAAAAGCGCGTCTATGAGCCTTGAGTTTGGCAGCTCATAGCCCTTAGTCTTTGACACAAGGCCGCTATCAATGAATTTTTGTGGCACCTTCGTCTCAAAAGCCGCTAGTTTAGGCGCTATGAAGCTTTCATCGGCGTTTTTGTGCATGCCGTCATTTGTGACAAAGCCACAACCCTCTTTGCCGATGTGTCCAAGCATCGCATTTAGCGTCACAAGCGCCCAGTAGGCCATCTCGCCGTGATCTTGCCTTTGGATGGCGTAGCCACTAACTATGACTGAGTCGTTTTTAGCTAGATCCTCGCTAAATTTCGCCAGCTCTTGCTCGCTGATGCCACAAATTTTGCTTGCCCAAGCTATGTTTTTATTGACCCCGTCTTTTGTGCCGAGCATATACTCTTTAAATTTATCAAAGCCAACGGTGTATTTTTCTATAAATTCTTTGCTATAAAGCCCCTTTTCAAAAAGGTAGTTGCACATACCTATCATCATCGCTGTATCGGTGCAAGGCACGACTTCAAGGTACTTTGCGCCAAAATATCTTGCGCTTTCGTTGTGATAAACATCAACGCTATAAATTTTCATCTCGCCGCTCTCGCCCTTTTTTCTGATCTCATCGTAGTATTTATATGAGTTGTGAAGCGGCACGCCAATGGCGATCTTGTTTGAAACGACTGGGTTTGTGCCCCAAAATACGATCGTTTTAGCATTTTTTAAGATAGCCTCCCACTTTGTTGGCGCTAGCGTTGGATCGATAAAGCCAGTGATGTGAGGCATGATGACAGTCGCTGCGCCGTATGAGTAGCCACCAAGCTCATTTACATAGCCGCCAAGCACGTTAAGTAGCCTCTTTGCTGTCTTTTGGCTGTGACCAACTTTGCCAAGGCTACCCCACTGATAAACCTGTCCGTAGATCGCTTCAGCGCCGTATTTATCAAAATTTTCTTTTAAAATTTTCGCACTTAGTTTTATCGCCTCATCCCAGCTAACGCGCACAAACTCCTCTTTGCCACGAAGCTCTGGCTTTGGGTTGTTTGGATCAGCCAAAAAGCTCTTTCTAACAAATGGATATTTTACTCTGCTTTCATTTTGGATATGATCAAGAAGTGCGTTGTTTAGCTCATTTGGGTACGCATCGCCCTCAAATGGCTCAGTCTCAACCACGCGACCTGCAATAGTTTTTACATAAAATGGGCCAAATTTGTTTGCACTTAGCCCGCTTTGCTTGTCAAAGAGCGCCTGAGCTGCTCCGTCAAGCTCTTTTGCTTGAAGGCTTGCTGCACTTAAGGCACCAAGCTTTAAAAAGTCTCGTCTTTTCATTTTCTCTCCGATTTTGGTTAAATTTACTGTTTTTGGTTGGTTTTATGAGTTATAAATTTAGTATTTTGTATCATCTTGTCATGAAAAGGCCTTGTAATGTAATACGCAAACTTGCGTCTTATGTTGCGTAATTGTAACCAAAAAATATTAAAGGATAGGCAAATGGTAGGATTTTATGTAAATGTAAAGTTAAAAGCTGGATGTGAGGCGAAATTTGAAGAAATTTTAAAAGAGATCGTGCCAGCTTCAAGAAAAGACAAAGGCTGCATAAGCTACGAGTGTGGCGTAGTTGCAGGCTCTAAAAGCGAATACTGCTTTATGGAGAGCTGGGAAAATTTAGAGAGCCAAAAAGAGCACATGAAGAGCGCTCACATGGTGAAAAACGCAGCTGCGCTGGAGGCTTGCAAAGAGAGCCAAGAGGTGAAAATAATAAATTTTGTAAGCGTAAAGGAATAATATTTGCTTAAAAAAGGGCAAAATTTAAAAAAATGAGCGAAGAAAAGATGCTTGAGATGATAAATGCGACTGCCGATATTATGTTTATGGCTATACTTAGAGGACGTGTGAGCCTTGAAGCCTGCAAAAAGGATAAGGAGTTCATCGACGCTCTAAGAGAAGAGCTGCTTAGCAAAAACCCAAACAAGCTCAAAGTCGCGCAAGACTCGCACCAGATGATCGCCATTTTTGAAAAATACCGCAATAAAAAATAATCCCACTTAAAATTTAAATCCATTTGCCGATATAGTGTTAAAGGATTTGACATGATAAACGCACTAAATGGATTTAATCAAAGCTTTAACTATCAAGACGCTTTTAATAAACAGCCAACGACTATTGAAAATTTAGACAGAGTAAAAATTTCTCCCAATACCCTAGACTTCAAGCATCTATCACTTTCTGGCTACTCGTCAAATGATAAAATTTCTATCTGGGGCAAGATGAACGGGCTTGATAGCTCTATGGGTAAAGATGAAGTTGCTAGCCTTAAAAATTTCGTTGATAGCACGAAGCTTTGGCGAGCAAGCTCCATTCTAACCAGCGAGAAAAACGGCTTTAGCGTAGATGAGTTTAACAAAACTTACAATATATATGCTATTGCCACCGACAACCTTAAAATTCTAATCAATCACGCCAATGGCACACTTTATCTAAACCGTGAGGCTACAAATTTACTAGACTCTGATCTAAGTATCGATAAATTTAAAGACAAATGGCTGGAATTTACCGCCGAAAGGATACTTGGCGAGCATGCAAATGTGAAAATTTCTTTTAAGGATGGCGCTCTCTCTTATGAGCAAACATCGGCTAAAAAACGCATAGAAGTCCTAGGTCAAGCGATGCCGCATCGTGTAAGCTACGCTGATAAAAATAGCAAAGATGAGTTTTTGAAATTTCTAAAAACAAGCTATGAAAAGGGCGAAAATATCGCTGATGTGCTACAAAATATCGCCCTTGTGCCAGTTAGAGAAGATGGCGGTGAAGAGATAGAAGAAGAGAAATTTAAGCCTATGCAAGTTACCAAAAAGAGCGTGACCTACACAGATAAAGACATAAAACGTGAGTTTTTTGAGGAATTTATCAGGCGCGAGGTCGAAAATGGCGCGAGCTTTGACGATCTGGTGCAAAAACTAAACAAGCTAAAACCAAAGGATATACTGGCTTAGCTTTAAGTTTAAATTTTGGGGCTGGCTTGGCTCTTTAAATTTTCTGCTCAGGTTTAAATTTATGAAGGCTATTAGCTCTTTAAATTTCTATTTAGATTTGAATTAAAGAGTTAGCTTAGCTCCAAATTTTTCTACTCATACTTAAATTTAAAGAGCTAGCTTCACTTCTCAAATTTCTGCCTAGGCTTAGATTTCTGGAGGCTGACTTAGCTACTCAAATTTCTGCTTAATCTTAAATTTTAAAGAGCCAGTTTAACTCCCAAAAATCTACTCGGGCTTAAATTTAAAGAGCCAGCCAGCCTAGCCCCAAAAAATTTCTACTTCGGATTATTTATACTTATCACCATATTTTTCTCATCAAGATATAGCCTAGCAGCCTCTTTGATGTCGTCATTTGTGAGTGCTTTGACCGCATCTATATACTCATCAGCCGTGTAAAGTGGCGTGTTAAAAATTTTATTTGAGATGATGAGATTTTGCCAAAACTCAGGCTTTTCATAGTCTTTTTTTATAGAAATTTCACTCTGCACCTTAAAATCCTCCAAATGTTTTGGCAAGAGCGCGCCATCACGCTTGATGCTAGCTATTATCTCCTTTATCTCGGCGATGATCTTGTCCGTGTTTGCAGGGTCGCAAGTAAAGCCGATCACCGCCTTTGAGTGCTCATACGGATAGCGAGCGAGCTTAGCGTTTAAGCTAAAGCCGTATGTTTGGCCTTTATCTTCTCTGATCTTTTCTCGAAGCGCCGTTTTTAAGACCGAGCTTAGCGCTCTTAGCTTGATTACCTCTTTGAAGCTATATTTTGTATCTAAATTTACGATATCCACGCTCACATCGCTTCTTTTTGTGCTTTGATACTCTCTTTTAAAGGTGTGCTGCCCCTTGATACTTCGCACGCCGTCATCTTTAAAATTTTCAGCCTCGCCAAGCTTTGGTAAGGTAGCGATATACTTTTTAACAAGCGGCAAAAGTCTCTCCTCGTCGGTGTCGCCGATGATTACGAAGGTGTATGAGGCTGCATTTGTAAATTTATCTTTGATGATAGCTTTTAGCTCATTTAGCTTTAGCGCGTCGATCTGCGCCATCTCAATGGGCGCTACACGCTTATTATTTTCGTAAAAAAACTTGCTAAATTCGGTGCTAAATTTATATTCAGGTAAATTTTGCTCTTTAGCTAGCTCATCTTTTGCTCTTTGCTTTATCCTCTCAAGCACGTTTGCATCGGCTCTTGGGGAGTTAAACTCTAAATTTATAACAGCTAGCAGCGAGCTAAGATCGCCACTGCTTGAAGAGCCGTAAATGCCCTGTGTAAGCGCCTCTATGCTCTTTTCGTAGCTTACTATCTTGTCGTTTAGCACCTTTGAAAGCTCGTAGTTGTTAAATTTGCCAACGCCACTTTCATTTGTAAGCGCAACCGCAAAGCCACCAAGCTTAGGATCGGCAAGATCTGAAGTGCCGCCCTTACTAATGGCCGCAAACAAGATGCTATCTTTTTTGGTGGCTAGTGGCTTAAAGATGACTTGCGAGCCATTTGGCAGCTTATAAGTGTAGATGCCATGCTTTTGGTCAAATTCGCTAGAGACTATATCTTTTGGCTCTAAATTTTCATTGCCAAGGCTCTTATTTAGGCTATGGCTAACTAAATTTGTATCGTAAGGTTTTGCCTCATCTTTTAGCTTCAAAAAAGCATCTTTGCTAAGCTTAAAGCCATCTTTGCTAAAGACCCTCACGCGCTCATCAGGTATGGCTAAAATTTGCTTAAATCTAGCATTAACATCTTCAAGCGTGATCTCGTTTAAGAGCTTTAGGCTAAGGTTTTTGCTATCTTCATCGCTTAGCACAAAGCCGCCATTTTCTATCATATTTAAAATTTCACTTGCATAAACGCTTGATTTTTTAGTTTTTGAGCGTTTAAATTTAGCCTCTACGTTTGCCACAAACGCCTTTTTCACATCACTAAAATCGCCTTTGTTAAAGCCAAATTTCTCAATGCCCTTTAAAACGCTTAACATATCTTTAAGGCTAGCGTTAAAATCATCTCCGATCACATTTGCCTCAAAGCTATAAATTTTTTGCTTTGCTTGAAGCGTTTGCGCCATAAAATCAACACTTAAATTTGATGAATTATTTGCATTTTTTTGCTCATAAAGCATACTTATAAGGCTTGCTATTAGCGCATCTTTTAAATTTCGCTTCACGTCAGCCTCACTTGAAACCGGCTTAAATTTATCAAAAAAGCTAAGTCTTACAAACTGAGCCGCTGTCTCGTTTGCGTCGTAGTTAAAGACATTTAGCCCATCTTTAAAGGCGATGCTTTTATCTGGATGAACGTAAGAGTTGCTGTTTTTTGCTGCGCTAAAGTTTTTCTCTATCAGGGCTTTTATCTCGTTTTTATCAAAGTCGCCAACAGCCACAAAGCTCATAAATCTTGGCTGATAAAGCCTCTCATAAAACTCTTGCATGTGCTTAGCATCTACGCTTTTTATCACGTTCATATCGCCTATGGGCACTCTTTTTTGATAGATGCTACCAGCAAAGATGTCCTTGCTCTGGGCAAGATAGAGCCTATATGCTGGCGTGTTTCGCTGGCGCTCCTCCTCCATTATGACGCCTCGCTCCTTATCAAGCTCGCCTGCGTCGATCTTTACGCCATCGATCCAGTTTGAAAAGACCTTGAAAACATCCTTTAAATTTTTCTCATTTACATTTATGCTTAGCGTGTAGCTCGTCTGATCGTAGCTTGTTTGCGCGTTTAGATCAGCGCCAAATTTAACCCCAAGGCTCTCAAGCTGTTTAATGAGCTCATTTTTGCTAAAGTCACGGCTGCCATTAAACGCCATGTGCTCCAAAAAGTGCGCAAGCCCCTGCTCGCCGTCTCTCTCATCAGTCGAGCCTGAGTTTACGACTAGGTAAAAGATGGCTGTATTTTGCGGGAGTTTATTCTCTTTTATATAGTATTTTAGCCCGTTTTTTAGCTCGCCGCTTAGCATATCTTTGTCATTTTGCAAGGCAAAGAGACTAAGCGCTAGGCACAAAAGTAGCAGAATTTTTCTCATAATCCGTCCTTTAAATTTCTATGTAAAAGCGGATTTTAGTATAAATTTTAAAATGCAAGATAAAGCTAGCCTGCTAAATTTGCAGGCTAGTTGGGAGGAGTTATTTTAGTTCGTATTTTTTAAGCAGTGCGTCGTAGCTGCCGTCTTTTTTCATCTCATCTAAAATTTGATTTATCTTAGCGATAAGTTCGCTCTGCTTATTTTTATCAAAAGCGATTGAAAAGCCCTCGCTACCATCAACCTCTTTGAAAAACGCCTCTACTTCAGGGTTTTTCTTGATAAAGCCATAGCCGATCGAGCTATCAAGGATGACCGCGTCAAATTTGCCAACTTTTAGACCCATGATGAGTGGCACAGTATCTTCTGAAGGCACTACTTTTGCGCCATTTATCGCATTTGCAGCTAGCTCTTGGATGGTGCCTTGTTGCACGCCTACTTTTTTGCCAGCTAGCTCCTCTTTAGCTTTCAAAGCGTCGTTGCCTTTTTTCTTTAGGTAGATGTTTTCAGTTAGGTAGTATGGCTTTGTAAAGTCAATCGACTTTAGTCTATCAGGAGTCGCGCTCATCGCACTTATGATGCCATTTATCTTGCCAGCTTTAAGCGCTGGGATGAGGCCATCAAAGCTCATATTTATGATCTTGTATGAAAAGCCAGCACGCTTTGAAATTTCGTCTATCAGATCGATGTCAAAGCCTGTTATTTTGTTGTTTTCATCGATGTATTCAAATGGCGGGTAGTTTGCCGCAGTACCAAATTTTAGCTCGTTTGCACAAAGAGCAACAAAAGCTGTCAGTAAAAGAGCAAAGATCTTTTTCATGTCTATCCTTTAAGGTGATTTAAAGCCCTAATTATCGGCATTTATCTATTAAAATTTGTTTAAATTTAGCGCAATGACAGAAATTTAGACAAGCTTGTAAGGCATATAGGTACGTGCACCAAAAGAAGTCAGGCAAATTTTAAAATTTACTCGAGTTTCTCTTATAAAAAATATTTTTAGTTTGTAATT
>ERZ772974.55-NODE-55-length-84252-cov-4.005273_pt1 | contig 84252 bp, 77 predicted proteins | sample MGYA00580671_ERZ772974 | MGnify/ENA primary metagenome ERZ772974 (study PRJEB29015, sample SAMEA2738065) | human oral metagenome | biome: human oral; feature: human-associated habitat; material: saliva | place: China | collected 2218 ... | reverse complement strand
GATATTGATTATTTAGTTCGAAATCAAACTATTAATCAGTATTTTAAAAAAGTTGAAAATGAACAAGCGACATTAGGTTTTGGAAGCTCATATCGAAAAGACGATTATTACTATTATTCTATAACTGTTCACTATGATAATGTTTATACATTTATAGAAACGGTATCAAATTAAAAGGAAATAAAATGAAAGATGAAAAATATGTGAACAGTGGAATTGCTACTCTAGATGCAGCAAATTTGACTTATGAGTTTGAAAAAGGGAGAGCTGAACGTCCTGAATTTGCATTCTCAAAACGTCAAATCGCAGGTGTAGTGGTTGTATCTTACATCGTGTTGTTCGTGGGGTTCCTATTCCACCGCGACACAGTGATGGAGCACAATCAAGACGTAACGATTCATTACATGGTGAAGTTGGATGACAACAGACGCATACAACTCATCAATCAAGCAAACGAATTACCAGAGGGTGACTACGTGAAAGCATTAGTTATCCAAGCGGAGCAATACTTTAAATAGAAAGGTGCGTCAACAACCCATGAGCTACATTTACGCCCTATATTTCGTTGAACAAAACGCCGTCAAAATTGGGAAAGCAGACGATTTGTTCAATCGATTGTCAGACCTGGTTTCTACATGGGGAAACATCGACCCGTATAGGGCTAAAGCGTGGGAAATGGATGAGCTGTTAGTCCTTGGAGGAGAGAAACAGCTGCATAACCAATTCCAGCAGTATCAAAAGCCGATGCCTGAAGGTGACGGGTCAACAGAGTTCTTTGAACCAGACGTCTGGGAACTATTGAGTGATAACTTTGTGCCCATATCCAAAACACGCGTCATCGAAAAAGTCAATCGTACCAATAGACAGGCACCGAAGGTCTCTACGAACCTTGTGTTGAGACTATCTCCGGAAGAGAAAGAACAGTTGTTCGTGTTATACGGCTCAAATGAGGGTGTCAAAGAAGCGTTACTAAACAACATATCTGTTCAATTGTCAGACGATAAACTGGAGACACTACAGGAACTCGAAAATGCAAAAACTATCGTATCTCTCGAGAGGGAAATCATCGAACTCAATCGCCAACTAGCAGTTAGTCGAGAACAACACCAAACTGTGTTGAAGGAACGTGATAGTTATAAAGGCAGAGTATCTAGGGCTGTGGGTAAGCATCGTACTGTTAGTACAAAATTAAACAAGTTTTTAAACGAACCAGCTGATGTTCAAAACAAGATTGTCACGCGACACTTATTGAGTGTCAACCAAGAACTCTTCGAAGAAAACGCATCATTGCGTTGCGAATTAAGTACAGTCCGAAGACAAAGAGACTATCATGTGCAGGAGATGACAGACGCTCATAAGCATCTGCGCAAAGCACGTCGTCTGTTAAAAAGAGCAATGACACTCTTGTCGCCGTTGAAACAGACAAAACTGATAAAGACACTCATGTCTGACATTGAACAATTTTTAAAAGATATTGAGTGGATATAGATAAATAGGAGGGATACCATGAACTGGAGGCAACTATTAAATACCAAAATCTCAGACGGCAGAACGGTTTTCGATTATTTATTCGGAAACGACATTGTCGAACTCGATGAAGACATCATGGATAAACCCATCGGTGACACAGAGCTTACCAACGTCAAACACATGTTGAGCCGTGACGGGTTGTCGCTCGTGGAGGAATAGCAATGACAGAATTTGTAATGGGCATTCTCAAATCAAGCGGATTTATGCTGATACTGGGAATTGCCAGTTGGGTGAGTTTCCTACGACTCGCATTCCAATTTGACCGCGAGTGTTCCCGTCCGACACGAGGTCGCTCAAAAGCAGAGCTTCGAGCCATCATCATATCCGTGAGCATACTCATCCTCGCTTGTGCGTGGTTCATGCTCATCTGGTTACCGTGCGTCCATCCTCGGTAATAGAGATGACCAATTACGCACAAACCCTTAATGTAAGCGCTTACAATATGCCTACACATAACACCTATCGCTAAGGCTATCCGTCCTAGCGATAGGTGTTTTGTGTGTTTTTCTTTTTTACCGGTTTTTCTTTTTGCGGGTTTTTCTTAGACCGTGAGGTCATTCGCATCTGACGATAAGTCTGAGATGTCCAGTTGCCCTTCTCTGCGTTTCAATTCCATGTCCGTGCGGTATTCACGACTCACATGGTACAGTGCATCTTTGACGCCCGTCACCACTGCGTCTTCAAATGATGTGTTGTTGAGGTCAATGACTTTGCGGTAAGATAATCGACTCGAATCACGCTCGACCGCTTCCATCGCTACATAATCGCGGTCTTTACGAACCATGCGTCGCTCGACGATAGCTTCAAGTACACGTTGTCGAACCGGCGTTGTGTCGATAACACCCGGAACAGGTACCCCTTCCGCATACACACCTAATCGATTAAAATCGAGTAATTGTAGTTTTAGATAAACGTCATCACTTCCACGGCGAATTACTTTAACTTCACCCCAGCAGTTTTCCGATTCTGTGGGTGCGAGGATTTGCACTTCACGCAAATACTTGTCAGTGGTGCTGTTTTCCTTCACAGCTTCCACGAGCATTCTCAGATGTTGGTCATCTGACAACGTGAGTCTATCACCCTCTGCTAATCGAACCACATGTGGTTGGTCTAGTTGTTGGATATGAGACAACACCGTGTCGAGACCTTCTAATGTTTGTTTAGCTGGAGCTTCACAGGGTTCGCCATCCGGCGATTCTTTGAGTAGCGTGTTCTTTGAATACTTAAACAACACATCAAACTGACGATTCCCGTGTGCAGCTGCATTGATGTTGTATTCCACGTCTTCTGCGTTTGTAAATCCCGCCCCTGAAAACCATCGATGGTATCCATTAGCGTGCATTGCGATAGTGCAGTGTTCATCCTGGAATGATTGTTCAATCGCAACACCATGGTGGTCGCTACATGAGGCACGTCGTGTAACAGTAGCATCGCTCATCCATTGGTTTTCGGATACCTTTGGCATATACGCCAAGTAGTGTTCGTGCCCCGGTTTTAACGGGAGCGTATCCACAAGCCCGTCCATGTATGGAGTGAGCAGATAGTCTTTGTATCGTTTTGTTTCTGTCATGTATGTTCCTCCTATTAGAATTGTTCGATGGTTGGCGATTCCGGTTCAAGGTCATCCAACAAGTCATTTGACGTAGGTTTTAGTGACGGTTCTTCTGCGAGTTTACCAAGATAGGCTAATCCTTCTTCTGTAAGCATCCCATAGTGTCGTCCATGTGTATTGACACGGTCGATACATTCGGACAATTCCGCATCCAGCGATACCCACAAATCCGGCAATGATTCGTGTGTGAATTTAGCCGAGTGTTCTCCGATTCGTAAACCATTACGGTAAACGTAGTCCACAATTGATACTGTCGAACCTAACGCCGGTCGACTTGCGACATGGATGCTCACATCATGATTGTTCACATCGTACGTCACCTGCAAGCGCACTTCGTCTTTCGCATCACAGCGTGTCACTAAGAATTCAACGGACTCACCTTCGGTGCGATATACATCAACGACGACCTCTTGTAGTTGATGCATATCGTGATTGCGAACTAGAGCCGCCAATACGCAAGCACTACCTAGTGACTCGAAATGGGTATCTCCTGTAATCGTAATCGGATGTGGTTGGGAGTTGATTTCATCTAACACCTCAACAGCGCCGTTCATCATCGTTGTTAAGTTGTACACATCCACATCAGTTTGTTTCCCTTGGAATCGGTCGGACACACTGATAGGTCGATTGAGTGCCTGCGTTTCTTTGAGGATTGCGTGCACATGAAAATTGGCAGTGTCGCTGCTGGCATCGGTCACGTACGTGTCACTGGCCGTCAATCGCATTGCATCATCTTCAATCGTATATCGTACGGTGGTTTTCCATTTCCCATCGTAATCCTTACCGATATGAATATGCGGTCGTTTGTGTGCAAACAACGCTGGTTCGTCGTTCTCCCACCTGCGTGCTACACCAGTTCCATGACCCATCGGTGCTTCCTTGCGGATGAGTTTCATGACAGACGGCGGCACGATTAAATCCCCACAATCGCGGTTATATTCGTTTGCAAATAAAATATCTTTATAGGTAACTGGCATGGTTATCTCCTTTACTGTTCTAGTGCTTGTTCGTCTGCGAGTTCCTTGAGGTCGCTAGACACCATCTCATGTAGGCGTTCCATTTCGCGTTCGACAACACCTGCAATAGCGGTTAATCGCTCATATCGGCTCTTGTCATCTGTAATGACGATTGGTTGGTGGTCTTTGTAATGCACTTCAATGCATCCTTTGTCGGTGTTTGGGCAAGTTCCCGGTTCGTAGCGGGTGAATCCAATGACTGTTTTGGCAGATAGCATAGACATATCAACGGCTACACTATTCGGAATATCCACTGGTCGAGCTTCCATTCGAACGTCGTAGTCATGATTGACAGATTTAACAGCGTACGCTACGTCTTCGATAGAACGAAACAGAAACTCTTGTATGTTTGTTGGTGGTGCATCGCACGGTTCTAAGCGCATTTGTTCGATGTCTTTATAAATGGTCTCTACGACCTCGTCTGGTGTCGACACCGACTCGTTACGACCTGAGATTTCACTTTCGATACGATAGCTGTCTCCAAGGTCTGTGATACGCATGCGTTTTGTTTCGTTATAAATCGTGAAGTATACTGTCTCAGAATCTGTATTCACTGGTTCATGGACTTCGTCTGGGCGGAACCTGTGCGTCACGCGAATGAATGCGTGTTCTGAGTTGTCGCTTTGTGTCTTTTCGACCGCACGGTCGACTAAGTATCGTAAGTGCTCTCTAATGGTGATTTCGTTTGTTTCTATGGTTGTTCCTCCTTTATAGTTGTAAATCGTCTTCATCACTCAAATCGTCAAACTCCGGTATACTCTGTATTGGGTCTGTGATTTGCGAATAAATATTCTCTGCGAGAATTTCAATGCAGTCCTCATCTTCAAATGCAGTATTCGTTTGGTCGACGATGACGATATCTGTGTCCGATGCACTCGATGAAATACCAATTCGGTCGAACTCTGTGACGAATGTCCCATTTGGTTCTGCACTCTCGTAATATAGATAGATTCGATGATTCGTACCATCCACCGACAAGTCCGCGGTTAGTACATCCTTTGTATCGTCGAACCTGGCAGGTTTCGTTTGCCACACATCTCGCTTAGACGTTTCATGAGCACGTGCCAGTGCACGGTCAAAAGCGTCTGTTAGTTTTTCTTCTATTGTACGGGTCATGATAACCCTCCTTTATAGTGGTTGTCACTATCTATTATACCATAAAATACACAAAAATAGGTACCACGATGGGTACCTATAATTCGATGTTATTTTGTTTATATGATGCGAGTTCTTCCATTACACGTACGCGTGCAGCATCTCTTGCTTCTTTCAAGTGCGGGTCACGGTTGACCGATTTATAAAGATTTTCAATCATTTCATCCACACCCATCATCGGTTCTTTGTCATGAGAGGCTTGACGAAATTCGTAGTCCCCGTGTCTGAAGTACGTATCGCAATGGTACGGTGAACTTGTTCTGACAAGAATCGCCATCACGGCGTCTGTCTTGTCGCTACGAAACACAGCTTTGATGCGAACGCCGTCACCAGACCCTACGACACGTAGTTCTGGTTCGATTGGGAAGCCCAGGGCATCATTGACTTCTGGTTCCCATGCATCGCCTTTTAGATACACTACTTTACGTCCTGCAGGCGAGAGACCCATGTTGAGGGCTTGTTCATCCACTTTCGCGTGTGGGATTTCCCCATACGTATTGTAATATTTGTGACCAATGGTCTCATCTTTTGACCATGTGCGTCCTTCTGGATAGTGTTCGTCCATATACCGTGCACGACTGAGTGCTGGGTCATTCCCGAGGTCTTTTTCTATCAGTTTACCTAGCATGTCTTCTGCACTCAGTTGTGTTGGTTGTCCAAACCTATCGGTATGACGATAGCGTTTATCCCCTTTGTGTGTTGATACAGGGGTACGATGAATGCTGCGATTGCCATGTTTGTAAAACGTTTCGCAGGTTGGATTGTCTCCTGTTTGAATCATCACAGACAACGCAGTTTCATCCGTAGCGTTCTTCTGACGTACTTTCGCATACACGCCACCGGGTGCTTTGGCGACCACCACTTCGGGTCTATCGGTGAGTCCGAGGGCTTTACGAACACGTGGCGTAAGCGCCTCATCTCGAAATGCCAACACCTTTTGCACGGCTGGTGACACGTTTTGATTCGCAAGCGAAGGGTCCACATGGAAGCCTTCTAGCTCCAAATCACCATATGTTTTCAGTTTCGCCATGGGGTGTTCTCCTTTCTATAGGGTTTGCTGCTCTTGTTCAAGGTCGTCAATAAGACCATTCATACGCGCTTTTTGCTCACCGTAATGTTCTTCGATGATGTTTTCAATCATAAACTCAAGGTCATTCGCCAATGTGTTTTTGAAGACATCCTCATGGCTACTAAACGTACTCATCGTGAACTGACGTACAATGTCACCGTCTTCGTCATAGCGCTCAGACACGACACAGGTTTCTTGTGTCTTCTTGTCATACTCCACACACATGTTGTGGGACTCATCGCCTAAGCGCATCTCCCAAGTGAACTGCAGCTTGAGTCCGGTGTCTTTGGTTACGAAGTCATAAACATCATAGCGATGTTCACCTTCTTCGCCTTTTTGAAGGTCGCTGGCAATACTTCTGACCACAGTATGCACGTCCACGCATGCTTGATTTGGGTGCGAGAATATCACCGCTTGTCTGATGGTTTCGCTATACGCACGCTTCACAAAGCGTGTTACTTCATCATCCCGTCTTGCTGCGCCCCATTCTGGGTCAATCTTCATATCGTAGCGTTCGCCGTTTGCACGGTCAATCATTGGTGTACAACTATCCAAGTCGATGTTCGTGTTGACTTTTGGGATGATGATACCCGTTGACACTGTGTCTCCATCGATGGTGATTTGATTTTCATAATTGAACCCAAGTACGCTAATATTCACAGGGATATAATTGGAATAGTCATCCCAGAACGAATGCGGTGCATCATAGTATTCGATACGTTGTCCAAACAGCATCATGAGCGATTCTTGTGCTTCGACATATCCGCAATGTGCAGATGTTCTAAGTGTGGGCGTAGTTGTCATAGCGCACGTCCTTTCTATAGGGTTTGTTCATCTTGTGCTAAATCGTCCAACAGGTATTGTGGGTCGGTTGCACGTTCAGGTGTGTAGAGACGTTTCATCAACTCACGAACGGCTGTTAAGTGATTCAATCCGTTGGCGTTTTCCAAATACATCGATTGAGAGGTACTCGTTACCAGTGGTTCTCCTTTTGTAACTAACCTACGCAATGTTTTCTCATTGTTTGGTTTACGTTCACGGGTGATTTCAACCCGGTTAAATGCGGGGTCATATACGGCTGTGTAACGTTCTTGCACATACGAGTCATCGACGTTTGCGTTTGGACGTAGAATCGATACGTGATGATTTCCCTCGCCATCCAACTCGGCAAATACCTGTTCACGCATCATTAGTCTACGCAGTTCAGGGTCATCTGGCAATTTGTCGTATTTGATGTTTGCAAGCATATGACACAACATACCAACACATTCCGGAGTCACTGAGGTAGCACCGTTCATGACCACAGTGATGTCTCGGTTATTAGCAATGCCATCCATCTGCAATACAGCAGACGTCACATTCCCTAGGTAGTCTTGGAATTCATCATCTTGTGTAAACGTGAGTTCGATACCGTTACGCTTCATTTTCACAGTTCCGCTGTATTCACTAATCGCAGCGTCTCGCCCAGAAACGATAAATTTCGTCTTGAGCACGGCTTCTACATCGCCTTTGGTGATGAAGGTTGTCAGGTTGTATCTGAATCCGTCATCGTTTCGAGGCAATCGGGCTGATGACAAACTTGTACGCACCCCACTGCCTAGTGTATACGGTATTGTGAGTAAATCATAAATGTCTTCGTTGATGCGTGTATGCTTTGGAAGTGCTCCGATGTCGGCTACCAGCAAATCTCCGAACGTCATGTTTGTGTAATCCATAAGGGTTCCTCCTATAGTTCCGGTGCGTTTTGGTCTAAGTCATCAACCAATGTTAAACCTAATTGTTCACGCATGTTTTCGATTAGACCTTCTGCTGACTTGTCTAGGATAGTTTCATAGCATTTATCTGCAGACCATTCTGGGTCAAGATAGATTTCACGGAATGAGTATGGTTTGTTATCCACGTGGTGACGAATGTACGCGAGTGGTTTGCTGTACGGATTGTTTCGAACACCTGTGGTGATTTCGTGTTCTTTGCCTGCAAGTTCGAATCTTGTTGTCGATACCTCACCGCCAGGTAGGTAAATAACGGACTCGCGTGCATTTTCAATCTCGTGTGGTGTCTCATCTTCGATGAAGCGTTGCATGCTGTAGAATCCATCACGCAATGCGTATTCACGATAATTCCCGTGTTTGACTTCATCGTTGACTTCTTTGAAGAATGACGCCAATACTTCTGGGATTGGTCGAGGTTCACCGTTATTAAAACGAACATCCTTTGTACGATATTCGAAATGGTTAGACTGTGTGTTGGATGTGCACGACAGTGTCACAAATCCAGTCTCTGTAGCAATCGCTTCGATGTGGATTGGATTACGAGCATGTGTATCGTGTCCACTTTCGTGCAGTACGTCTAGGAAGATACCATGTCCGACAAGTTTATCATCTTGGTGGATATCTTCGACACGTTTGTTGAAAAACGCTTGTGTATGGTGTTTCTCTGCAAAATTTGGAGCCACGGCTTTCAACTCTAAATCAAGTAGCGGTTGCAATAGTTCGAGTGCTTTTTGGTTTTCCATTGTGAGTTCCTCCTATAATTCTGGTGCGTTTTGGTCTAAGTCGCCCGTGATGTGTTTCCCGCAAAGAGCGCCTACGTTAGTCTCTAACTCATTCGATAGGAATTTGGTCAGTTCTCTCGATACCCTATCTTTCGTCCATCCTGGAGACGCTTCTGGGTACAGTGCTGTTGGACAGTCAATCACATGTGACACACCGTTATAGTGGGCGCGTGCAAAAGGTGTCCTGTGGGGTTCGTGTACAAATTCACCGTAAATCGTTTGTCGTTCTCCGTACGCGCAGACTGTTGCACAGACACCATCCACATCTTCACGGTGGTATTCTTCAACGAATACATTCGTGATATTCTCTTCATGCAATGACCGTAATTCCGCAACTGAGTGTGCTACTGCATCATATACCGCATCATAACGGTAGTTTCCACAGTGAAGATATCCGCGTATTTCAGTTGTAAATTCAGACACCATTTGTTCAATCGTGTACGGTTCTTTGTCGAACAGTCCGTCAAACGGTTGTTCATCCATTCTGCGAATGATTTTGTAGGTATCACCATTGTAGGTACACCAGCCTCCGATGTGTTTTTCACCATCGCGCGTCTCACACCATGCATGCATGTGCACACGATTTGTGTTTGGCAAGAACCCCGATGACCCTACTGGTACGTCTTTGACGTCCACAACAAACTTTGTCCAACCACCCGGAGTACCGGATTCGACGCGAAGTGCGATGTTTGGTTCTGGTTGGATATCGTGATTTTCTGCATAGTCTTCATAAAGCTGAGACCACTCGAAGTTGAGGAGTGGTGCAAGTTCATCTGGGAGTTGTAATTTGTGTTCCATATCATTTCCTCCATAGTTGTGGTTGATTTTGTCCTAGGTCGCTCACAAAGGCTTCGATTTGTTCCTGCGTGAATGCGATAGGTTTCATTTGGTAACGTAGTTGTCCCACGCCGATTTTGAGCATCTGGTCAATTCCGCGAACAGTTTTGTTCTTATCGTTATGCCTGTGTGAATCCAACACGACTTTTTTGCCGGTTTTAAAGTTCACGTACGCCATACGTGCGTCATAGTTTGGTCCCATGACAACATTTGTCATAAATCTGCTTTCACGGTCCCCGACAGACGATTCAATGATGATGTTATCACTACCGTCTAGTGTCACTTTGGCACGTGTGTAATCCTTCCATCCGAATTCGTCCTTGATGTCCTGTGGGATTTGTTTATGTAGTTCCAGTATTTTGTAGGCTTTTGGTGTAATCTCATGGTAGAATGCATCCCCGTCGAGTTCCACTAGTGGGTGTTTCATGGCATATTCGCCGTAAGTGGTCATAATGTTATCTCCTTTTCAATGTTATAGTTGCTTCTCAGTTGAGGTGGTTTTGGCAAACTCTTCGACAGCGTGTTTTAGTTGTAATTCGTATCGAACCTTCGAACAAAACTTCTCGAACAACGTGTCAGCCGACCACTCTGGAAGGTTCTGTTTTGCACGTTCACGAGCGAACATACTTCTCTTGTCGGTATCCATTACGACAACGGTATCGCCGTCAATGTGTGCACAGTGTGCATTCTTTGTTGTTTCATCACCAAACGTATGTGATTTGATGGTTACTTTCGTGATTGGTCGTCCATCGACTCCGGTTAAATCGTCACTGACATCTTTATAACTACGGAGTTCAAATGTCGATTTCACGTATGGCTTGCCCTCGATGGTACCGATTCGTGTATCTATCATATGTGTTTGGGTATCGAATGAGACGTAGTCACGAGTGAAGTCATAGACCGTGTCTAAATTAACATCCAGATATTGGCGCATATCCTCAGGAACCATCCATTCGATGGATTTGTTTTCAAGTGACTCTTTGACGAGTGGCAATGCGTCTTCGACGAGCGTTCCGACAAGGTTCAGAATTGCTTCGTCTGATGTATCGAACCCTTCGAGGTCTTTTTCCCAAACTGTATCGACACGACCAATCTTGACCCTATTGTGTTGCGTATAACTGGCAATGCCTAGACGTAGACGCGCCTTATCCATGTATTCGATGACTACTCTGCTTCCGTCGAGAACATCTTTGTCCTCTGACTCGTGCAGTATCAAGAAGAGTGCTACGTAGTCACGATTTTCCTTGCGGTATTTGAGCTCACCGAAGTGTTCGTGGGTGCGTTTCACAGGAATCCCTGCTGTTGCGAGTGTATCTTCTACTGTTTTTGCAATTTTCGGTGTCATTTCTTTTAGATGGTTCATGAGCTTTTACTCCTTATTGATGTAGTTTGTCACCTCTTATTATATCACAAAATGGACGAAAAATCGAACACGAAAAAAGACACCCACAGTGGGTGTCTTCGTTATTATTGTTCTAATTCGTTTTGGTTGTCCAAGTCTGAGACGATGGATTTTGAATATTCGGATTCAATAAATTCACCGAAGGCACGCAACGTATCTTTCAATTTGGTTTCGCGCTCAGATGGGTCTGTTACGTGTACGACGCTATCGACACCTTCACCAATATCACTTTTCAGACGGATATGCCAGTTGATGGAATCAAGTGACTGTTTCAAGTGCAAGTGTGTACCTGTATACGCATACGGGTCATCCCCGCGACTCGTTGATACCCTCACACTGACACTCTCTGCCGACCCGTCTTCCCCTTTGTCTGCATAGATGTACAGACTTTCGTTCCCTACGCCAATCATCTCTGCCGCATGTGGTGACACGTTTGATAATCGTAATCCACGTAAGCATTCAAGGTCTGTCGATAAGATGGTTTCACGCACAGGTGGGTTCGCCAACAGTGTATCCACATTCGCCATCACAGCGTCTACAGTGTCGTGTAGTGTATCGGGTGTGTATGGTACATCATCACCCACACGATTACAATTACTATGATATTGGATGTCCAACGGAATGTCTGTCTCATGGCTCGTATAGATGACGTCATCTTCATGATAGAGATAGATATGTCCATTGTCTGCACCGATTTGGAATCTGCGGCGGAGCAACTCACCTTCGCGCTCTGGGTTTGGCCAAGATGCGTCTAGGCGTAATCCGATGTTGTGGTCACCGTCCCAGTGTTCGTAGCGATAGATATCAAGTCCATCGAACGGTTCCAATCGACTTTGAAGTTGACGGTGTAGTCGCTCAATATACGCATACACCTTCTCATCAGATAAACCAGGGTATTGAAAATTACGATGTAACCATGGTTTGTCAGCATCGATTTGACCAATGAGCTCAGGGTCATACTTGACGGCCGAGTCTAGATTCTGGAAGTCAATACTGCGTAAGAGAATGTCGCGTTTAATCCCACCAATTAAATCGGTACTCAATTTATCAAACATCGAATCAACCGATTCGCCAAACTTGTATTCGACATCCCATCTATCAGACTCCAATAGACAGTCTACGGATACCTCGAACTTGTCCCCTACAATTGCAGACATCATAATTGGTTCGTAGCAGTCTTTGGTTGTGGCGATAATCGCAACGTTGTTATCATCGTAATAATCCACGTACGTTTGTGTCACGTCTTGCATGTCGAAGTGTTTCTTTACCACATCAGGGATTTCGTTGTGCATATTCAGAATGCGCCACGCGTCATCTGAGATTTCTCTGTCGCGTAGACGTTCGTCCACACGAGTATATTCGTTCATTTCGGCGAATTCGCCATAGGTTTTTGGTCTTGTCATAAGTGCAGTTCCTTTCTATTTGTTGTCATTACCTATTATACCATACAATCCCACGCCCACAAAACAAAAAAAAACACCCCCGGAGGGGTGTCTTCATGTGAGATTACACTGGTGTTTCTGTATTGCTACGCATCACTTCTTCAGCGATGAAGTCAACAATGGCGTCATTTTTCGCCAATAATGCTGTTGTACCTTTCGCATCGTCAATCATCAATGTTTCCCAGTCGATGTTTTCTTCAGCATCGGTCATCATCGTTCCAATACGAGTCCCTTGGTAGTACACGGCAATATCACCATCCATGGTTGGTTTCAAGGTGAACCCGAGGTTGGCAATACTTCCAGAATCAGAGTACTTAATGCACAGTGCGAGGGCCGATACTTGCCATGTGTCAATCAGGTCGAGTGTGAATTCTGCGACTTTGTCAGCGTCATACAAGTCCTCTTCACGTGTTGCTCCGCGGAATGTGCGATACGCATCTGGGTTATTGCGTCGTTCTTCTTCAGCCATTTGGAAGACATTTTGTTCTTCCGTTTCGACTTCTTCTGGTTTAGGGTAAGTTTCTTTCATTTTGTTAATAAAGCCTACCACGGCAGCCGGTTCATACCCGAACACATTTTTTGCCGTTTGTTTCGTATACACTTTTGTGAGTTCGTCCAACTCTTGAATTAGCGTACAGCGAATCAAGATGTCGCGAATCGCACTTGCGTATTGTTGGCGTTCAGCTTGTGGGTTTGATTTGTCCGATAAGAATTGCAGACGCTCGTGTAATTCTTGCGCGACTTCCCATAGTTCAACAGTTCCTTGGAATTCGGTTTGTACCACACCAGCAGCAGCGCTATATTCATCGAATACGGTGTTCATGATGATGTCGGCTAACTCACCCTCAGGAATCGTAATTGGGTTTTCTTTACGGATTTGTTCGAACACTTTGGATACTTTCATCGCAATTTGTGCAAGACCAACAAGCTCAGTGACGAATTTCTTCGCGTCAATCGTGTTGGTTGTTGCGGTTGCAATATCCATCGTACTTGTTGTTGGAAGCGTTACGTCAGAGTACACACCTGTTTTTGGTTGTGGCAAGCGTGTGTGAAGACCCGCTGCCATCGGCGTGATGGTTGGACCTTTGTTGACCATCGGTTCTTCGTTCGAGATAAACGTAATCGCATTCCCTGGTGACTTACCAGCTAACAGTAACAGGTTGTTTTCTGTTAGAGCAGTGGTTTCCACCATCGAATCTGTATAGTTGTTCGTGCTTTCACCCACGGTAATAAGGTCACCCGGTTTACGAGAGCTACTACGTGAGTTACGACGCATTTCGTGTCGTTTCCCTGACTGACGAACGAATTCATCAATCACGGTTTTGTCATTCGACTTCAAGAAAATCGTAATCGCCGAGTTGGCTTTGATGATATCTTCCACGGCTTCACTGTAGAGTGAACGCAGTTGTTGGAACGATTGCAGTACAAAGATGATACGCAAATCTTGCCCGAGGGCGATAGATGCCACTTGGTCGATGTCTTTGATGCCCTGACCTTGGTAACGAATGTTCCCGAACTCTTCTAGGAGCATCGTTGTTCCGATAATCGGCTTACGGGTAGCTTTTGTGACATACGACATCCCATAAATCCCGTTAATAATTTGTGAAATAATCATCAGCGGATGCACTTGGTAATGTCCTTTGTGCGGTGGTGTAACTAGCGCTACCGCTTTTACACGTTCAGTATAAGATACATAGTTTGAAACCACAACTGGCGTATCTACTTTACGGAGCGATTTCGTTGCATACTCTAATGTTTGTGTGTCGAAGGTTGTCGCTTTGATTTGTCCGTGAGCGTCTACTTCTTGCAAGTATCCATTACGAACGATTCGGTCTTTTGTGACTGGGTCCAATTTATGCGCAATCCCGTTCACCGAGATATATCCTTTGGTAAACTTGAAATAGAACGTTAACGCCACAACATCGTTTGAGACGATTTCGAGCTTCAAGTATGCGGTATTGTCTTCGAAGATGCCTTTAAAGGCAGCCCAAATCCAGCTGGTTTTGTTGATTCGTTCTTCGTGTTCGAAATCACTACCCTCATATTTGTCTTTGAACTCTGGGTCACGGTAACACGTCCAGCGTGCCAATTCCCCTTCGAGTTTGTACTTACGCATATAACGACTGTCGAACTGTACCGCAAATCGTCTTGGGAATCCCATCGATTTCGGGTCAAACGCATCGTCTAGCGAACCAGATAGAAGCGCAGCTGTTGTTGGGTCGTTATAAATCGATAAGTCGGTCAGTAGCGATGCATACATCCCACCAATCGTTTGTTGTGCCCCACCTACGGCTTCGAGTGAGTTGTTGGCAGAAATCGCAGCTTGACGCACCGCATTTACAGGGAGCAGTTTCATCGCGTCGAACGCGAGTTTCATGAAGTCTTTCTCGGACTCCATGATGGCTCCTGGACTTTGGTCGATATTGATAAATTGTGTGTCTTTCGATTTCATCGAAGACAAGTCCCCTGCTAATTTGTACATGTTGAACAACGTCAGTACCGAGTACATTTTGTTGATTTCCATGTCCACAATTTCAGGTGGGGTGTTGTTAATATATGCCTTATAACGTAAGTATTTCTCACGCGACATATAATGTGAGAATAATAGGTACACCAGACGACGGAACATGTTTTTCGCCGCGGGCTTCCAGATATCCGTTAGCCAAAAGCATTACATTGACAATTGAATAACACAGTCAGCTTTCCTATCCTGAGTCAGGTTTTGTCGAAACTACTCCCACATGACTCTTAGCAAGGCGTGTTGATTATTGTGGTTCGGCGTTACGGATGACCTACCACACGACTACATCACTGTGTAGTCTGTTGCATTCTTTAGATTGATGCTCGCATTCATATCTCTATCGAACTGTGCGCCGCAGTTGTCACATGTGAACTCTCTGTCTACCAATCTTAATTGTGAGTTCTTGTGACCACAACAACTGCATGTCTTACTAGATGCGTAATATCGATTTACAATTCGCAATTCTATACCGTGCTCGCGTGCTTTGCGTGTGATTTGCTCACGCATCACGTAGAACCCGCAATCACCGATTTGTTTAGACATGTGTCGATTCTGCATCAACCCTTTGACATCCAAATCTTCGATAGCAATATACTCGGGGTTTAGTTGAATAATTCGCGCCACAGCAGTTTGCATATGCGTCTTACGAATATTCTTGAGTGTTCGGTATATCAGTCGAATATCATGTTCCATCTTTTTGATGTTGGCTGATTTGGTTGCTTTAGTTGGGTCGTTTAACATGTACTTCTTACTCACACGTCGTTGTAGTCGTCTCAATCTGCGTTCCAACAGTTTTACTCTTCGACTCTTGTTAATGTTCTCTACGACAAACCCATTAGAGCACGTCATTAGGTTCTTAACACCAAAGTCGATACCAATACCCTCGGTCATACTCTTTGACGGTTGTTTCGGTTTGTCTTCATAAACAAAGCTCAGATACCAATACTTACCATCGTGGATAATCTTGGCTGACTTTTTCGCACATGAGATATCAACTGTCTTCGGTACCGTTCCGATTTTGACATCACCAATCGATGGTATTTGTGCTCTACCATTTGGTTTTTCGTAGATACGACTGGGTCTCTTCCCGTTCGAAGATTTATGACATGCAACAGCGAACGTCGGTACGGTTCGTCGAATACTTCGGAAACGCAATTTACCTTTGTTTTGGTTTCTGACGCGTACGGCCTCTTTGGCTAATGCATTGTAAATCCTTGATTGATTAGGTCTGTAGAACCACACCCACTCTTCCGGTGACGACGCGGACCCAGATGATGCCACGTACGAGGCTAACGTCACGTACTCTTGGATTCCGAGATGGAATACGTCTCGATTGTGCGTTTTTGATTCGTACGTTCTCCAGTTTTGAGACTTGCAAAACGCATCATACGCCCCTCTGTTATTAGCATTGTCGATTTCCACCAAAAGATTCCAATACTTCCGAGCTGTCGTTGCGTGTTGAAACGCTAGTTGTTCCTGTTCTTGTGATAGTTTTAAACGAACCCTACATCTCTTCATCTTTGGCTACCTTATCTAATACTGCTCGTAGTACGTAATTCGAAACCGTCATTCCGTGTTTCTCAGCCATGCGTATCAAACGTTGCTTGTCGTCTTCCCAGATTTTAAATGCTGTGTGTACTTTTTGACCGCGTTTACTCTTTGGTCTACCTACTTGTCGTGTCGTCATACGGCACCTCCTTATGACATCATTATACCACATTGTTGTACATGATGCAATAGGATGCAACAATAATCTGTGTTATTCAATTGTCAATGTTCGTGCTTTTGACATCTTTATCTTAGCGCGCAACCACTAAGACCCCGGTCATTTCCGGGTCACTCTCATTACAAGACGTGCGGAGACTATATGTCAATCAACTGTCGTTGACCAAAGATTTTTCTTCTGGCATTGGCTTCCAGCTTTACTCTCCCGTCAGGAGATAGTCGTTTGAGGTGCTCCATATCCAATGGACGTAGGAGTTTCCTACCGAAACAAACCCTTTTTGCGTGTCGACGTAGCGCCACTGGTGTGACTTTTTATTTCAGCTTTACAGATAAACTGTATCGACATCCCAAACTTTCTTTCTGCTTTCGCGACCGTCACGATTAGGCTTTCGCCTTGCGTTGTGGTAGTTTGGGCTTTGAGGTTCTTCCTCGGTTTAACCTTTGTAATGATACGCACCGCTCACGCGGTACGCAGGGCTTTCTGGTTGTCTATGTATGTAAACCAGCGTGTGTTTACCCCTTTTGAATTTTCACTCTCAACGAAGATAATGTTTGCAAGTGAGTCCACTTGAGACATCCCTTCGACGTCATTGTTTTGACGGAATTCTTGCAAAGCGTTGATGAGTGGATTAAATTGGTTGGTTAAGTTTGGATTTAATAAGTTAAATTGAACCACTTCGTATTGACGTTTAGACAGTGAGTAGTAGAACTTCGCAAGGAGCTCTCCTTTAGGGTCTGTAAAAATGAGATTCCATTTGACGCGGCAACGCGTGTACACATCAATGAATGGCTCAATGTATGTCTGGCCTTTTCCACCTCGAGTGATGGCCAACAATATCGTATTCATTGGACGCGTTTCCGTGAAGTAAATCCCTGCGGGACGTTGAACTTCTGTCTCCATCGCAAAGAATTTGCCGTTAATCGCGTCTGCAACGGTATCATATTCGTCACGACCATATGCACCGGCACGTCCACCACCTTCGGCAGCAGAGAGCTTGCGGTTATAGTCATAGAGCGTCGCATTCATCCATGCTTGTTCGTCTAACGGTACGCCCGACATCGCAAAGAGTTTTTGTCCGAACTTTTTGTCAAACATTTCGCCTTTCTCCCACACGATATCTCCGTTTTCGTCACGTTTGACAAATCCATCGACATCCGGGTCGAATGCTGGCATCTCAATGTGTTTGATACCTGTATTCTCTAGCATAACGTGCGACACGAGGGCTGCAGGAGGCGCACCTTTCCCGTCACCGCCAGTTGGGGCTTCGTATCCTAGACCTGCGTCAGGGGCGATATCGAACTCTTGTGTAATCCTTGAAATATCACGGACATTGGAGTCGTCTTCGTAGACTTCCATGTCGTTGATATGTTCTAGGTTGTTGTTGTACCAAATCGCATGGAATTTCTTGTAGGTAACCCCGAGGACAATCGGCATCGCAATCAGTCCAATCACTTGGAGCGGTGCAAATGCCCCGATACTGAAAAATCCAGCAGGATTCACAGACGCCCATAAGAATTGGAGCACTAAGATGAAGAAGAGTGGTAATCCAATCCCAACAGCAAGCCATGGGATTTTCCACGTCCATTCACTGAGTGGTTTGGTTCGTTTGTTTACTTTATCAGTAGCGAGTTTCCCACCCATGGCACGTGATTGTTGAATCTTCTGTTCGAAACTGTTGTCATTCGTGCTACCAGTCCCGAAATTACGCACCTTTGCGATTCCACGTTGGGTTGTGGTCGTTACTTTGGAAGTGATGTCGCTGAATTTCATGAAGCGTCACCTCCTAGTAGTTTGGAGAAGACGTCCTGTTGTGCTTCCTGTAGAGTTGTTACCATCGGATACAAGATAGGGTTGATGTCTTCGAGGGTTGCTTCGCCAAGGAGGACGCTTGCAATCCGTGTCGTCGGGACAAACGGTGATTCTTCTACGAATTCGGCGTACAAGTGTTTATTGTGTACGTTGCTTTCGAATAGCAGTGCCAGCCAGTAGCGTTTGGCAAAGGCGAATGTATCTTTATCGGCCGTCGTGAGACCGAGGTCTTCGAACTTGAGTACCGGAATGGTTGGCAATGTAAACCAATCGTTTGGACAGTCAAGGATTGCAGTTGCATTTGCACGCAGCTCTTCTTGTGTGCCAGCATTGACCGACTGGAGAGCTGCATCATCGAAGACGAGGCAAATCCCCATCGCAGGACCAACGGCAGCGGCTAGGGCAATATCCACACTGATGTCTTTAGCAAATTGAAACTCGTCGGCTCCAATGAAGACGTACCTTGTTTCAGGGCGTTCCTTATCCGCGAATCGTCTGGCAGTGTTGAAGGTCATTTCGTAGTCCATCATGACCAGAGACAACCGTGTTGGTTTGTGAAACTGACTGCGTGAGCGCAGGGCTTCGAATACTCCTGGAGGGAGAATCAGATTTGTGGGAACATTCGTGAGTCGTTCACGTGTGTAGAAGCCGTTCAAGGCTTTGACCAGACGCAGAGGCATATTGTCGGCACTGGATTGACCACTTCGGTAGTTCATCCACGTACGACTGCTCACACCGGTTGCTTGCGCCAATTCGGTCATGTTAATAGTCTGTAAATACGCAGTGATGGCTTCTGCAGCATACAGCTCAAGGGCTTGTGTCATAAGCGGTTTCCTTTCTATAGTTGATAGTTTTAGTATAACACGGGCAGGAGCAAAAAGCAATCCGTTACCCGTAAAAATTAGTGATTAGATGTGGCGTAAGGGATGTGGGGGCGGGTTGCGGGTAGGGTGTGTGACCCGTAGGAGACTACCCATAAATGTAAGCGCTTACATATACCTGCAACAAAAGACGTACCCCACGCGAGGTGTGTCGTTGGGGTACGTCGTCGTTGTATGGGCTATAAGAAGTCGTGCAACAGAGGGTTCGTTTCCACAATTTGTGAGGTGAGAGACTCTTCTGCTGTATCTGCTAATTGTTTCAATCGGTTGACCCGTTCCTCGAGTGGTGTTGGTTCCGGCTGCTTCCGCTTTGGTTGCTCTGGTGCCGGCTCAGATTTTGGTTTCTCAGGTTGTGGCTTTGGTGTTGACTTCGGTTCTGGTTTCGATGCAGGTTTCGGGGTGAGCGCTGCACGTAGGTCAATTTTCTTCTTCTCTGTCTTGATTGGTGCTGGGGTTGGTTGCTTGGTTGGTTCAGTAACCGGCTGTGGTTGTACTTGTGGAAGAACACCGAGTTCAAGGTTTGTGGCACGTTGGCACAAGTAGGCCAGTTTCGTAAGGGATGTCTCACCGCTTCGTAGGGTAAAGGACATCAAGGCCATCGTCAAGTTCTTCGGATTATCTTCCACAAACCGAGCGGCTTTGTCAGTGAGGTTCATTCGCAGTGTCACTGGTTCGTCTAATGCTTCAAAAGGGTGTTGCTCCATTGTGGTCTCTAGCATCCCAAGGACGGCAAAGGGACTCAGGTGGTGAACATCGCAGAGGTCTACCAAGGACTCAAGATACAAGTTCCATAGGGTTGTGAATGGGGTGTTGTGTTCAATAATGGTGTTAAAGGCACCGAGTTGTTTGGAATAGGTTGTTTGTAATCGCATATCAATATCTCCTTCGGGGTGGGTGGCACAGGTTGCCACAGGTTGACTGGGGTCACCAGGTTTTACCAGATATTACCAAAAGGTACCAGTGGTTACCCGTTCTGACCATTGGTTACCAGGATTCACCAAAAGTTACCAGAACTAACCATATTTTACCATGAGGAAGTGTGATTTGTCTAGGGGTGTATGATTATCGCCTAAAATGAGGTCGAATTTAGGAGATAGCGGGTGCAATTAGGGGATATTGTGCGCACAATGTGTATACAATGTCCACACAAAGGGTGTTGCAAGCTGGGAAATTTTCCCGACAGCACACGGTTAGCGGTGTGTGGGGAGGTGTTGTTAGGTTGTTTATGTATGTTTAGTGGAGGTGTTGTTGGCTCTCCGATATGTTTATGTATGTTTGGTGGACGATTTGTTCACTCTCCGACACGTTTGTGGATTGTTGGGAGGTGTTGTGGTCAACCGTGTTCACTCTCCGACACGTTTGTGGATTGCTGGGAGGTGTTGTGGCTGTGTGGCGTGGATATGTTGTTTGTGTGAGTTGGGTGGTTGGGTGAGGTGGGAAGAGCATAAGGGAGTTCCCATGACCGACCCGCCAGAATCCTTTGCAACAACAGTTCCAACGTATGTGTATATTATAGCACACATTGGGTGTATATTTCAAGTGAAATAAACAACGCCATAGGTCTACCTGTTGTAATTCCAATCAATTGGTGGTACAATAAACACATCAACATATAAAGGAGAAATTCAATGGAGAAATTACTCATTATCTGCGAAAAGTTCGACGCAGCTCGCAACTTCGCAAACGCACTCGGCGGAGAAACCGGTACGTTCGAGGGTGACGAATACCGCATCGTATCTCTTGCAGGTCACGTACTTGAGTTCGCTGAACCGTACGAACAAGCCTATCCAAACGAGGCGGAGACTATCGGAAAATTCTCAAAGACAGACACAATTCCATGGCGCATTGACCAGTTCGACTTCAGTCGCAGACGTGTCAAGAAAGCTATCAAAAACGGAGAAGACACGGGATTCTATCAAACGCTTGTCAACAAAGTGGCAAACGGATTGAAACAAGGGTACATCCCAGTCATCGCATCCGACATGGACGAGTTCGGTGAAGGGGATTTATTGGTACACGAAGTGCTCCAATATTGCGGATACGAAGGAAAGATTTATCGTGAATACCACGAATCAGAAACTCCAAAAGCTATCCGTAAGGCACTTGCTGCGAAAAAAGTCGTTACAAAAGACGACCCAGCATACATCACAGGTCTCGTGCGTAGCACCACTGACTACATGACAATGCAATACCCACGTATCCTAACCGCTCGTGCGCGTGCGCTAGGGTATTCGGTTCCCGTTATTTACGCCGGTCCACATAAGAGTAACATCATCCGAATCGTCGGAGACCAAGAGAAAGCTCGTCGTGAATATAAACCAAGTTCAGAGTGGGAATCACGCTACAAACTAGGGAATCTCGTATTGACAGCAGAGGACGCACCGCGCTACAAAACAAAAGAGGAGTGGTCTCCAGAGTCGCTCCCAATGTTAGCAACCGTTCGTTTAGTCAAACAAACGCCGGGAACAACCCCACCACCAAAAGCGTTCTCACTAACAAAACTAGCATCTGTTGCTTTAAAACATGGTGTTAACGCGGAACGCACGGAAGCTCTTACACAAAAGATGTACTCTGCGGGTATCATCAGTTACCCACGTACAGGTGAGTTCACCATCAAACCAGAGGAGTTCGAAGAAACACTCTTATACGTGGACAAAGTGTTAAACCTGTTAGGACTCAACCCAACAGCGTTCTCACACCGTACACCGCGTAAGACTCACGTAAGCCCAGACGGGTCTCACGGTGCCTTGCGTCCAACAGAAAACACGCCGTTTGACTTAACAGCGCTAGATGCACAATTTGGTGAGGGAGCATCCATCTTGTATCGTTTGATTTCAGAACGATTCTTAATGATGTTCCTTGAAGACTCTGAGTGGGTACGTTATGACTACGCAACCGTAGAACCTGACCCAGTATTCAAGGGTTCGGTCAAAGTCATCACCCGACAAGGGGTACAAGACCCTGACGAAGACAATGACAACATCGTTACTGCTAGTGACTTACCAGACGTCTCTCAAAAAGCTGAGTTATATGCTCACGAAGTGAAATCCGTTGCACCACGTAAACCAACAGAAGGGTTCGTGGCTGACCAGTTGATTAAATACAACATCGGTACAGAAGCGACACGTTTACGTACCTTGATTTCAATGACGAAAGGGAAGTCTGCACCGCTTGCATACAACGGTAAGTTGTTGACACTCACCCCGTATGGTCAAGTGGCATACGTCGCAGCGAAAGCGATGTACACCGCAACACCACAAGGGTTTAACGACATTCGTCAGCTCACACTCTTATCACAAAAAGGGGAGTCGGCTGAAGTTATCGCAGAAAAAGTGTACGACATCATCAAGAAAGACATCGAACAACTCAAAACTGCTGACTTAGACATGTCTGAACTAGACCTTCCAAAAGTGACACCGCAAGTCTCTGGAACATATGTGAACGGTGAAACTATTACCATCTTCAAAGAGTTCTGGGGCGAAGAGTTGACCCAAGACGAATTGGATACCTTGTTTGCAGGCGGAACGGTCACATTGAACCGTCCAAACATGCCAAAAGGTCCAGCCACCTTCACGGGTAAACTCGAACCAGAAGAAAAAGACGGTCGCACATTCTACAAACTCAAAGGCACATGGAAAGCGGACAAATCAGCAACACATATCAAAGGTGTGTGGAAAGGACAACCCGTCGAAATCAAACGTAAGTGGGGTTCTTATGAGTTCTCTGACGTCGAGTTACAAGAATTACTTGACGACAAGACCATCACCATCAACTACAACGGTCGCCCATTCCACGGTAAGCTCGAATACCAAGAGGGTAAATTCGAAGGACGTGATGTGAAATGGTTAGGGTTCAAACCACAACAAATGAAACGTGACGGATATGTCACAGGTATCTTCAATGGTGAAGAGAAACAAGTCAAAGCCGAATTCCGTGGATACAAGTTCACCGAGAAAGAGTGGGAAATCCTATTTGACGGCGGTAACGTAGTCATCGAGATTACCAATAACAAAGGGGAACAACAAAAAGTATCGTGCAAGTTGGGTATGAACGAGTTCACAAACAGCAAAAAAGAAAAAGTTCGTTACTTCGGTATCGTTCCAACATACTAACAGAAATAGACGAGGTCGCAAGACTTCGTCTATTTTTATGCACACAAAAAAGATGACGCATAATCGCATCATCTTTGTCTGTCTTGATATTTTGCAGCAGATTGTGCTCTGTTGTAACTTTGCATGTATTGTGCTTGTTCTTCGGCATCTCGTGCGAATGTTTCCATGTTCGACTGTTCGAGGAGGATTTTATCCGCGTGTGTCACCTGCCCACCCATCGACTTCAGCATCGCAATAATCATCGCAATCCCTGCATTTGAAGAGTTGAGTTTGTCCACCAATTCTGTATCGTTTTCGATGGTGATAGTTGGTGACGTACTACCTACCGTGAAGTTTGCAGCAAATGCTTTAGCCGTCAATCGTAACTTCTCAGGGTAGATGGTATCGATAATCATCACCTGTTCCCCGTAGGATAGGTGTAGTAACATCAGACTCACAATCGCCCAGTTCCCTGAGTTCAGGGTGTCAGCGTCAAAGAATTTGATTTTGTGAATCTTCCCGTTATGGACAATGTCTTTTGTTGGTGGGTTTGTGAGACCATCCATCTTTGCTTTAATAATCATTTGTGCGATGACGCGTGGCTTTTGATTGGCACTTGCGTCTACGACAGTTCCGATTTGAGGTGTGATGACGTTTGGTTGAAGATGTTCGACCAACGCATTCAAGTCTAGTCCATTAAATTCGCTCATCGTATCACCCCTTCATCGCATTTATCAACTCGTCTACCTTCAACGACATCTGCGATACGCCTTGGGTGAGGTTGATTTGACTTGTTAATACTTGGTTCAATCTATCCAGTACAAGGTCTGGTTCGGCATAAGAACCATCCAATCTGTCGACATAATTGCGAATCGCATCGACGATGATATCGTTCATTGCCATGTTTTTATCCGTTGCAATCTCCTTGATACGACGTTTCAATCGCACAGGAATCTTCACGTGAGTGCGGTCACGTTGCTCTTTTACAGCCATGTATGTGCCCCTTTCAAATAATGTGTTCGTATCCTTATTATATCATTCATGTCGCGGATTTACAAGGTGTATTATTTTTGTTACATTTACGTTACAGCACCCGTTTGCTCTTGTTTTTTGCCCATTTTATATGGTATACTAGAACTATCGAAATAGCTAAAGGAGAATTTATTCAATGAAACTAGATTTATCAAACTTATCAAATATCCAGTCTCGTCCTATCAAAAACGAGGATTTAAAGGATTTCCCAGCGGATGAATTAGACCAATTATCAGTACTTCGTAACGACGAACAACACTCAAAAACACGCGTCGAAGAGGAGATGGACAAAGTCATCGACATGTCAGACATCAAGACAGAAGTCGTTGAAATCTTCCCAGACGCGCCTGTAGAAGAACTACCAGCAAAACAAAATTGGTTCACAAAAACATGGAGAGGGGTTGCCATGTGGACATGGTTACTCATCGTTATTGTATGTATTGCAGTCATCGGATTCATCTGGGCACTTGCACCGAAGGGTGACGCGAATGCGGACGCACTGCTTACAACAGAAGTTCCAGCGGAAACTGAACCACAAACAACATATATCTACAATGAGAAGTTGTCACAAGCGGCAACAGAATCAATCGTGGAATCACCCGAAGAGATTGCACGTCAAGACTTAATCAAACAAGCATCTATCTCAAACGTCCCATACAGTGTAGCTGTTGGTCAAATTGGTGGCGGATATTTACTAGGGGCGACTACGTATCATCCAAACGACCCAAGTAAATCATATATCGATTACACAATCGTAGCACCATCAAAAGAGGAGGACACACTCACAACAGACAAAGTGAAAGAAATCGAAAAGAACTTGACAAGCAACCTTCCAAACATCGGAGACATCATCAAAGTCAAAGATGGTTCTAAAGTGTCTGTGAAGACATTCCAACACGACGGTTCATACACAACAGTCATTTTCTACGATGGAAAACCATTTGCATACGCCGTTACTGGTGATGATGGACATTCATTAACACACGTTACATCATACTACGTAACATCCGTTGCAGCAGACCAATAATCAAAAAAGAACACTCAATTGAGTGTTCTTTTTATATGTCCATATACATAAAAATAGACGCTCATTTGAGCGTCTATTGTTGCTTAATAGCCGTATCCGTTGTCTGGTGTACCTGGGATGTCTAAATCACTCAGAACTCCGAAATCTGGTTCGTATACTGCTGATTGTGATTGTCGAGGGGTGTACGGTTCTTCTGGGATATCCAATGGTTGTCTGAATTGCTCATCCGTCATAATCGGTTTCAAGCGACGTTTGTGGTCTCTTGGGCGGTGTGGGCGAGGTACATCGACAAGTGTGCTCTCATCGACTTCGTCGAATGAAAATACACGTTCATCTTGCACATCTTGACGTGGAGCTTGTTGTGGTGTTTCAATCGGTTCCTGATACGTTGGACCAGATGCCACGAATACAGGTTCTTCTGGGATTGGTGGGATGTCTTCATAACTTGCAGGTTGTGCAAAGTTCTTTTGATATTGTTTATTTCGATTGTTGAACTTATTTTGATACCCGTTATTTCGGTTCCCGTTATTTTGATATCGGTTATTTTGATATCCTTCGTTTTGTTGGTTTGTTTGATACCCGTCGTTTTGATACCCGTTGTTTTGGTATTTGTTGTTTTGATAGTTGTTGCGATATCCGTTGTTTTGGTACTTATTTTGATGTCCGTTGTTTTGATATCTATTGTTTTGGTATCCGTTGTTTCGATTGAACCCTTTGCGGTTGTTTTGATTATTGAATCTGCGACCTTGAGGATTGTCTTGTTGCGGTTGTTCAGGTTCTTTTGGAGCCACACCGTTGTATGCATCCAGAGCAGACTTCATGAGGCGTAAACTATCATGATACTTCACGATATCATCTCCGTCTCCTACACGCATTGCATTATCAAGTTGCTCTTGCACGTATGCGATTGAGGCTTCCATCATATTTGAATAGCTTGTTTGAGGCTTTTTGTTCGGTAAGAACGCCGCTTCCATTTGTGACAATCGAATCTTTTCTTGTTCGATGTTGGCACGTAATGCTTTGGCTTCGTCAACTTGGTTCATGATTTCTTCCATTCGGTCTGACAATAGTGGCTTCACATGCGTTTGGCGATAGCGATGTAACGCTTCGATTCCACCTGCGAACGAAAAGAAGTCCATACGAACTTCCACTTCTTGCGCAAGTTCTGCGACAGATTGTGTACCCGTCAGAATTTGTCGGAATTCATACGTGTTCCCGATGTAGTAATAAAGTTCTGCAAACGCTTGTTCATCGTCTGTTAATTCTAAGATGGGTTTACGTTTTGGAGGTTTTGTACCGCGAATGTCACGTACCTTCTCTATCACATCATCTGCTAGTTGTGAGTGTGACTCTAAAATGTTGTGACCAATCTTTTTCGCAGTGTTGAAGAATGTCGGTTCGCCAGCGTTCTCACGCTCAACGCGTGCTTTGTTGTATTCTTTGGCTTCGCTGACAATTTTGTCAATCAGACTAGGCATGTTGCACCTGCTTTCGTTTAGTTTGTTATTTTTATTGTACCACACATCACACGATATTCACAATGCAGTGGTTATTCATATTCATGCTGTTGGTCAATTTCACGTTGGAAACGTGCGTACATCTCGTCACGTTCTTTTTCAAGACGTGCTTCTTCTTCGTCCTTCTCACGTTGTTGTTGCTCGAGCGTGAATTGAATAAGTTCGAGATACGTATCCACATGTGGCATTGTTGGTTGCTCTTGCTCACGGTGTCGTGGAGTTTCTGTCTTTTTGTTTTCCACTTGGAGTTGTTTTGGTGTCGGTACGAGGATAGGTTGTGTTCGTGACAATTCTCTATCGATATTGTGAGCTAATTGATTAAGTGAACTTTCCTTGATAACACCCCGTTCTTCACGACCGTGTTTACGTCCAATATCTTCTCCGTCTTCGTATAACACCGCATGTACGTGTAAGTGTGTCGTGTCATGCTGAATAGCTGCAATCATCTTACCGTCGGTGTATTTGTCATTATCGAGTAGACCATAAAACCCTTGTCGAACTGCGTGTCGTAGTCGCACGTCATCATAGTTCCCTGCGTAATCGCCACGTTTGAGGATTTGTGCAGCAGGGTCGACAACTTTCTGCTCGACGAGATACTCCGGGTCAAACGAGATAACCATCTGTTGGATGGCTCGTTTCCCGCTTTGGTGCAGTTCTTCAACGTGCTCTGCGATATCTAGTGTTTGTTGTCTTGTGAGTGCCGTTTGGTCTAGCGTGAACGAAACCCCATCCCCTTGCACAGGAACGTGGTTGGGAGATGGGATATACGCCGCACTAGGACTCGTAGCTTCAGGTCGAGATACATAATCGGTGATAAAACCACCGACATGTTTCCCGCGTGAGCCGTTGATATTGAATTGTGATTTGACGACGATATTTCTGTTTCGTTTTACACTCATTCAGCTTTCCCCGCTTCGATAGCTCTCGCTAATAGTTTTACAATCCCTTCAACTAACATCGACTCTGATTTGAATGTTCCGCTCGCTTGAACCAATACGTTCAACAACAGGTTGTATGTGTTTGATGGAACACCGAGGTGCAGGATAGCATATCGTTCCACGTCATTAGCATTGTGGAACATTTCCAATTCCCATTGTTCCATCAACTTACGAGCACGCTCTTTACGAACGGCTGTAATGTCGACAGTTGGTTCTTTTTGTGGTTGTGTGGTTGGAACGTCCTCTGACGGTTCTTCTGACATATCAGACGCTTCTTCGAACTCTTCTGGATACTCTTCTTGGAAATCTTCAGAGAAGTCGCTTGGATATTCTTCAGGGAATTCTTCTGAAAAGTCTTCAGGTGTCTCAGCGTACTCTGGTGCATCATCTGGGTAGTCTGTTGGGAACCCGTCGTCATCGCCGTAGTCAAGTGTCTCTTCATCTGATGAGGTATCTCCGTTCAGTGAGAACCCATCGTCCACGGTGATTGGTTCACCCGTGTTCATAATCTCATCGGCAAGCTCTTGGAAATCGCCAAAGGTATATTCGATATGGAATTTGCGTCTGCGACGTAATGTCATTGCAGCCACAGATTCGGCAGACGATGATAGTGCTACCATCATCTTCTCTAGTGTCTCTTCGGATACGTCCAATGCCTTGAATGGTGGTAAGTATTCCGCAGATAGTTCTGCTACTGTTCCACGACCGATAGACTCAAATCGGAACGTATCATCCAACACACGAACCTTCTCAACAGAAACGGTATCGAATTGATACGCAGAATCCCCTAGAACCTCCACAGATGGGAATAGAATGACTTCTTTTGGTGTCACATACGCTAGGATGTGTTGTTTACTCACCGCAATCTGCACTAACCCCGGTAACGGGTCATCGTCAGTTGTCACACGAAATCCGTAAATAGTGTTGTTTTGTCGTAAAAATGCTAATGTTTCATCCATCATGAGTCGTCTAAATAATGCATCTGGAATGGACGGATACAATAACGCGAATTGTTGTTTAGTTGTTATCATCGATACCGTCTCCAATCGCTTCGTGTATTTCAGTGAGAAACGCTTTACGCTCGTTCGCTGGAACGTCATAAATAACGTGAATAGTTGGATACATTCGAGAACCGTTCTCCAGTTCCCCCATGTTTAATCCACAGAACTTCATGTCGAATTGTATATCCGAAATATCATCATACACAGACATCAACGCTTCATGTAGTGCCTCTTCAGACTCCAATCCAACCATTTCAAGAATGACATGGACTAACGTCTCGTAGTTGTATCGTGGTGACATTTGCACGAAGATACGTGAAATAACATCACGATTTTTGAATTTTGCGTTTTCACGTTTAACGTGACGCACCAAGTTACGAACGTGGTTTTCATCCGTGAATTGTGAAAATACGACCTTTAATTTCATTATTGTTCCCCTTTCTCAGAATATGGTGTTTCCATCGCCCCTATGATGGCAGATTTCTTAAAGGAACCAACCATTCGGCTATCTTTACTTACATCGCGATTATCACCTAATACAAAGACAGTGTCTTCTGGGACAATAATAGCATACGATTGTAGTTTATAGTTTTCAATCATCGAATCCATCAAGTACGGTTCGTCATATGGTTGGTTGTTGATGTATAATTTACCATTTTCAACCACAATAGAGTCTCCCGGTAGTCCGATAACGCGTTTGATAACTTGCTTGGTCTCTCCACCTTCGCTGACGCGCTCTTTGAGAACCACGATATCAAACCGTTTCACGTCTTTGTGTTTATTGACAACGACGTATTGCCCATCTCGTAGTGTGTTGTCCATACTATGACCACTAACACGAATCAGTGAGAACATCAGGTTAAACCCGATAACCCCTACGAATAAAACGCAGATGAGTGAGTACCAAATCCAATTGTTTGGTTCTTTCTTCTGAATTGGCGTGACAGTGATTGGGGCATTCAGTGAGGCTTCCAGTTGCTCACGCATTACTTCAATTTTCATGTGTCTAAATCTCCTAATCGCTTGATTTACGTTACCTCCATGATACCACACGTTCGCCCCATTTACAAGGTCGAGCACAATAAAAGGACTAGAAAATTTCTAGTCCTTCGTGTGAATTATTCATGGAAACCAGCTTTGTCTGGGTCGTATTGTTTCTCTGACTCAGCAGAGCCTGTCGGATTGAATCCTTTGATGTTTTCCAGTTGAATTTGTGTGTCGAATTTACGATAGTTCCCTGCGAATGCCACCGTGTTTCCGTGTTCATCTGTCATATCAAACACGAATTGCAACACATTATCGTGGTTACTGTTCGTGACTACAATTGATGAAGGGTTTAGTTTGTATTTCCCTTGTACGACATGTTTAAGCATGTTCACGTATGTGACGTCGATGTATCGTGCATGGTTTTCGTAGGCATCCCCTTTGAAGTCGTTTTGTGCGAATTCAATGACCGCTTTGATAGCATCCCCGACAGCTTTCGTGTCATCTTCGGTTGCGGGGTCAGTTGGTCGCTCCAGTGTATCTTTGGCTTCATCGATAGATTTTGTTTCGGTTGTTTCTTCCACAACGGTTGTGGCCACTGACGTGATACGTTCAACTGTTGTCGGCGCAACTGTGGTTTGTTCGACTGGTTTTTCTTCTCGACGTGGAATCAATAGAAATACCGTAACCAATACTGCGACTACGCAAACACCGATTGCAGCGTAGATACCGATTGGCGTCTTCGGAGACGGTGATGGTTGTGGTTGTTCTTGTTCGTCGTGAGATGGTGTCTCTAGTGTTTCGTTAGATAAGTCTAATCGCATTGGAGTTCCTCCTATAATGTTTTGGCTGTTTTCTTCAACGTGTAACCAGCACTCGATGGGTTGTAGAATGTAAAGTTGTTTTCCCATTGTGATTTTTCAAGAATTCGATAATTCCATGAGAATTTGTCGTTACCATTCAAATACCCAGATACCCCTGGCATGTTTTGTTCGATAACAAGGATTTTTCCGTCATCAAACACGTGTGATACAACGCCCGTGTGTCCGTATTTCGCATCGTGATAGGCGTCTTTTACAGAGAACACGTCACCTGCTTCTGGGGTGCTCTTCGTGCTTCCACCGAACTTCGCAGCCCAGTTGGCAGCTACGTCACCACCGTTACCCATCGCTTGTACAGGACCTTTTCCGTCTTTTTCCCATAGTTGATACATTAAACTAGCAGATAAGTCTGTACATTGTCCACCGTCATATGCACTTACGTGCCAACCACCTTCGCCACCAAATTTCCCAGCATGATATTTCATGCCAATTGACTCTGGGTTTAGAGCGTATGGTTTTAGGTCAGCAGGTAATTGGTCGAATGACCACTTAGACCATCCCGGATAAGAGGTTTTACCACCTTTACCACCCCATGGTGAACCACCAGCAACAGTTGAGGCACGACTACATTTATGTACACCCGATGCGTCAGAAGATGACGCGCTGGTTGGGTTGTCTTTATTTGCACTCTTACCGTAGTGTGCTTCGAATTTTGCTTCGTCGAATTGTACTTTGTCAGCCCCGAAGGCTGCGATGGCTTTCTTCGCATCGGCAATCTTACGTTCGTTCTTGATATATGCAGGGTTCCCACGTTCATAGGCATTCCACGCAAGCACGTCTTCTGCGCTCATGGTTTGTGCATATTCTTTGAACGACATCTTTTTACCAGTTAAATCATGGTCTGGGTTCCAGTCGCCACCTGCTAACTGTTTGATGGCAAACTCAGTAATCGCGTGTGCGTCTTCCCATTTGTCATCCCCTAGAGGTGCATAGTCGGTATATGGTGTGTATTGGTAAATCCCACCACCTCCGACAGCATATCCGGGACCCGACGGAATTGGAACGGCTCCATACTTGATAGAGTCCTTTTTGATATCTCCTGAGTAGTGACCTTCGGCACGTCCAACAATATCAAACGAACCTTCTGAGTTTACCCATCCGACCGCATTTGCAGCCGCCGGACCGGAGAATCCAGATGCTACGAACGCATCATAGACGATTTTTGCGTTTTTATATGCCGTCGTTCCCGGAGTCGTCCAGTCAGCGTCAGCAGCGGCACCAGAAGATGTTTTCCCATCTGTGCTGGCGTTTGAATCACTCGTATCTGGTGGACACGAGTCTACCACGAGTAGCTTTTTCGCAATCTCTTCTGGAGACTCTTGACCTTCGCCATTTGCACCTGCTCCTTGTCCAGAACCTTGATAGACGTCTGCTGTTGAGACTTGGTTCTGACCAACGAGCTTACTAGCGTCAACGTCCTTGAGTGCGCCTTTACTGATAGACGATAGGACGGTTATCAACAGAAGTCCTGTGAGCCACCCGATTGGTGAACCGATGATAAAGGCGAAGAATTTCTTACCCGCAGCAATAAGTGCTTTTTTCGCTCTCGCTGCCGCAGCTTTCTTTGCAGTGTCTACGACACCGTTCGACTCTTGTGTCGGTTCTAACCCGACAGCTTCACGAGCTTTGTTTGTGGCCGCCTTCTTTGCAGAAGACGACGCCATTGATTTTAATTTGTCGAATACTCCCAAACGTTATTCCCCCTTAAATGTGATGTGTGCAGGTTTTGAACCCATGGCAGGTACGTGCACAGTTTTGATTTTACGATATCCTGATTTCACAAGTTGAATGATGTGTGTGATGTATCTGTCACGCAACTCTCTTGTATCCCAATCGAGTGACGATGGAACACAGAATTCTGAGAAGTCAAGTGACACTTCCAATCCATGTTTGGCATACATACGTCGTTCTAACCAAACACGGAAACTCTCGTTGAACTCCAATGACTTACATGCTTCAACCTTTAAGTCACCAGACTCTAAGTCAGCAACATGTGCGTCACGGTTTTTCAATCGACCATCCACGTATACAAATAACGGGTCGACATCATTGATGTTTAACATGTATTCAGCGATTGTTGACAATACGAGTCGACGCAGTGTTCGTTTCACTTCACGCGCCCCCTGTGCACCGTTGGCTGCGGTTTGGTTTGTCACATACGTCATCACTGCTTCATCCGCCCAGATACGTCTTGTCTCAGACGCAGCACGAGAGAAGTGTTCGACACACTCTTTCGATGCAATCATGCGTTCGATATCGGTTGATAGTTTCTTGAAGATGATGACTTCGTCGATACGACCTAAGTTGGCACTCGAGAAGATAGCACTGTTCCCTAATGCTTTCAGCATTTCAGAACGGTTTGGTTGCGCATCCGAGTTGTTTTTCGCAGCTGCCAACACCGTGTCTCCACCTTCGTTGGTTGTGAAGATGATGAGGTTACCCGCAAAACTCACGACACGTCCACCGTCTTCACCGGTTTGTAGTTGCCCCATGTCGGTCACAGATAACATTGTATTCATGATTTCGTTGGTCGATTTATCAATTTCGTCAATCAAGATGATAGAGTTTGGCTTTTGCCACGCCATAGACGAAATAAGTTTTACGAACTCGGGTACCTGTGCAGCGGAGTTAAACACAGACAAGTCAATACGTTGCAATGGTAATTGTAGATATTCCGATAGAATGTTTACAGCTTCCGTTTTACCTACCCCTGATGGTCCCATGAGTAACATCGACAATGGTTTTGTGGGGTCTGTGAACCCTGCTTTTCGTGCAGCAACGGTTAGACACAATCGATTGATAGCGTCTTCTTGCCCCTTGATACGCGCATTCATTTCTCTTCGCATCCCATGGACATCCGCACGATGGTCAACGTCGATGTGGAATTTACGTAAGATAACACGGTGCAATACGTAGTGGTTGAACCATTTGTCACCGTCATGCGCCACGCCCGGCGCTGGACCGTATTCACGGTGCAAGTGACCGTCCTTCATATATTCACGTGTTGTAATCGCACCGACCATATCGAGCATCAAGTCGATAGACGCACGAGGTTGTGCATTCATTGGTAAGAATCGTCGTGTGACATCGTAGATTTCTTCGAAAATACCTTCTTCGGCATATGGAATCACTCTGTGTAACTCGGCACGCGATTTCAAAATTGCAATCGCAGTGTCTTTGCTAACTTCATCTACGTTTGTACGTAGGAACCGTTGGTCTAACGCTTGGTTAGGTACAATCCACGTTTCATACTCTTTCAGTGTAGTTGCACCGATAATACGGAACCCAGATGATGCAGATTTCTCAAGAATTGGCTTGAATGACTCTACAACAGCCGGTGATATTTGCGCGATACGATGCACCTCATCGATAAATAGCACGACGATGACATCATTATCTTTCGAGTACTGCGCTGCCTCAGAGGCCGCTTTTTCGAGGTTTTGAGCCATCTCGATTTCTTTGTCGGCACTCTTGTCGATAACGAGCATTTCGAGGTTTAATGAGATAACAAGATAATCGCTTGCATCGATATATGCAAACTTTTGAACGATGGAAGTCTTACCAACCCCCGGGTCACCGAGTAACACTACGTTGGCTTTCTCAGGGTTTCGAATTGCTTCACGAATCGTAGTGGTGTCACGTCCTAAGATTTCGCCTTCTGGTTTCTTCACCAGCGAACCTGCGGCTGCAAGTACTGGGTACTTTCCAGACTGCAATCGCTCTCTATGGACGTCTAAATTGATTTCAGTCATTGCGTACGGTCTCCTTTGATTAAAAAATCTCACATTCATTATAACACACGACAATGTGAATTGTCCATGGGTAAATTTTATGATTGACAGCGTGTTCAGAATATGTTACAGTTATGTTACGGGTGGGAGCCACACCACTCACACGGTTGATATCATCGACTGGACTTCAGTTTCGCGTACAGGTGGTAAAATCTCCATGCGAGGTCTCGGTAGTTTCCGAGACCTTTTTTTTGTTGCATAGAAAAAGACCCATCATTTCTGACAGGTCTTTTGAATAATGGAGATATTATTCTTTGATTTTAGCGACATAACGTCCTTCTACTAATTCTACAGAGATAACGTCTTCAGCTTTTACGCCTTGCGCTTCTAACGCTTTACGAACGCCTTCTTCTGATTTAATTGAGTAGAATACGATTGAAGATACAGAACCTTTTTCAGGTGCTTTTGGAGCGTCTGCTAATGCGCTAGTTCCTTTTGCTGGTTCTTCAGCTTTTGGAGCTTCAGCTTTTGGCTCTTCAGCTTTTGGAGCTTCTGCCTTTGGTTCTTCCGCTTTTGGTTGTTCTGGTTTTACTTCAGGAGTTGCAACGATGTTACCACCCTCGATGTATTTCACCACGAAACGACCCTCTTCGTTTTTCTCAACGCTCTTGATTTCTTTCGCACCTGCGATTGTTGCGAATGCACGAGCATCTTCTTCTGTTTTCACAGATGGTGCGTAGATGACCAATGTTGTCACTGGTTGTTCAGGTTGCGCTGGTTGAGCAGGTTGTTCAGGTTGAGCTGGTTGTTCAGGTTGAGCTGGTTGTGATAACTTCGCTAAGATATTCTTGATAGCTTCTGAGTGGTCAGCAATCTTAGTATCTTGAGCTTTGTCGTTTTCTTCTACTTTCATCACACGAACTGATAAGTTGTTGATGGCAGTAGCGTTCTTCAACACATCTTTGATGACTTTCGCGAATGCGTCAGTTGTTTCATCTTCAACACGTTTGATTTCATCAGAGTTTTTCTTCACTTTGCCTTCGAGGTCTTTGATTGAATCTGCAACGTTCGCTAATGGATTTAAGCGAGAGTTTGTTGTCACCGTTGTTGACTCGAATTCATACCCGTGTAATACTTCGTACGCAGTGTTTGTTACACCTTGTTCGTTCTTAATACGAGTAGCGTGGAAGAATGTATCCACTGAGAAGTTTGTTTTCTCGAAGTCGATTTGGTCGATGAAGTCTGGGTCTAATGTCACGTCTACACGAGAGATACCATCGCCTTGGCGAGTAATCACTTGGGAAGCAAAACGAGTTAATTCAGTTCCGGCTTTCATCACACCACCGTTACGTTTGTAGCGGTTGTACATTGCAGTACCTTCTTTGAATTGAATGTCGTTTGACGCGAATTGTTGGAAGAATCCATCATAACGGTCAGCCGCGTGGAATGTGTCATGGACAGCGTATCCACGTTCACCTTCGAATACAGTGTTGCTTGGTACTTCTGAACCTTGAACACGGTAAACCACTGTCGTTCCAACTTCTACCGCTGATTGTGGGTTGTTCTTGATGTCTAATGACGCTAAGTCCCCAACTGAGACAACGGCATCCTTACGTGGGTTGATGTTTGGAATTGAGTTTTCTGTTGGTTTTGCAACAGCTTCGTTTCCAAAGTCACGTTGGAATGCTTGGTTTGAGTAAGTTCCGCCGTAGCCGTTCTCACCTTTAACCGCTAATGTTTTCATCTTGAATAGGACTTGTAGTGATTTACCACCCTCAACGTATTGTTTGTAGAAGTCACCATCGTATTTGTTGTACTCAACAGTTAATGTTTTTAGTCCATTTTCTTCGCCAGCAGTTAAGGTCAAGCCTTCGATAGCTTTTCCGTCGTTATCAACGAATTGTCCACCGGTAACTGGTGCCTTACCAATGATGTTTGTTCCGTCATATAACACAACTTCTTCAACTGGTTCTAATTTGTTAGCATCGTACTTATCGATTAACTGTAAGCCTTTCGCTTGCATTTCACGGTCAATGTTCACGCCTTTGTATTGGTCGAAGTCCCATGTCACTAGGTAACGGTTCACTGTTCCAGGGAATACCATACGTCCGTCGATGTTTGTCATGTTTTCACCAACGTGGTTGTGTTTATCAGGTGTGGCACTGTCTGTACGGATAGTGATGTTATCACTTTCAACGTAGTACTCGTTGTTCACAATGATTTCTGTGCGGAATTGGTAAGTCTTATCCGCTTCTGGTAATGTGAATTGAACCGCTGGAGTTTCTAATTTGAACTCAGATTTCATTCCGCCAGTACCAACAGCTTGGTCACGGTTGATTTCTACTAAGTATTTAGGTTTAGCAGTGAATGTTAAGCTGTTTTCAGCTTCGTTGAACTCAACGTTGTATTTATCTGTTGATTGTTTTAATGACTCGTCAACAGTAACGCCTTCTGGGATATATACTTTGTAGTATACGTTTTGAACTTTGTCATAACGTCCGGCAGGTAATACGTTCGATTTAGCAGACACACCGACTGTTTGTCCTTTTAGTGCTTGAACGACTTTTTTACCACCAGCAGACTCTTTTTCAAGACTGATGATTTCTTCACCGTCTTTGTTGTTTACAGATGCTTCAGCGTCTGGAGTCGCACGTACGTCTAAGTAGTGGAACGACAATTCTGGTGTTTTTGGTGCTTCACCAACGGCTAATTGTAATTCATCCGATACTGTTAAGTCGTATAATGTGAATGTTGGTTTGTTTGTAATCGCACCGTGGTTTTCTTGCGTTGATTTGATGAACGCTTCTAACTCTTTTGTTTGTGCGTTTAATTTTTCTAGGTATTCATCCACTTGTTCAGGTGAAGTGATTTGAACAACTTCACGGTTTAGTGTGATGTTCCCTTGGTCAGCTTGTGTTTGGAATGCAACACGTGCATTTTGAATAGTATCGTATTGTTTGATTGACTCTTCAATTCGGCCAATCGTTTCAGTTTTTGACTCGTACTCTACTAATGCAGCTGCGTAATCATTGATTGCTTTTTCGATTTCAGCCGCTTTGTCAGCATAGTATTTTTCAGCTTGTGCTTTTGCTTCTGCTGGGTCTTTGTGCTCTAACACTTGTGTTTCTTCTTGAGTCACTTCAATACCAATTGAGTTTGCATTGTGCACCGCTGCGTCTAATGCAGTGTGGTCAACATAGATATCGATGTGTCCTACTTTTGAAGTGGTAGCTTCAGGTGTAGCTGTAACTTCTTCCGCTAATACCGGAGATACAGAGGCTACGCTTGCTAATCCAGCTAAAGATGCAAATGCAACTGATTTGCGTTTGATGTGTTTCATAGATGATAAGTCTCCTTTATTCATATTGATAATCCAAGTATACCACATACACCTACAGAAAAGCAAGGGGTATCTAGGATTAAACAAATGAGACCCCAATTTCTTGAGGTCTCACATGCTCACTTGTTGTGATTATTTTTTAGCGTTTTTACGTTTACGGATTCCGAAGATTGTAGACGCAGTTCCCATTAACGCCATACCTGCCATTGATAAGTCAGCGGCACCAGTCTTAGGTAATGGTTTCGCAGCTGGTTTTTCAGCTTTTTCATAGATGTAGAACAATTGAGTTCCGTCTTCTGATTTCTCAGTACGTACTAATTTGTAACCATCGAATGATTTTTCTTTGCCGAATTCTTTACCTTTTTCTGAGTCAACTAATTTAGTGAACTTGTCACCGTCTTTAGTTCCCCAGTGAGTGATAACTTCTTTCGCAGCTACTTTGTAGATGTTACGAACATCGCCTTCTTCTGAAGTTTCAGTACGAACGAATTCGTAACCTTTGATGTCGTCACCCTCTTTGTCTGGGAATTGACCATCTTTTTTAGGTTGTAATTCTTTACCTGTACCATCTTCAACCCATTCAGTTGTGTTTGGACGGTAAGTGTTTACCACGTTACCTTTGTCGTCTGTTTTCACAGATACGATAACGTAACCTTTGATGTCGTCGCCCTCTTTGTCTGGGTGAGAACCTTCTGTTTCTTCACGTAATTGTTTACCATTTACGTCAACCCATTTAGTAGTGATTTTCACTTGTTCTGGAGTTTTGCGGTAAACGTTGATTGTGTGTTTGTTACCTTCGCTGTCAGACTCTTGTTTAACACCTACTAGTGTGTAACCTTCGATGTCATCGCCTTCTTTGTCAGGGTGTGTTCCGTTGACTTTATCTTTTAAGGCTTTACCTGATTCGTCAACCCAGCTAGTGTCTTCCACTGGTTCAGCGTTTTTCTTGTACACGTTCACTACGTGTTTGTTTCCGTCTTTGTCAGTTGACTCTTTCACAGATACTAAAGTGTATCCTTTGATGTCGTCGCCTTCTTTGTCTGGATGTAAACCTTCAGATTTTTCTTTTAGAACTTTACCTGATTGGTCAACCCAGATTGTATCTTCAGTCATTTTTGGAGCTTCAGGTTCTTTTTCGTAGATGTTCACGATGTCGCCAACTTTGAATGAAGTACCTTTTGCTAATTCTTCAGTGATGGTCACTGGACGACCTACTAAGCGATATCCTGGGATGTCAGATTTACCATCGTTGTCAGGTAATAGTTGACCCTCAGCTTTTTCTTTTAGTGATTTACCAGTATCTTTCTCTAACCAGTAAGTGTCGTTTTTCTTCACTTCGTTTTTCTTGTAGATGTTTGTGATAGTTGTGTTACCATCTTTTACATCTTCAGTAATTTTCACAAGAGTATATCCTGGAACGTCGTTTCCGTCGATATCTTTGTGTTTACCATTTTCTTCTTTCTTCAACTCTTTACCAGATTCATCAACCCAGCGAGTTACATCTTTAGGTTCTTGGTTTTTCTTGTACACGTATGTACGAGTGTTACCTTCTTCTTTAGACTCTTTGAATGTGTAGTTTGTGATGTCTTTTTGGTTTCCGAAGTCCTTACCAGTAATACGGCTTGAGATTTCGTTTCCAGCTTCGTCAACGTATTTCGTTACTTTTAGTTCATTTGTAGTTGAACCACCATTGTCAGTACGTTCTACTTGACCAGTAATCACTGCTGATTCGAAGAATACTACCGCAGCTTCTGTAACAGATGCTGGAGCATCGTTTAATAATTGTTTACGGATTGCAACAGCACCGTCTGCATACATCTTCTCATATGCGTTTAATACTGGAGCTAATTCTTTGTAATCTGATAATGCTTTGATATCTGCACCCTCAGCATAAACTTTAGCAGCGTATGCTTCGAAAGCTGCTTTGTATTCAGAAGTAACACCCGGAGCATATTTTTCGAACGCTGCCATTACTTCGTCTACTGTTTTAGCGTTTGCGAATTGGTCGCGAACTGCTTGAGAGATTTTAGTGTTGTATTCAGCATCATTTGCAAATGCTACAGCCAATACGTTGATTGGTTCTGATAAGTTGTCTACTGTGTAAGCAGTACCTGCTTGAGTAGTGATAGGTGTTCCACCTAATGTGTTGTAGAAGTTAATCAATTTGACGATTGTTGCTTTCGCAGTTGCATCGCCGTTGATTGCGTCTGACATCAACGATGCCATCTTAGCTGAGTCTGCTAATTCAGGAACAGCTGCAATCGCTTTGTCATAGATTTGATGATTTGAGCTTCCTTGTAACCCTTGGAAAGCTGATGCTAATGCTGCCGCGTTCAATCCAGTTGGGCGGTCAAACATCACTGGGAATGTAGCTTTTGATGCTTGTTTTGTCAAGTCGAAGCCTCCAGCTGTTTGCTTTTGGATTTCATCAGCGTTCGCAATAGTTGCTACTGATAATTGTCCAACAGTTCCTACTGAATATAACGCTAATGCTAAACTAGCTGCCACGTTTTTCTTGCGTTTGATAATCATGTGTACGTCACGCGTGCCTGTCCGCTGTACAAGCACTTCTCCTTTGTATTAAATTTTAGACAAAATTGCCTAGTAGCGGTTAACTGTATCTATCATACCATAGGGGTACTCGAAATGTCAATAGGTTCAAACGATTGTAACAAGTACCAAATAACAAATGCTTTGTACCATCTGATTTTTAATGCTCCGCAAGAGTATGACACCCTTGCTTTCATTAAAGGTCCCCTACGAGACCCCTAGACCCTCTCTTAGATGACCTAAGATGTGGGCTTACATGTATTGTAAAAGCAACGTTTCATTAGATACAGACTGCCAGTCTTTTAAACTTCTCGTATGGAATGGGACATTTTCTCTATTCAAAGTTTTTCCCAGAGATAAGAGCCCCTTCACTAAGATGTTATACGAGCCATTCACGTCTGCATTCAATGCCCTACCGTCTTTTGATTTATACAACCCTCGACTGATTCGTCTTCCTGAGAATTGAGATTTAACTTGAACATTCCCATAATCGGGAATTTCGTCGTTGTCTAAGAAACTAGCTTTGGATGTATAAGACTCTTCCTGCCCCACTACCGTTATTCCTCTCAGCAGACATTTATAGGTCAACTGAGATATGAACGTGTTAAAGGGGATTTGTGTGAACGATTGGTTCGTCTTCTTTCCTAAAGAAACCTCTTGTTTCCAACCGTTGTTTTTACCAACAAAGACTGTTTCAATTGCCATCTCGTCAAAATAATGAGAGAGGAAAGATGTGATTTTATGAATCTCTGATTGGAGTTTTAACTCACGATTTCTCCAAAGACGGTGGATGTGCTGACTAGTTTTTTGATTGGCTGGAAGTTTAGATTGTGCTTTAGAAATTAGACGATTGTACCCCTGATTGATACTCTTTAATCGAGTCCCTTTGACTACTAGTGGATTCACCCCATTTGAAAAGGTGATAGTAGCTAAGTTATCAACTCCTAAATCAATGGCTGCATAATTTCCGGTATGTTTCAGAGGGGGCACTTCTACCTCATGAATAACTTCAATCACGAAAGCTCTCACCTTGGGGACAATGCGAACACATTTAGGCGTTTTGACTTTAGTTGGGATAGAAAGATTCAAATCTTTAGGGCATAGAATGAGTTCTCCATTTGAACCTCTCTTCCTAGAAATAGTCTGGTTTGTAAACTCTACAACATAACGACCGTCTGTCTTATGGAGGTATCCGGGTAACCGAGGTTTACGGGTCACACTCACATTAGATTTGTCGTGGTATCGTTTTAAGAGTTGGTAATAAGAATTGACAGACGAACCAAGAGTCTTCAAGATACAAGCAGAAACCTTTGAAGGTAACGCCAACATGTCGCTTTGTTTCTCTTTTCGAAACTTAGACACTAATGTCATCCATGACGGTACGGAAAGTTTTTCCTCTTGGTGTTTATTTCTCTCAAAGATGGATTGACGAATTTGATATAGACCGGCGTTATAAAGATTCTTGGCTTTAAAGGTTAAATCATCACAAATAGGATACATGGTGTGTCCTTCTTTAATCCAATGACGTTCTACTTGTCTCACAGTTTATCCCCCCTGTTTAAGGTCTGAGTAATTACTTCAGTTTTTGTTCGGCTCTATTTCTCTCTGTACGAGATTGTACAGAGAGAAACAATGATACCTACCCAGCGTTTTGCTCGAGTAGTTGTTGAATGCGTTCTTTCGAATAGCGCTGCACTTGAATCATCTTTACTTCGAGCGCACCATATTGGTCGTGTGCGTCTTCTAATTGTGCTTTCATAGACTCTACTTGTGCTTCGAGTGCACTTACTTTTGCACGGTAATCGTTGGCTTGTGCACGATACAAATTGCATTGACTACGAAGGTCTTCCACTTCTAGTTGTGCGCGGTCTCGTTCTGCTACCGCATAGGTTGCCGCGTCTTGTGCATCGATGACTGCATCTGTTAATGCTGTAATTTGTTCTTGAATGGTGGATGCATGTTTTTCATTCTCTTGTTGACGTTCATATAGTTGATTTTCTAATGAACGCACCTTATCACGGAGAACGTCTGCTTCACTGGTGTTAATTGCCGTACTCATCTCGAGTTGCAGTTGTTCAATCTGTGCATCGCGACTTGCAATTGTTTCTTGGAGTGCTTCGATTTCTCTACGTAATTCTTCTGCTTGCTCTTTGTTACTGTATGCTTTGGTGGATACGTCTTTCAAAACACCGTTCAGTGTGACGAACACGCGAACCACATCTTCTGGTTTGTAGAACTTACCATTTCGATATAGTGGGATTTCATGCTCTTTGTTCAAGATATCTGTAAACGACATTTTCGAACCAGCCGCTTGTAGGATGTCTTCTTGCAACTCTAGTGTTTCAGTTGTTGGTTGGATTTGTTCCATTAACGTTCTATCTCCTTTTCAATAGTCGGTGTGAAGTCTGGGAATTGGTGACTCGCCATAATTGCACGTTCGGTAATGTCTGCAATATAGGTCGATAGTGAAATCCCCTGTTGTGTCGCCAGTGTTTGTGCACATTTGCGACCATCGGATGACAACTTAACACTCACCGTGAGCGTGCGCGGTTGCCCCATGCGTTGTCTTGTTGGGTACATGTATCGTCCTTTCCGGTACACCTTGAAGGTATACCTTGTATTGTTTTGAAAAGGAGTCCGTGGACTCCTTTGGGTTTAGTTTGACAATGCGTTCGCACGTTCTTCCACAAATCGTTTGTACTCGTCGAACCCAACCACTAATTCGTCCGCACTATGACGACGAATCACTTTGAATTCTCCTTCGGCTAATCGATTTTTTTCTTTTTCTAACGCTTCTAACGTCACCAGTGTGTTGACGTGGTCGACGTCCATCACGACACCGTATTGTCCTAATTCAACGAGGTGTAACTCATTCATCGTGCGAACCCCCTGCTAGTGCAGCATTCACGTCATCCAATACGGTTGGGTCTTGTTCTTGCAACAATTGTAATGCTTGAATCAATAGCGATTTGATTTCCGCTGTTTTTGATGGTTCAGCAACTGCAATCACATCGGTCACATCGTGAACTTCTTGTGGTTCAATCGCTTCTGGTACTTCTGGTGTTTCGAACTGTACGTCCGCCGAGAATAATAATCTACTCATTTGTCGTCTCCTTTGGAATTTCTGTCGTTTGCTCAATCATGTGAGGGACGTTTAAATCGACGGTCGGTTCTGTCGATGTGTCTCTGGTTAAGAAGTACACCACCGACAGTAGAATCATTCCAACGCCGACAAGAATGAGAAACGCGTGTTCTTTATATAGTTTCATGTTACTCTCCTATTGTATCATCTCTACGCCACATCCGTCAAGAGGTTCCCGAGTGGGAACACAAACTTGTCACGGTTGGTTTCGAGGTATTTGTTTAATAGCATCATGAGCATCGACTCAGGTGGCATATCGTGTTTGATGAGTCCTGCCAGACGCACAGTTTCTTGCATCCCGTTAGCATCTTCACGCAGTTGCTGCAACACGTCACCAGTCAAGTGTCTAGTGTACGCATACGCCAACTCTTCCAGTTCACGCTTTCCAATCTGGTCTACATATTCACGATGTTTACGTAAGTTACGCTTCGTGCGTTCGAATTCAGACAAGCTGAATATGGTGGCCACTTCACGCAATTGACTATCGTCACCGTCAAGTGAGGCTTTCAATGCTTCGCGTACGATGTCTGCCGTTTTCACAAGAGACGCCTGTACCATATCGATAACGGCAATCGTATTGTATTCGTCAATACGGCTCGCACTGTATGCAGACTCTGCACCGTCTAAGCCTTCATCGATAATGTCAACGACTTCGTCATAATCAACGACCGCAAGAATATCTCCGCGGGCACGTTCAATATCTTCTTTGTTGAGAACAACTTCTTGGATGATGTCGCTGAGTTTCGATTCTGGTACACCAATAAACTCCAATTCAGGTAGTGTCAATAGTCGGTGATAGTGACCCGGTGCTCCTTGTCGACCCGCACGACCTGCAAACTGACGTTCCACACGGGAGTTCGGTCTAGCACCCACTTGTAATACCGCTAATCCACGGTCTAATGAAGTGTCAGCTACGTGAATGTCTGTCCCGCGCCCCATAATATCGGTCGTCACAACGATTGAACCCGGAAGTCCAGCATCCGCCACGACGGCATCTTCGTTGGTGTCTGTGGATACGAGAACGGTCGGTTCTAGTCCTCGAACCACCAAATCATCTGCAATCATACGTGCGTGTACATCACTGGTGGCTCCAATCAAAACAGGTCTACCGCTAGAGATATATTCGCGTGTGAGTCTTTCAATCGCGTCTCGTAAGTACGGCTCCGCTAAGAACAAGTGCGTACGCTGCTCCAATCGGTTTGGTAATCGGTCTGGAATTGCTACGACATTGGCACCGTAGATTTCATAAAACTCACGGTAAGAGTTCCCAAGCGTTCCCGTCACACCCGTAATGTTTTGGAACAGGTTGAATAAGATTTGGTACGTGATTTGAATGCTTGTATCACTACTTGCACCGGTAAACACGCCTTCTTTCATTTCAACGAATGCGTGCAAGTTATCACTCAGTGTACGACCTTTTGACATGCGCCCTGTCGCTTTATCAATCAATGTGATACGAGACCCTGTATCCGGGTCAGGTTCAGCCGTTACCACGTAGTCTTCATAGACCTTGTGACCGTAAATCGCTTTAATCGATGAATCAATGACGTGCAGTAATTTCTGGTTTGTAAAGATAGTGTCATCCCATCCGAACCGTTCTTGAATCTCGTTCCATGTATCTTCGTCAAGAATGATTTGGTTTGACTCCCCTTCGTCGAATTTGAGTTTACGTAGGGTCTTTAATTGGTCTACGATGAACTGGATATCGTACAGAAACCCATTGTGTTCCACCGTTGATAAGAAATCACCCAAGTTCTTTTCAGAGGCGATGATGAGAGGGTTTCTCGCATCATCCATTAAGATTTCATCTGCTTCGTCAATAACTGCTACATGGAGTGGTCTAGTGAGTATCTTGATATCACGACCAATCCCGCTTGCCAGGCATGAATTCAAATATGCGAACCCGAGCGTACTGTTCGTACTATACGTAATGTCGCAGTTAAAGCCGTTTTGCTGTGTTTGTGGGGTCATTTCATGACTAACGTATTCACTCGATAACCCGAACCAATCATACACAACGTGCGTCTCTTCCCAGTCACGCTTGGATAGGTAGTCGTTGACGGTTAGTACGTTCAATCCTTTGTGTGTGAGTCCATATACCACGGCAGGTAAGATAATCGTAATCGTCTTCCCACTACCTGTAGACATTTGAATGATATTGCGTTCTAATGCTGCTAGTGCACCGAGTACTTGGACGTCATATTGGAATTTACCCAACTTACGATACGTCACTTCACGAGCCAGTGCAATGACGTGGTTAACTTGTCGTTTGTTTTTTAAGTCAATATCCGCACACCATTTGTCCGCTTCTTTGTGTAGTTCTTCTTCAGACATATTGCGATACGGTTCGGTTAATTGGTTAATCTTTTTGAGTCGTTTCATGTATCGTTTCAGTGGTTTGCGACTCTCATATTCCACCGAATTCATTGCTGATTCTAGTCTCATTAAGGTTCTCCTTTTTAGGTTTACATTCAAGGTATACCTATCATACCATACATTCAGTCGAATTACAAGACCCACACAAACATACAAAAAGAACGGTCATAAGACCGTTCTTTCTGGTAGGCATACAAAATAGATTTGGAGGATGTATCGAAGTTGCGTCGAATACATATTTAATATACCACACGATTTCGTAAATTGCAAGACCCACAAAAAAGACCTCCGCCGAAGCCGAGGTCTCAGAAAGGGTTATTCAGTTAAGTACTTCTTAGCAAGTTCGATGTCTTTCTTAGAAATCTCACCTGAGAAGATTTTATCTGTGAATCGTGTTGTCATCAGCGTGTCGTTATCATCGTGTTCTAAACCGAACAGATGTCCGATTTCATGTTTTAACACTTTGATTTGGTCTTCTGTTGTTTTCAACACTTCGCTGTTCAATTGGATAATCGTATCCGTATGTTTGAACTCTGAACCTTTCTTGAAGGTGCCTGAGCGATTGTATTTATCGTTTTGGTCTGCATCTACAAGCATTAACCGTTTCGTTGTCATGCTTAGTCCTGCTAGACGTGAAAATTCGAAATCAGAGTCGTTATCAACCCCAACCGAACCTTCTGCGATATCTAATCGTGTTGTTTGGTTATCCGCGTCCAGGATAGCAATAGTTGTCTCATGCACGTCGTTTGCGAAAGTGACATTGACTGTCACCCCGACAGACGCTAGAGCTTTTTTCCAGTCTTCTAGCGCCTTAGTCGCCGCAGGTTTGACAGCCTCGTCTGCATAAACCTTTAAATTTACTACAGAGTCAACGGCTTTTATTTTGACGAGTGGTCATGGTGGTCGTGGTCTAACGTTGGTTTGTTATCTGTACGAACCACAAAGCTATTTCCTGACGCAGCTGCTGTTGATGTGTTTGGTAATGTTCTTACTGTGAAGCTGTTACCAGACGCTGTACGAACAGATTTGTTTTCGAACGTACGAACAACAAAGCTGTTACCTGATGACACGCGTTTCACATCTTCAAGTGTACGAACTACAAAGCTGTTTCCTGATGCTGTACGAGTTGCCGCATCTTGTAATTTACGAATGGCAATACTGTTACCAGACGCCACGTGTTTGTTCACGATAGTTGGTTCTTCAACTTTAAGTGCTGGACGTGGAACAGGAGTATGACCCGCGCTGACCGGTGCTGCTACAAGTCGTGCAGTCACGTGTTTCATATTGTATTGACCTTGAGTACGTGCTTTTGCTTTAGGGTCTTCTAATGTGAATGATTTTAATGTTGTTTCCAACGTTTTCACGTTCACAGTAGGTTGTCCTACGATACCGAATGGTGCAAATAGTGAGATATCGATTGATTGGTAGTTACCACCGCGACCGATACCGAACTCTTTTGGAGTTAAGTTAGGGTTGTCTGCTCCACCGAACACCATCACTGATTGGTTGTCGATGTCTAAGATACCGTTGTTGGCGCTTGTTTTACCTACATTTGCAGGTTTGATAGCCACAGCGTCTCCAGATGTTACCCATGATTTGTATGTTGATACGCCACCTTCTGGTAAGATGATGTCTGATTTTTCGTCAGTAGACATGTACAATACTTGTCCATCATCCAAGTCAGATACGTATAGTGGGCTGTGTGATGCATATTTTTGAGCTTCTGGGCTCACAGCCGCATCGATTTGTAGGTATAACCCTTGGTTCCATTCTGGAGTTCCTTCGAACCCTACTGGAGAAGCGAATCCATCACTCATGAATTGTTGGATTGTTCCGTTGTCATCTGCTTCACCCTTGAATTCGCCTAATCGCATTTCCCCACCGGCATTACCAGAACCACCAGTTCCGTTCCATGCGCCTCTACCAAGTCCGAAGATGTAACCCGCACCTGTCGTTACAACCCCTGTGTCTGGGTCGATAGACATATAGGCTAAGAACAATGTTTTAGCGCCTGTGTAATCTAGGTTTTTGATACGCTGCGTACTGAATGCTTTGATTTGTAAGTGTACGAATGTGTCCGCTGTTTTTGTTTCACCAGCTTCATTCACATATACAAATGAATCTTTCAGCTTGAATGTGAAGTCAGGTTTATCTGACGCCATTAAGAATACGTTTTTCGCACCAACTTTGTCGATGTGTTGTGTTTTTAAGTCCTTCAACACAGGGTGGTCTCCGAGTCCACCTAAAGTGATATAGTTACGACGGATGTAGTCGTATAATCCTTGTGTTCCACCTGCAAATGTTTGAGAGTTTGCTAGACGACGTCCACCAACAGCTGTTGCGAAGTCGTTGATGTTTTTGCTTGGTACCATTACAGAACCGAATCCGTTTGTGTTACCTGCAGCTACTTGTGCTAAGTACTCACTTGCTGCGGCAGTTGCTACTGGAGTATCTTTCTTCAATTGTTTGATAGTCACGTTACCTGACCAGTCTTTTGTTTCGCTCGTGAAGATTGAATCTGATAATTCAGATTGTTTCAACGCTTTGTCAATCATTGCTTTATAAGCCGCTGTACCGTCCTTGTAGATTGGACGAGTGTTTAAGAAGTTTTCATCGATTTGTGTTGCACCTGACGCTTTTTCTAATGATTTTAGTAAACCGTCGATACTTTTCACGTTTGTTTCGATGTCTGCTTCGATTGCTTTTTCAGCTTCTTTGTTAGACTCACGTAAATCTTCAAGTGCTTTTTCAATCACGCCGTCAATCGCTTTAGACGCTTTGTCTTGTTCTGCTTTGATAAGTGCTGGGTCTTGCCCGATATCACCAAAGTCAGCATCGATTGATTTCACAGAGTTTGCAATTGTGATGTTTACTACAGATGCGTTTAAGTTTTCTTCCGCTTTCGTAATCGCTTCTAAGATTTTAGCCTTCATCGCTGGTTTTAGTTTTTCATGTTTAGCTACTAAATCACGTGCTTTTGCTAATTTAGCAAGTGACTCTGTACGGTAGTTTTCCATTGTTTTTAGAACAGTTGAGTTCTTTTTGATTTCAGTTTGGATGTTATCCGCACGGTCTTGTTCTTTTTGTAACCACGCGTTTGAGCTTGCGATATTTGCTAATGCGTTACGTTTGTAGTCAGATGATTGTGCGACTTGTGCGCGGTTGTGTTCGCCGGCAGCTTTGATGGTTTTTAGTAACTCATCACGTTTTTTGATGATTTCTGAATTTGTACGTACGCTTTCTTCAATTGGAGTCTCAACCGTTGTTGTTGTAGAGACTTTGTTTGTTGCAGTTGTATCGACGATGATACCCGGTTTCTTCTCTTGACGAATTTCGTCAGTCGGACGACCTTTATCATCAACCACAACTTTATTAGAAGTAATCGTACCTTCTTGTGCTGAGTCGTGTGCTGCACGAGTGATTTCACGCATGTTCCCTAGCGCACCTGTTTCACTGTTTGTTTGTGTTGCTGATGCTTTGGCTAAGGTGCGGTTTGCACTATCTAGTAGGTCTGAATTGAGCGTTTGACGACCGATTCCTTCTTCTAGTGCGCTCTCTTGAGCTTCAACCTCGTTGATTACGTTATCTAACACTTGATTTAGTTCTGCAGGGTTTGTAGGTAGTGTATATGTCGCACTAGACACACGCACGCCTTTACGTTCTGCTTCGTCTAATAGTTCGTTCACTTTACGAACACGAGCTGCTGCCGCTTTTAATTCATCTAATGTCATGTCTTTACCAACGACGATAGCGTCACCTTTAAGACCTTGTGGATTGATGTATTTGTTGGCAGCAATCAGTTGTTTTAATTCTAATTGTTGTTTTGCAATCTCACCAGTAGCGCCAACAGATTCACCGTTGTCACGAGCTGATTGAGATGCACGTTCGAAGATTGTATCTGCGCTGGCATTTGTAGTACCTGCGAATAATCCTGCTAACGTTCCAGCTGCTAGAGCTGTTGCTTTTGTTGTTTTTTTCAAGTCATTTCACCCTTTCATAGTTAAAACCATATTTAAAACGAAGACGCACAGTGGTTGGCTGTGCGTCGTAATTGCAATTCGACTAGACGCCGAAGATTCCCTTGATAGTTTCACCGATTTGTTTGAAGATAAGTACAATCCAACCGATACCTCCAAGGATACTTGCACCGAATCCACCTAGGATGCACCAGAACCACCATTTTGGAATACGTGCTTGTTGGTTTGTTGCGTGTTGCACTAGTGAGATAATTAAACCTACAATGGCAACAGCGATAACTGTCCAACCAGCCGCAGCTGCTCCGGATTTCCCTAAGATATTCTCTACGAAGTTTTGGATGTAGTTGGATAAATTAGTGAAGAATTCTCCATTCATGTTGTCTACCGTTCCTTTCCCAAATTCTCATCGAAAATTCGATGTCATAAACAGTATAACACGCCACCACCCTTTTTGTAAAGAGCGATGACGTGTCCCTCGATTCTACTCGTTATCGTCGTTGTAATCGTCGAATGCGGAGTATTCTTGGTCGAACCCATCCCCAGTTGAACGTTCGAATTCACTCTCACGTTGTCTGCGGGTGGATTCTTGTTGTTCGCGTTCTTGTTGAAGTTTTGCTTCATCACGCGTAGTGGTTGTTGGTTGTACGTCTGGACGTACGTCTGTCTCCCACCAGTTTTGTGCAGTGGTTGTGTTGTTCGCAGCGTCTGCTTGTCGGGCAACAGCAGCTCCTTGATGGACACGAACCGCCTGCTCCTCTGTTACCGTTTGGTGTTGCCTGATGCGTTTTTCAACTTCAACATCCCCTGCACCTGTTCGGGCACGTTCATTACGACGTTGTTCGACACGACGCATCAATGTGTCGTCGACCAGTTTACCACCGGCTCCACCACCTGCAACGGATGCGACTACTTGAGCGGCGCCTGCAAGGACTTGACCTTTGTCACGTCCACCGGAAGCACCACGTAATCCATGACCAATGTTGGCTAAGATACGAGTACCCATCGATGGTTTGAACTCTGGTTTCTTGTCTTCTTGTGGTGTACGAACCACAGGGTCGCCTGACGTGTTCGTTTGCATTGGAATATTTGGACGTTTTTGTTCGCCAGTTGTTCCTTGTGCCGTTGTTGCACCTGTTGTTCCTTGTGCAGTTGTTGCACCTGTCGTTCCTTGTGTCGTTGTTGAACCACTTTCTGACGTTGCAGTTGGTGTTGCTTGTACGTTCGGAGTAGATTCCCCAGCTTTTGGTACACTTGGAGTAGGTGTGTCACCGGATGCACCTGTTTGTGTGCTAGACGCAGTTTCCGTAGATGCTTTTCCAGTTGGTACAGATTCACCTTTTGGTGCGTTTGCTGTTGGCGCATCGGTTGTCGATTCACCTGTTGGTGCTTTACCAGACGCAACATCTGGTGTGTTTTCACCCGGAGTTGGTGTATCAGTTGTTGAACCATCTGTGTTAGTAGTTCCAGCTTCACCCGGAGGTGTTGGTCCATTGCCTGCGACGTTTGTCTTCGTAGCCTGTTTATCAGAAGAACCGCCAGTTGGTTTGTCTGATAGAGGTTTTCCATCAGGTCCAATCGGTGTTGTTCCGTCTGTTGTTCCTTGCTCTTGTGCAATAGAAGCTGCCACGTTATCGTCGAAGTCATATTCGTCTCCATCTGCAACCACTTCACCGTCTGCAACGTCTTCTGCTGTTTCTGGTGTTTCTGGAGCGTCCGCCACTGGTTCACCATTTGTAGACTCACTTACAACCATTCCAGCAGCATCTGTAGCTTCTGGTGATTCTTGTGTTTCTGTTGTTTCTGGTGAATCTGGTGGTGTATCGTCTGGTGAATGGTTTGGGTCAACCGCTGTATCTGGTGACTCTTCGGCATTTGCTGCTTCAAAGTCTGCTTTTTCGTTGGCTTCCCGTTTGGCCGCTTCGTCTAAGAACTTAGAACCAGCCCACGCAGCACCTGCACCAGCAATGGCGAGTGAACCTTTAGCAAGGGTACGAGCACCTGCTTGTCCAGACTTAATCGCTGCACCGAGTTCTTCTGCAACCCCGAGGTCACGTCCACGATATGAACGAGTTCCAGTGAAGTGTTCTTGCATCATGCGTGCACGTTCACCGAATTCATCTGGTAATCCTGAGAAGTAGTTGGCTACAACTTTGATACCTACTGCTAATACGCGAGGCATTGTTGAAAGCATCAATAGGGTAATGACAAGTCCAGCAGCCATATCAACGGCTCCCCCGACAGCCCATTTGACAAGAGGCCCAATCAGTGGAATGGCATCGATTCCTTTGAGTACTTCCTCGACAACATCGTTGAGTGCCTCAAGCGACATGTCTCTAAACATGGTATCGATAATCGCCCACAACTCATCCATGATGTTCATTGTGATTTCAATCGTTAATGCTAGTACCATCGTCCCAACAAATAGGGTGATGATGGCACCGATAAGTGTTCCAAGTCCAACTGCACTACCAAAGGCAGCGGATGTTCCACGAAGAACACCGCCGACAGCTGAACCTACAATCTTGAATAGGGAGACAACCGCCGTATAAATCAATACAATCAATACAATCGTATTTACAGCACTCTTGTTGTCAGATGGTTTTGCAATTCCCGTAGATTGTGCGTTATGGATAACGGTGTTCAAGGTACGTTTTTGCAAGTTATTATTGACGGTAACCCCTGAAGCGTCGAACGAACTGTTTAATAAGTTGTATGCTGCAATCGGGCTAATCCCAAATGACGCGTTGTCTGGCATCGATAGGATATATCCACCATCAACCGATTTCATTTGAAGTCCGACACTTGTTACATATTCAGAACTTCTGATTTGGTTTACAGTCTTGTCTTCGAGTTTCTTACCTGAACCGATTTCAGTGGCTGCGTTGTCGAGTGCACTCACATCCCACTTCGTGTCCGCATCTTTACCGCCTATAATCGTTGCGCCTCCCGGTGTCGTCACTTGACCGAAATTCTTCGTAGCCGGTGCACTGAACGTTGGTGTAAATGATAATCGTTTCGCCGCTTCTACGAGTCGTACATACGCGTAGGAGACGTCATCCCCGACGGTACCACGTACATCTGCCGCACGTTTGCGTTGTTTGTAGATGATTTGTTCCTCACGGTTACGTAGATTTGGACGTCCGTTCGCGTCCGTTTCAGGACCCGGGTTAGCAGGCACCGCTAGGGCTTCGTCATACGAACCTGATTTTAGTTTTGCCGCCGTGTAACGGTTAATCGCTAATATGGTGTCTTGTGTCAGCAACATCTTTCCGTCTACGATTGGAATTTTCACGCCTGGTGGGAGTGCGAATCCGACCGCATACCAGTCTTCGAAGTTAAGGTTTCGTTTCACAACGTTGATAACAACGTTACTTTCCACTTTTGCAACGGTATCTTCGCCGTTGAATAGTTTTTCGAGTTCGCCACCAAAGACAACGAACAATTGGAATCCGACGACAGCAATTGTTAATCGAACCCCGATACGACGGAGCGCTTGTCCCCATCCAGTGTTACTCGTCGTACCGACACCCACAAATGAGCCGATAACACCAAAAATGAAGGTGAACACGGCTACAACGAACACTATCATCGTTGCCATTGAGATTTTGAAACCGCCAGCGGTGTTGATACCAAACATGGTTCGCACCGCATCGCCACCGATAAAGTTGAAAAACTCTCGAATCGTTGGGTCTGCGTGAATCATCATAATCCAGAAGTTCCCAGTGGATGGTGCGATGTATTTTGGATTGGCTAAAATCGAACTATCCCCCATCGCTCTAAAGAACGGCAGTGGGTTTACACGATTGATGAATTCACGTGCATGTTTCGTGAATGCAGATACCATTTGTCGCATTTCGGTTTCAGTCTCAGCGGGTGCTGCCATGACAGCTTTCTTTCCACCGTCGGTGCTCGTTGACGCATCATTGAGCATTTGTTGAATGGCGCGACCGAATTCGATGTATTGAGAGAGTTGACCATCGGTTCGTTTATCGAGGTCTTTAATATCGGCACGACCAACCCCACTACCACCACGTAATGCGTTGTAGTTGTCGGTCTTTGAACTTGAGATTTGTCCATAGAACAATCCGAAGTTCCCGAAGTTTCCGGCACGGACAATGGTTGCAATCGAACTCATCAAGTTCGACGTATCTCCATTAGCCCCTTCACCGTTTGTTGATTCTTTGTTACTGTTCACGCTCACGATGGCGTCACTAGTGGCAGTAACCAGTTTTGAAGGAATGTCCACAGTCTTATAATCGGTCGCAGCTTCCGCAACCGGAGTCAGTGGCATCATCGCAGGGAGGAATAACCCTACGAAGATTGCCAGCAACCCGAAGAATGCAGACAATCGTCTGAGTTGTTTCTTTCTTTTCATCCGTGGAGTCTCCTTTATAAGATTTGGTCTAACCAGATATAGTCGACACTATTATGCGCATTGACGAAGAATACACTCTTATGTGCACTCATATCTTTTGCCCATTTCGGATTGATTCGGAGTGTGTCCACGATTCCGGTAACGTCGTTTTTGTACAAGTCTACGATGGATAGGTCTGGTAATAGTTGTTTTCCAGTCTCTTCGTGTGTGAATGAAGTACGAAGTACACTTGCTGCACGCATTTCGTTTCCTTCGGTGTAGCAAATATCCAATTGACGGTTGGTATTTTTCAACATGCGATGAACCATCGGCAAGATGCGTTCAATGTGACTAGCACCGTGGAACACGATGAGGTCACCTGATTCAAAGGCATGCATCAAAATGTTCAAGTAAGACAGCACCATGACACTGGCATCATTGGAGTCTCCACCTAAACTTCCAGCAGTGAACCCTGTTACGTCAAGAATACGATAATCGGAACGTACCCATTCGTCTACGATTGGGTCTGTCTTCACGTCAAACGCACGGGCATTCGACATGATGTTCTCAGACAATACCGAATACAATTCTTCCATGTTTTCGAGTGTTTTTGTCGATTCCATTTTCGTACGTAATCGTTGGGTTTCGTTATGCACGGTGATAAGGAAGTCATTGACCGTCTTGAAGTCGCTGTGCGCCCCGAATAGTTCCGGTACTCCTGCAGCTACGTCTGGATTCCAATACCCGTGTGTACTAAAGAATTCACGAATAATGCTCTTTGTGTCGTTGATAAACGATGCACGGTTCTCGTCGTCTGGTTCGGCACGGAATTGGTTCAACAGTGTTGCCAGTGCTGCCACGTGTCCATTGTAGTGCGCGGTACGGACAGAATCCGACGGATTATCCACAGTTGCAATTGGTTCAATGATGTTGAGTTTCCCTTCTCTGGCACGAATGGTACGTTGCGATGATAGTGGGAATTCTTCCAATGCTCTCGTATTGTCTCCGTTATCCAGTACGATGTGTGTGACACGCTTCCCGCGTAAGAGATATGCACGACTGGCTACCTGTGCCAAATAGATTTGGCTTGGCAAGTTTACATATCCTTGCAAGGTGTATGTGGTACGTTGGCTGTCGTTTCCGACAAACAGAGACGTGCGGTTCATGAAGTTGTAAGCCGCGTGACTGAAAATCATTTTACCGGTTGATTTTCCGACATATTCGGCACCTTCACTCCGGTCACCCCCAGCGTCTACGATGAGGGCTGTTGTAGCAGCGTCTGCACCCGATAAGTTAAACGTCACTTCGCTATGACCAGAGTTGAACCCTGTCCCATAAATCGTGAACGGTCTGTCTTGTTTGTTTAAGTCAAGGGCATATTTCATCCCCGTCATCTTCCCACCTTCGTTGAATTTTGAGGTGATAAGGTCGATGGATGTTTCTAGTAACACTTCGTCTGGAGCGGTTACGATAATCTCTGCTCCAAAGGATACAACCGCTTGTGCTTTCTCTGTTCCAAGGTAATAGAGACCTTTGTCATAGTTTACAGCAGGGTTGCTTGAGTTTTGTGCTTTCTTCCCAATCTTGAAGACACTCGACCATTGACGATTTCGTACACGTCTTCCAAATGCTTCTGTATCGAGTCGTTCAAAAGAACGAACCGATGTCACACGAACACGTGGGTCTAGTTCTGGGATTTGTTGAACCATATCCCATAATCCGTTTGCCCACATCGGAGTGAGTGCGTGGGATTCTTTAATCGTCAAAATCAATTTCAGAATCGCTGTTTTTGCAGTCGGGTCTGTTTCAATTTCATAACGGTTGTGTTGTTGTGGGTTTAGTCGGAAGATGTCAATATGACTATCTCGTGTCACCGACATAAAGTTGTGACTTGACATCACACCTTCTTCGACCAATTTTGGACGACGGTTCGTAGGTGCAGTCACAGTTCTCACTTTGGATGGTTTTTGTTTTTTCGCTTTGGTTTTCTTCGGTTTCGCTTGTTTGGGTTGTTTCAACTCTTGTGGTTGTTCCAACTCGTCACCTTGGGTGGTGGCAAGATTTAGCTTTACCATGTGGGAACCTCCTTTTGAATGATTATTCTTAACCATTGTACCATAGAATCTCTCAAAATACTAGATGTATGGACGCAAAAACACCCCGGAGGTCTCCGAGGTGTCTGGTTTAGTCTTCGAATTCGATGCCGGCTTCGCGTAAGCGTGCTTCTAATTGTTTCAAGATATGTTGTACATTGTCACGAATCGTGTTGTGTTCTGTACGCATCTCAGCTGTTTGCGCTTCGAGTTGGTCTTTCTCTTTGCGAAGGGTTTCAACAGCAATGCGTAATTGTTCCACTTCACCGTTTAGTGCGTCACGTTCGTCACGTAACCCGTCTAGTTCGTTACTCACGCGTGCTTTTTCTTCGTTCAAGGCACGGATACGTGCAGTATCCACTTTGCGAATCTCTTGTAATTCACGTAGGCGTGTTTCCAATTGGTTGATAGTGTTTTCGATGCTTGATAATTCTTTGACAAGGTTCTCGTCGTTAGACTCTTTGTTATCGAGGGTGGCACGAAGTGTATCACGTTCTGCTTTTAATTCAGCAACTTGTGCTTCCAATCGGTCTGTCTCTCTTAGAAGGTCAGCTGATTGGTGCAATAATGTTTCGATATCTTGGTATAAGAATCCACTCACCGCTTGGTAATCGTCATTGCGGACAAACTCTTTTGATTTTAACTCTTTGTCACGTTTGATATCCCCAAACGCAAAGGTATCTAATTCCAATGTGACGTCTTTGTTGGCGTCGTCTTTTAGGATATAATCCGGTGTCAACTCCGGATTCAATTTCGTAATGTTCAGTTCACTCATGGGTCTTCTCCTTTATGCTAATATGCGAGCGCCATTTTTGGACTCTTTAGTTGAATGTCTAATTTTTCATCAAGATTGAATTCGCGAACATATGCTGCAAGGTCACGGTAGATGTCTACTAAACCACGAAGCGCAGTGTCACGGGTTTCTGGTTCGATGACCACGGGTTCTTGTGTCTCAAAGCGTGGTGCAAAATCAGTTGGTTCAGCACTCACAGCGTGAATGTTTCCGTCTGGTTCCACAAACGTTACGTTTTGAAATACAGGTTGTGCGGGTGTTGCCTCCACCTTAGCTACGGACTGCGCAGGTGCTTGCGGTGCAAACACATCTTCGTCTGCAATGTCTAATGATTCCGGCACTTCTGCAAAATCATCGAAATCAGGTGTTGTGGTTGGTTCTGGTTTTTGGAATCCAGATACAAACACTTCGTCGTGGTCGATATGCAATGGTTCGTTTTCTACGAATTCGTCTGGTGTCAGAGCTTCGTAAGATGCTTGTACGTCCTCTTGCGAAGATGCAAGTGGCGTAATCGCGTCCAGACGTTCGGTAATTGCGTCTAATTGCTCAGAAATCGATAAGTTTTCCACGTGAACCACGTGGTCTGGGTTAATCGTATGCATCGTACGTTCGATGATGCGATGCGCTAAATCGGGTGCCGATACACCGTGTACTTGTTCAATAGCCGTTGCTAGTCCTTTGTCAATCGAACCGCCAGCTTTGAAACGGCGTTCGCTTGGGTCTCCGATTGGGACAAGTACCACTGGTTCGAGTTTCGCGTCTTCGGTTACGAAAGACTCATAATCTTGCTCGAACGCTTTGGCACGGGCGTTATCAAACCCCGCTAGTAGTGGTTCGATTTCAGTTTCGAGTACAGCAATCGGAACGACGTCACCGGCGTTTACATAGCGTAATAATTCGCTATCCGCATTTGCCAGCAGACGGTCAATCGCGTACTGCTTCAGTGTTGTTCCTGTCATGTGGGTAGTGCTCCTTTGTACTGTCAATTTTAATACTTGTACATCCACTATAGCATAAGACCGCCCAGATTGCAATAGGCAACCTAGACGGTCTTTTCGTGTTGTGTCTGTTAGTCGGCAAGAATCACATCTGACCCAAACGGCTCTGGGGTGCGCTCTTCGCCAAGTTGGTCAATCGTAAGCACCTTGTTGAGTGCACGAGAGGCCTCAGTTAAGTTTTGATAGTGACGTAGTTTCACGCTGTTGAGTTGTTGCAATGCGTTCACAACGTCTGATAGTCGTGTTTGAACGGATGTTCCGTCAGACACGTAGGATTTTGAACCGTCTCTCAGTTTGGCACTGTCGTTTGTAGACACCACAGACCCGTTTGGTAGGGTAATGGTTGGCGTCATCGGTTCCAATTTTGGTAGACCTTCGATGCGGTCACCAACGATTTGTGTGGTAGAGTCATCCAACACGTCTTTTAGTTGACGGTTGTCGTCGACCCATTTTGTGAGTTCATCCGTTGTTGGATATACTTTCATGTCGCTGGCTTCCAGACGACGTTCGTTTGTGAGATAGGTGCTAAGAGCGCGGTTTAAGTCATCTTCTGCCACCTTGATGTTTGTACCGTTGTTTGGTACAAGGTGTGTGGATAACACATCCAAGTGGATGCCATCTGCATCAAACAATGGTGTTTGTGATTGGGTGTTTGACAAGGTGATTTCAGCGACACCGCGCATTGGGTTACCGCCTTTGACACCTACGTTCAACCCGAAAATCCCGGTATTGTCATTCTGGTTGCGGTTGTCTACGTACAAGACAAGAAGACGAGACCCCTCAGAGATTGGGATAATCTTCGTACGGTAGATGACATGTTCTTCGTCAATAACTCCACGAACGGGGCCAAATCGGATATCGAACCCGTCGTCTGTTGATGGAATCCCGCGAGAGGTTTCCCCTTTGATGTTAAAGACGATGACGTGTTGGTTGTCATACATCCCACTTGCCAGTGGCACAATGGTGATGCCGTCTGCAAGGTATTGGCGTTCCGCAATCGCTGCGATTTCGCTTTGGGCGTTACGTTCACGGGTTTCATTTACCAATCGAATCGCTTGAGGGACGACCCCAGCAACCACGCAGATGAAGATGATAACGAGTTTGATGAGTAGTCGGTTGCGGTATTGGAATGGGCTGCGCAAGGCAAATAGAATCCCGTGTTCATCTAGGAGTTTCTTGATGGACAAATATGGGCTTCGAACATAATCGTCAAACCACTGTGACCACGAGAATGGTTCTTTGAAGTCGACGATGGCGAGGTCATTTTTGTTGGCGTCCTCGACCTTTTTGCGTCCGAACAATCCGCGTTTTGGTTTATCTTCCGTCGGTTTCTGTTGTTTCGTCAACGAGAACACCTCCTTCAAAGCCTGATGCCGATAGCCAGATGTCTACCGGGTTGTTGGCAGGACGCATCGTACGTACACAGTGACGCAACGTTTGTAGCACAGTACGAATGTTTTCTTGCTTGAGGTAGAGTACGATGTGTTGTTGGTAACTCTTGGCAGAACCGTCTGCTTTGTTGTCAATATTGGCAATGCGACGACGAGACATGCGTTCTAACTCTGGGTTTGGTGTGTAGTCGTCTCTGCGGTGCGCATCTGCAAGTGTGAGTAATCCGGTATCGACGTCTTCAGAGACAACAATTCCGACACGTTCTCCCGGTTGTAGCGATGTGAATACCGCTTGGCGTTTAATCGCTTCGGCTTGCTGTTCTTCAAAACTCGTCCAGTGACCGATGTTGCTAGTAATAGTGTAGATGAGTACATAATGACCGGAATTGGTACGAATGACTGGGACGTCTAACCCGTCTAGTTGAATCACTTCGGCAATCCCGTTCCCGATAGTGGTCGTAGTGGCGTGGTCGGTCACAACCTTACGCAGGGGTTTACGGGCAACAATCCCGTAGGCGTTCGTGAGTGTATTGCGTTTCGTTGGAGTTTCTCCGATGAGGATGCTACACAGAGCGATATACCCTAGAATCACCAACCAGTTCCATGCGAACACCGGCATGCGGAAGATGAACCATGCACCGAGTCCCACGACGATGTAACTACCAACGGTTCGCCATGTCCACTCGCCAAATACGGTGGCGTTCCCGAATCCGTATTTACGTGTCAACCACATGATTGCATCCGGTTGGGCGTTTGGTGTACTAGACATGGGCTACACTCCTTTCGTGTTGAATGGCTGTTTCATAGCTGTAATACACCTGTGAGTTTGGGAGTAGCTCATCCCACGGGTGTGGTTTGCCGAGTCTAAAGTGTTTGCGTCCGGACTGGTCACGGTACGCGACAACGAAGTGTTTTAATTCCCCTTTGTCAATCCATCTCTGCAGAGTGGACATTGAGATTTCGGCCGCGTTGGCTACTTCTGCGGTCGTAAGATAACGGTCGTGGGGTTGTGTCATTTCGGCAAGGCTCCTTTCGTTTGATGTCGTGTCTCCAGTATAGCATGTGGGTGGGTGTAAAATCAAGACCCAGCTTTTTAGAACACCCCTCACCCCCGGCGAGCACCTGTGGGAGGCACATCCGAGTGCGGTGGTGACATTGTGCAAGTGTTCACAGAGTTGAAGCAGGGCACAGCAAGAGTTGGACAACCGCTGGACAAAATTTTTGGGCGCATACTAATAACTGGACAAATGGACAAATATAATAATATATATTTTTCTATTATTAAAAATTTAACTGCATAAAATTTTATCTCACAATAAATACATAAGGGGTGATTTTTGTCCATTTGTCCAATTCACAATGTGTCATCCCCTAAAGTGTTGATACATGTGTATTTTGTTTTAAAATTTCACAGGACAACGTGTTTTTATTTTGTCCAGATTTTGTCCAGCTACTGTGATTTTGTCCAGCAATCCTTAAAATTAGATGAGAGATTATGAAATATCGATGAGAAATGTTAGGTGTGCCTAATCTTTTGTGTTAAAATTTTGTCCAGAATGAGGGTGATTGGTGTCCCCTTTTGTCCAGAGCTTGTCCAGCGTGTCCAGTTGCGTGTTTTAGGGTGTGATATGGGGAAGCCCGTTGTGGCTGTAAGGGTTTGGGGTAGTTTAGTGGTTGTTTTTGAAAATTGGTGTTGGACAACATCTGGACAACTTTTTCGGGGTTCTGGACAAAATCTGGACAAATTTTTGGGGTTTTGGACAACTTTTGGACAACTTTTTACGGGTTTGGACAAAAGTACTATATAATAGAAGAAACACGTTCGGAGGTTTCTTTGTGAAATTTGCACAATGTGGGTTTTCATAGCGGAATTAGGTGTTGCTTTTCAGGTATACCTATGGTATACTAGAACTACTGAATTGAGGAAAAGGAGACAAAATATGTTACGAGACCCATTATTTAGTAAAGTTGATTTTCAGAATTTATACAGTAATAGTAAGAAACCCGCAATGGCATTTGTTGTGATTGACCACGCTTCACGTAAGTCGATTTACGTCAATGGAAAGACACAAGCCGTTCGTGTGGACGGGTTCATTCACCCAGAAACAGGATACATTGTAACTGGAACGAGTCGCTTTGGTGGGATGTTCATGGACGACATGTTGGACAATCCGTACCATCAATTACAAAACTTAGCACACGAATACATGTGTCGTGAGTGTGCTAAAAAGTTAGACGAATTAGCGACGTATCAAGAGAAAGACCCACAAGGGTACGAGGAACAAGGGTACAAACCGATTGAACAGTTGGAATCAGAACTCGAACGCTGGTCAGACAACCGTACGCAATTCCTAGCGGATTTAAACAATCAGTTGAAATACTTAAAAACACCACCGCTTCCAATATATAACCACTTCCTACAGTTTGCCAACGATAAGGGTGGACGAGGATTTGTGACCGAACCATTATGGTATCTGAACCCGGCAGGTGAAGTCGTGACACCAGAGCAAAAAGCATTGGTCGATAGATTCATGGGTGTGTTCTTAGAACCGGCGGACTACATGGCAGTAGCATGGTACTTGGGCGCAGCCTTATGCAACAAGACCATCAATGACCCGAGTGTATCGAAATTCTTAGTAGTCACCAGTGCTGAGGGTGGATACGGAAAGAGTACATTGATGATGGCACTCTTCGAGGGATTGTTCGACAAATACGCAAAAATCTATTCGGTATTTGACAACTTCTTCTTAGAGGGTCAAAAGTTCTCACTAGGAAACTTACCAACCAGTCGTATCACCTTGCATTTGGAAGCAGACTTTGGATTACCACACAAGCAAGGGGCCTACAAAGGGGAGAAACGACACGACTTCAATGGATTGAACGTCGCTGCTCTAAAGGCGGTCATGGGAGACGGATACTTAGATGACGAAGAAAAATTCGGCACCATGGAAAGTACCACTCGTTACGGATTACATGTGGTGCTCACCAATAACCCACCACGATTGACCGATGATAGTACGACACCGTTAGCTAGACGTATTCTACCAGTGATTATGAAAACAACACTGATGCGTGAAAAGGGACGCGAACTAGGGATGGCAACAGATGTTGAAATCAAACAGTTCGTGAGAGATAATGCACAAGCCTTTGCAAACGTGTTTGTACACACGTACTTAGAAAACCCAATGCGCTATGCTGCGGTGAACTACAACACCGATGCATTCTATGATGTCCAACGTGAATCGAAAGATGAACGTAAGCAATATCAAACAGATACAACTGCGGACATGTTGAAAGCCAAATCAGAACAAGGTATCTTTGGCGTATTACAACTCGCCAACGAACGGTTAGGACTTCGTACCAACGGCATCGAAGAAGCACTTCGTAACCCAGATGGTGTCAATGTTCGTGAGGATGAGAAAGCATATTATATCAATCGTTCAAGAAACTACCTTGGAACGATTGTGGATGACGTATTGGCATTCCAAACATTGTTTAAAGACGTTTACAACGGCGACGTTGTGAAAAAGGGCGGACTCAGAATGTTCCAAATCAAAAAACCAGTTATCAATGCATAACAAAAAAAGACCACTGCAAATGCGGTGGTCTTTTTCTTATAGATATTGAGGAGGATTCCCCTGAGCATACTCATCCAACCCTGTCAGTGGGTCGCCGTACCCTTGTGCAACATAGTCTTGATACACAGATTCGTCTTGAGCGTATCCGTGTGGGACGTCTACAATGTCTTGTTGGACGACGGATTGTTCTACTTGTTGAACCGGAGCAGGTTCCACTGGTTGTTCTACTGGTGCGGGTGCCGCTTGTTGTTGCTGCGGTGGTTGCTCTCCACCCATTGATTGTGCAAAGGCTTGGAGCTCATCCAAGTTGCGGAACTTCACATATGGTTCTCCTTGGATAGTGAGACCGACAGGTTTTCCTGCAACAAGTGATTCGCGTACCGTGTGGATGGCAAGGTCGTTCCCTTGACCGTTCCATGCGATGAATGTGGCGTCGGCTTTGTCGATAATCATTTTGTTGCGACGGAAGAATGCCAGTTCTGCGTATTCGTTGCGATAGTAGTTCTCCCCTTTGCGACCTTTGACTTCGACACGTTCGAACATGCGAGAACCGTCTGGAGCAAGTTCTGGTGTAAAGATGTGTTCTTTGTTCCAGTCGGGGTTGGTGAGAATGCGCGGTTGTTTGTTCAAGTGTACTACGGTTACGTTTGGGTAATGTTTGCCGTTAAGGTATCCTTGGGCCATCGCTTCAACACCCATGCGGTCACCAATAATGATGTGGTCGTTTCGTTGCATACAGGAGTCAAGAATCTGTTTGAGCTCTTGTTGCAACTTGTAGTTTGGTGTCCCTTGATTATTGGTTGACCCTGTGATGAATATGTTTTTCATGCTAAAAATCCTTTCTTGGATTTTTCGCGCGCATCGGCTCACAAGTGAGCCTAAATGCGCGCGTTAGGTGGGGCTGCGCCCCAAACCCCAATCCATTTATAGTTCAATTTAATTTTATTATAGCACGGAGGGGCTGATAAACCAAGTTTGGTAAAATCTGGTAAAGAATGGTTTAGCGTGGTAAATTTTGGTAAACCATGGTAAAAGATGGTTTATCGTGGTCAATTATGGTTAAACATGGTTGAGTGTGGTTAAATGAACTAAACTTTGGTGAGATATGGTTGTACATGGTAAACCTTGGTAAAGTATGGTGAACCATGGTTAGAATGGAGATATTCTAACATCTTGCAAACAAAATATTGCAAGCGAACCTAGAGAAATGTTCCACCGTCGTCGGGACGTAACCCGACTGATATCCCCAGTAAGGTGGGATGGTGTTGGCGTTGGAATATTTTGTTTAGAGGGTGTTGGCTTGTTGAATGATGTGAATATGGTTAGGCTAGTGTGTGCTAGTGAGCTATGGGTGGTAGTGTGAGAAGAGCATAAGAGCGATTCCCAGACTGACCCGCAATAAAACGCATCAGTACAACAAAATGTAATGTGTGAAATTTCAATACATTACACATCCATTTTAACAAACAACTGTCAGATTTGCAAATCAGTTGAACGACCGGTCTTGCAAAATAGACAGCACTGAAGTACAATAACGATAAGAACTTTGAAAAATGATAGAGTGACGACGAATTCATTTTTGGAGGGTCTGAAAACACTTCGTGGAAACACGAAGAACCGAAAATCATCTAAAGAGAGGACGAAAAACAATGAACAGCGTAACAAAAGCAATTGGTGCGTGGGTTTGGTTGTTTGTGAAGTCAGCCTTCGTCGCAATCGGTACAATCGGAGTAGCCTTAGTTGCAATCGCAGTTGGGGCATTATTCTCAGTACTGGGAGACACAGCAAACAGTCAAACAAGAACGGTATACAATGGTCCACAAAGCCGATACCGTACAGAACGTATCTGGAAGAAATAGTTCACCACGCAACCGTCATTTTCGCACAATGTGTGATACAATGAGGTTGAGGTGAAACAACATGCAAGAAAAACAAAATCGGTGGTCCAAACGTCCGGTGACTGAACTCGAGTTCGGGGACATCATCGGCATTTGGGCACCATATGAGGAAAACACACCAGACTACTATAACGGGTACGACCCCTTATACATCAAAGGGGAGTATGTAACTGATAACTTCGGTCGAACGGCTAAGTTTAGACCTGTTATGGTTGTGGGTGTCAGTGATGACGAGTTACATTATATCGCCATCACGCATCGCACATCATCAAAAGGTGGGCGATATCAATATGAGATGCAGTCTACATCGCTCGGCACAGTGTACGATACTTCGTATGCCGAATGTGCGAATGTGAGATGCATTCCCATAAAACCGTACTGGGCTTTCCCACAATTCGGAACAACCAGTACCGAGGATATCCGAAATATCAAACAGAAGTTTATAGAGAATATTTCGAACATCCCATACGAGCGTGATTATCGTAAGTACGTACCGGACATCGCACGAGACATTGTGATGAACACGTATGACGAACTAGGATACGAACGAACACGAACATCCAATAGTTGGAAGTTCAACAAAGGAACCGAAGAGCATACGTTATACGACAACGGTGTACTCTACCATCATTACTATAAGCCAATCCAACAAGTGCAAGAAGAGCACGGATATGGACCTATAGTAGAAACCATTATGAAGTTAATAGAGGACGGAGAGTTAAACAATGACATTCAAGGCATTATTACCTGATGCAGAAACAGGGTATTATTCGTTCGAAGGACTCGTGTTTGTAGACGGAGAATTCCACCGCACACATCGTGCTGGAAATCAGAAACAATATACAAACAAATCAGTCGCAGAACAAAAACCCCTATCGACGGCTCAAGCAAAACAATTCGAAGAAGAATTACCGAAAGAGTTCGTCGAGTTATACAAGAAAACACAAGAGGTGCCTGTAGAACAACTACAGCGCATCGTCGAAAATCTCATTTTCGTAGGGAACAGTTTAGGTGTAAAGATTGATGAAGAAACATACATCGACGCCAGTGAAACCGAGTTCGGTGCTGAAGTTGCGTGGGAATTAGACCTATTGCAAACAGCCGTTGAAACGGTGTTAGCCTTACGACAATTAAACAAATAAACCAATGACCACTGCTTTGACAGTGGTCATTTTTGTTTGCGGGTTTCATGCATGGACGCGGGAGAACCCATTGCAAACGAGGTATACCTGTGATATAATGGATTGAAACTTTAAAGGAGGTGACAACAAACATGTCAGTAAATCACATCGGTACTAATAAATATCAAATCATCGTGTCAGACGAGACTATCATTGCACTTACATCGGACGACGGAAAAGTCATCAAAATGATTGGCGGAGGACACCACACAAACACACCAGAATTGGGTGATATCGTGCAACGCATTATCAATAATGTACTATAAAAGGAGGGTGATTGCCCATGGGTGAACAAAGAAATGGGCGATTGTTTTCGTTCGAAGGAATCGACGGTTCAGGAAAAACGACTGTCATCGAACGTGTCAAGACACAGTTAGAAAATAAAGGGTTCAGTGTATGCATTGTACGAGAACCAGGAACAACACCGTTAGGTGAGAAGATTAGAGAGATTTTAAAAGACAACACACCAAAGACAAAACGTGCATCATTGATGTTATTCTTAGCATCGAGAGCCGATATGGTAGAGCAGACCTTATCGCGCGTACAGACTGCATATGATTATGTTATTTTAGATAGATACACAGATTCAACATTAGCATACCAAGGGTTCGGTGACGAACAGTCGGTATCCATGCTGCAACAGTTCAACGCATTCTGTACAAACGGATTGCAACCTGAACAGACATTCTTATTAGACGTAACACCCGAAGTGGCAAAAGCACGACGAAACGAAAGACCAACAGACGTCGACCCGTTTGATACGGACAATACGTATGCAGAGCGTGTCATGAACGGGTATCGAGAATTAGCACGAATGTACCCAGAACGCATTCGTGTTGTTGACAATTCAGCACCGATTGAACAATCAACGGTCGTGTCCGACATCGTTCGATATATGACGAGTGAACACACAACGCCAAAGGAGAATCGTTCGTTGTTGCGAACAGTCGACCCTGAAACAACTGTGCGTATGACGGTAGAGTCATTCTCGCAATACCCAGACAGAAATACAGGTAACCCGCGTGTCACTGTGTTCGTTAAGAACGTGACAAATGTGGAAACAGGCGAAGTGGTAACTGACCACGTATATATTCCATATACAAAAGAGTTTGCAAAAATTGGAAACATTGTACCGGGGGACATCTTAGAAGGCAACGTTATTCTAAAGACATACCGTAAGTTCGAAAACGGAGCGTTTAAAAATTGTGTCGGTATTCGACGATTAACGGGTGGTCGTATTGCACAAGCAATCACAGTGCCGGCAAAAGCTCGAATCGATTTCAACTTTGAACGAGGACCACTGAAGAACTTGTTACGATATGACGATTATGAAGAATTCATGGCAGCTGCGTCACGACACGCCAACTATATTCAACGAATGTCGTATGAGCACATTTATCCGGAACGTACGAAGACAAAAGTAAAACGTTTTGATAAGAACAAGTTGAGTGACCACGGAGACAATTACGCAACGCCAGAAATGGTGGAGCGAGCCAAAGCTAAAAACGTGTCGAAGTACAATCGAACAGGTGTGAGACCGACACCGAAGACACGCGTGAGACACTACACCATCCGACAAGGGAATAAATAATGCAACGTGTAGTTGTAACACTCACGAGAAATACCGTAAAGACAGGTCTCAAATACGGAAACCAAATGATTAACGCGAATGACAGATTGCATTATCGTGTCAAACAAGATATTGCAGCGTACTTACGAGAATTGGGACGACAATTGTGCCCAGATATTGATAAACCGTATGATGAAAACAATCAATGTCACGTGACAATCTACGTCCATGCGCCAACAGGGCGCCTGCAAGACCCTGCGAACTGGAATCCGACGGTGAAACCAATATTAGACGGATTTACTGACGAAGGATTGTGGACGGATGACAACAGTAATATCGTAAAGTATGTCACATTTGCGATGGGTTCGTACAAAACGACACCGAAGAAGACCTACAAATTGGTCATTATCATCGAACCCGTTGAACCGAACCCAAAACATGAAGAGGTGATTGATTGGAATACTCACTAACAAACACAATAGGTATTTATTGGTTTGGACCCGTCACCATGCGTGAGGTGGATAATATCATCCGCACCGTTGGACAAAAGCGAGTGTTATCCAACTATCCCATCCCGACAGAATTGATAGGGATACTGGATTGGAAACATATCACCATCGCCAAAGCTACCAAACAACATGCGTTGGTGTATCGACCAAATCAACAGATACCATATCCAACAACCGTTGAGAGTGACCGCGAAATGATGGATTTATTCAGTACCTGTGAACATTGGTTTGCAGTATATCCGAAAGGGTTTGTCATCACGCGAGGACTACTGGCACGTTGGGCCATTTACCGTACGCAAAAAGGGGTACAACTGCCGCACGTTATTATCGGCGGGCGATACATCCCCGACCAGACCATCCAGATATTAGTTGATGGACTCATCCAAGAGTCCGACCCGAAAGATGGTTACGTGGCACCAAACGGATTGTCACTGCGACCATATCAATCAATGTTGGTCAACTATTTGTTAGACCACATGCGAGCAGGTTTGTTCGTAGATATGGGGTTGGGGAAAACCCTAGTGACACTCCAAACCATCAACGAACTGTTCAAACGAAAAGAACTAGACCCGAAAAAGATTATTTTGGTCGTTGGACCGTTGTTGGTAGCTTCTAACACGTGGCCACGAGAAGTGGAAGATTGGCAGTTTGATTTCGATGTGATTGTTCTTGCCGGTTCAGACAGGACAAAACGAAGACAAAGGCAGTACGATTCGCTTAGACACATCGAACGTCCAACGCTGGTAACCATTAACCGAGAACAGTTACCGAACTTCCTGAAATATTTTCAGGATGATGTCATTGAGGACATTGTACAAATGGTCGTCATTGACGAACTATCCTTATACAAGGGTGCAGAGACACAAGGATTGGCCAACATGAAACGTATCTCGGCAAACGTAGAGAGGTTTGTGGGATTGACAGGAACACCCGCACCAAACAACCTGCTCGATATGTGGGGTCAGATGAGTGTTATCGATTCTCGTATCGAAGATATCTTTGGACATACGCAAACCCAATACATTTCGAGGTTTTTCCAGCCGATAAACCCGGACGCACCATTCCAGTTACGAAAATATGTTGTAATTAGTGATTGGTATGAGTATCTACTCAACGTGATTAGTCAGTATGCTATCTCACTACAGTCCGATGGACTGGTGAACTTGCCGGAGGCAACATTCACACCGGAACGATTGCCATTGCCAAAAGACGCCGCTAAGTTGTATGCACAAATCTCATCGCAAATGCGACAACAATTAGTGGAGGCAGAAACTGCCGGGTCGAGGGATGGAGCGGAGATGACCATCACATACGACATCAAAGAGGGTGGCAAAGTTGTCACAAAAGAGCAAACCATCCAAGTTGCCAACCGCGGAGTATTGAGTATGAAACTACTACAACTAGCCTCAGGCGCACTCTATGACAACATGAACGAAGACGACGGAGGCGCGTTCGACGACATTGGACGTGCGTATCGCGTATACCATGATGTCAAAATCGAACGGTTGAAAGAGCTCGTCGAGGCTGCGACATCACCGGTATTGATATTCTATAGCTTGCACAGCGAACGTCATCGAATCATGAAGGCAATCAAGTGTGAAGAATTGAAACAAAGTGCTGGTACAAAAGCCGCGGGAGAGGTTATCAAACGATGGAACGCTGGGAAAATTCCAGTGATGCTGATGCAACCAGAAGGTGCTGGTCACGGTCTCAACATTCAAAAAGGTGGACACACCATTATTTGGTTTGGACCACCACGTAAAAATGAAACGTATCGACAAGCGAACAAGCGACTCATCCGTTCGGGACAACCACATCCGACCGTATCTGTTGTTATTCTGTTAGCTGACGGTACAGAAGACGTAAAACAAATGAAGACGTTGGAGACAAACGAGTCAAACCAACAAGAACTATTAGCACGCACGCAAGTGCACATCCAAAAGACGGAGGAATCACATGGATAATAAACAACAATTGAACGATGTACATGCTATGGTTGAGCTCATCAAAGAAAACATTATTGAGCGAAACAACGAAGTAGATGCAATCGACAAGAAAGTGAACAAGCTCGGAACCGTAGTTGTGGCGATGAGCAAAAGAGACGACGAGTTCAAAGATACGTTAGCGAAGAACGCCAGTAAAGTGGAACAGTTAACAAGTGTTGAAAACGACCTGAAACAAATCTCTCAAACAATGGCTGACGAAGTAACAGCGGTTGCTGGAGCAATGGGAGCCAACAAAGAAGTCTTAGATACGATGACATCTCATGTTGCTGAATTGAGTGAATTGAACAAGTCATTAGCAAATGAGACAAAGAATCTCGTTACAACACATGCAAACACACAAATGGAGCATGTGAGTACGCTAAAAACAGACATCTCAAATATGACAGAGCAGTTGAAATCATTAGACCGAACAGATGAATTGGCAATGATTGAGACGAAGTTGAAATACTTACAAGATAAAACACAAGAGGCTATCGAGAAGACAAAACAAACCGAACAATCGGTATTGTCTACATTATCCGATTTAACAGCGCAGATTTCACGCGTAGATGAAAAGATGGTTGAATGTGCTGGGATGTATGAGGTTGTCCGTGCGAATGGAAGTCAAACAGAGACACGCCTAAAAGCAATCGAGTGGACATTGAATACTATCAACGAGTTAGCACAAGAGTCTTCAGAGAACAATAAACCCGTTGAAAAGGAAGTAGAACCAGAAACGGAATTGCACACGCAAGATGATACCAACGTAGAGGGGGAGTAACACATGACTGACACAATGGTAACCCAATTAGAAACAGTTGCAAAAGAGGTCATTCGTGAAGTCCAACTCGGTCGATTGACAAACGCCAAATTGGATGTCATCGGGAAATATTCGCAAGAATCGGTGGCAAAGACAGAAGAGTTGTCACAAACCTTAAATGAACACACTGGTCGTGTTGATAACGCCATCGACACATGTAAAGATTCTGTTGTGGCAATTGCAGGCGCATTGGACGGAATCGGTACGTTGAAGAGTGATGCGAAACAGTACGAGGACACATTGCGTCGAAATGAAAACCAGTTGAACAATACAAAGTCTGTGTTCACAACCACTGCATCCGATAACAAAAAGTGGATTGACGACATGTGGAGTGCACAAGATTCACAATTAGCACTCGTTCATACGGAATTGACAAAGAGTCTCAATGTGGCGAAAGCAACAGGAAAATCGTTTGAAGAAATTCAATTGACAAAACGATTAGCCGAGATGGAGGGAGAGTTAGAATCCATTCAACGCGCACAAGATGAATTCGAACGTAAAGTGAACGATACATTGAATCAGGTGACACTGAGTGTGACGCTCATTCAACAACACGGTGAATCTATCGCAACGAAGACGAAAGCGTTAGTTGAGGAACAAGCACAAACTACAAAAGCCGTCAATGAACTATATAATCGTGTGCAAGCATCATCTATTCCCTTGCACGTAGCACAGTCAACACGCATTGACAAAGGGATGGCTGAAACAGAACATACATGGCTTGAATTGGTAAATATCGGTAGTACAACCGAAGAACAACCGGTCAGCGAACAAACACAAGAAGAAAAGCCAGTTGTTGTCGAGAAGAAATCATTCTTCCAACGACTAGCAGCAGCTTTCAAGGGGGAATAATCACTAATGAGTGGAATCGAAACAACACAACTAACCACGGCGGTAATAAACGTCGGTCAATTGACTACAAAAATGTACAAGGAGATGCGAGCGCAGAGTGAGCAACAGGCGAAGGATATTCGTGAGTTAGCAGAGCGAGTGGATACAATCGCATCGCAAACAGCAAATGTAGACTTAAAACCTATTGTCGAAAATCTGGACGCATTCCGCACAGAACAATTAGATAAAGTCGAAACGTTCCGTGCAGAACAACTAGAGGCGGTTGAAATCATTGCAAACATTGTGAAACCTGTAATTGGTGGGCAATCTGCAATCCAAACAGACGTAACAAAGATTGGAAACGACGTCAATAAACAAGAAGAAGCGTTCAAAAAACTCATCCAAGCAATGGCTGCGACACAGAAAGCGATTGAAACAATCAACGCCAACCAACAACAATTAAATGAGCGAATGGCACGCGTCGAAGAAGCAACCATGGAGACAGCATCTCGTGTGAAAACATTAGGTGTGCAAGTATCGGGGTTGATGACCACAAGAGCTGCAACCGACGAGGACTTCGTGGCGATGATGGAAGAGACAACCAACTTACTAAAGAACGATGTATTAAAAGGGGAATAGAACTATGAAAATTGAAGTATTCAGCAAGGCTAAGTGTCCGTTATGTAACACACTAAAAGAATACCTGAAGTCAGAGAACATCCAATTCGAAGAACTTCGAGTAGACGAAGACGACAAAGCAATGGAACGCGTTCGCAAAATGGGCGTGCAATCATTGCCCGTCACTGTTGTCAATGAGGACGATAAAAATCCAATTCTAGGATTAGACATGAGTCGCCTAGAAAAACTAGCATAATCAAAATTCTCAGCCGGCTCGGTCGCTTCGCAACCTAAGCCGGCGGTTTTTAGTGGGGCTGCGCCCCAAAACCCCAATGAATTTATAGTTAAAATAAAATTATTGAACACAATGCATCATTCGTGTGTCGTTGGTGAATTCAAAAACCACTAGCAATTGACACACATCTGTGGTACAATGGGTTCGAGCAATTGTTTGTTGAACGGTCACAAGTGACCTAATCAACAAACGAGAGTGGGGCTATGCCCCATACCCCAAATAATCATTGTAAAATAAAACTTTACGAAAAGAGGATATAAATATGAAAAACACAATCAAACGTACAACTGCATTAACCGCTGCAATCGCAGCAGTAGCAACTGTAGGTAGCAAAGTAAATGCTGAAGAAGTGACTACACCAGTAGCACCAACTACAGAACCAGTTGCTGAAACAACAGTAGCAACACCAACAACTACAGTATCTGACGAGCAAGTAGTAGATGCAAAACAAACAGCAGATAACGCTCAAGTAGCTGTAGAAACAAAACAAGCTGCATTAGACAATGCACAAGCTGAACGCGACGCTAAAGCAGAAGAATTAGCAACAGCAAAAGAACAAGAAAAAGCATTAGCTGACAAAGTTGAAGCTGCCAAAGACGTGACACCTGAAAAAGTTACTGAATTAGAACAAACAGCTACAGAAAAGACAGCTGAAAAAGATGTAAAAGCACAAGCTGTTGACAATGCAAAAGCAGACCAAACAGTGAAACAAGCAGACGCTGACAAGAAAGCACAATCTTTAGAACAAGCGAAAGCCGAACAAAAAGATGCTGAAAACAAAGTCAAAGAGGCTGAAGACGCAATCAGCGGAACTGCTGTAAAAGATGCACAAGATGCCAAAGACGCAGCTGACCAAAAAGTAAACGACGCCATCGTTACAAAGAATACGGCTGCAAAAGAGTTAGAAGACTCTAAGAAGGCAGACGCGGAACGTGATGCTAAGAAGGCACAAATCACTTCAGAAATCCCAGCAAAAGAAACAACAGCAACTAAAGCTGGCGAAGCAGTAACATCAGCTGAGAAAGCATTAAACGCAATCCCAGTGGTTACAAATGTTACAGTCGATTCTAAATGGGCTAGTGATGCAAAAGCATACTTAGACGCTTTAAACGAGAACTGGAGAAATGGTTTACAACTCGGAACAGCTGAGTATAAGAACGCCAAAGATGCTCACAACGCAAAAGTAAAAGCGACCGCAACTGCGTTGAACAAGAGTGCTGAGAAGGCTATTCAAGTGGCTAGTCGTCAAATCGATGCCATGCCTTACAAGAACACTTCAGAGGTATTCGATGTCGCCAACTTACCACAAGACGTGTTGAACGATGTGAACGACCAATTCATCACAACAGTGAACGAAATTCGTCGTGCGATGAACTTAGGCGATGCGAAAATCAACACTAAGAACATTGAATTCGCCAAAGAAGTAGCAAAACGTTACATGGCGAACAACATCCACTTTATCGACCACTCAGGTAAGAGTATCGCTGAAGCCGCTAAGGCGTTAGGATACAAATACGACGAAAACGCATTAACAACCGAAACACACGACCAACCATATGAAAACTTAGCAACATACTGGAGCAGCCGATTCAAAGTTCAAGATGGTAAATTACAATTATCACGATTAGAACTTATGAAACATGCTGCGCAATCTGCTATTTCATTCATGATGGAAGGTGCTGGAGGACACTTCAGAACACTAGCGAGTGATAGCATCCAAGGTGTCGCATTCTCAAACGGAACAGACGAACGTGGGAACACAATCTTACAATTACACGTATTGAATGCAAACAGCTTTAACCAAAAACAAATCACGGACGTAGACTCTACAAACCGTGCATTACCAGAAACTGACCGCGCGACAGCTCAAGCGAAGTTAGACCAAGCAAAAGCTGATAAAGTTGCCGCTGATAAAGCTGTAGCAGATGCTAAGGCTGAATTAGCACGCTTAAACGCTGAAGTTTCAACTACACCAGCGAAACAAGTTGCATTAGCAAATGCGAACAAAGCATACACTGACGCAGTGAACGCTCAACAAGAAGCAGCTCATCGTCTACACCTTGCTAAATCTTCAGCAGAAGATAAAGTAACTGCATTAGAACAAGCACGTGTTCGTAAGACATTCATGGACGCAGTCGTTGCAGGTAAGACAACTGAACTTGAAACAGCAGTTGCAGCCTTAGACGCAGCAAAAGCTGAAACAGTGAAAGCTGAAGAAGCTCTAGCTACAGCTGTGAAAGCTGAAAGCGACGCTAAGAAAGCATTAGCAGACGCTAAAGACTTATTAGCAAACAAAGTACAATTAGAAAACGATTTACGTGACAAATCTCAAGTAGTCGTAGCGTTAACAAACGCATTAGCAGTATTAGAAAACAAATTATCAGATAAAGCAAACGACGTTCAAGTAGCGAAACGCGCTTTAGAAGATGCTGAAAAAGAATACAAACGTTTATTAGCTATCTACACAGCTGAACGTAAAGTTGCACCATTAGTACAAGATGAAAATCCTGAATTCGAAGGTGGCGTAAACTACGCAGAAGACTTAGTATTCGAGTTACCTGAATTAGTAATCCCAGAAGAACCAACAACTGTACCAGTGATTGATGCAATCATTGCACAAGTGACAGATAACGCACCAACTTACAGTGAAGTTATTGCACGTGGTTCAGAAACACAATCTAACGTAGAAGTAAACAAATTACCAGAAACTGGTGCTGAAAGCACAATCATGCAAACTGTACTTGGTACAATTTTCATGTTGACAGGTGCTGGCGTTGCTTCAAAACGTAAGAAAGACTAATTTAGTTATATCCTCTAATCAGCCGTACACCACGTACGGCTGATTATTTTTCTTTGCCTATTTCTTTTAATGAAAATAACTCACGAAAGGACGTGGAGCGATGACAAAGTTATTAGACGTCGTCATCCAAGCAACTGAACAGGCAACGGGTATGTCGAAAGACCAACTTTTCGCCTTTGCAAACGCGGATTCGTCTGTGCTACACGACCCGTTCCTATTGGACGGAATGGAAGAACTTGTTGACAAACTACACCAGTTCGCAGAGTACCAAAAACAATACCCAGAGATGTTGTGTATTGTGGACACCGATTACGATGCGGACGGAGTGATGTCCTCGGAAGTGGCTTCAGGTGGTTTGTCCGTATTTGGAATCAAACACCGAGTGTATGCACCGTCACGTGCCGACGGTTACGGATTAAACCGTAAGGCTGTGGACGACATCATCGACCGATACAAAAATGTTGGAATGATTTTAACCGGAGATAATGGGTCTAAGGCATTTGAGGGCGTCGAGTACGCACAGAGTCTAGGAATCCCTGTTCTCGTAACCGACCACCATTTGGCCCACGGCGATTTGGCACCCGCCAGTGTTGTGGTGAACCCAAACAAAGACGGTGACAATTACCCGTTCAAGGGAAATGCTGGAGCCGCGGTTATGTGGAAACTGATGATGGCATATGCATCGAAGTATGATGTACTTGCAAAACCACTCATCGAAGATTTAATCGTGTTTGCAGGAATCGCAAACGTCAGTGACGTGATGCCAATTTTGGACGAGAATCACTACATGGTAAAACAAGCGGTTCGTCGCATTAGAGAACTGATTGACATCAAACACAAAGGGTTCCCACGAGGCAACCCGCTCACGTATCAACGCGTTTCAAATACGGGCATCACTGGATACGATACCGTGTTCCACGGGTTGTTTGACTTGATTCACGGGATTCAAGAATACAAAGACAACATCAAAATCTCAAAAGGTGAGAAACCAAAACAACTCAAAGACAACGAAGAATTGATTGGGTGGTATATCTCACCAACCATCAATGCGGTTGGTCGTGTACGCGGTGAAACCATCACGGCGTTTACTGGGGTGTTGAGTCCGTCACCACAAGAGCGTATAGCGGCAATTCACCAAATGATGGAAGATAACGATTATAAGTCGATGTTACGTGACGCAGTAATGGACCAAATCGAACCGGCAAAACATTTTGGAACAAATGGAAATGTATTGTTTGTAAATGCGAGAGCTGGGATTGTGGGGTTAATTGCAGGACGTGTTGCAGAACGAACAGGCAATGCAACCTGTGTATTTGGTCGAGAGTTACTGACGAATATCACCGTATTCGAACCAGACTTCATCGCGGATGCACCTGACGATTTGCGTATCTCGTGTTCAGCACGTTCAAACGAACTACAACCTTTACACATCATCTTCGAACGTATCGCCGAACGATGTCCACACATGCAATTGCAAGGTGGTGGGCACGCGGGTGCGGCAGGATATAGTATCTTATACAAATATGCTGCAGAATTTAGACAAGTGTTTGACAGAGTTGCTGGTGAAGTGAAAGTTGAAATGGAACGTCTAGCGGCTGAAAACCCGGACGCAGTTGTGTACGCGAACATCGTACCAATCAGTTTACGAGAACGAAAAGGGTTCATCGACATCTCAGCTATTGCAAACTTGAAAGCACAATGCTTAGAGGTGTTATCGTTCCAAGACTCAATCAGACCGTTCGGGAAAGATTTCGATGGTCAAACGAAGTTCCTGTTACGATTCACACCAAAAGAGTTGAACGAAAATCCACAAATCCAAACGCAATGGTCATTCTGGAATGGAAAATCGTTCAAATTCACAATGAACGGTATCGCAGCACTGACATTCGATACGAAGTTTGCAGACACGGTCAAACGAGCATTGGCTACAGAACCTGACACGGTGTTTGAATGTGAATGTACGCTTGACAAGAACGAGTTCCGAGGAACCGTGACACCGCAGTTGATGATGAGTGGTGGACGAAAGGTGGATGAATAACAATGAGAGACATCAAAGGAAAGATTATTTCTGCATTGTGTGCTATCGTGTTCCTGGTCGGGTTGTGGTTTGTAATTCAACCACACATCAGAAACCATACATTACACAATATCGTGACACAAACCAATCAGACGATTGCGAGCGAGCTGACACCTGAAAAGATTGAGGAAAACAAGACCGCCGATGTTACGTATGATTATGAGGACGTTCGTCCAGTGACGTACGAAGAAGTGATGGCTGCTCAACAAAATCCACAAGACATCTATTCAATAGGTGAAATTGTAGTCCCATCTGTTGGAATCCATCTAAACATTGGAGCCGGTACGAGTAACTATACTATGATGGTCGGAGCTGGAACGCTGAACCCAAACACTGAATTCGGTAAGGGGAATGTGGTATTGGCAAGTCACTTCATGGGTGATTACTCCGATTTGTTGTTCTCACCATTAAAACGTGTGTCAATCGGCGATGATATTTATTTGTCTGACATGCAACATGTGTATCACTACAAAATCACGGATTATAAAGTGGTATCACCAGACCACACCGAGGTCACAGAACAAACAACAGAACCAACTATCACGCTGATTACGTGTGACGACATTTACGCCGTCAACCGCGTCGTGGTGCGTGGTCGATTGGTAACAACCTACGATGCAAAATCAGTACCATCAAATGTAGCACAATCATTTACAATCGCAAAACTAACCGGATGGTAATCAAAAAAGACACACCCTTTCGAGTGTGTCTTTTTATTATGGTTCAAGTGAGTCTACACTTAATCGAGAGTTGACGAATGCAAGAACTTCTTGATACTGTTCGGGTGTCAACTGATGAATGCGAGATACCAGAGGGTCTACGTCCACATGGTCACAGTCCGCAGGTTCCGATGCGAAGATGTCCGAATCAGACGTGATGAGGGGACCATCTAATGAGAAGTTGTCATCTACGACAATGATGTCATCTTCGAACAGGATGTCCTTATCGAGAACGATTGGTTCATCTTCGAACCAGATATCATTATCAAGTACGATTGGTCCATCGAACTCATCCGGAACAACGTCGAAGATGAAATCTTCATCAAGAACAATCGGTTCGTCTTCTTCTGCGTCCAATAAATATGGGTCGAGGAGAAGTGGTTGATGTATTTGTTGCGGTTGAGCTTGTTGTGCGTTTGCAACAGGAGTTGGTGCAAACATATCCGCACTGATGTCATGGTCGAACGTGACGCGGTCACCAGTATTCAGAGCCTTTTCGTGAGCTTCTTTGGCTTGCTGTAGGTCATCGTGGTACTCGTCTTGCCATGAGTCATAATAGAGTTGACCAGACAATGAGATAGACCCCGGATACTCGGCTTGTTCGACTGGGAACAATTCTTCTGCAGTACCGATACGTAGGTCACAATCTTCGACAGTGGCTTTACCATCTTTGACCGCAAGGAGCATGTCATCCATACCTTTGAGGTCTGGGTTCCATGAAAGTGTTCCGCAGTTGAGGTCTTGAAGGATACTTTCTGCATTGTTGATACCGATAGCTACGTTACGGTTTGTACGACCATCAGCGTCGAACGCAAGAATGACATTTGAGATTTCTTGTGTTTCGGTGATACGACGTACAGACTTCGCAGCCTTACCATTAGTACCCGCAACCTGAGCTATGATGATACCGTTACCTTCGGGTACGATTTCATTTGCAATCGGACGACCATTTTTATCGTGTGCGGTAATATATTTACCAACAATACGACCCTTGAGGGCCCCTTCGACCACGATGACGGTCGAACCATGACCCGGTTGTGGTGGTCTAGCAAACACGAATCCGGCATCAGCAGGGTGCAATTCTTGTGCGAGTTTTTCGTTCCCACACAGGTCACCGGCACCAATCCAAGAGTATTTGGCAGAGTTGACGAGTTGGATAGATTTGATATCGGGGTGAATATCGTACCCACGACTCTTTAGTGAGTTGATGAGGTCACCACCCACAGGGAATTCAAAACGACCATCTTCATCTTCGAATTGAGCCATCGTTTCATTGACAACGTCTGTCACACGAAGGTACATACAACGACCATCCACGTGGTAAAACGTATACGTAGCTTTGTTGACGGATGTGATGTCCTCGATAGAGTAGTCATTTTTGTTCACGGAGTGCCCAGAGACGTGTTTCACACGGAGTTTTGTGTTAAACGCATTTGTATTCGTACCAACCTGCGGACGACCATATAGATTGTGTTGTGTCTTCATTGGAATCACGTAACCGCTGTAACCTTTGTGTTTATATGATAACACAGGTTCATCGATTGGTTTGTCGCCGAGGAAAAACTTCATATCATAGGTTGACGCGTTGACACCAAATATCCCGACGAAGTCATCTTTGAATAGACCCGGTACGATGACGCGACCAGCCGGATAAGAGAAGAACTCTGTTAAATCGGGTGCTTCTAGGCCACGTTTTGGGTCAGTTAGTTTGGCGAATTCGTTACGGTTGAACTCATCTGATTTATTTGACAGAGGGTACATATCGTGCATCGCTTCAAGGATTTTGTGGCGACGCCATTCCCATTGTTCGGGTGTGTATTTCTCGAAACGTTCTTTGACGGTCGCATCGTCGACTACGAAGTGACGACCAAAATCACGAAACTCACGAGGGTTTGTGAGGTATAACTTCTGATTCTGACGGTTGATGACAGGCATCAGGCGTTCGGAACCAACCTTATTGATGAGCGTCATCATCATATTACATTGACGCTTATTTTGAATCGTATCATCGAATGATACAGCAATATAATCATACTCACCGGTATTAAGTTGAGAAGAAATAGTTTTCATCAAATCACGTTGAAATGCGTCAGACAACACAAGCTCATTTGGCTTTGTTGACTCAGGCGTGTTGCGTGAAAACCGGATAATGAATGGATTATGGAATTCTTGTGCCATTGGTGAACCTCCTAATTAGTTTCACTTACTATTATAGCACATTGTAACACAAATGAAAAATTTCAAAAGCGGGATAACCATTGAAAAACAGGTATACCCGTGGTAAAATAGAATATAGTCAAACGACTATACGAGAGGAGACACTCAAAGAGTGTCCAAAGGAGGATACGCATGCAACCAAATGACAAAAAGAGTAATCAAGCACTGGTTACAAAAACACTCGATGCATTGGAGTCGTTGAACCAAGATTTAGCAAAAGCAGGTCAAGTGAATCGATATATGACATTGCCATACGAAGCGGGGTCTCACGCGCTAGATGAACGAGCACGTATTATGGGATACGAACCGTTAGGTCTTGATATCAAATTCGCCGACCCAGACGATACCGAAAAACAATCCGTACCGATGATTGTGGTCACATTACCAGAGGAGTTGAACGAGTACAATGACGGAATCTATTCTTTCTTTGTCGACGTGCAACCAGACGGTTCTGAAAAGACAATGCTCGGGGTGATTATTCCAAATTCCAAATCTCGTGAGAAGTTGGTGCACGGTATTGTAGAGTCATTAGATAACCACATGGCATCGTTAAAACACCCTGATTTACAACCATACGATTACTTGCAAATCATGTATCAGTTCATTGAGCACAGTATGGTGAACGCGATTGCAACGAAAACATTCCCAGAGGACGCGACCATTCGACGACTGTTCTCAATGGAGTATAGTCCACAGGTGTTTCTAGCATTGGTAATGTATGCATCAGGTAAAGACGACTTAGTCGTTCAAGAGGAAGCATTCAACGCACAACCATACCTAGTCTCACGTCACGTCGAACAACAACTTCGTGAAGTGAAAGAGAGTGGTGACGCCGATGACAAATAACACATCCGGAGTAAAAAGAGCTCAACGAAAAATATTCGCAGGACTAACGCCGTGGGTGCTCGTCGGAATCGGAACCGTGCTGGCACCAGCGTTATTACAAGGTGCAGATTACGGAACCATTGATAAGGTGTACACAGCATATTCATTTGCCGTGATTATCGCCGCATTCGGTATGCTTTATGCACTGTATTACTTATCACGAATGATGTATCACGCATCAGAGGCGAAAGAATGGAAACAGGTGAGTCTCAACGTCGCAGGAATCTTTGTTACAATTCTGTTTGTATCCTTTGCCCTCATGGGGAAAAAGAACGAAGCATCTGATGCCGAGTTACAGCAACCACCGCAACAGGATGTGGTTTACATGACGTATTCGAAGACTTGTGATTTTTGTATCATCTCTGAGTCATCTGCAGAAACTGCAGCGAACGAGTACAAGTTTGCAACAGGAATTCCTGTGAAACGTGTCGACATCGACCAAGATAACCCGCTTGCAAATGAATTACGACAACACATCAGAGGGAAAGGTTCTATCGTGAAATTACACGGAAACGACGTCACAGCTGTGGTATTCACGCACGGAGACGGAAAAGGGAACCCTGTGAAAACACCGATTGAGACGGTTTACCGTTACATTCAGGAGGTGTCGACAAGTGGTAGGTAAGAAACGACGCAAAGTTGAGATTTATACAGACGGTAGCGGGGATACCTCGTGCGGCATTGGTGCATCTGCACTCGCCGTATACGTGGATGATGAGCTACACTATCAATGGAAGGCTTGCTTGACACCCGCCACAAACAACGTCGCAGAGATGGTGGCTGTCATGAAGGCATATCAAATCCAAGATGAGCTCAAGCACGATGATGTGACGATTCGTTCAGACTCTAAATACGTGATTGAGACCGTCAGTGGAAACTACAAAATCAAAAAGAACAAAGAACTCTGGTCAAAGATGTTGCAGATGACACAAGAACAACCGGATACAATACTGAAACACGTGAAAGGTCACGATACCAGTGTTCAGAATAACTTCGTCGATAAGTTGGCGAAGAACCATCTTCGTCAAGAACGAGGAAAACTATAACAGGAGGTGTCACGAAACGAATGACACGAAAACATACACACTTCATGTGGGGTGTTGCTATTGCAACAATCATTAGCTCAGGGGTGTTGATGGTCTCAGACGCACAAGCATCCGTCGTGCGAACAATCGACACTACGGGAATGTCAGAAATCATCAGTGATTCCGTGTTGAGTGAAGTGACACGCACCAACTCGGTAGAAGTTGCGCGTGTCAATACGAAAATCAAATTGGCACTCGACAAAACACGAGCAGAAGAAAAACGCGAAGCAGAACGTAAAGCCAAAGAAGAGGCAGAGCGTAAAGCTAAAGAAGAAGCCGAAAAGAAGGCGAAAGAAGAGGCGGAGCGTAAAGCCAAAGAAGATGTGGAACGAAAAGCACAAGAGCAAGCACAGGCGGAGCAATATAGTGCGCCAACACCTGTAGCTACCGAATTGCAATTTGGAGCTGACGGATTGCTAGTAATGCAGGCGTCCGGTAGAGCGCAACAAGTAGTAAACCTACTATTAGGTATCCCGGGGCACAGCAACGGAGCAGGATATCATCAATCAACCGGGTTAGACGGGTTGATTAGTCAGTTGTCAACAGCCGAAGCCATCTGGGTTTTACACCGCATCGAAGGTGCAGGATTCGGACAAACTGGTGACGGATACGCAGGTATGGATACACCCGCATCGCATAGAGCCGTTGTTGCAAACCAAATCAACCGACGTTTCGGTGGTAGCATCCACGCGTTACTATATGCGTGGGGAACGTATCCGTACGGTGGATACTAAGGAAGGAAACTGAATATGGAACAGACACATAGACAGACGAAAAAGCCACGACGCATGAAGTGGTGGCAAAAGTCATTATTGACACTCGTAACTATTATATGTGCAGTTCTAGCGGGATTAGCGGGGTTTGTATCGATTAAGTTACAAACCCTTCCGCATATAGACGCACAGTATTTAAAAGTGCCGACAGTGAGTCAAATTACCGACAAAGACGGTACGGTTATTTGGAAACCGACGAACAAACGAGTAGAATCCATGACTTTCGAGGAAATCCCTGAGATTTACAAACAAGGTCTCGTCGCTGTCGAGGATAAAACATTCTGGACAAGTAATGGGTTCTCGTGGAAAGGTGTACTCAACATGATTGTGAGTACTGTTCGTTCAAAAATCGATAAGAACTATGAGGCCCGTGGAGGTTCGACACTCGAGCAACAATTGATTAAGAATGTCTACTTTAACGGTGGACAAGGGATTGATACCGTCACTCGTAAAATCCAAGAATTATTCTTAGCAAGACAGATTACAGAAAACTTCTCGAAAGAGGAATTGTTCACATACTACGTAAACCGATTAGAGTACGCCGAAGGTGACACAGGCTTAAAAGCCATCATGAAAACGTACTTTAATAAGACACCTGAACAGTACGCAGAACGTACACCAGAAAATATCTCTGAATTGGC